>Ga0272446_1004400_pt1 | contig 16713 bp, 16 predicted proteins | sample YNPCB0061_FD_194587 | JGI IMG/M metagenome (GOLD analysis project Ga0272446, IMG submission 194587) | Hot spring microbial mat communities from Yellowstone National Park, WY, United States - YNP-CB-006-1 | ecosystem: Environmental > Aquatic > Thermal springs > Hot (42-90C) > Sediment | place... | reverse complement strand
GCGAGCCCCTCGGGACCCAAATCATTGGCAATGAAATCGTTCACCTCCCGTCCACGTTCGCCAATGAGGGCAACCACGTTCACATCGGCACTGGTGTTTCGGGCAATCATTCCTAATAAGGTTGATTTACCTACACCGGATCCGGCGAATATACCCATACGCTGGCCCTTGCCAATGGGCAATAGACCATCTATAGCCCGTACGCCGGTAACAATTCGTTCGGTAATGCGCTTCCGTTTTAAGGGGTTCGGCGGGTCTGCCTGGGCAGGATAATAAAGGGGGGCTTCGATATCACCCTTTCCATCGGTAGGCTTGCCCAGGGAATCCAGCACGCGGCCGAGGAGTTTATTGCTTACCGGGACGGATAGGAGTTCCCCCGTAGACACAACCCGGTTCCCCACTTCGATACCCGTGGTTTCATCGTAGGCCATAAGCTGGACCGTTTCACCCCGGAGCCCCACCACCTCGGCCCGAATGATACCCCGGCCTTTTGGTGCGTGGATGCGGCATACCTCGCCGATAATCGCCTGGGGACCCCGGCTTTCTATAAGCAGACCCTGAACCTTGGTGACATGGCCAACGCATTTTATGGGATCTATTTGTTCAGCAGCATTGATATATTTTGTAAGTATAGAATCGAGCACTGCCATCCGGAGGCCTCCTACCGTTCATCAATAGGAGCGGTTCGGGCCTTGGCACGGATGGGTGATATTTCCAGAATTTTCTGTTCCAGTTCAGCGAGCTGACTCGAGATACGGGCATCGATTTCGCCAAAGTCGGTCTCGATAATACAGCCCCCCCGATCTACCGAGGAATCTTCTACAACCTGGATATTTTTGACCCCTTCTATAAGCTGTATAAAGTCCTTTGTGTGTTCGGTGGTCAGCTTTAAGTCATCCACATTTACCCGGATAATAATGTCCCCGCGGCCCTTCACTTTCCGCAGGGCCTGGACCACATTGGAAACCACCACATTCCGCTGATTTTCAGAAATGACCTTAATTACCTTGCGGGCTATAAGCAGCACCAGGTCTACAATCTGCTGTTCTGTTTCTGCTAAAATTTCAGCCCGTTTTTCCTGGGCCCGTTCAAGAATTTGATGGGCCCGTTCTACCAGGCGCTGAACCTCTGCACGGCCTTCCGCATAGCCGGCTTCCCTGCCCGCGGCAAAACCCGCCGCCTCTGCTTCTTTCCGTTCCTTTTCAAAGGCCTGCTGGGCCGATTGCTCAATTTCCTGGGCCTTCCGTTTTGCTTCGGCGATGATCCGTTCTGCCTCATCTTCTGCCTGACGGCGGATCTGCTGGGCCTGGTCGGTTTTCCGCTTTACCTCCTGAAAGGCAGCGGTTTCCGCTTCTTTTATGATTGCCTCAGCTTCCGCCTTGGCGGCATTGATCATGGCTTCCCGTTCTTGTTCCCACTGAGCCTTAAAGGCTTCTGCTTCCCGTCTTAAATCATCGGCGGTAGGCCCCTGATAGGCTTCGAAATCCTCCAGGTTTTGGACTTCCTCTTCCTTCTTTGTCTGGAAGGAGGTACTCATACCCTGGGGTACATCGAGTACTACCGGTTTATTGCTGACCAGCACCTCTCCGGGCCGAAACACCGCCTTAGCCATAGCTATACCACCAATTCATCTTCGCCGGAACGGGCGACGACAATTTCACCGGTATCTTCCAGATGCCGGATAATAGATACGATCTTCTGCTGGGCTTCTTCCACATCCTTGAGCCGGATGGGTCCCATGTATTCCATATCTTCCTTAAGCATACCCGCGGCCCGTTTCGACATGTTTCTAAAGATCTTATCCTGTACTTCCGTATCCACCGACTTAAGCGCCTTGGCCAATTCCTGTGAATCCACTTCCCGCAGAACCTTCTGAATTGCCCGGTCATCGAGCATAACAATGTCTTCGAAGACGAACATCCGTTTCTTAATTTCTTCCGCCAGTTCGGGATCTTCATCCTCCAGGGCTTCGATGATCTGCTTTTCACTGGAACGGTCAACCAGGTTGAGAATTTCTACAATGCTTTCAACACCACCGGCGGCGGTGTAATCTTCACTGGACAGGGTAGAAAGCTTTTTCTCCAGAACCCGCTCCACTTCCCGCAAGACTTCGGGGCTTGTACGGTCCATGGTGGCAATACGGCGGGCCACATCACTCTGAACCTCATGGGGCAGGCTTTGCAGAATTATAGAAGCCTTATTTGGCTCCAGGTATGCCAGAATAAGGGCTATAGTCTGGGGGTGTTCCTGCTGAATAAAGTTCAGCAAGTGGGCAGGATCGGTGCGCCGGATAAAATCAAAGGGGCGGACCTGTAAACTGCTTGTGAGCCGGTTGATGATATCTATTGCCTTTTGGCTTCCCAGGGATTTTTCCAGAAGTTCCCGGGCATAATCGATACCGCCGGTAGTGATAAACTCGCTGGCCATCATGAGTTCCTGGAACTCCATCAGGATGGCGTCCTTCTGGTCCGGTTCTATGGTCTCAAGTCGGGCAATCTCAAAGGTGAGGGTTTCTATTTCATCTTCCCGCAGGTGCTTAAATATTTCTGCGGAAATTTCTGAGCCAATGGTTACGAGGAATATGGCCGCTTTTTGCCGGCCCGTTAATTCCTTGTTGGCCTTATTTTTCTTAGCACTCCCAGCGGCCGCAGGGGTTGCTGCAGCCGGTGCTGTGGTCTTTGCCATTCCCTATTCCTCCAACAACCAGGTACGGATCAGCTGGGCCACATCTTCAGGATGTTCCTTAGCCATATTGATGGCATTTTCCTGAAGTTCAAGCCGCTTCCGCTCTTCCACCGACATGGAAACTTCCACTCCTTCCTCTTCTGCCTGCCGCAAAGCGCTTTCCCGCATCATCTGATGCTGGCGAGACAATTCCTCTTCCCGCAGGCGGCGGCGCCGTTCCAGTTCCCGGGAAACGAGCCGGAAAATCAGGAAGGATACCAGAAGGACGGTGATCCCCACCAATAATAGTAACATGGTAACCTGGAATTGGCGTTGCCGCAAGAAGGCCGCATCCTGTTCTGCAAATTCCTTGGTCCGATCAAACTGAATATTCTGCACCGTTACCGAGTCACCTCGGCTCCGGTTGTAGCCAATCGCATCCTGTACGAGGGCCTGGGCCTTTTTCAGTTCATCTTCGGGAATGGGAATATACTCCCGTTCAATCGTATTATCCTTATTGATGATCGGTTCGCCCTTATCATTGTACTTCATTTTCCAGCGGCCATCGATATTCACCGAAACCGTCAGACGGTTAATAGTGGGGCTCCGTTCCTCTTGGATCTGGCGTTTATTTATCTCCTCATTCTGAGTCAGGGTCTGTTGTTCTACCTTGCCATACAAATTCGACATATCCTTAAAGGCAGGCGGTGTCTGGCCTTCTACGCCAGCGGGGCCCTCGGGATTAAAGCCCGTGCCTTCCCATTTGGTAGAGCTCGTACTCTGGGACCGGGTAATGGATTTAACCACCTCAGAATCATCGTAGGGGGTATCAGGGTTATCCGGTTTTATAGTGATGGGGAAGAATTCTTCGGTTTGGATTGCCTTTTTAGACATATCCATATCAATTTTGATATTCAGGTCCCGAACCCGGTCGGGGGTATAAATTTGCTGAAGGGCCTTAAGAACACTGGCCCGATATTGGGCTTCCAAAGATTGGATAAGCCGCTGTTCCCGTTTAGAAAGTTCAAGCCGGTCCAGATCCTGCATGCCGGCGAAATCGTTCAACACGAGGCCATTCTGGTCGGTAATGACGATATTTTCATCCTTTAGTCCTTCGACGGCAAACTTAAGGATTTTCTGAATACCTTCAATCTTTTTCCGATTGGTGGTGATGTCGCTGCCGGGACGGGGGGTAATAATGACGCTGGCCGTCACCGGATTCTGGTCAGCCTGAAAAAGCTGGCGTTCGGGCATAACAATGGTGACATTGGCATCATCCACATCATCCAGGGCCTTAACATGTTCGGTGACCATCTGGGTAATGGCTCGCCTCAGGTTTACATTCCGTTCAAAGTCGGTAATAGTCCACCGGTCCCGGTCAAAGAGGGCCCAGGGATCGGTACCACTGGGAATAAGATCTTCCCGTATCAATATGGATCTGAGCCGCCGGGCGGTCTTTTCATCACTTACCATAATGACACCCGTAGAAGACACGGTGGTTTTAACACCCTCTTCGTTAATCCGGGTAATAATCCGGTCCCGGGCTGTCTCGTCTTTAATAGGTGCATCGATGATGGGCACCATGGTCGGAGTCGCGGAAACCCGCACCATCACGACCACCGCCACCAGTGCGGCAACCACAATGCCTACAAGGATTAATTTTTGGACCAGGGTCCACTTTCCCCATAGGGTCTTGATCTGTTCAATAAACTTTTGCAACCATTCGTTCATGTTCCCCTCCCCAGAAGAACCTTACGCTCTTACCGTGTATTGATTATCTCTTTCCATCCTTTCACGATCCTGTCCATCACTGTGCGTGTTATATTGAGGGAAAGATTGGCCTTTGCCATAGCTATAGTGACATCATGGGGGTCCACCGAATCGGGATCCGTTACCATGGTTTCCATAAGGTCGGTAGATAAATTCTGGTCCGCATTCACCGAATCGAGGGCCTTGAGCATGGCATCCTCAAAGGTACCGCTTTTAAGTACCGCGTCGGCCCCTACCTTATTGCCCAGTTCTGCCAGGGCCGTCCCGCTGGCCTGGTATTGTCCCGTGGCGGGAACCAGGTGACGGGGGTTAGTAACCGCCATCGGAATTTTGTCTCCGCTCACTAATTCGGGCTTATAAATGGTCATCTATTACCTCCCCCCGATTTCCAGGGCCTTCATAAACATGGCCTTAGAACCGTTCACAATTGCCGCATTGGCCTCATAGGCCCGGGATGCAGCGATAAGGTCTACCATTTCAGTAACGATATTCACATTGGGCATTTCCACGTAACCTGCCCGGGGTCCGGTCTTTATCGCATCCGGATGGGTTGGGTCGTAGACAAGGCGGGGCTTGCTGTCATCCTTTTCTACAGTAACAACCCGGACACCCTTGCCTACTCCGCCGTCCATCATATCCGGCAGAAAGGGGGAACGCCAAAAGGGCTGTTCAGTACGGGGTCTCAGAACTACCCGGCTCCTCCTGAACGGCCCCCCTTCGGCGGTCCGTGTGGTAGATGCATTGGCAATGTTATCTGCGATCACATCGGAACGAAGCCGTTCCGCGGTCATGCCGCTGGCTGCAATGTTAATTGAACTGAATAATCCCATAGCCTACTCCTACCGAAGCACCAGGTTGATCTGCCCAAATTCAAAGGTTTGAGCCTGGGCCATCAGGGTATACATGAGCTGATTCTGGACTGACAGCATCATTTCTTCTTCCGCATCCACATTATTCCCGTTGTTTTTTGCGGTGGTTACATAATCTAAAACCCGGCGGGGCTGAACTTCCCGGTAATCCCGCTCACGCCAGTTCGGTATATGTTTAGGATCTGTCAGGGTCAGCTCCAGAGCGGGTTTATTTTTTTCCGAATCCAAGGCCCGTTTCAGCTCGCTTTCAAAATTAACCACCGATCGCTTAAAATTGGGGACATCCGCATTGGCAATATTGTTTGCAATCACATCCCGGCGTACCAGACTGGCATCCATTGCCCGATGCAGGATGTCTACGGTCTTGGTAAAATCATTGGTAATGTTCATCCGATACCCCCTCTTCTTTGTTATACATCGGCAAAAAAGGGCCTCCCCTTTATAAGATATACCGGCCCAGATCCTGGTCCACCACCAAATCCTTGAGCTTTTCGTCTACATAGGCTTCGGTAATCGGTACCCTGGCGGGGGCAATATCGGGGGCTTCAAAAGAAACCTCTTCCAAAAGGGCTTCCATGATGGTGTGAAGCCGCCGGGCACCGATATTTTCCAGCCGGGAATTCACCTCCGCCGCCAGGGCTGCCAGACGCTCAATAGCGCCAGGGGTAAACTCGATGGTCACCCCCTCTACGGCCAGCAGGTCCGTATATTGCTTAATCAGGGCATTTTTCGGTTCCGTAAGGATCCGCAAGAAATCATCCTTGCCCAGGGATTCGAGCTCCACCCGAAGGGGGAAGCGGCCCTGCAGTTCGGGGATCAGGTCCGAGGGTTTGCTCACATTAAAGGCCCCGGCTCCAATAAAGAGGATGTGGCTCGTATCCACAGGTCCCCACTTGGTATTTACCGTAGAACCTTCCACAATCGGCAGAATATCCCGCTGAACCCCTTCGCGGGAAACATCGGGACCACTGGTTTGGCCCCCCTTGGCGGCAATCTTATCAATTTCATCTATAAAAACGATTCCGGTTTCTTCTACCCGCCGCCGGGCTTCTTCGGTCACCCGATCCCGGTCAATCAATTTTTCTGCTTCTTCGGCAATAAGAATTTCTCGGGCCCGCTTAACCGTTACGACCTTTTTTTTCTTACTGCCGCCAAAGATGCCCATAATGCCGGAGATACTGCTTTCAAGATCCTCCATGCCGGGACCGCCTAAAATTTCCATGGCAGGTACCTGGGGTGTCTGCTGAACCAGGATCTCTACGGTCCGGTCCTCGAGCTTTCCTTCCCGAAGCATGGTGCGGAACTTTTCCCGGCTCTGATTTTCTGTACCGGTGCTGGCAGAGCTTTCAGTTCCGGCACTTCCTGTTTGAGCCGAAGCGGCGGGGTTCTCTGTATCGGAGCCAAGAAATCCCGTTGCAGAAGCAGGTTTAAAGGCGGAGCCAAAAAGGTTGCCAAAGGGATTGGGGGTCTCCTTGGCGGTTTTGTTAGAGCCAGGAAGAAGCAGGTCTAAGAGTATTTCCTCTGCCCGCCGTTCAGCCTCAGCCTTAACCTGTTCCTGCATTTCCTGCTTAACCATCTGAACCCCGGCGGCCATCAGGTCCCGGATCATAGATTCCACATCCCGGCCAACATAGCCAACCTCGGTATACTTGGTTGCTTCCACCTTAATAAAAGGAGCCCCTGCAAGTTTTGCGAGGCGGCGTGCAATTTCGGTTTTTCCCACACCGGTCGGCCCGATCATCAATATATTTTTTGGTGCAATATCTTCCCGGACTTCGGGGGGCAGTTTCAGGCGCCGAATTCTATTGCGCAGGGCCACCGCTACGGCCCGTTTGGCCTTTTTTTGACCAATTATGTATTTGTCCAACTCCGCTACAATTTCACGGGGGGTCAGTTTGTCAAAGTTCATATCATTCATGGTTAGTTCAATTCCTCTATGGTGATCTGATCGTTGGTATAGATACAAATGGAACCGGCAATCTTAAGGCTCTTCTCTGCAATCTCCCGGGCACTCATGGTGCTTCCATCCAGATAGGCCAGGGCGGCCGCATAGGCATAGGGACCGCCGGATCCAATGGCCAGGGCCGGTTCAGAGGGTTCAATTACATCCCCCGTGCCAGAAATCAACAGGGTCTTGGTTTTGTCAGCCACAATGAGCATGGCCTCGAGACGCCGTAAGGCCCGGTCCATCCGCCAATCCTTGGCGAGCTCCACCGCCGCCCGCTGAAGGTCGCCGCTATACTCCTTTAGTTTTACTTCGAACCGCTCAAAAAGGGTAAAGGCGTCGGCGGTTGCTCCCGCAAAGCCGCAGAGAACCTTGCCGTCGTACATGCGGCGTACCTTGCGGGCGTTGTTTTTCATAACCGTATTTCCTGCGGTTACCTGACCGTCTCCAGCCATGGCTACCTTGCCGTCCCGGCGAACCGCAATTACTGTGGTGCTTCTAATTTTCATCGTATCGATCCTTTCCGCATCCCGTGGGGATGGGCTTTTTTGTATATTCGTTTCAGGCCTTCCATATCCACATGGGTATACCGCTGGGTAGTGGATAGGCTCGCATGGCCCAGCAGTTCCTGAACCATCCGTACATCACAGCCCGCATTTACCAGATGGGTGGCGAAGCTGTGCCGCAGGGAATGGGGGTGAATAGGCTTATCCAGGCCTGAACGTTCCGCATATTTGCTGATAATCCATCTGATGCCGGGCACCGAGAGGGGACCCCCATTTCTGTTAATAAAGAGACGATCCGTTGCTTTATCCTGGTGGATCCGGCTGGCCCGGCTGGTCAGGTACAGGGTCAGGGCCTCCCGGCCTTCGTCGGAAAAGAAAACCTGCCGTTCCTTGTCTCCCTTTCCCACTACCCAGGCACTGGAAAGATCCCCTTCTAGATCCTGAATTTTCAGGTTTGCCACTTCAGAAATCCGAAGCCCCGCCGAATACATGACCATAATTAAAGCCTTGTCCCGCTCGGGCCAGAGAATCCCCGCCGTATCAGGAAGTTCTGCAAAGTGGGCCATCTCCCCTTCCCAAAGAAAAGTAGGCAATTGTTTCGGTGACTTTAAGTTTCTTAAATCCGCCGTAGGATCATCGGAACGGAACTTAAAGCGGTACAGGTACCGGAAAAAGCCCCGAACAGAAGAGAGGGCCCGGTTAATGGAAACCGCCGCAACTCCTTCGGCAGAAAGGTCTGCAATAAAGCTCTGCACTTCGTAGGGACTGGCCCCCTCTACGGGAATATGGTGATTAGCACAGTATTGGGCAAAACGCTGAAGATCCCGGCTGTATGCATCCAGCGTCCGCGGTGAAACACCCCGTACGGTGCGCAGGTAATCCAGGTACGCTTCAATCTTCTCCGTCATGTTCGCTCCCTGCTTCATCCTCTGCACTGTGCAGGTAATCACAGTCCGGATTGATGCACGCCTTGTGGGTTCCATTTTGTTTGTCATATTTTTCTACCAGGAACCATCCGCATTTAGGACAATTAATAGATAGGGGTTTGTAGTGGGTAATAAAGTCGCATTCCGGATATCGGGTACAACCATAAAATTCCTTGCCGCGGCCCTTGTTTTTCCGGGCCACAATATCGCCGGTACAGCCCGGCCGGGGACATTTGGCAAGGGGAATGGACTTGGTATTTTTACACTCCGGGAAACCTGAACAGGCCAGAAAATAACCGAAACGGCCCAGTTTTTTAACCATAGGTTTGCCGCAGAGTTCACAGGTAAATTCGGTCTTTTCATCCAGAGACCCCTTATATGATTCCAGGGTCTGCTGAACCTCCTGAACCCGCTTACTAAAGGGATCATAAAATTCCCGGATCATCTGGGGCCAGCTGACCTTGTTTTCTTCGACCTGATCCAGCTTGCTTTCCATGGTGGCGGTAAAGCCCACATCCACCACATTGGGGAAATACTCTACCAGCATGTCGCTGATCATCCGGCCCAGCATCGTAGGCACCAGCTGTTTATTGGAACGGCTCACATAATACCGTTCCAAGAGAACCGAAATAATCGGAGCATAGGTTGATGGACGGCCAATGCCCTTTTCTTCCAGGGTTTTTACTATCGTTGCATCGGTGTAGCGGCTGGGGCCCTGGGTAAAATGCTGTTCCGGGTAAAATTTAACAATTTCCAGCTGTTCGCCGATGCTTACCTCCGGCAAGGAGGTATCCTTTTCTTCCTTGCTGGTGAGTACTTTAATGACCCGGTAGAATCCCTTTTCTACCAATTTGGAACCGGAAATCCTGAAAATTCCATCACCGCAGGCTATATCCAGACTGATGGTTTTTGAGCGGGCCGGATTCATTTGGCTGGAGACAAAACGTTCCCAAATAATTGTATAGAGCCTCAGTTGGTCCCTGGTTAAATATTCTTTAACCGAATCGGGTGTATAGGTCACATAGGTAGGCCGAATCGCTTCATGGGCATCCTGGGCTTTTTTTTCAACCGAATAGGAGATCGCCTCTTGGGGGAGATCCTTGGGATAATGCTCAGCAATCCAATTGCGGACATCGGTCAGGGCAGCTTGGGAAATACGGACCGAGTCGGTACGCATATAGGTGATGAGACCGACCCGGCTGCTACCAATATTGACCCCTTCGTATAATTGCTGGGCAATCTGCATGGTTTTCTTGCTGGTAAAGCCCAGACGATTGGCCGCCGCTTGCTGTAACTTTGAGGTAGTGAATGGCGGTTTCGGCCGGATGGACTTTTCGCTTTCCTTCCGATCTACCACTTCAGCCTTTGCCTGTTTCAGCTGGTCGATGAGATCCTGAACTGCCTTTTCATTGGACAGAACCGGTTTGTCACCCTTCCAGGAAACCAGTTGGGCAGTAAATGCGGCCTTGCCCTTTTTAAAATCCGCATCCAGGGTCCAATACTCTTCGGGGATAAAGGATTCTACTTCCCGTTCACGGTCACAAATAAGCCTTAGGGCTACCGACTGGACACGGCCCGCAGAAAGTCCATTTTTCACCTTTTTCCAGAGGAGCGGTGAAAGATTGTAGCCCACCAGGCGGTCTAAAACACGCCGGGCCTTCTGGGCATTAACCAGGGCTTCGTTAATATCCGCAGGCTGGGTTACCGCTTCTTTAATTGCAAGGGGAGTAATTTCATTAAATACAATTCGCTTTATTGGGGTGTCTCCGGTTTTAGCCTGAATTGCATTCCGAAGATGGTAGGCAATAGCCTCCCCTTCCCGGTCATTATCACTGGCGAGAAGGACCAAGTCGGCCTTCTTTGCATCCCCCTGGAGTTCCTTAAGCAGTTTGGCCCTGCCCCGAACGGTAATATATTCCGGTTCAAAGTCATGGTCCACATCGATGGCAAGCCGGGACTTCGGAAGGTCAATCAGGTGTCCCATGGAAGCCTTTACGGTATAGTTAGGTCCAAGGTATTTTTCTATAGTTTTAGCCTTAGCCGGAGACTCAACAATAACCAGGGTCTTGCCTTTTTCTTGTTTTTTCTTTGTTCCTGCTGCCATTACTCACTCCTCATGTGCTGATACATCGACAACCTGAGACCACTCTGCAAATAGGGTCTGTACCGAATCAATATAGGCGGCCCCTTGTTCTGCCAAATTCCTGCCGCCCTGTCCGCAGGGGCTGGTTCGGCAAATGGAACCAACAAAAACATCCCGGCCATGATCCAGAGCATGCTGGGCCGTGATAAGCGAACCTGAATGTTCAGGGGCCTCCACCACAATGGTGGCCCTGCCAAGGGCGGCAATAATTCTGTTTCTGGCCGGAAAATGCCATTTATAGGGCAGAACGCCCGGTGCATATTCACTTAATAAACAGCCGCCGGTTTCCAGTATTCTCAGAGCCAGGGCACGGTTAGACACGGGATATACCGAATCAAGGCCGTTACCCAAGACAGCTACTGTTTTCCCTCGGCCTTCCAAATTTCCCCTATGGGCCATGCTGTCAATGCCACGGGCCAATCCGGACACAACGGGAATACCAACAGATCCAAGATCATAGCCAAAACGGTACGCCTGGGTCCGACCGGCTCCGGTGGGAGTCCTGGTTCCTACAATAGAAACCATAGGCTCTTCTGCATCGGGCAACATCCCACGGTAATACAGGAGCAATGGCGGATCCGACAATTCCCGAAGCAATGGTGGATAGGCTGGGCTCCCATAGACTACCGCCCAAATGGACCGTTTGCGGGCCCGTTCCAGCTGACTGCGGGCCTCATCCAATATCTGCTCCGGTTCCCAATGGGGTACTTGCAGGGGCCTCCCCATAAGGCTTTCCAGTTGTTCTAGAGATAAAGTAGTAAATTCCCCGATAGACCCCAGACGGGTAAACAGATCGAGCTGTTCCTTTTTTCTGAGAAAGCTAAGATTTGCTATGCCCTGGGCCATTACAAGGGAATCATTCATATAACTGTTCCAATATAATTTTCTTGTTATTCTCTGCTTCGGTCTTCTTTGAAGCATCCCGGGTCAGGGAAATAATGGTATCGTAGAGATTCACCGCTTCCTTTAAATCCCCCGTCATGTAATACGAGCGGGCAAGGATAAACATGGCATCCACATCCCGCTTCTCCATTTGTACATATTTCTTAAGAAGCGGTATGGCATCTTCGGGCCTGTTCAGTTCAAACGTATACAGTACCCCAAGGGCGTACAGGGGACGGGCATATTTTGAATCCAGTTCAATAGCCCGCAAATGGGCCGCCTCAGCTTGGGCAAACAGATTTGCCTTTTCTTTCCCGTAGGTAGATTTTGCCTCTATAGATGAACATAAGCCAAAGAGATACTGAAGGGTTGCGTCCTCAGGCATGAGCTGAATTCCCTTTTTCAGCGTTTCCAGGGCTTCCCCATAGAGTTTTTTATCCATGAGCCGCACCGAAAGGATTTTCCAGTAAATACCAACCTGGGCCACATCCCGGGAATACATTTCAATCCGGTCCCCATAGGCGGCAATAGCCTTTTTAAGCCCCTCTATAGTTTCCGGCGGGGCTCCGCCGCTTCCCATTTCAGAGATCCGTACCGCCAAAGCGCCCCAGCTTGCATTTCTTCGTATCACATAACCGCCAATAGCAATCGCTACGATTGCTACCAGTATCAGGACGATAATCCAGGCCTTTTTCATTCCGTGTACCCCCGCAGTCTAGGAACGAAACGGCGATGCTGTTCCCGGAGCACCGCATTATCCACATGGGTATAAATCTGGGTAGTTGTTAAATCAGCGTGGCCTAAGAGTTCCTGTACCGAGCGCAGATCCGCACCGCCAGAAAGGAGTTCGGTGGCAAAACTATGCCGCAAAACATGCACCTTGGAACTAATACCAAGGGCCGATGCCAGTTGGGCATAATTTTTCCATATACCCTTTCGGGTTAGACGCTTACCCCGGCGGCTTATAAAGAGGGCCCGGCTTTTTATATGCCGGGCTAACTGAGGACGAGCCTCGGCGATGTAGCGCCTAAGCCAGGTTTCCGCCTCTGAACCAAAAGGAACCAACCGCTCCTTGTTGCCCTTCCCTACCACCCTGATCAAGGATTCAGAAAAATAAAGGTCCTGCAAATCCAGATGAACCGCCTCGGAAATCCGTAAACCGCAGGAATAGACTAATTCAAAGAGGGCCCTATCCCGTATTCCCCGGGGATTATCCAGGGGAATACTGGAAAGCAGGGAATCCACGGTTTCCCGTGTAAGAACCTTGGGTATCCGTTGAGGTTTCCGGGGGGATTCGAGCAACGATGCCGGATTATCCTGCCTTAGGCCCTGGTCAAGAAGGAATCGGAAAAAGGACCGAAGGGCTGAAATAGCCTTGGCAACGGACCGGGAATCCAGGGACTGTACATCCCTGCGATACTCTATATAGCGCTGTAAAACCTGAGCATCCAAATTCAGCACATTCTGCTGTTCATGGAAAGCCCATTCCAGCAAACGCCCAATCTCCGCCTCATAGGTTTCTGCTGTTAAGGGAGACCTATGTTCAATTGCGAGAAGCCGTGAATGATAGGCTGAAAGGAGATGGGCCGTATCCATAAATTACTATTCCTTTTTTTCCGCTCCAGCCTTTTCAGAGCCAAGCAGTTCCTGGGTAAATTTTCTTCCCCGAATAACGGTTGGAATTTCCAGGTCTTCATCGCCAATGTTTCTATGGCTTAAGAACTCGGAAGTTTTTTTAGCCGTCATGGTCTGCCATTCATCAAAACGGATAAAATCGCTATCGATGTTCCGGCTTTTTTCAGTAACAGCCGCGGGCTTTGGAGCCTGTTTTGCTGAGCCATTAAAGCCTGTGGCAATTACTGTTACCTGCACCTTATCCTGGAACGAAGGATCCGTGGCGGTACCGGAAATAATGACCGCATTCTCATCCGCATTGGCGGTTATTATATTGATGATTTCCTGATATTCCGTAAGGGTAAGATCATCTCCGCCGGTTACGTTAACCAGGATCCGGCGGGAACCTTCTATCCGGCAATCTTCGAGAAGGGGATTATTGATGGCATTGGTCGCCGCATCCACGGCCTTATTCTCACCGGTACCAACACCAATTCCCATGAGGGCATCTCCCTGACCTTCCATGGTACTGCGGACATCGGCAAAATCTATATTGATGATACCCGGGATGGTAATCAGGTCAGATATACCCTGAACACCCTGGCGCAAGACATCGTCTGCAATGAGAAAGGCCGTTTTTATTGATGTTTTCTTGTCGACAATTTTCAGCAAATGCTGATTAGGTATGACAATAAGGGTGTCCACAGCCTCGCGCATTTTAGCAATGCCCTCTTCTGCGAGGCGCATCTTGTATTTTCCTTCGAACTCAAAGGGCTTGGTCACCACACCTACGGTTAGGGCACCCAGCTCCTTCGCAACCGAGGCAATTACCGGAGCCGCTCCGGTTCCTGTTCCGCCGCCCATACCGGCGGTAATAAATACCATATCGGCGCCCTTGAGTGCGTTGGCAATCATATCCCGATCTTCCAGGGCGGCCTTTTCGCCGATCTCCGGCTTTCCGCCAGCCCCAAGACCGGAGGTTAATTTAGAACCAATCGGCAATTTTACTGGCGCATTGGAAAGCTCCAGGACCTGCAGATCCGTATTGGCTGCGATAAACTGGACATTTTTTAGTCCGCATTCAATCATCCGGTTGACCGCGTTGGATCCGCCGCCGCCCGCACCGATTACCTTAATAACCGTTGGGTTCGGCCCGTTCATCCGTTCTTCTAAGACCTCAATATTCATAATTCCCCCCAAACCGCTTTTTATTCTATCCGGTCCCCACCGGATGTACTGTACTTTAGAAAAACTCCTTTTTCAGCCACTCTGCAAGCTTAGAAACTAATGAGCCCTGGGGCCGTTCACGGTTCCGTGTATCACCCCGTTCCGAGGGGTGATACACCTCCCGGTCTGCTCCTTCCAACACCAGGCCGACCGCCGTTGCATAGGTAGGATTCCGGTATTCTTCTACAAGGCCCCCTACCGATAGGGGAACCCCAATCCGCACCGGCAAATTAAATATATGGGAAGCCAGTTCCGCAACCCCAATTAATTGGGACCCACCGCCTGTAAGGACAATACCGCCCGCCAAAGGCCTTGTAAGGCTGAGCTTGTCTATTTTTTCTTTAGCCAAATGGAATATTTCTTCCATCCTTGGCTGTATGATTCTTAATATCTGAAGCCGGGGAATGGACACGGGCGGCCTGCCGCCGACACCGGGGACTAGGACATCCTCTTCTCCGTCTAAAAGAGCTTCCCAACAACAACCAGCCTGAATTTTTATCTTTTCCGCCGATTCAAAGGATATGTTCTTTAAAATTGAAAGATCACTGGTTACCTGGGATCCGCCTACCGGAATGGTGGCCGTATAGTAGGGAGCCCCTTCAGAATATACCAAAATATCTGTAGTTCCCCCGCCGAGATCGATCAGAGCCACTCCCAGTTCTTTTTCTTCAGGGGTTAAAACAGAGCGACCGGCCGCAAGGGATTGAAGAATTAAATCCTGAACCCGAAAACCTGCCCTGTTTACACATTTCACCAGATTCTGAGCTGAGGTTACCGAACCGGTAATGATATGGACCTCCGCTTCCAGCCGGACTCCGATCATATCCAGGGGATTCCGAATGCCTTTTTGATCATCTACAATATAGGTCTGAGGAATCACATGCAGGACCTGCCGATCCATGGGAATAACCACAGCCCGGGCGGCCTCAATCACCCGGTCAATATCAGCCTGGGCAATCTCCCGGGTTTCCCTATTTTTACCGGTTACAGCAACAACACCCCGGGAATTAATACCTTCTATGTGGGAACCACCAATACCGGTGTAACAGGCATGGACCTCTCGGCCGCTCATCATTTCCGCCGCCTCAATTGCCGCTGCTACAGAACGGAGGGTAGCTTCGATATTAACTACCACCCCCTTACGCAGACCCGTAGAAGGACTGGTCCCGATACCGGTTATTTCGAGAGTACCATATTCATTTCGCTCGCCTATAATGGCGCACACCTTGGTCGTCCCGATATCGAGTCCGACCACTAAACCTTCGCTAGCCAGAGGAGGCCTCCTTAGTCCGGTACGAAATTGTACCTGTTCGGAAATCAATTTCATCCGTTTGAATGCCCTTGGATGCAAGCACATCCAGAACCAGCATCATATACCGAAGCACTTCTTCATTCAACTCTGAACCAAGCCTAACCTTTCCCATATGATTTGCAGGATATACCACCAGTTCATACCCCCCATAGGCTTTCTGTTGTATCCGCAACTCAGAAATAGTCTGCAGAAGGGCAGGATTGGATTTTTCTAACATTTCCAGGGAAGCAAAGAAATTTTTAAGATGAACCGGCAGTTTCATACCGGGGACTACCTGATCAAAAACCAGGCCTGATACCAGGGGTAAGGCTGAGAACTGTTCTCCGCCAACCTTAAACACCACCCCCTGCTTATCAATATAAATAGGGACCAATTTTCCCGAGATCCTCGCCAGGGAAACCGCCACTGCAGTCCGCTCTGTCACCGCTATTTCTACCGAATTCGGAAAATGTTTCGTTATAGAAACCGATTCTATCGTTGGGATGGAAAGCAATGCCTTGGATACCTTTGATGCATTAAAACGTATATAGCTTGTTGACTCATCAATTCCTGCGGTGCGCAACAGTTCGTTCCGGTTCATACACTGCACCGGATTAACATATATAGAGGCAAGGGGCATGAAAGGTACAATGCAGACATAATAGAGCAGTTCTATTCCCACAAGAACCGCAAGAATAATTGTAATCCGCTTGAGTATTTTTTCCTTCTGGGAATGGGGATGCGCTTCTGCTTCGACCGTTACATAATTATCAAGGAACAAAAAACCATCAGACATGGGCTTCCTCCAATTTTACAATCCGTCTAGAACCATTTACGAGAAAACCTGCGGCGGCCAGCATCATTGCCAGGGACGAG
>Ga0272446_1004399_pt1 | contig 16720 bp, 16 predicted proteins | sample YNPCB0061_FD_194587 | JGI IMG/M metagenome (GOLD analysis project Ga0272446, IMG submission 194587) | Hot spring microbial mat communities from Yellowstone National Park, WY, United States - YNP-CB-006-1 | ecosystem: Environmental > Aquatic > Thermal springs > Hot (42-90C) > Sediment | place... | reverse complement strand
GCGTGATTTCGAGCGACACTGCCGCATCGCCGCCGCCTTCGTGCACATGGCCATGATCCGCATCATGCTCCGACGCCTCGCCGCAACCTCCTCAGCATGACTCACAACTTCCCGGATGGGCTCTTAGAACTGCGGCACGCGGACGCGCTGCGCGAGTGAATTGCCGCGCGCGGCAAGACGCGGTTCCACCTGCCCGAAGCGTATCAATTCGGCCCCCGGCGTGCGAGATGCCGCAACCGCCCGCCGCGTCGTGGGCATCCTGGTCGACCACGGACACGCCCGACCACTCCCACCCGGCACCATCCTGAACGGCGCTCCCCGGCGCGAGGCGTGGGAGGTCTTGGCGTGACCTTCGACCCATGGGCCGCGCTAACGGGGATTCGACAGGGCGCCCCTGCTAAGGCTGCTAATCGAGAAAAGGCGTTTAGCAGATTCGCAGGATGAGCAGGGGCACACCCCCGAACTGCGATTTCGCGCTCGCCTCAATCCGCGCTCGCTCCCGACCGGGTAAGCGCGATCCTCTCTGCCTTCTCGCACGCGATGGCTGTGGGCGAGGCGGAGCGGCTCGAGGTCATGGTGCGGCGGCTGCTGGACGAGGGGGCTGGGGTAGAGCCGTCCGACGGCGGTGGGGTGCGGCTGACGGCAGAGGATGGGCGCGCCACGTTCCTCACGGAGGAGGGGCTGGCGACGCTGCCCAACTGGCTGCGGCAGCGGCTGCTCGATGACGCAAGCGAGCGCGAGGCAATCCGCGCCGAGGCGAACTGGCGCCCCGCGTCATGGGCTGACGTGGCCGATACGCCCCACCCAGGCGACTGGTGCGGGTGCTGCCGTGGCCAGCGCTGGTGGCGGGAGCGTGAGGAGCCGCGCGGCTGGCGGTGCCTCGCGTGTCACCCCCCCCCGATCACCTGCCCGCCACTGCCGTGGTGACGGCGCGGTCAGCGTCGCGCCGCTGCCCGCTCGGCGAGATGGTGCGAATTGAAAGCGTTACGGTTTGCCTCACGACTTTGCCCAGGTGATGCAGAACGAAACGCTTTCCAAATGCATCGCCCGGCCGCCGTGTCGATCCTGGCCGGTGCTGACTATGATCCGCGCCCGAACATGCCCCGCACTGGCTCGCAGGCGGCGCAACAGAGGCTGCGATGCCGGGCCGCTACCGACCTGGCGGCCAGCGCCTGCTCGCGCCCTACGCGCGTCCTGGGCCGCTGCCTGTGGTCTGCTGATACCGCAGGCCTGATCGAGCAGGGATCGAGCAGGTGACTTTGGTGAAGGGGCAGTCCGGCAATCCGAAGGGGCGCCCGCCCGGCCTGGGCGAGGTGGCGCGGCTGCGGGCGGCCATCGCCGAGCACATGCCCGAGATTGTGGAGCGGCTTGTGACGAAGGCGACCGTCGAAGGCGACGTTCAGGCCGCGCGTCTGCCCTTGGAGCGCGTGTTGCCGCCCGTGAAGGCGGTGGCGTTGCCCGAGCCGCTCCCCGTGCCTGCGACTGGGAGACTCGCCGAGCGGGCGGAGGCGGTGCTGCGGGCGATGGGCGAGGGCGAGGTGTCGCCGGATGCGGGCGAGGCGTTGGCTGGGCTGACGGCGCTGGCCCGGCTGCAGGTGATCGATGACTTGGAGCGGCGGATTGCCGCGCTGGAACAGAGGAGACACGCCGATGATCGAAAGCCTGACGCGGCGGGGGTGGAAGCGATAGAGCAGCGCCGCCTGATTGCCTGGTGGTGGCGCGCTGGGTTGAGGGCGAGGCCATGGGCTGATTCGCGACGGTCGCCGTGCCGGTCGCCGACATTCCGCACCTGACCGCCGAGGCCCAGGCGAGCAAGTGCGAGGTGCTGCACATTGTTCGCCGCATCGTCGACCCGACGCCGCGTCCTGAGGCGCTCTACTCGCCTCCGGGAATGGTTGCGCTGGCCGCAGCTGGCCGCAACCCGAGGCTGCAAGGGGGGCAGGCCGAGCGCCGAGTGTGGGCACAAATGTGGCAACTCGCCGAGCGTAACGACTGAAAGCTTAGGCCGTTCAATGCCTAAGCGAGAGGCGATGGCGTCCCGTAGGGGATTCGAACCCCTGTTACCGCCGTGAGAGGGCGGTGTCCTAGGCCTCTAGACGAACGGGACCCGTCGGAAGCGCGCCTCTTACAAGGGCAGGCGCGGCAGATCAAGCGCCGGGGCGGCCATGCCCCTCACCCTGCCGGCGCAACCGCCGCAGCCGCGGCGGCGAGGAAGGCCTCGACATCACGCGCTTGCGTGTTCCAGGCCGTGACAAAACGCACCACCGTGGGATCATCGGGGCGCGGGCGAACCGGGAAGCCGGAAGCGAGGAGCGCTCGACGCACCGCCTCGGGCAGCGCGACGAACACCTCGTTCATCTCGGTCGGGTGCACGAGTTGGACGCCGGGGAGAGCGGCAAGCCCGGCCGAGAGGCGCGCGGCCATCCGGTTCGCATGCGCGGCATTGCGCGCAGCGACCCCGCCCTCGACCATCGCCAGAAGCTGGGCCGAGAGATAGCGCATCTTCGAGAACACCTGGCCCGCCCGCAGCCGCCGCTGGCCCATGAAGCGGTCAAGCTGCGCCGCATGCGGGCTGGTGCGGAAGATCACCACCGCATCGGCGCACATCGCGCCGTTCTTGGTCGCGCCGTAGCTCAGGATGTCGATGCCGGCGCGCCAGGAGAGCTCGGCCGGGGAACAGCCGAGCGCGGCGCGCGCATTCTCGAACCGCGCCCCGTCCATATGCAGAACAAGGCCGTGGCGGCGGCAGACGGCGCTGATCGCCGCGAGCTCCTCAAGCGTATAGACCGTGCCGGCCTCCGTCCCCTGCGTCACCGTCACCGCCGTCGGCGGCGCGGACTGCATCCGGTCCGGGCTCGCCCCGCGCACGAGGCGATCGATGTCCTCGGCCGCGAGCTTGCCGTGCGCGCCGTCGAGCACGAGCAGCTTGCCGCCGCCCGAGAAGAACTCGGGAGCGCCGCTCTCGGAGGTGTTCACATGCGCGTTGCGGTGGCACACGGCGGCACCGGGCGGCGGCATGGCGGCGGCGAGCGAGAGCGCGTTGGCGGCGATCCCGGTCGCGACCGGGTGGACCGCTACGAGTGCGTCGAAATAAGCGCCGAACGCGCCTTCGAGGCGGGCCGTCGTCGCATCCGCGCCGTAGGGGGCGGCATCGCCCTCATTCGCCGCGAGGATCGCCGCGATCACCTCCTCACAGACGGCGGTGACGTTGTCGCTCCGGAACAGCATCGCCCTCTCCTCCAGGCTTGGCGTCACCGCGCCGTGCCCGGCAGGCCTCGGAGCAGTAGCGCACCTCCTCCCACACCTTGGCCCATTTCCGCCGCCAGGCGAAAGGCCGCCAGCATACCGCGCAGGTCTTCTCGGGAAGGTCCCGCTTGCGGCGCATCGGCGGCATCAGGCGGGGGAGAGCGAGCCGAAATCGAGCGGCAGGGGCGAGAAGCCACGCCCGGCACCGAGCGGAAGCCACGCTGTGGTCACCGCGCCGGCGGTGATGAGCCAAGCGAGCCGATCATCCCACGCGCCCTCGGCATCGCGCGCAGACGGCGCAGCCGGGCCGCGCGGATGGCTATGCCAGACCGCGGCGACGGCGCGCGTGGCCCGTTGCAGGCGGAGCTGCAGGGCGGTGTCGATCTCGAACGCTGCGTCAGGCGCGGCGGCGAGGTTGCGCGAGGGAGCGAGCCCATCGAGCACGAGCGCCCCACCGTCGACCCGCCCGGTCAAGAGGGCGCAGGCCTCGGCCGGCAGGGCGCCCGCGGCAAGCCGCGGCAGGGCAGCGGCGATCAGAGGGTGGAGCAGAACGCGCGTGACCGCCCTTGCGCTCATCGTCCCGCGGCCGGAGGCGCCTCGGCCGTGAGCGTGCCGACGACGCGGCCGCGCGCGATGTCGAGCACGAGGATCCGGTCCGGCAGCCCGCCGCCGGTGACGGCGACGGCAACGCGGTCGCCACCGCCGGCGATGCCGAGGATTCGCGTCCCGGAAGGCTGGCCGAGCCCCGCCTCCACCAGGGGTGCGGTGCGCGCGCCGAGGCGCTGGGCGACAAGCGCCGCGAGCGTGACCGTGCCGGCGACGATCAGCACCCCCATCACGATCACGGCTGCCTTCAACGCGCGCACCGGAGGACCGATACTCCAAAAGCAATGGACCGGACGACGACCGCGACCAGAGAGATGGTGGCCGCCCCCGACGCCGCCAGCGACCGGCTCGACCGCTGGCTCGCCCTCGCCATGGGCGACCTCTCGCGCTCGCGCGTCAAGGCGCTGATCGAGTCAGGGCAGGTGACGCGCGACGGCGCCCCCGCGACCGACCCCTCAGCCCCCGTTCAACCCGGCGCACGCTACCGGGTGACGCTGCCGCCGCCCGCTCCGTCCCGCCCCGCCGCAGAGCCGATCCCGCTCACCGTGCTGTTCGAGGACGCCCACCTGATCGTGCTCGACAAGCCGGCGGGCCTCGTCGTCCACCCTGCCCCGGGCAACCCGGACGGAACGCTCGTCAACGCTCTCCTGGCCCATACCGCGGGGGCGCTGCCGGTGATCGGCGGCGAAGTGAGGCCGGGAATCGTGCACCGGCTCGACAAGGACACCTCGGGTGTGATGGTCGTGGCGCGATCCGACCGGGCGCAGGCAGCGCTCGCGGCCGCCTTCGCCGCGCGCGACCTCGAACGCTGCTATCTGGCGCTCGCCTGGGGCGTGCCGCGCGACGCGTCGTTCAGGATCGAGGCGCCGATCGGCCGCCACCCGATCGACCGCAAGCGCATGGCGGTGACGGCCAAGGGGCGGCACGCGGCCACCACCGTGACGCTGCTCCGCGCCCACGGCACCGCCGTATCGCTGCTCGCCTGCCGTCTCGAGACGGGCCGCACCCACCAGATCAGGGTGCATCTCGCCCATGCCGGGCACCCGATCATCGGCGACCCGCTCTACGGACGGCGCATCCCAGCCTCCGCCCGGAGCCTGCCCGAGCCGCTGGCGTCACGGCTGCTCGGCTTCCCCCGCCAGGCGCTGCATGCCGCCTCGCTCGGCTTCGTCCACCCTGTCACCGGGGAGCGGCTCAGCTTCGCGACATCGCCGCCCGCCGACCTTGGCGAAATCGTGACCGCGCTTTGGCCGGACATGAGCTCAATTCCGACCAATTCGGTCTGATTTGCCTTGCATCAGCAGGGCGATTCGCTGCACCTTAGAGGCGTTGGCACTCTCGGGTCGGGAGTGCCAACCGCGCCGGCGCGGCGCCCAAGGGGAGCGACGGAAGCAAGGGTCGGAGAGAGAACGGGCCGTCAAGGCTCTCCCTGTGCGGACTTCCCTTGGCGCTGTCTGGAACGTGATGCCGCCCGGCCCTGACCTGTGCGACTGTGCGGGACGGTCGCGTGGGTCTTGCGACCCATCCCGCGCGTTTGGAGGTGCTTCGCCCATGGCCTCAGCCTACGCCATCCCGATGGCACCGGAAGGGAACCTCACCCGGTATCTCCAGGAGATCCGGAAATTCCCGATGCTGTCTCCCGAAGAGGAGTATGCGCTCGCCAAGCGGTGGCAGGAGACCGGGGACATCGAGGCGGCGCACAAGCTGGTCACGAGCCACCTACGGCTTGTGGCGAAGATTGCCATGGGCTATCGCGGCTATGGCCTGCCGATCGGGGAGCTGATCTCCGAAGGGAATGTGGGGATGATGCAGGCGGTCAAGCGCTTCGATCCCGAGCGCGGTTTCCGGCTTGCGACCTACGCGATGTGGTGGATCAGGGCCGCCATCCAGGAATACATCCTGCACTCCTGGTCGCTCGTGAAGATGGGGACCACGGCGGCGCAGAAGAAGCTCTTCTTCAATCTCCGCCGGCTCAAGGGCGAGATGCAGGCGATCGAGGACGGTGACCTCAAGCCCGAGCAGGTCGCGAAGATCGCCAAGGATCTCGACGTCCCGGAGCAGGACGTGATCCAGATGAACCGCCGCCTCGCCTCGGCCGACCACAGCCTGAACGCTCCCGTGCGGGTCGACGGCGAGGGCGAGTGGCAGGACTGGCTGGTCGATGACAGCGACAATCAGGAGACCGAGCTCGCCGAGCGCGAGGACATGGGCCAGCGCAAGGCGCTGCTCGCCAACGCTCTCGCGACGCTGAACGAGCGCGAACGCCACATCCTGATCGAGCGTCGCCTCAAGGACGAGCCGACCACGCTCGAGGACCTCTCGCACCAGTACGGCATCAGCCGCGAGCGCGTGCGCCAGATCGAGGTGCGCGCCTTCGAGAAACTGCAGCGTGCGATGCAGTCCGAAATCGCCGCCCGCGCCGCGGCGGCCTGAGCCCCGAGCGAGTCTGGTCGCGGTCCCGCCGCACCGGTCTGCGGCTCTGCACGGCGGCGGTCCCGTCAGCCTGGCCCCATGAGCGCATTCGGGACGAACGTGACGAGCTGCGGATTGAGCGTCACGAGCGCCAGCGCACCAACCATGGCGAGCACGAGCGGAGCCCCCTCAATCGTGAAGCGGGTGAGCTTCACGTCAAGGATGCTGCAGGCCGTGAACATCATCGTGCCGACGGGCGGCGTCACCCCGCCAATGGTGAGATTGATCACCATCACGAGCCCGAAATGCACCGGATCGATGCCGAGACGGACCGCCACCGGAACAAGAATGGGCGCGAGCAGGATCAGCGCCGCCGTGCCCTCGATCAGCATGCCGACGAGGAGGAGCAACAGGTTGACGAAGAGGAGCAGCAGGAGCGGGTCGGCGGTCGCGGCGGCGAGCGCTGCGGCGAGCCGCGGGGGAATGCGCTCCCACGCCATGTAGAAGCCGAAGCTGCCGGCGGCGCAGATGATCAGCATCACGGTCGCGGTCGCGAGCACGCTTTCGGTGAGGATTTCGGGTAGGTCGGCGAGCCTGAGTTCGCGATGCGCCAGGAACCCGACTAGGAGAGCGTAGACCACCGTCATCGCCCCTGCCTCCGTCGGCGTGAAGATGCCGTAGCGGATGCCGACCAAGATGTAGACGGGGATGGTGAGCGCCCAGGCGGCCTCGCGCAGGGCTGCGCCGAGGGCCGGTGCGCCGACGAAACGCTCGCGCACAGCGAGGAAGCCGCGCTGCCTCGCGACGGCCCAGGTCGCCGTCATCAGCGCCGCGGCGACCAGCAGCCCGGGCACGATGCCGCCGAGGAAGAGACGGCCGACCGAGACATCGGCGAGGAAGCCGTAGATGACGAGGCCGATCCCCGGCGGGATAATCGGTGTGATGACCGCTGCGCAGGCGATCACCGCAGCGCTGAACCCTGGCGCGTAGCCGCGGCGAATCATCTCCGGCCCGAGCATCTTCGCCTGCATCGCGGCTTCCGCGTTGGCCGAGGCCGAAAGCCCCCCCATCAGCGAGGCCAGAACGATATTGGCCTGCGCAAGCCCGCCCACCATGTGCCCCACCAGCGCATCGGCGAGGGTCATCAGCCGGCGCGTGATGCCGGCACGGTTCATGATCGCACCGGCCAGGATGAAGAACGGCACGGCGAGCAGCGGGAAACTGTCGGTCGCGGCGACGATCCTCTGGGCGAAGATCTCGAGCGGCAGCCCCTCGGCGGAGACGAAGAAGGCGAGTGCGGCGATCCCCATCGCGAAGGCGACCGGAACGTTCAGCGCGAAGAGGCCGAGGAGAACCCAGATCGGCCAGAGCGTGAGCCCGCTCACCGCGCCCCGACCCTCGGCATCGCCTGGGCCAGTCGCAGCGCCATGAGCGCAAAGCCGGTCGCCGGTGCGAAGTAGAGCACGGTGAGCGGAAGGCGAAGCACGGCCGAGGGATTGTCTATGTTGGCGAGGCTGAACCGGAAGGCGAGCACGGCGGCGACCGCGCAGAAGCCGATCGCAACGGCCCCGGCGCCGAGGCGGATCACGCGCTGCACCGGGCCGGGAAAGGCAGCCGTCAGCATGTCGATCGAGACATGCCCGCCGCGCTTGGCGACCGCCGCAGCGCCGACGAACACGCACCATGCGAAGGCGAGCGAGGCGACTTCGCCGGCCCAGGCGGCTGGCTGGGCGGTGACGTAGCGTGTGATCACCCCCCAGCACACGGCAAGCACGACGACCACCAGCGCCGCGCCAGCGACGATCTCCTCGGCCTGGGCGAGGGCCCGTCGCAAGGTCACGAGGCGAGGAGTCGGCTCACCGTCTGGTGCAGGTTCGGCGTCCAGCGCGGGAAGGCGGAATAGACCGGAACCGTGGCGCGCTGGAAGGCGGCGCGGTCGACATCCGTCACCACCGTCACGCCGGCGGCCTTGAAGCGGGCGATGAAGTCCTCCTCCATCGCCACAGTCAGCCGTGTCTGCTCGGCCCCGCCCTTAGCGCCCTCCTCGAGCAGGAGGTCCTGGACATCGCGCGGCAGGCGCGAGAAGAAGCCGTTGTTGATCGGCCAGGTCGTCGTCGCGATGAAATGCGCCGTTGTGCTGATCACCTTCCTGACCTCGTGCAGCCGCGCGCCCCAGAGGCTGCCGAACGGCGCCTCGGCCGCCTGCACCACGCCCTGGCCGAGCGCGTTGTAGACTTCCGACCATTGCACCGTGGTCGGGCGCGCGCCCAGCGCGCGGAAGGTCTCGAGCCACATCGTGTTGGGCGGCACGCGCACCGTCATGCCAGCGATATCGGCCGGGGTGCGGATTGGCTTGTCGGCGATCATGTGCCGCGCGCCGAAGAACGCTCCGGCCATGATCAGCCGGAACCCGGCCTGCTGAATGCGCCGATCGAGGTCGCGGTACCAGTCCGTGGCGAACAGCCGCGCGAGCTGCTCGTGCCGCTGCACGAGATAGGGGCCATTGAGGATCCCGGCATCGGGCACGAAATCGGCGAGGTAGCCGAAATCGGTGATGTTCATCACGTTCGCTCCGGCGCGGATCATCTCGTTGACGTCCTTGCCTGAGCCGAGCTGCTCACCTGGGAACACTTCGATTCGCACCCGCCCGCCGCTCCGCTCGAGCACGTTCCGCGCGAAGAACACCGCGGCGAGATGGGCGGGCTCGGTGGTCGAGAGCGAGTGCGCGTGGCGTATGGTGATGACGCCCTGGCCGGACACGTAGGGCGGCGCGGCGAGCGTCGCGCCAGCAGCGGTGAGCATGGTCCTGCGTCGGAGCATCGTCTCCTCCCTTTCCTGGTGCGATGGCGGTTCGTTACGATACCGTCGCTGCGAGCTTGCCCCTGCCGCCCGTGCCCCGATACAGCGTGGCGAGCTGGCGGTCGAGCACGGCTGCGTGGTGGGACACGGCGTCCCGATGCAAGTCGGCGGCCGGGGAGCGCTCGTGCTCCCAGTGGCCGGTACGGTCCTCGCCGCGCACGAGTGTCGCGCTTCCTTTCGTTCCGTCGCGCTGGTGCACCGAGGGCGGAACGTAGCGAATGGCGAGGCCGATGCGCGGTTGGGCGGCTCGGTTCGGCGGGCTTCCGTGGAAGATCAGCACGTGGTGCAAACTCATCTCGCCCGGACGCAGCACGATGTCGATCGCCTCCGCCTCGTTCACCGCGACGGCGATCTCCTGGCCGCGGCTCAGCATGTTGGTCTCGGCGAAGGTGTCGGTGTGTGGCACCTGGGTGCGGTGCGTGCCGGCGATGACCCGCATGCAGCCGCTTTCCGGCGTCGATGGCGTGAGCGCGATCCAGGCGGTGACGACATCGGCGCTCGAGAGCCCCCAGTAGGTTCCGTCCTGGTGCCAGGAAACGAAGGCCGGGTCGCCGGCCGGCTTGGCGAAGAACTGGCAGCCCCAGGCGAGGATATTGGGGCCGAGCACGCTCTCGACGGCATCGAGCACCCTCGGGTGGCGGATCAGCCGGTCGACCCAGGGGAACAGCAGATGCGGCTTCTGGTTCATCCGCCCGTCAAGCCGGCCGCCGAGTCGCGCCTCGGTGGCGGCGAGATCGGCGCGGGCCTGCGCCACCTCGGCCTCGGACAGCACGGCGATCGGAAAGAGGTATCCCCGCTCGCGATAGAACGCGACCTCGGCGGGCGTGAGCGAACCCGGCATGCGACATCCCTCCCCTCTGGAAGCGTCGCTCCGCTTCCTTTACGCGCATCTGTGACGGCGGAGCGGGGGGCGGCGCAAGGGCCAAGCGCGGGAGGCTATCGCTCCTTCGTGGTTTTGCGCTCGATCGCGGCGGCGGCGCGGGCGGCGAGGCGGTTGGCTTCCGCCGCCACCTCGTCGCCCCAGGCGGTGCGGAGCTCCTCCTGCCGTGCCTCGAGCAGGCGCAGCGTCGCCGCCGCCCTTGCCTCGAGGACCACGAGCACGGCGTAGGGCATGGTGCGGGCGAGCGCGAAACCGAAGGCTGCGGCGCCATAGGCGAGGCTGAGCGTTGCTGGGTCGCCCAGCACGGCGGCAAGCCCGCGCAGGTCGTGGCCGTTGAGCCAGAGCGTCTTCAGCGCGGGCAGGAGCCCGGCAAGGTTGAGCCAGAGCACCGGTCGCGCCGTCGTCTTGTCAGGATGCGCATCGGCGGCGAAGGACGCGGCCGCCGGCAGGAGTCCGACCAGGAGCAGGATTCCCGTCGGCAGGGCGACACCGAGAGCGATCCCGGTGCCAAGGCCAAGCGCCCAGAACAGCCACTTGCCACGCCGCGATGGCCGCCGCGCCTCCCCTGCCGACGCTGCCTTGGCCATCGCTTAGGACCCCGCGAGCAGAAGCACGGTGCCGCCGAGCAGGGCGATCGCGATCCCCTGCGCGATGAGCCCGCCCGTGCGCGCCGCCTCGGCCTGGCGCAGCGGCGCCTCGGCGCGGAGCGCTACTCCGGCCGCAGCGGCGCGGGCGAAGGTCGCGGCCGCTTCGGCGAAGCCGGCTCTGTCCTCGGCGCGCGCTGCCTGGTCGTCAAGCACCTCGAGCATGGCCGCGAAATCGCCGGTCGCCGCCGCCTCGGGAAGGCGCTTCTCGACGCGCGCCCGCGCTGCCTTGCCGTGCCAGGTCTGGATGGCGGGGGCGGCAAGGGCAGCGACCCAGAGCGCGAGGTTGGGCAGAACCGTGCCCTTCTGCAGCCGCTGCAGCCGGGCGAAGACACTGACCATCGCGAGCCCCGCCTCCTCTGGGCGCCCCGCATCGCCGGCGGCAGCGAGCAGCGTGTCAAGCTTCCCCTCCATGTTGGCGCCGATGAACGCGGCGACATGGCGGTCGAGCGGGCTCGGCGCTCCGCCGCCCGGCGGTGAGGCCGCAGCCGCTTGCTCGAGCGCAGCGAGAAGCCCCGGCAGCGTGGTGACGGAGGCCTTGCGCACCAGCGGCGACAGGCACGGCAGCCCCGGGTTCAGCTGGTAGAGCAGGCGCTCGCGCCCGGCGCCGAGCACGCGCGCGCGCGCCTGGGCGCGTGCGACCCGCCCAAACTTCTCGATCTCGACCATGCCTGGCTGGTCGAGCTTTTCGGTCGCGAAGCGGCTGATCGCCTGCGCCTCGATCATGTCGGCGAGGTCGCGCTGGCGCTCGACGGAGGGCTTCGGCGCGGCGTGCGCCTCGGCGAGCAATGGACCGAGCCCGTCGGGCATCATCGCCACCCCGCGCCACCACAGCGGCCCCTGCGGATCGAGTACGGCGAGGGTGCGGCACAGCAGGAGATCGCCGTCCTGATCGCCGCCGAGAGCATTTGCGGAGAGGATCTCCGCAACGCGGCCGGTCAGCGGCTGGTCGGCGAGAGCGCGTTCCAGCCAGGCGAGCAGCCCGGGCGTTCGCATCGCCTTGACCCCCTCGCTCCAGCGCGAGGCCATGGCGAAGGCGAGGCTGCGCGAATCGAAGATCGCCTCGCCGGCGAGATCGAACGGCCGCGTCGCCTTGCGCACGGGCCGCGCGGTCTGCGGCCGCGCCCGCGCGCCGCCGGGCCAGAGCGCGATCTCGTCAAGGCTCGGCCGGAAATCTGGGTCGTCGGCAAGCAGGCCACGCAGCAGAGTGGCGACCGCCGCCGGAAGCCGGGCGTGGCCGACCAGAGCGGCGAGGCTGCCGCGCTCGAGCCGGAGCCGGATGCCGCTGCGATCGTCGAGGCTGGCGAGCGGCCAGGCGCCGGTTGCGAGAGCGAGCAGGGTGACGCCGAGCGAGTAGAGATCGTCCTCGAGCCGGCCTTCGCCCTTGCCGGCGCGCGCGCACATCGCCATCGGCGTCGTCTCGAAGGCGGCGGGCTGGCAGAAGCCAGCCGGAAGGGCGAAGGCCTCGCCCACCGTCACCGGCCCTCCGGAGAGCGGGCGGAAGAGGTTATCGGGGCGGATGCCGCGATGGGTGATGCCATACCCGGCGAGCTCGCCGAGCACGCGCGCGACCGGCTTGGCGACATTCTGGATCAGGTCGGTCTCGCCAAGCGGGGCGCGGCGCTCCCCGGGCGTCATCAGCGGCGGTCCCGGCGGCATCGGGTAGAGAATGACGCGGGAAGGGCCCTCCTCTCCGCCCGGCATCGTCCCCTGGCCAAGCGGCAAGAGGAGGTTGCCGAGGAGCTCAGGGTCGGGCAGGCGCTCGATCACCTTCAGCCGCGGCGGGTGATGCGCGCGGCAGCGTACCGCGATGGCGGCAGGGCCATCACCGCGCTGCGGCCGGGCTGCGAAGGCCTCGAGCCCTCCGCCGACGACACCCGCGACCGGCCGCGTCGGATCGACCACATGGCCCGCGACGACGATGTCCTGAGACGCCACGCGCCCCTCCCGTCAGCCCCACTCCGCCAGCCCGGATGCGCATGCTGCCGCGTGGAGGGTGAAGGATCGGTTGACGGCGGGCGCTACCCCGCGAAGGGATCCTTCATCAGAATGGTGTCGTCGCGCTCAGGGCTCGTGGACAGCATCAGGACTGGGGCCTCGACCAGCTCCTCGATCCGGCGGACATATTTGATTGCCTGCGCCGGAAGCTCCCCCCAGCTCCGCGCTCCGCGAGTCGAGCCCGACCACCCCTCCATCGTCTCGTAGACCGGGGTGACGGCCGCCTGGGCGCCGGGTGCCGCCGGCAAGTGGCGGAGTGTGGCCGCGCCGAGCCGGTAGCCGACGCAGAGCTTGAGTTCGGCAAGGCCGTCGAGCACGTCGAGCTTGGTCAGAGCAAGGCCCTCGATCCCGCCGACCTTCACCGCCTGGCGCACCAGCACCGCGTCGAACCAGCCGCAGCGGCGGCGGCGGCCGGTGACGGTGCCAAACTCACGGCCCCGGTCGCCGATCAGTTCTCCGGTCGCGTCGGCAAGCTCGGTCGGGAACGGGCCGGAGCCCACACGGGTGGTGTAGGCCTTGGCGATTCCGAGCACGGTGCCGATCGCCCCCGGCCCGATCCCGGCGCCGGAAGCGGCCGTCGCCGCCACGGTGTTCGAGGAGGTGACGAAGGGGTAGGTGCCGTGATCGACATCGAGCATCACCGCCTGCGCCCCCTCGAACAGGATCCTCTGCCCGGCGGCACGGGCGGCGTCGAGCCGCTCCCACACAGGCTCTGCGAAGGGCAAGAGACGCGGCGCGAGATCGATCAGCGCAGCGTAAAGCGCGTCTTTGGTGAATGTTTCAGCGCCAAGTCCTTGGAGCAGGGTGTTGTGATGGAGCAGGAGCTCGTCGAGCTTCGCGGACAGCGTCTCCGGCTCGGCGAGGTCGCACAGCCTGATGGCGCGGCGCGCCACTTTGTCCTCGTAGGCAGGGCCGATCCCCCGCCCCGTGGTGCCGATCCTCCGCTCGCCGCGCGCTGCCTCGCGGGCGCGGTCGAGCGCGGGGTGGAGCGGCAGGATCAAGGGCACGTTCTCGGCGATCCGCAGGTTCTCCGGCCCGACCGCGAGGCCCTGCGCCGCCACGCGGGCGATCTCGGCCAGCAGCGCTTCAGGGTCGAGCACCACGCCGTTGCCGATTATGCCGAGCTTGCCGCGCACCACGCCCGAGGGCAGCAGGCTCAGCTTGTAGGTCTCGTTGCCGACGACGAGGGTATGCCCGGCATTGTGCCCGCCCTGGAAGCGGACGACGATGTCGGCCCGGCTCGCGAGCCAGTCGACGACCTTGCCCTTGCCCTCGTCGCCCCATTGCGCGCCGATCACCGCGACGTTCGGCATCGCTCAGGCTCCTTCGAGGGCGCGTGGTCCCGCCTCGGTCGCAAGATGCGTGCAGGCGAGCCGACGCGCCTCGGCCGCGGCATCGGCGACCGGCGCGAGAGCGGCAACCGTCGCAAACCCCTGGGCGCGTAGGGCCGAGGCCATGGCCGAAAGGCCGGCGGGGACGAACACGCGCGACCGGGAGGGCGGCGGCGGGGCTGCGCGAAGCGCCGCATCGGGGTAGAGGGTCACGCCGGTTGCCGCCTCGTCGCTGGCGAGATAGCCGCCCCCGCGGCCGAGCTCCTCGGCAAGGGCGCCGGAGAAGACGGTGAAGGCAACACCCCGATGATAGCGGAAGCCGCGGAACTCCAGCGGGTCGGCGGTCAGCGCGATTGCGGGGTCGCGCCCGCGCACGGCGGCGACGGTGCGCGCGAGACGATCGGCCAGCGCTCTGGCCGGGCCGGGCAGGGTGACGGCCGCGAGCGCGGCGAGCGCACGGTCGGCCGGCCCGGCGGCGTGCAGGAGCTCATCGAGCGTGTCGGCGAGCGGGCCTGCCAGGGCGGCGACCTCGGCAGCATCCTTGCGGTCGAGCGCATGCCGCAACGCCGCCGCGCGCTGCGAGGGCAACGCGAGCGCGGCAAGCAGCTCGTCGGCGAGGTTGGGCAGCGTGAGGTCGAAGCTGACGGCGGGAACGCCGAGCCTCGCGAGCGCCTCGGCGGCGACCGCGATGACCTCAGCGTCGGCTTCCGCAGCGTCGGCGCCGATCAGCTCGATGCCGGCCTGGGCGAGCTGCCGCGCCGGACGGAGCTCGGAGCCGCGCACCCGGAGAACTTGGCCGCTGTAGGAGAGGCGCAAGGGGCGCGGCGCGCGCGCAAGCCGTGCGGCGGCGATGCGCGCGACCTGCGGCGTGATGTCGGCGCGCAAGCCCATCATGCGCTGGCTCACCGGGTCCATGAGCCGGAAGGTCTGGTCGGCGGTCGCGGCACCGGTGCCGGCGAGCAGGCTCTCCTCGAACTCGATGAGCGGCGGCTTGACCCGCTCGTAGCCGTGGCTTGCGAACACGCCGAGCATGGCCTCGATCGCCGCTGCCTCCGTCTCCGCTTCGGGGGGAAGGACGTCGGCGAAGCCGGCCGGCAGGAGCGAGGGATGCATCCCGATCAGAACCCGAGCGCCGTGGCGTTGACCACGAGCGGCAGCGACCGGATGGCGGCAAGCACCTCCTCGCCCACCGGCTCGTCGACCGAGACGAGGCAGATCGCGTCACCACCCTTCTCCGCGCGGCCGAGATGGAAGGTGGCGATGTTGATCCCGGCCTCGGCGAGCGCCGCGCCGAACCGGCCGATGAACCCGGGCTGGTCCTTGTTCGTGACATAGAGCATGTGGCGCGAGAACTCGGCCTCGACGGGGATTCCCTTGATCTCGACGATCCTGGGCTTCTGGCCCGCGAACAGCGTGCCGGCGACGGCGCGTGTGTCGCGGTTTGTGGTGACGGAGATTCGCACCAGCGTCTGGTACTCGGACGGCCGGTCGTGCACGGTCTCGGCCACCTCGATGCCGCGCTCGCGCGCAGCGAGGGGGGCGTTGACCATGTTCACGCCCTCCATGAGCGGCCCGAGCAGGCCGGCGAGCGCCGCTGCGGTGAGCGGGCGGTGGTTGAGCGAGGCGGCGTGGCCCTCGTACTCGATCGTGACCTTGCCGAAGCCGCCGTCGCGCGCGACCGAGAGCTGGCCGGCGAAGGCGCCGAGATTGCGGCAGAGCGCCATGTAGGGCGCGAGCCGCGGCGCCTCCTCGGCCGACACCGAGGGCATGTTGAGCGCGTTGGTCACCGCACCCGTGAGCAGGAAGTCGCTCATCTGCTCGGCGATCTGGAGCGCGACGTTCTCCTGCGCCTCGGTGGTCGAGGCGCCGAGATGCGGCGTGCAGACGACGTTTTCGAACGCGAAAAGCGGGTTCTCGGTCGCGGGCTCGGTCTCGAACACGTCGAGGGCGGCGCCGGCGACGTGTCCGGAACGGATCGCCTCCGCAAGATCCGCCTCGACGATCAGCCCGCCGCGGGCGCAGTTGACGATCATCACCCCGCGCTTCATCCGCGCGATCGCGCGCGCGTCGATGATGTTGCGCGTTCCCTCGGTCAGCGGCGTGTGCAGGGTGATGATGTCAGAGCGCGCGAACAGCGCGGCGAGATCGACCTTCTCCACGCCGAGGTCGAGCGCGCGCGCCTCCGACAGGAACGGGTCGTAGGCGATCACCTTCATCTTCAGGCCGAGCGCTCGGTCGGCCACGATCGCGCCGATGTTGCCGCAGCCGATCACCCCGAGCGTCTTGCCGAAGAGCTCGGTGCCCATGAAGCGGTTCTTCTCCCACTTCCCGGCCTTGGTCGAGGCGGAGGCCTCGGGGATCTGGCGGGCGAGCGCGAACATCAGCGCGAGCGCGTGCTCGGCCGTGGTGATGGCGTTGCCGTGCGGCGTGTTCATCACGACGACGCCGCGCGCGGTGGCGGCCTTGATGTCAACATTGTCGACGCCGATGCCGGCGCGGCCGACCACGCGCAGCCGCTTCGCCTCCGCAAGGACCTCGGCCGTCACCTTGGTGGCGGAGCGTATGGCGAGCCCGTCATAGTCGCCGATGATGGCGCGGAGCTCGGCCGGAGCGAGACCGGTCTTCACATCCGCCTCGACGCCGCGGGCGCGGAAGATCTCAACGGCGGCGGGGGAGAGCTTGTCGGCGATCAGGACGCGGGGCCTCGCCATCGCGCTCACTCCGCTGCCGTCTGGGCGGCCTTC
>Ga0272446_1004398_pt1 | contig 16720 bp, 12 predicted proteins | sample YNPCB0061_FD_194587 | JGI IMG/M metagenome (GOLD analysis project Ga0272446, IMG submission 194587) | Hot spring microbial mat communities from Yellowstone National Park, WY, United States - YNP-CB-006-1 | ecosystem: Environmental > Aquatic > Thermal springs > Hot (42-90C) > Sediment | place... | reverse complement strand
CGGCGATGGTCGCGGCGACGATGAGGAGGACGAAGGCGAGGTCGAGGAAGTTCACGGCCCGATGGTCGCACGTCGAGGCCCGGCGTGGTGCCCGCGACCACGGGCCTCGGCGGACGGCCTGCGAGAGACGAAGTCGTCACGGCACTGAAGGCGGACCCGGCGGTCTTGTACGTGGCCAAGATCGCCTACGGCACCTGGGACTACATCCCTCCGGATGCGCTCTATCCGCAACAGTGGTATCTACCGAAGGTCCGGATGCCCCAGGCGTGGGACCTCGCCGCCGGCGGCTCCACGTCCTACATCGCCCTCGTCGACAGCGGCGTGCAGACGAGCCCCACCAACCACCCGGACCTGGGAGTGATTGCCGGCAAGAACTTCGTGGACGGTTCTTCGAACGTCAACGACGTGTTCGGCCACGGGACCAGGGTGGCCGGGATCATGGCCGCGTTCACCGGCTCGGTGAACGGATCGATCGGGATCGCCGGCATCAACTACGCCGCGCCGATCCTGGTGGCCAAGATCGGGGATTCCGCTCCTGACGTCGACCTCGCAGCGCTCGGGATCGAGCATGCCGTTCAGCGCGGGGCCTCGGCGATCAACGCGAGCTTCGGCTTTCGGGGACTGAGTGACGACGATCGACGGGAACTGAAGGAAGCCGTGGACCGGGCATGGAGTGCTGGCGCGCTGGTAGCGGTCCTGCTCGCGGCCACGTGGCTTTACATGGCCGTGGATCTCGCCACGGCGAGCAGCCCGGCTCCGGATCCGACGCCGAGCTACGTCCGAGACGAGATCATCGTCCGGTTTCGGGAAGCACCCTCCGCAACGGATCTCGAAGCCTTCGAGCGGCGCCATTCGTTGACCTTCCGCTCCTATGCCGGGCTCGGCAAGCCGCGGGGGCTGGGCTGGTACCGCTTTCGGATCGACGACGGCACCGACGCCGCGGTCGTTCGCGACCTCTTGCGGAGCGACCCGATGGTCTGCTACTCCACGCTGATCCGTCTCGGTACGTGGCTCGCCGTCGGCCCGCCGGAGTCGGACGAGGAACGCCCGTGTGACGACCCACCCCCCTCGGCGCTACCGGCGGCATCATCACCTGTAGCGAGCAGCCCGGCTTCCGATCCAGCCGATCCGACCTACGTCCGAGACGAGATCCTTGTCCGGTTTCGGGAGGCGCCGTCGGCGACGGACCTCGAAATCTTCACCGGTCGTCAGTTCCTCACCCTCGTCTCGTACCTCGGGCCCGACGTCCCGCCGGGCCTCGGTTGGTATCGCTTCCGGATCGACGACGGGATGGATGCGGCCGTCGTTCGCGACCTCTTGTCGAACGACCCGATGGTCTGCGAGGCAGCGCTCATCCGTCTCGGCACCTGGGATGCCGTCGGCTCACCTGCACCCAATGACGAGCTCTGGTGCGATCTCCCGCCGCCCTCGGCGCTTCCCGAGGCACCAACCTGGGGCGAGGCGGCGGCGGGCGGCGACCCGACGACGGACGGGCCGAGTGATGCCGGCCAAGGCGCGCCGGCAGCCGGGCTGTCCGTCCTCCTCCTGGTCCCCCTCCTGCTCGTTGTCGGTCTGGGGGCCTGGCTCAAGCTGAGACCGAGGACGAGTCCATAGCGCGGACGTCAAAACGAACCGACCGGAGAAGATCCCGGCCGGGGCCCGCACGCCGGCCCATCCGGCGTCCGGATGGTGCGGTGGCCTACTCGACCGTGGCGAGCGTGTTCACCCGGGGCGGGTGGGCGGCCTCCCAGGCCGCGATCTCGGCCTCCTTGGCGAGGAGGTAGCCGAGCTCGTCGGTGCCGGCCAGGAGCATCATCTTGGCGAAGGGGTCGACGTCGAAGGGGAGGTCCTCGTCCCCGGGCAGGTGGACCCGCTGGGCCTCCAGATCGACGGTCAGCTCGACATCAGGCTCCCGCTCGACGAGCTCGAAGAGGTGGCGATGCTCCTCGGGGCCGACGACGATGGGCAGGAGCCCGTTCTTCAGGGCGTTGTTCCGGAAGATGTCGGCGCAGGAGGTCGTGATGACCGCCCGGATCCCCCAGGCGACGAGGGCCCAGGGGGCGTGCTCGCGCGACGATCCACAGCCGAAGTTGTCGCCGGCGAGGAGGATCCGCCGGCCGGCCATCTCCGGCCGATCGAGGACGAAGGGCGGATCCTTGAGCCGACCGTCTTCCTCGAAGCGCCAGTCCCGGAAGAGCGCCTCGGCGAGGCCGGCCTTGTCGGTCACTTTCAGGAAGCGGGCGGGGACGATCTGGTCGGTGTCGACGTTCTCGAGGGGGAGCGGGATGACCTTGCTCGTGAAGGTCGTGAAGGGTTCGGCCATCGGGGCGGTCTCCTCGGCGGGCGGTGATCCGGGCGGGTGCGGGGTCAGCGGGTGGCTCGGCCGGCGATGGCCTCGATCCCGGGCAGGGTCCGGGGGTCGGTGATCGCCCCGGTGATGGCGGTCGCGGCGGCGGTGAGCGGCGAGGCGAGGAAGGTTCGGCCACCCTTGCCCTGGCGACCCTCGAAGTTGCGATTCGAGGTGCTGATGGCGTACTGACCCGGCGCGAGCTGGTCCCCGTTCATGGCGATGCACATCGAACAGCCGGCTTCGCGCCACTCGGCGCCGGCGGCCCGGAAGATGTCGGCGAGTCCCTCGCGCTCGGCCTGCCGCTTCACCTCGGTCGAACCCGGGACGACCATGAGCTTGACGCCGGGGGCCACCTTCCGGTCGCGGAGGACCGAGGCGGCGAGGCGGAGGTCGGTGATCCGGCTGTTCGTGCAGGAGCCGATGAAGACGACGTCGACCTTCTGGCCGAGGAGCGGCTGGCCGGGCCGGAGATCCATGTACTCGAGGGCGCGCTCGAGGGCGCGCCGGGCGCCGGGGTCGGGCAGTTCGTCCGGGGTCGGGACGCGGCCGGTGATGGGGATGCCCATCCCGGGGTTCGTCCCGTAGGTCACCATCGGCTCGAGCCGGGAGGCGTCGATGGTGACGCTCTTGTCGAAGCGGGCGCCCTCGTCGGTGGGGAGCTGGCGCCAGCGGGCGAGGGCGGCGTCCCAGGCGGCGCCCTTCGGGGCGTGGGGTCGGTCGGCCAGGTACTCGAAGGTCGTGTCGTCGGGGGCGATGAGGCCCGCCCGGGCACCGCCTTCGATGCTCATGTTGCAGATCGTCATCCGCTCCTCCATCGAGAGGGCGCGGATCGCGTCGCCGCGGTACTCGAAGACGTGGCCGGTCCCGCCGCCGACTCCGATCTTGGCGATGAGGGCGAGGATGATGTCCTTGCTGCTCACCCCGGGGGCGAGCCGGCCGTCGACCCGAACCTCGTAGGTCTTCGGCTTGCGCTGGAGGAGGCACTGGGTGGCGAGGACCATCTCGACCTCGCTCGTCCCGATGCCGAAGGCGAGGGCTCCGAAGGCGCCGTGGGTGCTCGTGTGGCTGTCGCCGCAGACGATCGTCATCCCGGGCTGGGTAAGGCCGAGCTCGGGCCCGATGACGTGGACGATGCCCTGATGGGGGGAGCCGAGGCCGTGGAAGGGGATCCCGAACTCGCGGCAGTTCTCGGCGAGCTGGGCAACCTGGGCGGCTGCCATCGGGTCGATGATGGGCAGGGAGCGGTCGTGGGTCGGCACGGAGTGGTCGGCGGTGGCGACGGTCTTGTCGGGCCGCCGGACGCGGAGGCCGCGGGCGCGAAGGCCGGCGAAGGCCTGGGGCGAGGTGACCTCGTGGACGAGGTGGAGGTCGATGGCCAGGACGGCGGGGGCGCCGGGCTCCTGGACGACAACGTGGTCGTCCCAGATCTTCTCGACGATGGTCCGCGGCGCGGGGGTGGGTCGCGGCGCGGTGGTTCGTGGGTCGGCGGTCATCGGTCCTTGTTCGCTGCGGCGGCGTCTGCGCTCGATGGATGTTGGCGGGCCGGCGGCTTCGGTCGCCGGGTTCGGCGGGTGGGCCGTGCCCTCGGTCGGGGGGCCGTGCTCTGGCCGTTGGCCCGTGCTCTGGCCGTTGGCCCGTGCCCTCGGTCCGAGGGGCCGTGCTCTGGGCGTTGGCCCGTGCCCTCGGTCCGAGGGGCCCCGGCCCTGACTCCAGAGGTTTCCCTGGCCGGTTACCCGTGCCCCGACCCCTGGGCCGTGTCCTCGATCCGGGGGCCTTGCCCTGGCCAGGGGGTTTGCCCGGCCGGTGGTGGGTGCCCCGGCCTGTGGGCGTCTGCCTCGGCCTGTGGGCGTCTGCCTCGGCCTGTGGGCGTCTGCCTCGGCCTGTGGGTGTCTGCCTCGGCCTGTGGGTGTCTGCCTCGGCCTGTGGGCGTCTGCCCTGACCCGCGGCTGCTTGCACCGCAACCCTCGACCGGACCTCGTGACCCGGGCCACCGGGGCTCCCGGCCGTGCCGGACCGATCGAGGCGCGGCCCGACAGCGTACCAGATCGTGGCTGGGGGCCGGCGTTCGGGTCTTCTCTCTGGGTGGCCGCCGTTCGGCGTGGCTTGCCGGTCGGTGGCAGGAGCGGCGACCGCCTCCTCACGGGCCCGCCCCGAGGTCGTGCGCCGCTGCACGGAGGTGGCCGGCCGCAGGGTTCCATGTCACCGACCCGGGAGAGCGCCAGACTCACGCCGCTCCGGGGCGCTCCTACCGGCCGGCAACCGCCGCCCCGAACCGCGCCGGACTCGCACCGCTTCCGGACACGTCTGCCGGCCTGGGAGCGTCCTCCCGAACGATGCAGACGCACCGCTTCCGGACACTCCCATCGGCCGGCAACCGCCGCCGGAACGGTGCCAGATTGCGCACCACTCGGGGCACTGGCGGCTCTGGGCAGAGCACGTGTGGCGCCACGGCCGGAACGGTGCCAGATTGCGCACCACTCGGGGCACGCCTGCCGGCCAGGGAGCGCCGCCCCGGAAAGGTGACACATTCACACCTCGTGAGCGTTAGCGGGTCCGTGCGTCCGCCGCTGTCGGCCGAAGCGGCGACTCGCGTTCATGAGGTGAACGTTCGGGCGTGCGTCGGGGTCATTGCGTCACCAGGTGAACGTCTGGCCGCTGGCCTCCGGGCCCGTCGGCGAGCGAGGGCGCCGTGTTCTGGCCAGGCGCACGCCAGGTGCTGCATCTGGCCGAAACCGCGGCGTTCGGCGCCGCCGCCCGGCCTCGATCATGGCCAGGCGTTCGCCCAGTGCCACATCTGTCCGAAACGGCGGGCTCCGGCGCGAGCCGAGACCGATCGGCGAGCACGACGTCGGCTCGAACGTCCCGGGTCGAGCGGAGGCGGTCCGCTGCGCTCGCCTCAGGATGCATCTGTCACAGACGCGAGCCGCAGGACGCGACCGCGGCGCCCGGGCGCGGCACGGCCGGTGGGACGACGCGAGCGCCCTCGGGCGGGGACGCGACTGCGGCGCCCGGGCGCGGCACGGCCGGTGTCCAGGGACGAGCCGCCCGCCACCCACCGCCACCCACGCCACCCACCGCCGGCCACCCACCACGAGCCGCCGGCCACCCCGTTCGCGCCGATCCCCCTCGGCGCTTCGGGGTCCAGCTCGGCGCTCCCGGAGAGGTGGGGGTCGGCCGGTGGAGCGACGCGCCCCTCGGCGCTCAGGTGCCCAGCTCGGCGCCGCCGGAGCTAGCCGAGCCACGGGCCACCGCGTCGAAGGGGGTGCGGAGGGCGGCCATCGCGCCGAAGGCGAGGAAGCCGGCGACCACGAGCCAGATCGACGTCAAGCCCGCCGCCCCGGCGAGGGCCCCGACGGCCGTCGGGACGACGAGGAGCGAGGCCCGGTTGCCGGTCAGGCGGACCCCGAGGGCGAGGGCGCGTTCGCGGCGTGGGGAGCGGGTCGCCACCCAAGCGATCGTCATCGGCTGGCCGAGGCCGAGGCCGAGCCCGGCCGCGACCATGCAGGCGACGAGGACGGGGGTCGGGGGAACCACGACGAGGGCGCCGACCCCGACGGCGGCGAGGATCATGCTCGCCGCCAGGAGCCGTTCTCGGCCGAGGCGAGCGATGAGGACGCCCATGGCGAGACGCGAGAGGAGGCTGGCTCCGGCCCGGACGGCGAGGAGGAGACCCACCGTCTCGACCGGCAGCCCGATGGCCTCCCCGTACGCCGGCAGGTAGGCGACGAGGACGTCGACGGACGAGAGGACAGTGACGCTCACGAGCATCGCCGTCGCCATTCCCGGGCGGCGCAGGACGTGCCAGGCGGCACGAGCGAGGCCGGCCGACGGCTCCTCGCCGGGCGGGCGTGGCCGGGGGCGGCGGTGGGGGATCGTCAGCGCGAGGCCCAGGGCGACGGTTGCCATGGCGGCGCCCAGGACGAAGACCGGGGCCTGGGGGTTGAGGACGACCCCGTCGGCGGCGGGAAGCGAGGTGGTCGGGGCGGCAGCGGCGCCGGGCGCAGAGGCCGCACCGGAGCCGGAGGCAGAGACGCCGCCGGCGACGGAGGCGCCCAGCACCAGTCCGGCCGCTGCCGGGCCGATGAGCTGACCGAGGGAGGCACAGGTGGCGTACCACCCGTAGCGCAGCTCCCGCTGGTCGCGCGGTCCGCGGTTGGCGATCATCGTCTGACCGGCGACGTGGCTCGTGATCTGGCCGAGACCGAGGAGCGTCATCGCAGCGGCCAGGACAGGGAGCGAGTCGGCGACGGCGGTGGCGAGGCTGGCGACGGCGAGGACGGCCATAGCGGCGACGAGGAAGCGGGCCTCTCCCCGGCGATCCACCCAGCGCCCGATGGCGACCGCCGTCGCCGCCGGGAGGATCGAGAAGGCCGACTGGACGAGCCCGATCTCGAAGGGGCCGGCCCCGAGGTCGAGGGCGCGGTAGGTGACGATGGGGCGGACGGCGTTCACGGCCCCGACGGAGAGGACGACGACGGCGAGCTGGGTGGCCAGGCTTCGCCGCCAGTCCTCGGTGGCGTCGATCCGAGCTGGCCCCGCCGGCTCCACCGAAGCCACGTCGGTGGCGGCCGGAGCCCCCTCGACCCAGACCAGATCGTGCGGCGCCTCCGGGGATCGCCGACCGGCGCCCGGGGCTCGGCGTCGAAGGGAGGAGCGGTCGGCGCCTCGTGCGTTTGCCATGCGGCGGCCATCCTAGCGGGGCGAGTCGGGGCGAGCGGCCGGCGAAGCCTCGTCCGGGGCTCGCCCGCCCCTCCGGCCCGGGAGGCACCTGCCTCGGGTCCCCCGGAGCCCATTCTCGGAGGAAGGACCATCGAAGGGTTGACGGATGCCCCCATCGACCTGGTAGACTCGCCACGACATCGCGCTCGGGTCGAGCGACCCGCGCGATGCGGCGCGAACGCCCGACCCATCGGTTGGAGCAGCACGAGTGGAGCAGGCGAGCACGGTGTTCGAAGGACGTCGAGACAACCGCCACGCCGCCGTCGTCGTGACGGCCGACGGCCGCCGGGCCGTCCTGCCGCTGGCTGCCTTCCGAACCGTGGACGTATCGCTCCTCGGGCTCCTTCGCTCGCTCCTTGTCGGCATCGAGGACCTTCTTGGGCTCCTCCTCATTGCCGGCCCCCGGCGAGAGAACGGAGGGATCCGGAGGAACGATCGCAGCTAGCGCAGTCGGACCACCGAAACCCGAAGGGACCCTCGCCGGGAGGCGAGGGTCCTTTGTTGTGAGCCGGGTCGATTCGATCGGTTCCAGAACGACGAGCCGGCCCAAGAGGAAGCGGCGATCAACGCGGCGATAGACGAGGAGATGTCGGGAATGACGAAGACCACCGAAACCACCACCACCGCCGGATCGGCGGCCGGCCGCGCCGGCCCGTCCACCGACGGCCGTTCCGAACGCGCCACCGACGGCCGTTCCGAACGCGCCACCGACGGCCGTTCCGAGCGCGCCGCCGAGGCAGCCGGCCAGGCCCGCCGGAGCCACGTCCCCGGCGACGGGACCGCCCACGCCGCCGCCGTCGAGCGGGCCCGCCGCGAGATGCTCTCCGAGGCCCGCCCCCGTCGGCGGACCCGGATCGGGGCCGACGTCGTCTGCGAGGCCCTCATCCGGCAGGGCGTCGACGTCCTCTTCGGCTACCCCGGCGGCGTCATCCTCCCCATCTACGACGTCCTCGGCGAGTACCCCGAGCTGCGCCACGTCCTCGTCCGCCACGAGCAGGGCGCGGCCCACGCCGCGGACGGCTACGCCCGGGCGACCGGTCGGGTCGGCGTCTGCATGGGGACGTCCGGCCCCGGCGCCACGAACCTCGTCACCGGCATCGCCACCGCCCTCCTCGACTCGGTTCCCATGGTCGCCATCACCGGCAACGTCCCGGCGGCCCTCATCGGCAAGGACGCCTTCCAGGAGATCGACATCACCGGCATCACCCTGCCGATGACGAAGCACAACTACCTCGTCCGCAACGCCGACGACCTGCCGCGCGTCTTCGCGGAGGCCTTCCACATCGCCCGCACCGGGCGCCCCGGGCCGGTCCACATCGACATCACGAAGGACGCCCTCCAGCAGGAGACGAGCGCCCCCCACCCGTCCGAGGAGGAGGTCATCGCCGGGCTGCCCGGCTTCCGGCCGACCTTCGACGGTCATCCCCGCCAGCTCCGCCTCGCCGCCGCGGAGATCGCCCGGGCCCGGCGGCCGGTCATCCTCGCCGGCCACGGCATCCTCATCGCCAACGCCTCGGCCGAGCTCGTCGAGTTCGCCGAGAAGACCCAGATCCCCGTCGCTCACACCCTCCTCGGCGTCGGGGCCATCGACGAGCGGCACCCCTTGAGCTACGGCTACATGGGCATGCACGGCTGGAAGCACGTCAACCGGGCCATCCAGTCGGCCGACCTGCTCATCGCCCTCGGGATGCGCTTCGACGACCGGGTGACCGGCAACGTCCGGACCTACGCGCCCCACGCCCGGATCATCCACGTCGACATCGATCCCTCCGAGATCGGCAAGAACGTCGCCGTCGAGGTGCCCATCGTCGGCGACGTGAAGCGGGTCCTCCGGGCCCTCATCCCCCTCGTCGAACCCGTCGACCCGGCGGCCCGGGCCGAGTACTTCGCCGAACTCGCCGAGTGGCGCCGCGAATCGGAGAGCGCGAGCTGGCACGGCTCGGGAGCCTGGCGGGACGGCTATCTGTCGGCCGACTACGTCGTCTCGCGGATCGGCGAGCTGACGAACCACGAGGCGATCTACGTCGCCGACGTCGGCCAGCACCAGATGTGGCTGGCCCGCTACACCGGCTTCCGCGAACCGAACAGCCACCTCTCGTCGGGCGGTCTCGGGACGATGGGCTTCTCGGTCCCGGCGGCGATGGGCGCCGCCCTCGGCCGGCCCGACAAGGAGGTCTGGGCCGTCTGCGGCGACGGCGGCTTCCAGATGACGATGCAGGAGCTGGCGACCCTCGTCCAGGACCACATCCCGGTCAAGATCGGGATCATGGACAACAAGAAGCTGGGCATGATCCGCCAGTGGCAGGAGATCGTCTACGCCGGCAACTACCACTCGGCGAACCTCTTGGGACCGAACTACCTGAAGCTCGCCGAGGCGTACGGCATCCCGGCCTTCAAGGCCAGCAAGCCAGAAGAGGTCGACCCCGCCATCCGAGCCGCCCAGGCCGTCGACGGCCCGGCCCTCGTCTGGTTCGAGATCGCCGAGACCCAGAACGTCTACCCGATGATGCCGGCCGGCAAGGGCCTGTCCGACCTCATCGAGCGCTGGAACGAGCCCGAAGAATGAGCGCCGATCCGAACTCGAACGGCCGCGCTCCGGCCGACCCGGGCGCCCCGGCCACGCCGACCCCCACCGGCCCGGCCACGCCGACCCCCACCGGCCCGACCCCGGCCGCCTCGGCCGAACGAGCCGCCCCGAGCCCCGCCCACGCGGCGCCCCCGGAACGGGCCGTTCCCGGGAGCGGCGAGAAGCACCGCCACGTCCTCGTCGCCATCGTCCTCAACCGGCCCGGCGTCCTCAATCGGGTCGCCTCGCTCATGCGGGCCCGGAACTTCAACATCGAGTCCCTCGCCGTCAGCCACACCGACCAGCCCGACGTCAGCCGGATGACGATCACCCTCTACGGCGACGACGTCGCCGTCGAGCAGGCGGCGAAGCAGCTCTATCGGCTCATCGACGTCCTGAAGGTCCAGGACGTCACGAACGAGCCGACCGTCGAGCACGAGCTGGCCCTCGTCAAGGTCCGGGCGACGGACCGGACCCGCTCGGAGGTCATCAAGATCGTCGAGCTCTACCGGGGCCGGATCGTCGATCTCTCGGCCGACCACGTCATCGCCGAAGCCGTGGGCACGGAGAGCGAGATCGACGCCTTCGTCGCCCTCCTGCGGAGCTTCGGCATCAAGGAACTCGTCCGGACCGGGGCCGTCGTCATGAGCCGCGGTTCGGCCTCGATCGAGGAGGCGATCAAGCGATGACTGCCCGGATGTACTACGACGCCGACGCGGATCCGGCGGCCCTGGCCGACCAGACCGTCGCGATCATCGGCTACGGGAGCCAGGGCCATGCCCACGCCCTCAACCTCCACGATTCCGGTGTCCGGGTCGTCGTCGGCCTCGCCCCCGGGAGCAAGAGCCGGCCGCTCGCCGAGGAGGCGGGGCTGGCCGTCGCCGACGTCGCCGAGGCGACCCGCCGGGCCGACGTCGTCATGCTCCTCGTCCCCGACACGGCCCAGAAGGACGTCTACGACGCCGAGATCGGGCCGAACCTCCGGCCGGGGCAGCTCCTCATGTTCGCCCACGGCTTCAACATCCACTTCGGGCGGATCGACCCGCCGGCCGACGTCGACGTGGGGATGGTCGCCCCCAAGGGTCCGGGGCACCTCCTCCGGAGCGTCTACCAGCAGGGCGGCGGGGTGCCGGCCCTCTTCGCCGTCCATCGCGACGCCACCGGGACGGCTCGGCCCCGGGTCCTCGCCTACGCCCGAGCCCTCGGCTGCACCCGGGCCGGCGTCCTGGAGACGACCTTCGCCGAGGAGACCGAGACGGATCTCTTCGGCGAGCAGGCCGTCCTCTGTGGCGGCACGGCCGCCCTCGTCAAGGCCGGCTTCGAAACCCTCGTCGAGGCCGGCTACCAGCCGGAGCTCGCCTACTTCGAGGTCCTCCACGAGCTCAAGCTCATCGTCGACCTCATGTACCGGGGCGGCCTCAACTTCATGCGCTTCTCGGTCTCCGACACGGCCGAGTACGGTGACTACGTCTCCGGGCCGCGGATCATCGACGATCACGTCCGGGCGACGATGAAGCAGATCCTGGCCGAGATCCGGGACGGCAGCTTCGCCCGCCGGTGGATCGAGGAGAACGAGCGTGGCCGACCGGAGTTCAATCGACTGCGCGAGCGCGATCGCGATCATCTCATCGAGCGGATCGGGGCCGAGCTCCGGGCCCAGATGCCGTTCATCGACCCGGTCGTGGTGACGGCCGGGCAGGCCCAGGCCGCGGCGAGCGGCCGAGGAGGTTCACGCTGATGGCGACGTCAGTACCTCGCCCGAGCGGGCCCTTTGTGCCCGCCGGCTCGGTCCGGATCTTCGACACGACCCTCCGCGACGGCGAGCAGGCGCCGGGCGCCGGTCTCACCGCCGCCGAGAAGCTCGAGGTCGCTCGGGCCCTCGCCCGCCTCCGGGTCGACGTCATCGAGGCCGGCTTCCCGGCCGCCTCGCCGGGCGACTTCGAGGCGGTCCGGCGGATCGCCCTGGAGACGAAGGGCGGGATCGCCGTGGCGGCCCTCGCCCGCTGCCGGGACGGCGATCCGCAGCGGGCCATCGAGGCGATCCGGGTCGCCGAGCGGCCCCACCTCCACGTCTTCATCGCCACCTCGGACATCCACCTCAAGCACAAGCTCCGGATGACCCGTGAGCAGGCCCTCGCCGAGGCGATCCGCTGGGTCCGCTACGGGCGCCAGCAGCTCGGTCGGGACGCCGAGATCGAGTTCAGCGCCGAGGACGCGAGCCGGACCGATCCGGAGTTCCTCCTCCAGGTCTACGAGGCGGTCGTCGAGGCCGGCGCCTCGACGGTGAACATCCCCGATACCGTCGGCTATGCCATCCCCGGCGAGTTCGCCAGCCTCGTCCGGCGGGTCGTCGACCTGGTCGGCGATCAGGCGACCGTCTCGGTCCACTGCCACAACGACCTTGGCCTCGCCACGGCGAACACCCTCGCCGCCGTCCAGGCCGGCGCCCGGCAGGTGGAGGTGACCATCAACGGCCTCGGCGAGCGGGCCGGGAACGCCTCGCTCGAGGAGGTCGTCATGGCCCTCCGGACCCGACCGACCCAGTTCCCGAACCTCGCGCCCCAGATCGTGACCGAGCAGATCACCGCCGCCTCGCGCCTCGTCTCGTACCTGACCGGCTTCCCGGTTCAGCCGAACAAGGCGATCGTCGGCGCCAACGCCTTCGCTCACGAGTCGGGGATCCACCAGGACGGGGTCATCAAGAACCCGCTCACCTACGAGATCATGACGCCCCAGTCCGTCGGCCTGGCCGGGAGCCAGCTCACCATCGGCAAGCTGTCCGGTCGCAAGGGCCTCCAGGCGAAGCTCCGGGAGCTCGGGCACGAGGTCGAGGGCGAGCGCCTCGAGGAAATTTACCGGGCGGCCATCGCCCTGGCCGATACGAAGAAGGAGGTCACCGACGCCGATCTCCTCGCCCTCGTCGAGCAGTCGGCCGCCCGGGTCCCGGCGTCGGTCGAGCTCCTCGGTTGGAGCGTCACCTCCTCGAAGGGCGGCCGTTCGGTCGGGACCGTCTCGCTCCTCGTCAACGGCGAGGAGCGCTCGGTCGAGGCCTCCGGCAACGGCCCGGTGAACGCCCTCTACGGCGCCGTCGACGCGGCGGTCGAGCCCACCCTCGGTTGGCATCCGGTCTTGACCGAGTACGAGATCAAGGCCGTCTCGGCCGGCGAGGACGCCCAGGGCCAGGTTCTCGTCCGCTGCCGGCGCTCCACCGACAGCGGTCCCGGCGCCCTCGTCGTGACCGGCCACGGGCTCTCGACGAACATCATCGAGGCCTCCCTGGAGGCGTACCTCGTCGCCCTCAACAAGCTCCACGGGGCGAGCATCGATGGCGCCGCCGCGGCCTTCGTGGCGCCGCGGACGGCCGAGGAGCTGCCGTGACCGCGGACGTCGGTACCGCGCCCCCGTACCGCATCGTCGCCATCCCGGGCGACGGCGTCGGGCCGGAGGTCCTGGCCGCCGGTCGAACCGTCGTCGAGGCGGCCCTCGCCGCCGACGGAGGTCGGGTCGTCTGGACGGAGATCCTCGCCGGGGGCATCGCCATCGATACCTACGGCGTCCCGCTCCGCGAGCAGGACCTCGCCCTCGCCCACGACGCCGACGCCGTCTATCTCGGCGCCGTCGGCGGACCGAAGTGGGACGACCCGAACGCCGCCGTCCGGCCGGAGCAGGCCCTCTTCGCCCTCCGGGGTCGCCTCGAGCTCTTCGCCAACCTCCGGCCGGTGACCGTCTACCCGGCGCTGGTGGAGAGCGCCCCGGTCCGGGCCGATCTCCTCGCCGACGTCGACCTCCTCATCGTCCGCGAGCTGACCTCGGGCCTCTACTTCGGCCGGCCCTCCGAGGAGCGCCAGACCCCCGACGGCCGGGTCGCCGTCGACACCCTCTGGTACACCGAGCACGAGATCGCCCGGGTCGTCCGGCTCGCCTTCGAGTTCGCTCGCCGCCGCCGCCAGCACCTGACGAGCGTCGACAAGGCGAACGTCCTCGCCACCTCGCGGCTGTGGCGGAAGATCGTCGAGGAGATCGCCCCCGACTTTCCCGACGTCCGCCGCGAGCACCGGCTCGTCGACGCCTGCGCCATGCAGCTCGTCCGCCGGCCGGCCGACTTCGACGTCCTCGTCACCGAGAACCTCTTCGGCGACATCCTGTCCGACGAGGCGGCGGTCCTCGCCGGATCACTCGGCATGCTCCCCTCGGCCTCCCTGGGGGAGCGGCGGACGGCCCACGGCCTCTTCGGTCTCTACGAGCCGATCCATGGATCGGCGCCGGACATCGCCGGTCGCGACGTCGCCAACCCGATCGGGACGATCCTCTCGGGGGCGATGCTCCTCCGCTGGTCGCTCGGTCGCGAGGCGGCGGCGCTGGCCGTCGAGGCGGCCGTCGCGGCGGCCATCGCCGACGGGTTCCGAACCCCCGACATCATGCCGGCCGACCCCGCCCTGGCCGAGGGCTGCCGGCTCGTCGGGACGCGAGAGATGACCGCGGCCATCGTCGATCGGATCGCGATTCTTCGGCCGGCGCCGGCATCGCCGGTGGCCGGCCGACGCTGAGCCGCATCCCGATGGCGACCGAGGCGGCCACGGGATGCGGGACCGACCGATCGACCCCGCCGCCTCGCCCCAAGGAACCCCTGCCATGACCAGCACCGACCGTTCCACCACCGGCAGCGTGCCGGTCGTCCTCTACGACACGACCCTCCGCGACGGAACCCAGGGCGAGAACATCACCCTCTCCCTGGCCGACAAGCTCCGGATCGCCCGTCTCCTCGACGAGTACGGGATGCCGTACATCGAGGGCGGCTGGCCGGGCTCCAACCCGAAGGACATCGAGTTCTTCCGGGCGGCCCGGACGGTCCGCTGGGCGAACGCCAAGCTCGCCGCCTTCGGCTCGACCCGCCACCGGGCGAACCGACCCGAGCGCGACCCGAACCTTCGCGAGCTCGCCGCCGCCGAGACGCCGGTCGTGACGATCTTCGGCAAGAGCTGGCTCCTCCACGTCACCGAGGTCCTCGGAGCGACCCCGCCCGAGAACCTCGACATGATCGCCGAGTCGGTCGCCTTCCTCGTCGAGCGCGGCCGGGAGGTCGTCTACGACGCCGAGCACTACTTCGACGGCTACCGGGCCGACCCGGCCTACGCCCTGGCGACCCTCCGGGCGGCCCGGGAGGCCGGGGCTCGGACCCTCGTCCTGTGCGACACGAACGGCGGGACCCTCACCTCGGACCTCGTCCGAATCTTCACCGAGACCCGCACGGCCCTCGAAGCCGACCCGGGGGCGCCGCCCGTCGTCTGGGGGATCCACACCCACAACGACGCCGAGCTCGCCGTCGCCAACTCCCTCGCCGCCGTCGAGGCCGGGGCCCGGCACGTCCAGGCGACCATCAACGGCTACGGCGAGCGGTGCGGGAACGCGAACATGGTCAGCGTCCTCGCCAACCTCGCCCTCAAGACCGAGCTACCGCTCCTGCCCGCCGGCGGGGGGCCGCTGACCGAGCTGACCCGCCTCGCCCGGACCGTCGCCGAGATCGCCAACGTCGTCCCCAACGACTACCAGCCCTACGTCGGTCGTTCGGCCTTCGCCCACAAGGGCGGCGTCCACGGCGCGGCGGTGGCGAAGGTGGAGCGGAGCTACCAGCACATCGACCCGGCCCGCGTCGGGAACGAGGGGCGCCTCGTCGTCTCGGAGCTCGGCGGCAAGGCGAACACCCGGATCCGAGCCGAGCAGCTCGGGCACCGCCTGGACGGGGTCGTCGATCCGAAGGTCCTCAGCCAGCTCGTCAAGCAGCTCGAGGCCGACGGGCTCGCCTTCGAGGGGGCCGAGGCCTCCTTCGAGCTCCTCATCCATCGCCACGAGCCCGGCTACGCGGCGCCGTTCCGGATCGTCGATTACACCGTCCTCGTCGAGCAGCGAGCGGGCCGGGAGCTCCTCGCCGAGGCGACGGTCAAGGTCGAGGTCGACGGCGAGATCCTCCACACCGCGGCCTCCGGCAACGGCCCGGTCAACGCCCTCGACGGGGCGCTCCGGAAGGCGCTCCGGGCCTTCTATCCGGATCTCGACCGGGTCCACCTCATCGATTACAAGGTCCGGATCCTCGACGGCGAGCGGGCGACGGCGGCGAAGACCCGGGTCATCATCGAGTCGACCGACGGGGTCCGCCAGTGGGCGACGATGGGCTCCGACACGAACATCATCGCCGCCTCGGCCATCGCCCTCGCCGACTCCCTCGAGTACGCCATCTGGAAGGCGAATGCCGCGCCACGGCGTCGCGACGAGCGCGAGGTCGGCGGGGCAACGATGGCCGCCACGGGCCGCGTCACAGGGGCCACGGGTGGCGCGACGAGCAAGGAGCGAGACCGATGAGCAACACGACCACCACCGAACCGGGGACCGGCACGGCGCCGAGCCCGACCCTCGAGCTCGCCCGCTGGACGGTGACCTCGGGCAGCAACGTCCAGAGTCGCGGCGCCGTCGTCATCACGGCGGGCGACCACCAGTGGGAGGCGTCGGCCGAAGGGAACGGCCCCATCGACGCCCTCTACCGAGCCGTCGATGCCGCCCTGGCCGGCGTCCTGAGCGGCCATCCCCGGCTCCTCGCCTTCGACATCCACGCCCTCACCGGCGGGACCGACGCCGAGGGGGAGGTCCGAGTCCGGGTCGCGCCGCCGGCCGAGGCGGGCGGGCTCCGGTCATCGGGCGAGTACGAGGGGCGGGCCCGCTCGACGAACATCGTCGCCGCCTCCATCGTCGCCTACATCGACGCCTTGAACCAGCTCCTCGCCGAGGCCCACTGGCAAGGGGCGGCGGAGTCGGCTGGCAACCGGCGGCGGCGGCATGCTCGCGGCGGCCGGCGGGCCGAGCTCGACGAGGCGGCCGGACGGATCGACACGACCGAGTGGTTCAATCGCTGACGAGGGCGCTCGCGCCGCTCAGCCGGGACGGCGCCGTCGGCACGCCTTCGGCGACGTAGACTGGGCCGCGATGTACGTTGGATCCGACCCGAGCCTGATCGAGGCCGCCGAGCGCGAGCGAGCGCGGTCGACGGCGGGGGCAGCCGGCCGCCGGGCCGAGCTGCGCCTCGGCGACGTCGG
>Ga0272446_1004397_pt1 | contig 16720 bp, 10 predicted proteins | sample YNPCB0061_FD_194587 | JGI IMG/M metagenome (GOLD analysis project Ga0272446, IMG submission 194587) | Hot spring microbial mat communities from Yellowstone National Park, WY, United States - YNP-CB-006-1 | ecosystem: Environmental > Aquatic > Thermal springs > Hot (42-90C) > Sediment | place... | reverse complement strand
TGGGCGCGTTCCGCGAAGAAACGCTCAAGCCGGTGCTGTATGCGCTGCTGGCCCTGTTGACCGGATTGCTGATGATTCTTGGCCTGCGGGGAGTTGCCGTGCGTCACGGGGTTGTCTCATCCCGGACAGCAACAGGGTGGGCATGGCTGGCACTTACGGCTTTCGTGGTTGCCGGCCTGATCGTTGCGCGCACGCCCGACCTGGCCGAATACATGACCGCGCGGCGGTTCACGCTCGATGCAGCGCATTTCTGGATTGGCATGGGCGTGCTGCTGGTGGGGCTGGTGCTTGCTTTGCAACGTCGCCCGGACAAAGCGGCGGCTGCCACGCCAGCGGGTTTGAGGAACGCGTTGTGGGTACTGCTGGTGTTCACCGGCGCGTGCGGCGGGTTGGTGCTGGTGAAACCTGGCTTCCTCGCCACGCTGACCCGCTGGGCCTACACCGGCTTTGACCTGGGCTTGACGCTGCTGGCGCTCGTATCCGTCATTACGTTGCTCTTGCGACTGGGCAAACCCGTCGCGCCGGAGGCAGGCATAGGGCAGCCTCGACCGGCTACAACGTGAGCGCACGACGGGCCAATGCGGTAGCGCAGACTTCCAGTCTGCTGTATCGCGGATTTCCAATCCGCAGACGCCGCGCGATTCGGATGTGTCGGGTTAGTCGCACGCCTGGCCGAATGGAAGTCGGCGATTCAGCAGTTTGGAAACCTGCGCTACGAAACTCGCCCCTTGGTTTGGTTTTGGTTTCGCTGTTCTGGGTGGTGTGGCCGTCGTTTGGGGCTGATGTCCCACCGACGGCGAGTTCCGCTACCGACTCCGCTCCTGCACTGGCTGAACGCTCTTGGTATTCGCCGCTGAAGGATATCGAGGTCGGGCTGGGCAAGCTGGACCTCGGCCTCAACGTCCGCGCCCGCTACGAATCCCTCGACAACTTCAACATCCTCCATTACGGCACGGTCACGGATGACAACGTATTGCTGCTTCGTACCCGCCTGAGCGCCGATTACCGGCTCACAGAGCAAGCGCACACGTTCGTCGAGTTCCAGGACGCGCGTTACTGGCTAAGCGACCTCAGCCTCGCCGACTTTGGCCGGAGCAGTTCCTACTACGACGAGTTTGATCTACGCCAGGCCTACCTCGAATGGTGGCGCATCTGCGAGTCGCCGTTCGGCGTGAAACTAGGCCGGCAAATCCTGCTCTACGGCGACCGCCGCGTGTTCGCCCCGGCGGAGTGGGGCAACGTGGGCAACTACTGGTGGGACGCCGCCAAGCTCTACTACGAGACCGACCCGATCGCCGTGGACGTCGTTTACGCCCAACGCGTGTTGAGCGAGCCGAAGGACTGGAACTTCGATCATTGGCCGTATCACGTCGGCGCGGTCTATGCCCGTGTCAAGCAACTGGCGGTCACGCTGGATGCTTTCTACGTCGTCAAACACGACTGGTCCGGCAGTGCCAAAGGCGAACGCGGCACGGGCAACGAGACGCGCCACACCTTCGGCCTGTTCTCCGAGCGGCCCGCCGGCAAGGGCTGGGATTACGGCCTCTTCGCCGCCGGGCAACTGGGCGAATATGGCCGGGACGACATCCGCGCCTTTGGCGTCATCGCGCGCGGCGGCTACACGTTCAAGCCGGCCTGGAAGCCGCGCGTGGGCTTCGAGTTCAACTACGCCAGCGGCGACCGCGACCCGAAGGACGGAGTGGCCGGCACGTTCGACGGCATCTTTGGCGCGATGGACATCCCCTACGGCTGGATGAACGTGGTGAGCTGGAAGAACCTGGAGGACTACGTGGCGAACTTCAGTGTCCAACCAGCCAAGTCCCTCAGGCTGGGCGTGGACTACCACTACTTCCGCCTCGCGCAGGCCCGCGACGCTTGGTACTGGGTCAATGGCAAGCCGGAGCGCCGCGACCGCACCGGCCAAGCCGGGCAGGACCTCGGCCATGAGTTGGATGTCATCTTGCGCTGGCAGGTGAACAAGGAACTTGAACTGCTCGCCGGCTACGCCCGCTTCTTGACTGGCGACTACGTGCGGAACACGCCCGGCAACAGTCAGGACGCCAACTGGGCGTTCCTGCAACTGACCTACAACTTTTGAGCACATGAAACCCAACCCTTGGCTGGTCTTCGCGGCGCTGCGGGCCGCGCCGCCGGACTTTACGCCGGGCCGGGAGCACTTTAGCCTGCGCCACGTCAGCACCCGATGAACGAACCCCTCAATCCGTATCCAAACCAACAGGCGGCCGATCCGCTCACCGCGCCGCTGCCGCGGCGGCGGTTCCTGGCCCGGCTGCTGCAGCTCTCCGCCGCGGGCGGCCTGGCGGGCTGTGTCACCCGGCGCAATGCAACCGGCGCGGACCGGATTCGCCGCGAGAACGACCGCCCCGGCACGCCGGACTGGATGTTGTCCCGCACGCGCGTGGACCCGCGGGCGCGGTATCGGTGCCCCTGGATCGAGGGCTATTGTTCCCGCACCAGCGTGCGGCCCGGCGAAGAGATCACCTTCCACGTCAGCACCAACCCGCCGGCTTCCTTCACGCTGGACCTCTACCGCATGGGTTACTACGGCGGCGCGGGCGGACGGCACGTGCTGACGCTGGGGCCGTTTGCCGGCCGGCCGCAGCCCGAGCCGCCCATCGGCCCGCAGCGCGTGCGCGAATGCCGCTGGCCCGCCTGCGCCCGGCTGCGGATTCCGCGCGACTGGCTTAGCGGCGTGTATGTGGGCAAGCTGACCACCGCGCCCGAGGGCTGGCAAAGCTACGTGATCTTCATCGTGCGCGACGACCGGCCGGCGGACTTCCTCTTCCAGTGCTCGGACAACACCTGGCAGGCCTACAATCGCTGGCCGGACCAGTTCGCCCTCTACGACGACGGCCACGAGCAGTGGTATTGGGGGCCGGGCGTGGGCGTGAGCTTCGACCGGCCCTACGGCAAGTATTGCCAGATTCTCGACGCGCAGCTTTCGACCGGCTCCGGCGAATGGTTCTTGTGGGAGTTTCCTTTCGCCTACTGGCTGGAGTCCCAGGGCTACGACGTGAGCTACCTCTCGAACGTGGACACGCACGCCGACCCGGCCGGGCTGCGGCGGGCGCGCGGGTTTCTCTCGGTGGGGCACGACGAGTATTACTCGCTGGAGATGTATCGGAATTTGCAGGCGGCCATTGCCGCCGGCGTCAGCATCGGCTTCTTCTCCGGCAACACCTGCTGCGGGCGCATCGAGTACGCCCCGGCGAGCGACGGCCGCCCGCACCGCCGCTTCACGCGCGAGGATTTCTTCGGGCCGCGGGACGAACGCGACCTGGAGCGGCTGCCCTCGATGCGCCGCCTGCCGCATCAAAGTCCCAACTCGAACTTGCTCGTGGGCGCCCGCAACCTCGCCCCGTTCACCGGCGGGGCGGATTGGATTTGCGCCGCACCTGACCACTGGATTTTCGCGGGCACGGGCCTGCGCCGGGGCGAGGGCATTCCGGGCCTGGTGGGCTGGGAGTGGCATGGCGACCCCGCGCCGTTGCCCGGGCTGGAAATTGTGGCCGAGGGCGACACGCAGTCCGCGCCCGGTCAGCCCAACGGCGGCCACTACACGGCCACGATTTATCCGGGGCCGCGCGGCAACTTCGTCTTCAACGCCTCGACCTGCTGGTGGGCCGACGGCCTGGCGGAGCCGCCGGGCTACGTGCGGCCGTCGGTCTATACCTCGCCGCGGGGCCCGGACGCCCGGGTGCAGCAGATCACGCGCAATATTTTGGAGCGGATGCGCCGCCCGCCCGGCGCGTAGGCGGACTGGCCTTCGGGGCGCGCGCCCCTACATTCGCCCGAAACAACGCAGCCCTGAGGAACCATGAATCCCCCGGCGGCCACCCCGTACAACGCCACGGTGATCGCCCGCGAAGAGATCAACCCCCAGTTGGTGATCCTGCGGGTCCGGCCGGACGGCGAGCTCTTCTCCTTTCAACCCGGGCAGTTTGCCGTGCTCGGTCTGTTGGGCGCCGAGCCACGCGTGCCCGAGGCCGCCCCGGAAGACCCGCCCGCGCCGCCGGACAAGCTGATCCGCCGCGCCTACAGCCTGGCCTCCTCGAGCCTCGAACGGCAGTACGCCGAGTTCTACGTCACGCTGGTCACCAGCGGCGAGCTGACCCCGCGGCTGTTTGCGCTGCGTCCCGGCCGCCGGCTCTTTCTGTCGCCCAAGGCCAGCGGGCTGTTCACGCTGGACCGGGCGCGGCCGGACCGGGCGTTGCTCCTGGTGGCCACGGGCACGGGCCTGGCGCCGTACATGTCCATGCTGCGGACGATGCTCATCGGCGAGACCGTGCGGAAATTCGTAGTCTTGCACGGCGCCCGGCACAGTTGGGACCTGGGCTACCGCGCCGAACTCGAGAGCCTGGCGCGATTGCGCCCGAACCTGGTTTACCTGCCCTCGATCACGCGCCCCACCGAAGACCCGCACTTCACGGGCCTGACCGGGCGCATCCAGACGCTGCTGGAGAAAGGCGTGGTGGAACGCTCGACAGGCCTGCCCCTGAGCCCCGAGCAGTTCGAGGTCTTCCTGTGCGGCAACCCGGACATGATCCGCGAGACCCGGGGCCTGCTGGTGCAGCGCGGCTTCACGCCCGACCAGGGCAAGAACACCGGCAACATCCACGTCGAGGAATACTGGTGAGGCAGCGCGGGGCCTCGCTTCGCGCCGGCCGGTTCGGTGCGCGGGGGGAACCGGTGCCCGGTCGCCACGCGCGCGCCGCTTCAAGCCAGGACCACTTCCAGCGCCTGCCCGGCGGACACGGTCACCGGCGCGGGCAGTTCCACCACGCAACGCCGTCCCTCGCGCCGCAGCGTGGCCGGCAACGACCGGCCGGCCAGGCGCACCTGGGCGGATTGCGCTTCGGCGCCCTCAGCCAGCTCGAACGCCAGCCGCCGCACGCGCAACCGGCCCCACGCCACTGCGATGGTGTTGGTTTGCCGGCCGCCCGCGCGACGCTGGGCCAGCGAGCCCCAGCCTTCCGCCCCGGTGAACGCGCAGCGGAAGTCCTCCGGCGTGAGGCGCGGCGCAAAGCCCAGGTGCCCGAGCGGCCCGTGGTACTCGAACCCGGCCAGCCCGAGCAGCACCCCCCAACTGGCCAGCGCCCGCGCGTAGTGGTCGCCGCATTCGATCTCGTTCCACGGATTGAACCGCCGCGGATGGTAGCGCTCGTGGATGGCCCGGCAGATGGCCAACGCCTCGGTCAGCATCCCCTCCCAGGCCATGTGCCCGGCCACCTGATACTCAATGCCGGTCCAGATTTCGTCCCGGTAGCGCGTGGATTTGGGCCCCAGATGCCGGCGGCGCGGCCAGGTGCAGGTGAACAAGCCCGCATCGCCGGGCGAAAGGAACCACCGCTCGGGCGGATGCGCCCGGTTTTGCGCGGTGACATCCGGCGCCCAGCAGTACTTCCAGACCGACGCCAGCGCCGTTCGCACCGTGTCCGCGGGGTACAGGTACCCCAGCCCGACCTGGTGCGCCCAGCCCTGGCCGAACAACTGATCGGCCAGACAGCCGTCCCCGTACTGCCACTCCGGGTGCTTCGCGAGGTCCACGTCCTGGATGAAGTATTCGCCGTTGAACAGCCGTTCCACACTTCGCCGGCTGCCCGTTTCAAAAATCTCGCGGCACCGCCGGGCGAAAGCCGTGTCGCCCACCTCCCGGGCCATTTCCTCGGCGGCCCGCAGCGCGCCCAGATAGAGCGCGCCCACGAAGGTGTTCGCGCCGTAGTAGTCCTGGTCGTAGGTCTGGTGCTGGCGGCCTTCGATCAGGCCGTCGCCGTCGCCGTCCTCGCGGATGAGGAACTCGACCGCGCGCCGAATGGCCGGCCAGTTGCGGTTCAGGAACGCATCGTCCGGCGCACACTGGTGCTCGCGCCAGGCCTTGAGGATGTAGCCGGCCTGGCTGTCGCCAGCCCACAGGTCCCAGCCCTCGCCGCGGAAGCCGATGTGCCCGTCCGGGTGCAATCCCACGCCCTCGGCGAAGTCCTGGTGCTCGCGCACGCTGCGCTCCAGTTCGGGGAAGAGCCGGGCCAGCGTGTGCGCGTAGTTCCAGACGTGGCCGCAGGTGCCGTGACAACAGCCGCCGCCTTCCCAGGCCCAGAACCGGCCGTTGTGCCACCACTGGCAGGTGGTCGTGGCCAGGTTGGCCGCCGTCGCGTGCAACCGGTCCAGCAACCACCACGGCAGCGTCGAGCGGTAGTAGGTGTCGCGCCACAGACGCGTCTCGCCGGCCAGGCGCTCGAACTCGTGCCGGACGTACCGTGCCACGTCCGGGGCGCCGGGGAAGAGCCGGGCGTAGTAATTGCCCACGCGGCGCTCCTCCCGGTACAGGTTCGGGAAATGCCAGACGACCAAGAACCGTAGCGGGACCTGTTCCCCGGGCGCCAGCCGGCGCGTCACGCGCACCCAACCGCCCTCGGCGGGCCGGGGTTCGCCGGCGGGGGCCTCGGGCGCCGCGAAGAAAGCCGGCCATGCGGCCTCGTCCGGCAGCCCCGCGCCGGCCTGCGCTTCCGGCTCGTCCAGCACCCACAGCCCGAGCGCGCCAAAGTCGGCCTGCTCGTGCAGCGCCCCGGTGAGCGCGGTCATGGGCTCGTCCCGGAACTCGATCTGGTCCACGTTGATGTGGCCCCACGGACCCGACTCGGCGTCCACGATCTCGAGGCGCGCGCGCCGGCCGCGCAGGTCGGACACGTCCCAGTTGTGGGGCTCGAGCCGTTCGTTGTCCCGGCCCGTCGCCGTGCGCACCACCGTGCCGTCCACCCGCAGATTCACGCAGGTGCGCCCGGCGTGGCTGCCGCCGCCGATCAGAAAACTGAGGAACGGCCGTTCGATCGTGAACTCCGGCGAGACCAGCCGTCCCTGCGGCACGTCCCCGCCCAGGTACGTGTTCACCAGCCCGCGCCCCTGGAAGCCGCTGACCCGTTGCTGATTCGGCAGCGTGCCCGCCGCAGGCGCGGTCCCAAACGCCGCGCCCTCCACCGTCCACGCCCCGTAATCGCCGCCCTCGAAATCGGCGAACACCGTCGGCGGCGCCACGACGCGCAGGCGCTCGCGGGCGCGGGCGCTCAGGAGGAAGCCGGTCAGGCCCGGCTCCCGCAGCGCGCGGCCGGTGCGCTCGAACCGGCCGGTGAACGCCGCGGCGCTGTGCCGGCAGACGGCGTTGGACAACCAGCCAGCCAGCGTGACCTCGAGCGCCGCCGGGCCGCGATTTTCGAGCGTGTAATTCAGGATTGTGCACGGCAGGGCCGAGTCGCGCGCGTTCAGGGGAATGAACGGCGAAAACGCCTCCAGCCGCACCTGCAAGGGCAGGTCCGGATCGCGGTACTCCACCCGGCCAATCGGGTACTCGCCCCGGAAGGCCACCTCCCGGAACCCCTGCCGGCTCAGCGGCCGGGTCTCGACGCGTTCGCCCTGGCGCACGCGCACGGCAAAGCCCTGTCGCACCGGCGCGTCCTCCACCAGCCGGCCGTCCCGCACTTTCAACTCCGGGCCGCGGCCTTCCTTCCAGTTCACCGCGCCGTAGCCGGTGTTGTGGTTCTGGTTGAACACGTCCCAGTACGCCAGCCGGCCGTCGCCGGTCAGGTACACCTGTCCGGCGCAAATCCCGCCCACCGGCATCCCGATCGTGTCCAACTCGCGCCCGCGGAACCACTCGGGTTCGCCCTTGGCAAACAGCGCGCGTACCCACTCCGGTTTGAGGCCCTTGTCCACGGGGATGAAGTGGTCGGGCGCCAGTTTCACCTGGCCGTCGCCGGTCTGGGCGGTCCGGCCCGTGCGTCCCGCCACGGCCAGCCCCAGCGGGGCGAGCAGGGACAAGCGCAGGAACTCGCGTCGGCCCAAGACCGGCGCGGGCGGCGCGGGAGCAGGAGCAGCCAATCGGGACAACGTGGTCATGCCGCCGAAAGTACCTGCCCGGGCCGCGCCTGTCAGCGGCAGAAGCGGCCGCCCGGTGCTGCTTCGCGCGCGCGCCAGCCACAACGCGGCGTTGAAACCCGCCCGCGCGCGGCGCAAGCTGAGCGCGCGATTTTTCCAACGGCACCGCGCTCCACCATGAAGCCTTCTCGCTCCTGCCTGCTGGCGACGCTCCTCTTCGCGGCCGTTCCCGGCCGGCCGGCCGCTCCACCGGCGCCCGCCGCACTGCCCGGCGAGCGTTCGCCGCTGAGCACGTTTTACGTCGCGCCCACGCGCCTGGTCTGGCAGAGCGAGGCGGGCGTGCAACACGCCGATTCCCTGCTCGCCCCGCACCCCGGCCAGGCGGCGCTCCAAGAAGCCCGGCCGCCGTGCGTGTTGACCGGCCGGCCGGAGGCGCCCGCGGGCGTGCTGTTGGACTTCGGCCGCGAGTTGCAGGGCTACGTCGAGCTGTTCACCCCCATGACCGCCGACGACCAGGCGAAGCTGCGCCGCGTGCGCGTGCGCTTCGGCGAGTCGGTCTCCGAAGCCATGGCCGAGCCGGGCGGCCGGCAAAACGCCGGCAACGACCACGCCGTGCGCGACCAGGTGGTCACCCTGCCCTGGCTGGGCAAAAAAATGGTCGGCCCGAGCGGCTTCCGGTTCGTGCGCGTGGACAACGCCGACCCCGAGCGGCCGGTGGCGCTGAGCCACGTGCGGGCGGTGCTGCAAATCCGCGACGTGCCCTACCTGGGCGCCTTCGCCTGCGATGACGAGCGCCTGAACCGCATCTGGCAGGTCGGCGCGTACACCGTGCACCTCAACATGCAGGAGTACCTCTGGGACGGCATCAAGCGCGACCGGCTGGTGTGGCTGGGAGACATGCACCCCGAGGTCAGCACCATCCACGCGGTGTTCGGCTTCAACGAAGTGGTCCCGCGTTCGCTGGACCTGACCCGCGACCTCACCCCCGTGACCGAGTGGATGAACGGCATCTCCAGTTACTCGATGTGGTGGGTGCTCATTCACGAGGACCTTTGGTTGCACCAGGGCGACCGCGCCTACCTGGCGGCCCAGCAACCGTACCTGACCGCGCTGCTCCGGCGCCTGGCCGGCTTGATCGGCCCCGACGGCCGCGAGCGCCTCGAGGGGTTGCGCTTCCTGGACTGGCCCAGCTCGCCCAACCCCCAGGGCGTCACCGCCGGACTCCAGGCGCTGCTGGTGATGACCCTCGAAAGTGGCGCCCGCCTGCTCACCGAACTGGGCGACGCCGAGACCGCGCGCCTGTGCCGCGAGGCCGCCGCGCGCGGTCGCCGGGTGGCACCGGACCCCCACGGCTCCAAATCCGGTGCGGCGCTGCTGGCCCTGGCCGGCCTGGCCGACCCGAAAAAAATCGCAGCCGAAGTGCTCCAGCCGGGCGGCCCGCGGGGCCTTTCGACCTTTTACGGCTACTACGTCCTGCAAGCGCTGGCCCGTGCGGGCGAGGTGGACACCGCGCTGGATTTCATCCGCACCTACTGGGGCGCCATGCTCGACCTGGGCGCCACCACGTTCTGGGAGGACTTCGACCTGGACTGGGTGCCCGGCGCGGCGCGGATTGATGAACTGGTGCCCCCGGGCCGGAAGGACATTCACGGCGATTTCGGCGCGTACTGCTACGTGGGCTTCCGCCACAGTCTGTGCCACGGCTGGGCCAGCGGGCCCACCGCCTGGCTCAGCCAGCACGTGCTCGGCATCCAACCGCTGGCGCCCGGCTGCCGGCGCGTGCGCGTGGCCCCGCAACTGGGCCGCCTGCGGTGGGCCGCCGGCGCCTACCCGACGCCGCTCGGGCCGGTCCGCGTCCGCCACGAACGCCGGCCTGACGGCACGATCGCCTCGCAGGTCGAAGCGCCGCCGGGCATCGAGGTCGAATCCCCCGAATCCCCCGCCCGCCCATAAACGCCCCGGCCCTATCCGGGCTTCCCGGTTTATGAAACCCACCTGCCTGCTCCTCACTCTGGCACTCGCCGCTCTGCCGGTCCGCGCCGCCGAATGGCACGTCGCCCCCCACGGCTCCGACGCCGGCCCCGGCACGCGCCGCGCCCCGTTGCGCACCATCCAGCGCGCGGCCCAACTCGCGCAGCCCGGCGACACCATCACCGTCCACGCCGGCGTGTATCGCGAGCGCGTCAACCCGCCCCGCGGCGGCGCCTCCGACCGCCAGCGCATCGTCTATCGCGCCGCGCCGGGCGAACGGGTCGAAATCAAGGGCTCGGAAATCGTCCGCGGCTGGGAACACGTGCAGGGCGAGGTCTGGAAGGTCACGTTGCCCAACGCCTTCTTCGGCGACTTCAACCCGTTCGCCGACCGCCTGCACGGCGACTGGTTCGACCCGCGCGGCCGCGAGCACCACACCGGCGCGGTGTACCTCAACGGCGACTGGTTGATCGAGGCCGCCGCGCTCGAAGAGGTCTTGCCGCCGCCCGGCGCCGCGACCGGCCGCCCCGCCACCACCCCCGCCGGGCCGCGTTGGTTCGCCCGCGTCGAGGCCGGACACACCACGATCTGGGCGCAGTTCCCGGGCGTGGACCCGAACCGCGAGCTGGTCGAAGTGAACGTGCGCCGCACGGTGTTTTACCCCGACCAGCCCGGCCGCAACTACCTCACCGTGCGCGGATTCATCCTGCGCCACGCGGCCACGCCCTGGGCGCCGCCCACCGCCGAGCAGATCGGCCTGATCGGCACGCACTGGAGCAAGGGCTGGATCATCGAAAGCAACGTCATCAGCCACTCGATCTGCGCCGGCATCGCCCTGGGCAAGCACGGCGACGCCTTCGACAACACCTCGGCCAACACCGCCGAGGGCTACGTGAAGACCATCGAACGCGCCCACGCCTTTCGCCTCCCGTGGACCCGCGAACACATCGGCCACCACGTCGTGCGCGGCAACACCATCTCCCATTGCGAGCAGGCGGGCATCGTGGGCAGCCTGGGCGGCGCCTTCTGCCGCATCGAGGGCAACGTCATCCACGACATCCACGTCCGCCGCCTCTTCTCCGGCGCGGAAATGGCCGGCATCAAGCTCCACGCCGCCATTGACACGGTCATCCGCGGCAACCACATCTACCGCACCTGCCGCGGGCTGTGGCTGGACTGGATGGCCCAGGGCACGCGCGTCAGCCGCAATCTCTTTCACGACAACGGCCCTTGGGAAGACCTCTTCGTCGAGGTCAACCACGGCCCGTTCGTGGTGGACCACAACCTGTTCCTCTCCCCCACCAGCCTGCTCGACATGTCCGAAGGCGGCGCCTACGCCCACAATCTGTTTGCCGGCAAACTCATCAGCGTGCCGGAACTGGGCCGCGAAACGCCATTCCACCCGGCGCACAGCACCGCCGTGGCCGGCCTGCGGCGCATCGAGGGCGGCGACAACCGCTTTTTCAACAACGTCTTCCTTGGCCGCGGCGGCTCGGGGAGCGCGCCCGCGCCGTCGGTCGCGCCCCAATGGGCCGGCGGCTACGGCCTCTGGGGATACGACTTCCGCCCCCACCCGACCCGCGCCGCCGGCAATGTTTACCTCGCTGGCGCGCAGCCCGGCGTAGCCGAGCGGGACACCGCGTTGATCCTCGACGCCGACCCCGGCTTGCGGCTCACCGAAGCACATGGCCGCTGGTATCTGCACCTGTACCGGGACCCGGCGTGGGACCGCGCGGCCACCCGGCGCGTCACCAGTGACCTGCTGGGCCGCGCGCGCGTGCCCGACCTGCCCTACGTGAACCCGGACGACTCGCCGTTGGTGCTGGACCGCGACTGGTACGGACGCCGCCGTGGTCCCCGGCCCTCGCCGGGGCCCTTCGAGAAACCCGGCCGGGGCCAGATACACCTGCGCGTGTGGTGAACTCTTCTTCGCGCCCCGATATGCCGCTCCTGAACGGAGCTGGCCGCCGGTCGGGCCGCGGCCTTCTACAACGATGCCGCGCCTGACGGCGCTGGCCCGCACGTGGCAGGGCCCAAGATGCGCTTGGCGGGACGCCATGCGGCACCACTCGGCTTTCGTTGTCTGGCCTGCGGCGTGAACCGTGCCGCTCCGTAGGAGCGCAATCTTTGTAGCCCCGCGCAGCCAACCAAACCCTCCAGCCCCGTCGGGGCGGTATCTATGGGGCGCGTTGGCCATTCGCGGCGGTCCAAGCCCCGTGAGGGGCGGCATCTTTGTAGCCCCCGGCGCCCCTAATTGATTTTCCAGCTCCGTCAGGAGCGGCATCCCCTGCGACCAACGCCTTGATGTCGCCCCTCCGGGGCTGCGGACGTGGTGGTGGTCGGGTTTCTACAAAGAGGCCGCGCCTACGGCGCTGCGGATGCCGCTCTTGAACGGAACTGGCGGACGTTTGGGCCACGATCTTCGACAACGCCGCCGCGGCCGACGGCGCTGGCCCCGCGCGCCTGGGTTGACCGCTCCACTCCACGGCGATAGCTTCCCGTCATGAACTTCGGCGTGGTGTTCGAAAAGGTCACGGACGAGGATTTCCCGCCCGGTTATTACTACGCCCACGTTCCCAGTCTGGGGCTGACCACGCACGGTCCGGGGATCGAGGGGGCGCGCCGGGCCGCCGAGGACCTGCTTCGGTTGTGGATTGCCGAGAAGCGCGCTCACGGGGAAGAGGTTACTCAAACGGGCGAAATCTTGTTCTCGACCATCGAACTGCCCGAAGATGCCCTACAAGGCGCGTGAAATCCTGAGCCGATTGCAACGCGCGGGTTTTGTGATCAAACGGCAATCCGGTTCGCACGTCATCCTGCGTCACCCCGATGGCCGCCAAACCTACGTGGCCATGCATCCGGGGGATGTGCCGACCGGAACTTTTCGCGCGATCTTGAAACAGGCCGGTTTGACCGAAGACGAATTCAGGCGGCTCTGAAACGGCTCAGCGGGGAAGTGTTTGGGCGCTCGCCGCGTCCCGCGTCGAACTCGCCCCAGCCGCCGGGCGAGACGGCAACTGGTTTGTAGTCCAGCCTTCAGGCTGTGGAGGGCGTGCCACATGGCCAGGCGCAAATACCAAATCCCCCACGCTGAAGCGTGCACTACGAACGTTGCCCGGCACGCCCGCGCGCGCCCCGTTTTTGTGTCTGCGCTGGCGCGACCGCTTCGTAGGAGCGCAATCTTTGTAGCCCCGCGCAGCCAACCAAAACCCTCGAGCCCCATCGGGGCGGCATCTTTGTAGCCCCCGGCGTCCCAAATTCGTTTTCCAGCTCCGTCAGGAGCGCCATCCCCGCCACCAACGCCTTGATGTCGCCCCGCCGGGGCTGCGGACGTGGTGGTGGTCGGGTTTCTACAAAGAGGCCGCGCCTACGGTGCTGCGGATGCCGCCCTTGAACGGAGCTGGCCACCGGTCGGGCCGTGGTCTTCGACCACGCCGCCACGCATGTCGGCGCTGGCTCCGGCGCGCTCCTCGCGCGGCCACGTTGCGGGCGCGCGACCGCACCGTTGCGCACGTGACGCCCCGGGCCTCCACGCCGCCCGCCGCGCCCGTTTCCGGGGCGTTCCCCTACGCCGCCGGGGTGGACCCGTGAGGCCGGGCTTGCCTGGCACGCCGGCCCGACCAAGATTGCGGCGTCCGGCCGGCAGTCGCTGCCCCGGCCAAACCCGGAGATGTTGCCAACGTCATGACCCGCCCGCTTGTTCCCGGCCAACCCGCGCCGCCCGAGTCGCTCCTGGATGTGGACGCACTGCTCGGCGCCTTCACCGAGCGCGCCCCCGTGCCGGTGGGCGAACTCACCCGCGACGGCCGGACCGTGCCGAAGTTCGTGAGCTTCGGCACCAGCGGTCACCGGGGCTCGCCGCTGGACGGGACCTTCAATCGCGCCCACATCCTGGCCATCACCCAGGCCATCTGCGAGTACCGGCACCGCCTGGGCTACACCGGCCCGCTGTTTCTGGGGCGGGACACGCACGCGGCGTCGGCCCCGGCCGAGGCGGTCGCGCTCGAGGTGCTGGCGGCCAATGGCGTCACCGTCTGCCGCCAGGCCGATCACCTGGCCGTGCCCACGCCGGCGGTCTCGCGCGCCATTCTCCGGCACAACGCCGGGCGCGTCACCGGCCTGGCCGATGGCATCATCATCACCCCCTCGCACAACCCGCCCCGCGACGGCGGCCTCAAGTACAATCCGCCCCACGGCGGCCCGGCGGACACGGCGGTGACGAATTGGATCGAGCACCGGGCCAACGAGCTGTTGCTGGCCGACAACGCGGGCGTGCGCCGCGTGCCGCACCCGGCCGCGCTCCACGCCCCCACCACGCACGCGGCGGATTTCCTCGGGCCGTACGTGGCCGAGCTGGACCTGGTGTTGAACCTCGAACCGGTGCGCGCCGCCGGCCTGCGCCTGGGCGCGGACCCGCTGGGGGGCGCGTCGCTCGAGTGCTGGGACCGCATCGCCGCGCGCTACGGGCTGCGCCTGGAGGTGGTGAACCGCCGCCTGGACCCGGCCTTCGGCTTCATGCCGGTGGACCACGACGGCCAGATTCGGATGGACTGCTCCAGCCCGCACGCCATGGCCGGGTTGCTCGCGCTCAAGGACCGCTTTGACCTGGCCTGGGGCTGCGACCCGGACGCCGACCGCCACGGCATCGTCACCCCCACGGCGGGGCTGCTTAACCCGAACCATTACCTGGCCGTGGCGGTGGATTACCTGCTGACCCACCGTCCCAACTGGCCGCCCGCCGCCGCGGTGGGCAAGACCCTGGTCAGCAGCCAGATCATAGACCGCGTGGCGCAACACCACGGGCGCGCGCTCTGCGAGGTGCCGGTGGGCTTCAAGTGGTTCGTCGAGGGCCTGCACTCCGGCCGCCTGTGCTTCGGCGGCGAAGAAAGCGCCGGCGCCTCATTTCTTTGCCGCAACGGCACGGTGTGGACCACCGACAAGGACGGGCTGTTGCTGGGCCTCCTGGCCGCCGAAATCACCGCCCTCTCCGGGCGCGATCCCGGCCGGTACTTCCAGGAACTGACCCGCCAGCACGGCGAAACCTTTTACCGGCGCGTGGACGCGGACGTGACGCCGGCCGAGAAAACGGCGTTTGCCCGGCTCGAGGTCGGCCACGTCACGGCCCGCGAACTGGCCGGCGACCCCATCGAGCAGGTGCTCACCCACGCCCCCGGCAACCGCGCGCCCATCGGCGGCCTCAAGGTCGTCACCCGCAACGGCTGGTTCGCCGCCCGGCCCTCGGGCACCGAGCCCAAGCTCAAGCTTTACGCCGAAAGCGGCGTCAGCCCGGCCCACCTCGAAACCCTCCTCGCCGGCGCGCGCCAGTTGCTGAGCGACACCCTCGCTCGCGCCGCCCGCTGAACCCCCATGCCGGCCGCCGCCGCGCCCGCCCCGCGCCACTGGCGCACGGGGGAATTGTGCGCCCCGCCCGCGGCCGCAGCGCCGGCCGACTTCCACGCCGCCGAGCCGGCCGTCCAGCCCTGGCTGGCGCCGCCGTTGCTCGACCCGCAGGTCAACGGCTTTGCCGGTGTGGACTTCCAGGCCGACCGCCTCGAGGTGGCCGACCTCGCCCGCGCCGTGGCCGGACTGCGGCGCTTCGGTTGCACGCGCTTTTTGCTCACGCTCATCACCGACGCCTGGGACCGCCTGCTGGCCCGGCTCGCCCGCCTGCGGACGCTGCGGGTCGCGGTACCCGAACTGCGGGCCGCCATCGCCGGCTGGCACGTGGAAGGCCCGTTTTTGTCCGGCGCGCCCGGCTTTCACGGCGCGCATGACCCGGCCCTGATGCTCGACCCCACCCCGGCGCGCATCGCCGAACTGCGCGAGGCCGCCGGTGCCGACCTGGTCCTGCTCACGCTGGCGCCGGAGCGGCGCGGCGCGCTCGAGGCCATCGCCCGGGCGGTCGCCCTGGGCATGAAAGTGAGCCTGGGCCACACCGACGCGCCGACCGGTTGCCTGCGCGAGGCCGTGGCCGCCGGCGCCACCGGCTTCACCCACCTGGGCAACGCCTGCCCGCAACTGCTCGACCGCCACGACAACATCCTCTGGCGCGTGCTCGACACCCCGGGCCTGACCGTGAGCCTCATCGCCGATGGCCGCCACGTGGCGCCGGCCCTGTTCCGGCTGATTCACCGCGCATTGCCCCCGGAGCGCATCCTGTACACCACCGATGCCATGGCCGCCGCCGGCGCGCCGCCGGGGCGGTACACGCTGGGGCGGTTGACCCTCGAAGTGGGCGCCGACCGCGTGGTACGCCCGCCGGGCCAAACCCACTTCGCCGGCTCGGCCTTGACGCCGATCGAGGCCGTCTTCACTGCCGCCGCCATGCTCGGCGTGTCCTGGCGCGAAACCTGGGCGCGCGCGTCCGTGGCGACCGCGCGCTGGCTGGGCCTGCCCGCGCCGGAGCCGGCGCCGGACGGGGAGCACTGCCTTTTGGAAACCGACGCCGCGGGGAACTGGGTGCGCCTGCGCACCCGCGCCGCGGGCGGGGAGGAATCGGTCCTGGAGCGCTGAGCTTCGGCGCGCCGTGCCGGCCTGGTTGGCAACCGTCCGCCGGTCCAACTCAGGGGTGTCGCACGCGGCTCGACCGCCGCCAATGGCTCCGCCGCCGTCGGCCAATGGCTCCGCCGCCGTCGGTTTCGTAGCGCAGGTTCCCAACCTGCCGTATCGCCGACTTCCAGTCGGCCCCGACAACCGGTTCGCCCGGCCTCGGCGGGTAGGAAACCCGCGATACAGCAGACTGGAAGTCTGCGCTACGCCGCCGCGCGGCCCTACCACGCGCCAGCAGTTTGGACTGCGGCCGCTTGCGGCCGCTTTTTGACCACTGCCAATGGGAGCGGCAACTGCCCCGATTTCCGCGGGC
>Ga0272446_1004395_pt1 | contig 16723 bp, 12 predicted proteins | sample YNPCB0061_FD_194587 | JGI IMG/M metagenome (GOLD analysis project Ga0272446, IMG submission 194587) | Hot spring microbial mat communities from Yellowstone National Park, WY, United States - YNP-CB-006-1 | ecosystem: Environmental > Aquatic > Thermal springs > Hot (42-90C) > Sediment | place... | reverse complement strand
CTCTTTGAGGCGGTTGAGGAACTTGAGCCGTGTTGCGATCGCGCTCGATGAAGCTCGGCTCGCCGCGTCGAGCCGGTACGTCCTGAACTGGGTTGCCACCTTGCGAAATACCGCAGCAAGAGTAGTCAGTGCGCATCGGAATCTTTGGCGGATTTCGATGCGAATAGCTGGTCTCCTCCGAGCTGGTACTTCTGCGACTTGGACTGGCACTCCCCCTCCTGCAATAAAATCCCCATCCCTAACGCAGAAAGGCTAACAGTTGCTCGACTTTATCCCAGGCGGCACCGCTCTTGAGAATTGCCTTTGCCATTTCCACCCCCGCCCTGTAGGGATGCTCCTCCTGGGAAATGGCTCTCCCCACCCATAGGGCTAGCGCTGCGTTGAGAGCCACAACCTCCTGCTGTGCTAGAGTGCCTCCCCCCTGGAGCACCGCCGTCAGAATGGCGGCATTGGTGGCCACGTCTCCACCTGCGATCGCTGTCAGCGGTGCTGGAGTCAGACCCAATTCTTCTGGATTCAGCACAACGGAGTGCATCTGCCCATCTGCCAGCACGGCTAGATCGGTAGGTGCCCCTAGCCCAGCTTCGTCTAATTTTTCTCGCCCATGTAAGACAATTGCCCGCCGAGTGCCCAACTGATCCATAGCAGCGGCGATCGGCTGAATCAGGGCGGCATCGTAGACCCCCATCACCTGCCCGGTTGGCCGCAGGGGGTTGACCAACGGCCCCAACAGGTTAAACACCGTCCGAACTTTTAGGGTTTTGCGCAGGGGAGCCACCGCTTTCATTGCCGGGTGCCAGCCCGGTGCAAACAAAAAGGTGATGCCGACTTCGCTCAAAGCGGCTTCGATTTTTTCGGCGGGTGCGGCCAGGTTCACGCCTAAAAACTCCAGGACATCTGCAGACCCAACTTTGCTCGAGGCGGAGCGATTCCCATGCTTGGCAACTGGAATGCCTGCAGCAGCAGCGACAAAGGCTACGGTTGTGGAAATATTGAAGGTGCCCGCCCCATCGCCACCAGTGCCGCAGGTATCAATCGCCCCTGCCGGAGCCGAGTGATTTGCCTGCTTGGCCTGGCCTTGCAAGACCTGGGCCATGCCTGTTAACTCAGAGGCCGACACCCCTTTGGCCTGCAGCGCGGCCAGAATGGCTCCTGACAACACCGGGGGAATAGCTGCTTGCAGCCAGCCCTGCATCAAAGCATTGGCTTGCTCTACCGACAGGGATTCCCGATTGAGGAGCTGTTGCAAGACATCCGACCAAGGGGCCGATTCCAGGGATTCTGAAGCCATGGCGCGCAATAGAAAGCTAGAGAGGATTAGGGTTGATTCTACCCCGTCCTGTCTCAGCGGATGACTAAAGCTGCTGTAACCATTCCAGAATCTGCTGATTTACAGCCTGGGGACGCTCATCATGGGGGCAATGGCCCGTATCGGGCAGACTGACAAAGGTAACGGGATGAGACTCAGCCAGGTTTTGATAAATCTTTGCGGCACTGATGGGTGTCCAGGGGTCGGCTTCGCCCCAAATCACCAGCAGAGGTGCCTGCACTTTTGGCAACAATTCCATCGGCGAGGGGCCAGCCGGAGCCGTCAAAATGGCGGCAAAAACCTTTCCTGCCCCAGGTTCACAGGCCGGTTCATAGATTAAATCGACAAGCTCATCGGTAATTGCTGTGGCGTCGCAGTACACTTGCTTTAAGCTACGCCGAATGCTGGCCTTACTGCGAACCTGGTTAAACACTAACGTTCCCAAGGGCGATCGCACTGCCTGGCTAAAAGCCCCCATTATTAGGCGGAGGGGTAAATTTAATTCCTCTGGTCGGTGATTTAACCCACCTGCCGCATTGAGTAATACCCCACCCCGCGCAGTCTCAGGATAATCGGCCAGCATCGCCAGAGATAGCAACCCGCCAATGGAATTGCCCACCCAGACGGTCGGAGCCTGAATATGAGTTTGCCAGAAGTCTTGCAATAGGCTCTGCCACAGCTCAATTGAGTAGGCGATCGCGGGCTTGGCAGATGCTCCCAGACCCAATAGATCCAGAGCAAACACGCGATAGCCCGCCGCTGCCAGAACGGGAATATTTTTCCGCCAGTGGCCAATTGAGGCTCCAAACCCATGGATCAGCACCAGGGGTGCTCCGCTGCCCATAACGGTATAACAGATGCGATGCCCGTTCCAATCCCAATAGTGCTTTTCAAAGGTTGTTAATGTAGGAGTTTCGGTAATCACAAATATCGGCTCAATGTTTGCATCGTTTCCTTCCCTACTATGGAATGTCTGGCCAAGTAGGGCAAGCCGTAAAACCGAACTTTGCCCGGCATCCCCGGTGGGGAGTCAACCCATTACAATAGAACTTAACTTTAGGAAGACAGACCCATGATCCCCACCGTTATCGAACAGTCTGGACGCGGCGAACGAGCGTTTGATATTTATTCCCGGCTTTTGCGCGAGCGCATTGTGTTTTTAGGGCAGGCGATCGATTCGGATATTGCCAACACGATTGTGGCCCAGCTCCTTTTTCTAGATGCAGAAGACCCTGAAAAGGATATTTATCTCTACATCAATTCCCCCGGTGGCTCTGTCCATGCAGGGATGGGTGTTTTTGACACAATGAAGCATATTCGCCCAGATGTTTCCACCGTGTGTATGGGTTTGGCGGCTAGCATGGGCGCATTTCTTCTGAGTGCTGGTACGAAGGGAAAGCGCATGAGCCTACCCCATTCGCGCATCATGATTCACCAGCCTTTGGGGGGTGCCCAGGGGCAAGCAACCGATATTGAAATTCAAGCGCGGGAAATTCTTTATCACAAGCGCCGCCTGAATGAGTTGCTGGCCGACCATACGGGGCAACCCCTAGAGCGCATTGCCGAAGACACCGAGCGAGATTTCTTTATGTCTGCGGAAGAAGCCAAAAACTATGGCCTGATTGACCGGGTGATTGATCGCCGCCCTTCGGCCTTGTCTGCGGCCTAGCGGCATCCGATGCCCTCTAAGTTTATGGCTCCAGCCGCCGAAACGGTTGATGTGATTGTGATTGGGAGTGGGGTCGGTGGCCTCTGTTGTGCCGCCCTGCTGGCTCGCTATGGGTTTTCAGTGGTGGTCTGCGAAAGTCACGCGATCGCTGGTGGAGCTGCCCATGCCTTTGAGCGTCAGGGCTTTCTTTTCGATTCAGGGCCGTCGCTTTACTCAGGGTTATCGGTGTCGCCCTCGCCCAATCCCCTGCGTCAGGTTCTCGATGCGATCGGGGAGGATTTGACCTGGGTTCACTATGATACCTGGGGATGCTACCTGCCAGAGGGAAATTTTGCTACCCAGGTGGGGGCTGATCAATTCTGCGATGTTTTGCAGCAATTTGGTGGGGCAACGGCTGTAGAACAGTGGCGACGGTTGCAACAGGTCATGGCTCCTTTGGCAGAGGCGGCGATCGCACTACCGCCAGCAGCGCTCAGGCTCGATTTAGGAGCCTTATTCACGATCGGTCGTTTTAGCCCTGCGCTGTTGAAACAGCTTGGCTCGATCAAACGTCTGACGGGCAACTTTGCGGAGATAATCGAGGGGGTCGTACACGATCCCTTCATTCGTAATTGGCTCAATCTCCTCTGCTTTTTACTATCGGGTTTGCCGGCCAGCGGCACCAGTACGGCTGAAGTGGCTTTTATGTTTGCGGACTGGTATCGCCCGCATAGTCAGCTTGACTATCCCCTGGGGGGGAGTGGGGCGATCGTCGCGGCCCTGGTTCGAGGGCTGCAAAAACAGGGGGGACAGCTTTGGCTCAATGCCCATGTGGAGCAAATTCTGGTGGAAGAGCATCGGGCTGTAGGCGTGCGCCTGCGTCAGGGTAAAACGCTGCGGGCGCGTCGGGCAGTGGTTTCGAATGCTTCGATTTGGGATACATTATCCCTCCTTCCGGCAGGGGCCGTGCCCCCCCAATTGTTTGCTCAGCGCCAGGGGATTCCTGCCTGTGATAGCTTTATGCATTTGCATCTGGGAATTAAGGCAGACGGGTTACCCGCTGATCTGGCTTGCCACTACATCTCGGTAAAGGATTGGGATACGCTCACCGCCCCCCAAAATGTTGTGCTGATTTCAATCCCCTCCTTGTTGGATCCCAGCCTTGCACCCAGGGGTTATCACACAATCCATGTTTATACCCCGGCCAATGAACCCTACGCCCTATGGGAGGGGCTAGAGCGAGATCGTTGTGCCTATGAGCAGCAAAAGCAACAACGGGCGGAGGTGATGTGGCAAGCACTAGAGCAAATCATTCCCGATATTCGCGATCGCTGCGAAGTCACTCTAGTGGGCACCCCCCTCACCCATGCCCGGTTTCTGCGCCGCTATCGTGGCTCCTATGGGCCAGCAATTCGAGCTGGGCAAGGTTTGTTTCCCAGCAGTCGAACCCCCTTGGCTGGGCTGCTGTGTTGCGGTGATTCAACCTTTCCAGGCATTGGACTTCCAGCCGTGGCCGCCAGTGGTATGATTGCGGCCAATACCCTGGCCCCCCTTTCCCAGCACTGGCATATGCTGAAGCAAATTGGCCTGGCCTAAGCCTCTGCCAAGTCGCTAGAGATGATTCGCCTACTGTTCAACAGCTCTGCTATGATAAAAAAGCTGAATTGCGGACGTGGCGGAATTGGCAGACGCGCTGGATTTAGGTTCCAGTGCCGCAAGGCGTGAAGGTTCAAGTCCTTTCGTCCGCATTAGAATTGATCCTTCATCCCCCGCAAACGGGCAAAGGTTTGGATTGGGTTACTGGCCTTAACAGCCGCTTGCAGGGTTGATTCATCCCAGCGCAAAAATGGATTGATGCGTTTTTCTCGACCCAGTAGTGCTGGAATAGTGGCTTCTCCCTGCTGGCGGAGGTTCTCGACTTCGGTATAGTACCGTTGCAGGTCGGTATTTTCTCGATCGATGGTCAGGTCAAACTTCAGGTTTTTTAGGGTGTACTCATGAGCGCACCAGATGCGGGTATGGTCAGGCAAGGCCCGGAGTTTGCTAAGGGATGCCACCATCTGGCTGGGCGTTCCTTCAAACAACCTGCCACAGCCACCAGAGAAGAGCGTATCGCCACAAAATAACTCCGCTGGCTCACCCGGTTGAGGGGCCGCAAAGAAGTAGGCGATGTGAGCGCGGGTATGCCCGGGAACAAAGAGAACCTCGGCGGTGCGATCCGCAAAGGTGACGCGATCGCCCTCCTGCAAAAACACCTGTTGCCCTGGGATACGTCCCCGATCCTGTGCCCCCCCATAGACAATTGCTTCTGGGAAAGCCGTTAACAATGCCTGATTTCCCCCGACATGGTCATGGTGATGATGGGTATTCAAAATCGCCACTAACCGACTATTCAGCACCTGCAGTTGCCGGAGGACATCGCTAGATTCTGTTGGGTCAACAACAGCGGCAGTCGATGTAGTCGGATCATGCAACAAAAAGATGTAGTTATCCACCCGTGCGGGCAAGCGATAGATGTGCATCGGTTGATTTCATCAACTCTTTACCTATCTACCCTAACCTTTTGCACAAGCATTATCAAAATCTTGATAAAAGAGAAGTAGACATAGAAGTAGCAAAAAGCACAACTTTCTGGGTGTCACTCCACAATCACCCTGCTTGCCAGACTGAATGGTATTACAATCCCTCATTTACAAGAGGTGTTGCAGGGCTAGTTGACTGACAAATCTTTTCTCCTAGGCAGTTAAAACCACAGCGAGGCCACCAAAGCCTGCCTTTGCGGGTGACAAAATCCCGGATAGACCGAGTCCGCAACGGTGGACTTCAGTGGTCTGGGTGCGACTCTTGTCGCCAGCCGTGAGCACGAAGTGTCAGTGATTGCAGCCGTTTTGTCAGGCAATCCGGTGGCAGGAAACAATGGCTTGGGGTTGCCCCTCTCCTGGCCAAGCGATCGCCCAGTATCGCAGCGGTTTAAACCGCCGTAGATGAGAATGTCGTCAGTCAGAGGGTGGGCTGAGAGGTTGAGTTGGGAATGAAAGTTGGGAACGAAAGAGTAAATGAGGCAATTCTTGCACCAGCAAGCCGGAAGCGCCACAATTGTTTCCCCTTTGATTTGAGGGCTGAGTGATTTCAGTCCCCAGTCAATTGGGCAAACTAAATAGAAAATAAAGAGAATCTAAAATCAGGGAAGTCATGCAGATGGTATCGGGTCGGGGAAATTCTACGGTTCAACAACTGGTGGAACAAATTGCACGTCAGGGGCACCTTACCCGACGAGATTACCTCCAACTGACAACCCTACTGCTGGCAACCCATAAGCTGCGTTTAGAGGAGCGAGTTCAGATTAACCGGGTGTTTGACTCGCTGCAAACTGGACGATTGAAATTGATAGATTAAGATTGATAGATCAAGCGACGAGTTAATCGGGCCAGGGGCGGCTAAAACGGATGCTTTCTCTCCAACCAAAAAGCTGATCTAGCATCAGTGGTTAAGCACTTGGTTTTGTTCTAAGAGTCTGTTTTAAAGGCCTATCCCCCTGTCGCCTTGGCGACTAAAGTCGCGGCTATACGGACAACACCTGCCGCTGCAGGTGATAGCAATCCCTCATTGGCTTGAGTCCGCGTCGGCGGACTTGGTTTGCGTCGTTGCGATTTTAACCGCTGAACCCTTTGCAAACACCCTCTCAGCCTAGGCGACTAGAGCTGCAATAAAAAACCCCAGATTCTCAGGAAATCCAGGGAGGCTTTAACGGGTTTTATCTTTCAATCAAGGCACTCAGCTTAATTCGTATCAAAATCAAGTCCCGGTTATACTTGCTTGCGCAAAACCGTGGGCTGAGGGCCGCTGCTAGCAAAGCCTGCCTGTCGGACATAGCCCACGGACTAGAATGACCTATCCCTTCAGGGTGAGGAACTAACGTCGAGGCACGGAGCGCTCAATATCGATATTGAGTGCAGAAAACCGTTGTGGCGTACCCGCACGCGGGCTAATGCTACGAGCCATATCGAGAAACTGAGCAGGGCTCCCGGCTCTGGGTTTCTGATCTTGAGGCACATATCGACGCACCGTTGTTTGCCAGATCACCTGCGGGAAGCCAAACTTGGCGCGATAGTATTCATCGTAGCGAGGCGACTGAATGTTAAAGGGACGCTCTCCTTCAGTCCGGCCTGGTAAAACCCGACGCCGCTGATAGGGGACGATATCATACCCAAAAGCGTTAAGATATTCGTCGCTGTTGAGCAGTTGGTCTACAAACCCAACAATGCCCTTTGTGGCCACGACAATTGACCAGGCAATTTTTTCGCGCTCACCATAAACATCTCTACCCAGCACCTTCTGGACGGTATGCTCAACAAAGCGATAGTTACTGTTGAGGTCGTAGAAACTACGCTTGTAGGTATCAGAAAGAAGTAAGCCACGGATAAAGTCACGGACGGTGATTTGGCCACTGCGAAGCTGAGACTCTAGAAAACGTTCTCGATCGGACGCAAAGGCATGGAAAAAGATCTGACGATAGGCCGCTTCAATCAGATTATCCATATCGGTAGAAGACAGCAGATTATCGGTGGAATAAATCCTGGGCTGCTCGTCTCCGCCGATTTCATAGCTTTCTACTCGTTGGTTTTGACTAACTGGGGAATATTCTAAAAGAGGAAGTGCCACGCCTACAAAATCTCCCTTTTCTTGCGAAATCTTACAAATTTATTCCTGATCATATAAGGAGTAGGGAAGCACTATTCGATTTAGTCTAATAAAAATTACATAACTTAATCTGCCTCGTGTCACGCGATCGCCCTCCTGCCACTGCTGTTTGCGATCGGCGTTGGCAGGGCGCAGGGTTGGCAGCGCCCAAATTCTCCTTGCCCCTGCCAGAAGGCCAATGGGTCTTGGGTAGAGCGACAGTAGGGATAAAAGGGTAACCAGTTTTGTGGGTCGCCCCGATCAGCGGGAAGGGGAATTCCCAACCCCAGACAGAGGTGCGCCAGCGATCGCGCAAATTGTTGATGATGTCCAGGAGAGCGGGCATGGGCATGGGCATATTCATGCACAACCAAGAACAGCCAATCTTCTGGCACCACTCGACCCACATCAATTAATAGGGTGATAGGCTGCGTCTCCAAATTACAAAGGGCATCAATCCCGGCCTGTAGCGCAAGAGGAGCCGCAAAAATTTGCACTGCCGGAGCGTCCCAGGCATAAAAGCACTGATGACAGGCTTCTAAGTACACGTTGAGCTGGGCATTGACTCTGTCAATGTTTTGCCCAATCCAGGTACAAATCGGGACGCGCCAATCTCCTTCACGCTGGTCGATCAAGTCAACCAGGTCGGGGGTGAGAGCCAGGCTACGAACCCCATAGAGATAATCAAGACCGCGCGTAAAGGGATCGGCACTGGCTGTGAGGATGACTCTACCAGCCGAAAAAGGAGGCATACTTCGTGGGTGCAACGGCGTTGCGCATTTGGTCAGGGGTGAGGTCGGGCGTTGGGATTCCGTCTGCTGCAGCGGAGGTTGCACCGGCATCGGCCAGACGAAATTCGGTGCAGAAGGTAGCAGTGCTGAAACCACCAAACCGCTTGACTGTGCTGGTACGCAGGCGCAGGCTGGGGTTAGCAAACCAAAAGCGCTCAATTGAGCTCATGGTTTCGTACTCGGTAATCAACACTAAGGCGTCGTCTTCATCCATGTGATAGTGACCCGCCACGGGTACAACTTCGGCATAGCCCCGTTCGCGCAGCAAAATGCCCTGACGCGGTTGCTCACTATCTGGGATCAGGGCAAACACGGTTGAACCCTGGTGATTTTCATCGCTGCGATCCCACCCCATAGAACCGTGCCAGGAAACAAATGCACCTCCCACGGCTCGAAGCGGATCGATCTGGTGGAGCTGACAAATCTCGATCACCTGAGGATGGTTGGCGGCTAACGCTTCAACTTGAATCTCCGACTCCCCCCCTTCTGCCCGGCGAAAGGCCAGGTGATGGGTTGTGCGCTGCGATCGCCACCGTCCTGCACTGAGTTCAAAAAACTCCATGACATCCATGCTTCCACTCAACCTGTAAATAACGACAACGCCCTACCCACCTCAGCGCCCTTACCTAAAAGTACGCTCCTGCCAGGTGTGGACTAAGTTCGGCTCAAAGTCTGCCTTTTCCTTATAGATAGACTAACCTGTTTGGCTCTTTTGGGATTAGGGTAACAGGCAAACATTATCGCTTAAGCCAGGCTGTTCTTCTAGCCATTTAGTTGGGAAGGTAGAGAGGCCTATCATTTTGGATGACGGAACCCAGCCCAGCCTTGTCACCGGATGGCAGCCAGGTTCCCCGGAGCGAATCAACGAAATGATTTATTCGACAACGTCTAAAACCCATCTATTGTCAAGCAAGTGTAATTTTTGTTAATATCTATTCATCTCGTTAAGAGTTGCTCATATTTTTACCCATTTGTCCCCTTCTGTAGAAACCCAAAGAGCAGGTAGACATTTTATGGATATTCCCACAGATTTGAGTCTGGAGCAAAAATTTAACCTCAAAGTGTATGAAGAGCAGGTTAAAAATTTGAGTCTGGAAGAGTCTCACAAATATCTTCTAGAAGTAATTCGGCAGTTGATGATGAAGGACAATATGATTAAGCATTTGCTGAAGTAAGCTTGAGAGGATGTTTTAAAAGCCTATCCCCCTGTCGCCTTGGCGACTAAAGTCGCGGCTATACGGACACAACCTGCCGATGCCGGTTATAGAAATCTTTCATTAGCTTGAGTCTGCGTCAGCGAACCTTGTTGGCGTCGTTGCGGTTTTAACCGCCGAACTCTTTGCAAACGCCCTCTGAGCGGTTTCAGCGAATCAACTATCCCCTGGCTTTGACTCTGCTCAGTCAGTTGGCCCTCACCTTGGTCAGGTGGTCATTTGATTGTGGCGGCAGATCAGCTGCCTTTGACTCTGCTTAGTCAGTTGGCCCTCACCTTGGTCAGGTGGTCATCTGATTGTGGCGGCAGATCAGCTGCCTTTGACTCTGCTTAGTCAGTTGGCCCTCACCTTGGTCAGGTGGTCATCTGATTGCGGCGGCAGATCAGCTGCCTTAGACTCTGCTTAGTCAGTTGGCCCTCACCTTGGTCAGGTGGTCATCTGATTGCGGCGGCAGATCAGCTGCCTTAGACTCTGCTTAGTCAGTTGGCCCTCACCTTGGTCAGGTGGTCATCTGATTGCGGCGGCAGATCAGCTGCCTTAGACTCTGCTTAGTCAGTTGGCCCTCACCCTAAATCCCTCTCCCCAGCTGGGGAGAGGGACTTTAAGCTGTTTGCCCCCCATCTTCCAGAGGTGGGAATAGGGGCTGGGGGATGAGGGGCGGTGGTGAAACGGATGCCGCAAACGACTAGGGCAACAGCCAACCCACCCGATAGCGCCCGTAGTTACCCCCCGGTGGGTTGAAGATATTGAAGGTGATGAGGTGGGGGTGAGGATGCGATCGCTCGCCTAAATGACGACCGAGATGGGCAACCGTAATGCCACCCCCCTGGTTTTCAAAGCCCCACTCACCGGGCAACTGGCGCACTTCGCTCCAACCATCCGTCACATTACCGGCTGCATCAAGAGTGCGACCGATGCGGTAGTAAGCGCGATTGCCATTGGCACCCCGTGGATTGTCAATGTGAAAGATAATCAAATCGGGACGACTGTTTCCGGGCATTTGGGTCACGGCTACCCCGGCTCCTTGCGTTTTCTCCCCAAACCAGCCTGGCACTCGGACTGCTTCGCTCCAGCCTGCCAACGCAATCCCATCGGGATTGAGGTTGCGACCGACGCGGTAAAACCCCCGGTTTTCGCCTTGGGGGGCATCGACGTAGAAGCTAATCAGGTCAACCTGCCCCTTGCCTGAGAGATCGGCGATCGCAATCCCTGCCCCCTGCGTGGATACGCCTAAGCGACCGGGCATGGCTTGGGGACGAGTCCAACCACCAGTAACATTGCCAGCGGCATCGAGATCGCGGCCAATGCGGTAGTGGCCTTGGTTGCCTTTTGCGTTTTTGACAATGTAGAAGACAACCAAATCGGGACGACCATTGCGGTTCAGATCGGCAACGGCAATTCCCAAACCCTGGAGGGAGGCACTAAAACGCCCCGGAATGGAGAGAAACTCACTCCAGCGTTGGCTATTACCCTGCTCATCTAGACCATAGCCAACCTGGTAATAGATGCGGTTTTGCCCGGCGGATTTTTGAATGAAAGCAACAATGAGCGCAGGTCTCCCGTCTGGAGTCAAGTGGACGACGGCAACATCCCCATCGCTGTTCTCAGTTCCCATCAAGCCTGGAATGGGTTTGAAGCCACTCCAGGAATTTTCCATGAGAGCAGGTGCGAGAGCGATCGCCCGAGTTGCTACCTCTTTGCCATACCAATCAGGGTTTCGATTTGATTGCCCAGATTCTTCGTCGAAATCCGGGTCACCGACCGAGAGGATACCTTCTACAACATGAGTTTGGCTGTTAAAGATGGGAGAGCCGGAGTTGCCCTGGTAAGTGTCGGTATTGGCAAAGAAGAAAAGGGGATTGGTGTTTTGCTGAACCGACGCTCCATCAGCATATTTGAGCGGTAGACCAGAGGGGTGACCAATGACGTGAATCGGTTGGGAATCAGACACTTTGCCCTGATGCCGAATCGGAGCAACCCATTGCCGACTAACAGGGCGATCAAGCTGGGCGATCGCCCTGTTAGTCCCAAACTCATCGTAAAACTTACGAGCAAATACCCGCCGGATACGGTAGACCTGCCAATTTTGCAATGCACTGGTGGGGTCGTCATGCCGCATTTGGAAGCCAAAAATTACCCGTTCATAGGTAAAGTTTTCCTCCCGTGTATCCTTGGCTGGATCGTAAAGGCAATGGGCGGCGGTCGCAATCACATCAGGTGCAACCAAAAAACCAGTGCCACTACCCAGCGTAAAGACAAACTGGTGATAGAACGGCTCACTTTCGGCAAGTTTTCGAGCCTGATTCCACGGACGCAGCACAGCCGTGACATCATTGTCTAAATCATAGCGAATCGCACTAGAGATCTCAAATTGAGGATCACCCTCTAAAATTCCCTTTGAGTTGTTAATCCAGAGATCACCATTCGCTAAACTGATTACGTCTTCCGAGGGTAAAACATTGACAATTGCTGCAACACAGCTTGCGTTTCTCTGAATCACTGCATCGTTCACTAGGTAAAGATCTCTACGGTTATCTTCTCCATAGATTGTTTGCTTGTTGATGGGCAGATTCATCGCTTAAACTCCAAATAGATAAGGTTTGCAGAAAATTGATCAAGCTAGGGATGTAAGCCAGTGCCGATTGCAACTCAGCGCGTCAATCCAGCACGTCAATTCCCACTGGTTAGAGCAGGGATTGACGCAACCCCTACTTTTCCTGTCGAGCCGCAAGGAAGCAGGCTACTAGGAGGAGCAAGAGTGCAACACCTAAGAGAAAGGGTTGGGCTGAGAGGGTTAGTAAAGCCGCCAGAATTTCTAGCAGCAAGCGGACATCATCCAGCTTTTTCATCGGAGGCACACTGAAATCTATATCTCTGTTGAAACCTACCGATGTCTGAGTTCGCGCCAGAGAAAAATCTGATCGTTTAAGACTTATGCACTACTTTTGCCAGTGCTCAAATGTCTGAATTGTGACTAAGTTATGACTGAGCGATAGGGGATTTCCGATTTAAGCCTGATTTAGCAGGGCATGGGAGAAAAGAGGGTTAGATTTGACTCACCCTCCCAGGAGAAGACATCATGCCCAATAACACAGAGCACCCTCAACCCAGAGGCAATCGCTCCCTGCGAGTGCGCCCGGATTGTATCGTAAAGGTCAAAGCCGCCGTAAAGCGGAATGGTTACGCTCGCCAGAGAGACCTTGCAGAAGAACTTGGTATTTCACTAGCGACTCTGAGCAATTTTTTGAATGGTAAGCCTGTTGACTGTCTGAACTTTACTGAAGTTTGTGACAGGCTGGGTTTGGAGTGGAAAGACATTTCCCTGAATCTGGCTGTGGATCACGCTAAAGGCACCGACTTTGCTCCAGAGCCAGTCGTCGTTGCAATCGAAGAAACTTTTGCAGATATTTATGTAGAACGCCCCCAACAAGAGCAGGCTTGCTACAGGGCTTTGACTCAGATGGGTGCCCTGATTCGATTGCAAGCACCGAGTCAGATGGGTAAGACCTCGTTAATGCGGCGGGTGAAGCAGCAGCTTGCCAGCAAGGGCAATCGGGTTGCTTATATCAGTCTGCACATGGCTGAACAAGCCGATTTTAAGGATTTGAACCGTCTGTTGAAATGGTTTTGCCTGAGTGTGGGGCAAGCACTCGGTTTACCCAATCGGTTAAGGGAACTGTGGGATGAGGAGTACTCCACTCCAAAAGTGAACTGTGCCAGTTACTTTGAGCAGTGTTTTTGGGGTCAAACAAAAACACCGCCGATCCTATTTTTAGATGATTTAGAGTTAGTTTTTCCTTATGAAGAAACCGCCGCTGAGTTTTTAGGACTCCTGGGAGCATGGCACGAAAAATCGAAAATCGATCAGCCCTGGCAAGGGTTTCGGATGTTTCTGGCGTATGCAACTGAGGTTCAAATCAAATTAAATTTCAACGAATCCCCTTTTAATGTAGGTGGATCCATCGAGTTGCCAGAGTTCACCCCTGCTGAGGTGGAGCAATTGGCTCAACGTCATGGGTTGAGTTGGACAGAGGCAGAAGTGACGCAGTTGATGGATTGGGTAGGAGGACACCCCTACCTGGTCGAGCAGGCGGTAGTTTATTTGCGGCAGCATCCGGAATCTCAGCTGGTTGATCTGTTGCAAACAGCAACCTTGGATAACAGCATCTACCGTAATCACCTACGTTGGTTGTGGCGGATTGTGCAGCAGAAGCAGATATTACACGAATATCTGGAGGCGATCGCCCAGAGTGACCAACCAACATCCTTAAATGGGACACAGGCATGGCAGCTCTACAAACTGGGACTGGTGCATTGGCAAAATGACCGGGTGCAAGTTCGGAATCGCTTGTATCGAGAGTACTTTAGCCAACAATTAAGAGGGTAACCATGAGCTTTCAGGTGGGGGGCAGTTTGCCCGTAGATGCGAAAAGCTATGTCAAGCGACAAGCTGACGATCAGCTTTATGAATTTCTCAAAGCCGGTAAGTATTGCTATGTGCTGAACTCACGCCAAATGGGCAAGTCGAGCCTGCGGGTGCAGGTGGCAAATCGGTTGCAAGCCGAGGGGTATGCCTGTGCCGCGATCGATGTCACCGAAGTGGGCACCCAGGGTATTTCAGTCTCGCAATGGTATGGCAGCTTGATGAACCTGTTGCTGAAAAAGCTGCCTCTCTCACCTGATTTTAAGCTGCAGGATTGGTTACGGACTCAAACGGAGTCATCGCCAGTCGAACGATTTAGCCATTTCTTAGAGACGGTTGTGTTGGCGCAACTGGAGCAGCCCGTCGTCATCTTTATTGACGAGATCGACAGCATTCTCAGCCTGAAGTTTAAGGATGACTTTTTAGCGTTCATTCGCTGGTGTTATAACCAGCGAGCCGACAATCCTATTTTTCGGCGGCTTCGCTTCACCTTGCTGGGAGTGGCAAACCCTAGCGATTTGATTCAAGACCCGGAGCGTACACCCTTTAATATTGGGCAAGCGATCTCACTGAAAGGCTTTCAACCAAAGGAAGCGGCTCCGCTGGAGCAGTTGCTTGGGGGGAAGGCAGATAATCCTAAAGCGACGATCGCCCGCATCCTTTATCACACAGGCGGTCAACCTTTTTTGACTCAAAAAGTGTGTGATCTGGTGGCAAAGGTAGAAACCCCCATTGCCGCTGGTACAGAACCAAGGGCGATCGCCCAGATTGTGCAAACCCACATCACCCATAACTGGGAAGCACAGGATAACCCGGTGCACTTGAAAACGATTCGCGATCGCCTGTTACGCAGCGAACAACTGGCAGTGCGGTGTTTGGGGCTATACCAACAGATCTTGCAAACGGGTGCGATCGCTGCGGATACCAGTTTTGAGCAGATGGAACTCCGCATCTCTGGTTTAGTCGTCAATCAAAATGGTCGGCTCCAGGCGTATAACCAAATTTACAAAACCATTTTCAACCTAGATTGGGTTGAGTTTAACCTGGCGAAGCTCCGCCCAGCCTTTTATGTAACTGCCCTTGCTAAGTGGAAAGCTAGTAGCAAGCAGGATGTGACCAGCCTTCTCACAGGCGAAGCTTTAAAAGAAGCTCAGAAGTGGGCAACTGGTAAAAGCTTGACAGTGGAAGATTATGAGTTTTTGCAAGCTAGCCAAGATTATGATGCCGACCAACGGTTGCTGACAGTCAGGCAACGGGTTGAAGCCGAAGAACAACGGGCACGGGAAGCCGAAGCCAGAATTCAGCAGGCAGAAGTTAGAATCCGGGAGGCGCAGCAGCGAGCTACTGCCGAGGAACAGCGAGCACAGCAGGAAGAACAAAAAGCCAGAAACGCTGAGGCCAAAGCACAAACGGCTCAAGCGGCGGCTCAACAGGCTAAAGCGGCGGCAGAACAGGCAAGAAACGCTGCCCAAATTGCCCAAGTTGCTGAAACTAAAGCGAAACGGCGAGTTAAGCAATTGGGAGTGGGCAGTGCGGGAATCGTAGCTGCCACTGTAGTTGGGGCATTGACAATTGGGACAGCGGCGAAACAACAGGAAGCAGCGGCTGTGATGCGGGCAAAGGAGGCGGTTGCAAACGCAGATGAGGCAACCCGGCGGGAGCAAGAGGCAACCCAAAAAGCCCAAAAAGTCGAAAAGGATGCGAAAGCAACGGTAGAGGAAGCGACGAAAAAGGTAGAGTTTGCCAACCAAAAAGTCACCTCAGTGCAGCAGCAGGTGGCAAAAGCAGAACAGCAACTGGGGGTTGTGGAGCAGGAAAAACAAGCCGCAACCCAGGCAGCAACCCGTGCTAGAAACGAGGCAGTAGCCGAGCAAGCCAAAGCCGCTAAGGCAGAGAGTCGGGCACAGGAGGCAGCCCAAAAACTGGAAACACTAGCAAAGGATTTGGCAACCAAAGAAAGAGATTTAGAGGATGTCTGGAGAATTGGTGAGTCTATCGCAAAACTGTTAAATAATAAACCGGAAGAAGCTCTAGCAGAATTCAACTCAATTATCCAGAAGAACCCTCAGAGTACCTTTGCTCTGATTGGTCGCAGTGTCGTTCATCAATCGCTGCAAAAATATGATAAGGCATTGGCTGATGCGGAAGCCGCATTAAAAGTAGCTCCAAAGGATGTCAACGCCTTGATGCAACGGGGCAATGCACTGGCTGATCTGCAGCAGTACCGAGAAGCGATCGCCAGTTATGACCAAGCGATCGAGATCAAACCCGACTATCATGAAGCGTGGTACAACCGGGGCAATGCACTGGCTGCTCTGCAGCAGTACCGAGAAGCGATCGCCAGTTATGACCAAGCGATCGCGATCAAACCCGACTATCATGAAGCGTGGTACAACCGGGGCGTTTCACTGGCTGATCTGCAGCAGTACCGAGAAGCGATCGCCAGTTATGACCAAGCGATCACGATCAAACGCGACTATCATGAAGCGTGGTACAACCGGGGCGTTGCACTGGCTGCTCTGCAGCAGTACCGGGAAGCGATCGCCAGTTATGACCAAGCGATCACGATCAAACGCGACTATCATGAAGCGTGGTACAACCAGGGCGTTTCACTGGCGTTATTAGAACGCTTTCAGGAAGCTCTAGCCAGTGTAGAGC
>Ga0272446_1004394_pt1 | contig 16724 bp, 10 predicted proteins | sample YNPCB0061_FD_194587 | JGI IMG/M metagenome (GOLD analysis project Ga0272446, IMG submission 194587) | Hot spring microbial mat communities from Yellowstone National Park, WY, United States - YNP-CB-006-1 | ecosystem: Environmental > Aquatic > Thermal springs > Hot (42-90C) > Sediment | place... | reverse complement strand
GGGCCACCCGGGGCCCCCCCCCGCCCCCGCCCCGCAGGGGCATGGGGAAACCCGGTTTCCCCATACCCCCACCCGCGGGAGGGTCTGGGCGGGCGCAGCCCTCCCAGAAAGAACCTTATGTTCATTGCGGCGTTGTGCGGCGCAGCCGCATGGACGGCTGAGGTGAAAATAGTCCCTCGGGGGGGGGGTGTGGGGAAACCGGGTTTCCCCATGCCCCCGCCCGCGGGAGGTTCTGGGCGGGCGCAGCCCTCAGTTGGAAGGGTTCTCCCCGTTGCGCAACGCAAAGCGCCGGAGACGTTGCCAGGCAACATCTCCGGCGATTCTCGGGTGGGCTATTGCGGCGCGCCCGCACACTTAGCGATAGGGCCGGATCGCGCCAACGAAGGTATTCTGCCAGTAACTGCTCCAGATGTTCGACACCTGCACCCCGTAGCGGGGGGTCATGGCGTGCACCATCTGCCCGCCACCGATGTAGATCGCCACGTGGGAGATGCCGCGCCGCCCGGCCGTGCCGGCGAAGAACATCAGGTCGCCGGGGGCGAGATTGCCCATGCCACCGATGATCGCCCCATAGCGCGAACTATACTGCGCCGCCGCGTTATGGGGCAGGTTGACGCCGAACTGTCGGTAGACATAACTGGTCAGGCCGCTGCAATCGAAGCCGCGGCTCGGGCTGCTGCCGCCCCAGACGTAGCGCGAACCGACGAACTGCACGGCGAAACCGGCCACGTCGCCGCTGGCGGGAATAGTGACCGGCGCCGCGCCACCGCCGCTGCCGCCTCCCCGGACGGCCGGGCGCGCGCGCACCGGCAGGGCGGGGATGTCGTTGGTCACCGGCACGCGCCGCGCCGCCATGGGCGAAACCTGGAGCAGATCGGAGAAGATCCACGCCTTCGTGCCATCGGGCAACTGGACGCGGTACCAGTCCTTGTGGCGGGCAAGCAGGTTCACGCTGGCGCCGGCCCTGAGCGAGGTGATCCGGTCATAGGCCGAACCGGGCCCCTTGCGCACATTGACGTTATTCTCACGCACCGCGCCGACCAGGGGCGGATTGGGGTCCGGGATCGACGTCGCCACTGGCACCCGTTCAACCACGCCCTCAACGATGTTGAGGAAATCCGAGGTCACCCAGCCGTACAACTGGCCGTATTCCACCAGGAACCAGCCCTCGTAGCGCTCGATCAGCGTCAGTTCCTGGCCGAGGCGCATCCTGGCCATGCTCACATAGTTGGTGCCCGGGCCATCGCGCAGATTGACATTCTCCTCGCGCACCACGCCGATCTTGGGCGGCGGCGGCGGGGGGATCACCTCGGCGGGAACCTGATTGAGGGCATACACGACCGCCTCGGGAATATCCACCAGTTCCGCGGCCACCCAGTACACCGTCGGATCACCATCGCGCCGCACCTGCAACCACTCCTCGAAGCGCCCGATCACCTCGACGCCATCGCCGCCGTTGACGCGTGCGACCTCGTCGTAGGCCAGGCCGGGACCATTGCGCAGCCGCACCACATCGCCGCTGATCATCGCCGGCACCGTCAATGGGGCCAGCACGGCGCTCCGCGACGAGGACGGGAGGGTAATCGGCGGCGGCAGGGTGTCATCGTCGGGCAACGGCGGATCGCCGACCATGGGCTCTGCGCCGGCATCGAGCGCGATGGGCCCCACGCCGATCGGCGCCTCGACCAGTTCTGCGGGCTTCCGAGCGGGCGACGCCGCGGGACGCAGCGGCATCTGGCTCAGCACCAGGGCCAGCGGCACCATCAGGGCGATGATCAGGTGAATAAAGAAACGGGCGGGCAGGCGGGAGAACCAGGCGTCGGGAGCGAAGAGCGTTGTGGCGAGATAAGCGCGGAATGCGGCGAGTGAGCGGCGTCGGTCCCGGTAGCGCTGGCGATGCTCTGAAACGCGCTGCTGTAAATGCTCGACATCGCTACGCAGGGGCACAGGCGAGGGGTTTCGGTTTAGCTCAATCATGGAGCAATGTACCTCACTTGGGTCTCTGTGGCGCGCTCATGGGGGGTGACAACCCTGACACGCTCCTGGTGAATACGCGACCACAATGACTATCAAGCCGGGATGGCGGGAGTGTACCACGAATGCCCAATATCCGCAAGCGTCATCGTTTTGTCAGGCAAGCCTCAGCACCGCCTCGCGTGGGTGGTCGGGGCCAAAAGGTAAAGAGAGTTTAATGGAATCTGGTAGAACTGTCAATACTTCCTGAGAATAAGGCTTCCTGAAGCCTTATATCGCGGTCGCCCAGCACCGAACTGTCATTGGTATCCCCACCAATTGTAAAGAATAATCTGCCGTGAGGGGGGTGGAGCGCCAGCGGGCCACCGGTCGCGCCGAGCGCATGGGCAGGCGCTGGCTGGCAACCTGACAGCCGGCTGACGTGGAGGTGCGGCGCCTGACAAATCCTTGTCAGGGTTGTGCCTCCCCCCAATGACGCGGACCGGCATGGCCCAGGCGAAAAGAGGACCAAGGTACTACCATTTTAGATTTTAGATTGCGGATTGGAGATTGCCGCTCGAGGCAACAGGAAGCGCTCATGGTCTTTGAAAAAATAATCCGGTATAGCCCGCGCGGGCGGGCTTCGCATCCCGTAGCCGAGGGCTTTAGCCCCACGGCCAGCCCGATATACCGAATTAATTTCTCAAAGACCATAAGCGCTCACGAGCTTCGGCGTCTCTATGACGCTTTGGCGTACCTGTTCACACCCGGGGTAACACACACGCCTGGGAGCGCGGGCGTCCCGCCCGCGTCACGTCTCCGCGGGCAAGATGCCCGCGCTCCCGGGAGACATGTGAACACGTACGCTTTGGCAACTGCTTGAACCCTCCTGCGGGCGAGGGTGGGCAATGGGAGGGGCGGGGGAACGCCGCCCTTACCATTGGAACAGCGCGTAGCGCCAGTACTGCCCGCTCGCCCGCAGCAGCGCCACCGGCCCCGGCGCGACCCCGCGCGGCGGGGCGCCATAGGTGCGCAAGCCACTGTCGCCCACGAGCTTGAGCCAGAGCACCATCTCGGCAGGCTCGGCAACGATTAAGGCGCTGGTGGCCCCGGCGCTGCGGGCCGAGTGCGCCACCTCCTGTAACGCGGCCACCGGCGCCCCGGAGGGCGTGGCTGCCTGCAGCGTCCCCTCGGGCGCGCCGCGCTCGAGCAGCGCGACGCGCATCGCCTCGCTGCCTGCTCCGACGATGACCACGCCCGGCGCGTAGCGGCGCCGGTAGATCTCGAAGGCGTGGTCGATCAGCGCCGGCGATGGAAGCGCCGGCGCGACGATCAACAACACGTCGGCGCTGCGGGCCTCATCGCGACGGGCCTGCAAGCCGGCGGCTACCGCGCCGACCAGCAGGGCGATCAGCGCCATTACCAGCAGCACACTCAACCCATACCCCGCCTGCCGGCGCGCGCCGCGCCAGCCCGCGGCGCCGGCAGGCGCCGCAACCGTTTCGATCTCCACGCTCTGCTCGTCAGCCATGCGGTTCGCTCCCCACCGGGCGCATAGCGCCGCGGCGCTCGCGGGCGGGTGCAACCCCCCCGCATCCCCTCGCTCGCGTCTGGGAGCGAGGGCGTCCCGCCCTCGTCACGTCTGCGAGGGCGAGATGAGTTTTCAGAATCGATCTTCAACAAGCCTGCGAGAGGGTTTGCCCATCGCCGCTTTAACCGTCTATGCCACCGGGCGGCACCCCGCCCGATGCAAACGCGACCATGGGGGAACCTGGTTCCCCCATGGTCACGGTAGGCCCCATTCGCGGGGCGCACCCCGCCCGCGCTCCCGGCCCAGGTTCACCTCCGGCATAGTTGCAGCAGGGCCAGGCGGGATGCCCCCGGCGCGTGCCGCACCGCCCCCTCCCGGACCCTCCCCCGCCGGGGGCGGGCACCCGGCTTCTCCCCCCGGCGGGGGGAGGTTGGGCGGGGGGCTGAACGCGGCGAACGATGGTCATCTCGGTCGTCCATGCGGCTCCGCCGCACACGAACAGGATGAACATAGGTTCTTCCTGGGAGGGCGAAGCCCTCCCACACCCTCCCACCGGGTGAGGGTCTGGGGAAACCGGGTTTCCCCAGACCCCTGCGCAAGGGCTGCGCCCTCACCTTCCCGCGGGCGGGGGTGTGGGGAAACCCGGTTTCCCCACACCCCTGCTCCAGCAGCCTGTGTTCACGTTAGCCGTCCATGCGGCTCCGCCGCACATCGACGGGATGAACATCCTTCCTGGGAGGGCAGACCCCGTCCAGACCCTCCCGCGGGCGGGGGCGTGGGGCAACCCGGTTACCCCAGCCCCCTGCGTGCGGGCAGCGCCCTCCCAACGGTAGCCTGGTTTGACGCCGGTGGCCCCCTCCATCCGGGTGGCCTGCGACTACCTGGCTGGTTGTTATACGAAATATATTTCGTGATATTATTTTCGTGAATTGACAGGAGGCACGCCAGGGAGGGGTGCCAGAAGGCGCAGTCTCCCCGCCGGAGGGCAATCGCGTCACTCCTGTCAATTGACAGGGCGTACGCGGTGGAGGGGGGGGGGGAGGCGACGCCTCCCCGCATACCCCTTGGCCCGCCCGCGGCGGGAGGGCGGCCTGGCGCAACCCCTACGGCCCTCCCGCCGCGGGCGGGCGACAACCGGTTGGTGGAGGGCCTGCGGCTTTCCACTCCTCCCCGCCGGAGGGCGACCGCGTTACTCCTGTCAATCGACGCGCGGGCGGCGTTGTCGCCAGTATACAAGGAGTTGCCGGATATGGATCTGGCCGAGACCCTGGTCATCTTGCAGCGGAACCTCTTTTCGCCGTTGACCCTGGCCTTCGTGCTGGGGATGATCGCCACCCTGGTCAAAAGTGACATCGAGTTCCCCGAGCAGGCTTACAAGTTTATCGCCTTCTACCTGATGTTCGCCATCGGCCTCAACGGCGGCGTGGAACTGGCGGGGACAACCTTCCAGGCCTTTGCCTGGCCGGCGCTGGCAACCATCTTCCTGGCCATCCTGCTGCCAACCGCGTGCTATGGTATCCTGAGAACGGTCTTCCGCTTCGACGTGGCCAACGCCGCCGGCGTCGCCGCGCTCTACGGGTCGGTCTCCTCGGTCACCTTCGCGGCGGGCATTGGCGTCGTCGAAAACGCCAGTATCGGCTACTAGGGCTTCATCCCCACCCTGGCGGCCCTGGCGGAGTGGGGTATCATCGTGGCGCTCTTCTGGGGCCGCCTGGGGCTGAAAACGCCCAATGACGCCATCGGCAAGGTCGTTCAGGAGACCCTGACCGGGCGCAGCGTGATCCTGCTGATGGGCGGGCTGCTGATCGGCATGATCATCGGTGAACAGGGCTTCGCACGCATCGCGGTGGTCTTCAGCCAGGGGCCTGAGGGGTTGTTCCGCGGGGTGCTGGTGCTGTTCCTGATCGAAATGGGCATGGTCGCCGCCCGGCAGTTGCGCGATTTTGCCAGGGTTGGCCCGCGCATGCTGGCCTTTGGCACGGTGATGCCCGTGATCATGGGTATGCTTGGCGCGACCCTCGGAGCCCTCTCCGGCCTGTCCCTGGGTGGCGCGTTTATCCTGGCCGCGATTGCCGGCAGCGCCTCGTACATCGACGCACCCGCCGCGGTGCGCGCAACCTTCCCCCAGGCCAATCCGAGCATCTATCTGACCTCCTCGCTGGGGATCACCCTGCCGTTCAATCTGCTCATCGGTCTGCCGCTGCTCTATGCCTATACCCAGTGGTTCTGCTATAGTGTGGCTGGATGCGTGGTGTTGCCTGCCGGAGGGTAATACCATTTTGGATTGTAGATTTTGGATTGTAGATTGCCAGATACGGGCTCCTGATCGGACCTGGCGAAGGTGCGCATGCACGCTGTTCAACCGGAATTGATATAACTTCCAGGCTCTCCGGTTGGGCAGGGCGCTGGCGCGCCCCGCCAGGGGCAGCCGTCCATGCGGCTCCGCCGCACCACGCCGCGATGAACATACGGTTGTTCCTGGGAGGGCGCAGCCCTCCCAGACCCTCCCAGGGGCCGGGGCCTGGGTGCGCGGGCCTTCGGCCCGCGTCCGCTGGGGAATGGGGAAACCCGGTTTCCCCATTCCCCTCTTCGAGAGCCTATGTTCACGTTAGGAAAGGAAAACTCCATGCAAACCTCCACCATCAGTCTGGTAACGATCATCGCCGAGGGCGTGCTGCGCGAGCGCCTCCTGGAGGATCTGCAACGCCTCGGCGCCCGCGGCTGGACCATCGGCGAGGTGCAAGGGCACGGCGTCCGCGGGATCAGCGAATACTTCTGGGCCGGCTCGCAGGTGCGCATCGAGACCCTGGTCAGCTCCGCGGTCGCCGAGAAGATCCTGGCCCATCTCCAGGAGCGCTATTTCACCGACTACTCTGTGACCGCCTTCGTTCACGATGTGCGCGTGGTGCGGGCGGAGCGGTACGTGTGAGCCCCGGCGGAGTGCCGCCACCTTCCTCGAACCGGGGGTTCGCGGGAGAGCTTTGCCCTCCCATGAACCCCCGGTTCGTGCCTGGTTGGAGAAGAGCGGGGAAACCGGGTTTCCCCGCGCCCCTGCCTGAGCGGCGGGGCCGGACCTTTCGGGTAACGGGACGCGCCGGTTACCCCAGGTTGCCCCGCGGTTCCCCCGGTCAGATCAGAACTCCTGTTATACTGGAATCAGGGCTGCGCCGCACCCCTGCCCGCGGAGCGGCAGGGCGCGGCGCAGCCGCGTGGACGGCTGAGAGCCAATGACGAGAAGTCCCGGAGGGAATGTGTCAAAGAACATCCTGATCGTTGGGGCCGGACCTGGGGGGATGGCCACGGCGATGCGTCTGGCGGCCGCGGGCTACCAGGTGGCGATCTACGAGGCGGCCGACCGGGTTGGCGGGCGCATGCGCGGGTTTGAACTCGGCGACTACGCCTTCGACACCGGGCCGACCATCCTGCAGGTGCCGCGCGTGTACGAAGAACTCTTCGGCGCCTGTGGCCTCAACGTGTACGATTACCTCAAGCTGATCCGTCTGGAGCCGAATACCCGTATCGCCTTCTGGGACGGCACGCACCTCGACCTGACCTCGAACATCGCCGCCTTCAAGGAGCAACTGGCCCGTTTCGGGCCGGATCTGCCGGCGGCCTTCGAGCGCTGGTACATCGAGCACCTGCGCAAGGACAAGGTAGGCTATGGCCCCTACCTGGGCACGCCGGTGCGCCCGCCCCTGGGCTATCTGAAGCCCGACGAGGTGGCGGCGGCCCTGCCCTTCCGCCCCTGGGAGAGCCTCTACGACCACTTCAAGCGCTTCTTCCCCGACGAGCGCCTGGTCTACGCCCTGGCCTATCAGGCCAAATACCTGGGCATGCACCCCACCGCCTGCTCCAGCGTGTTCAGCCTGGTCACCTTTCTGGAGTTCCACTATGGCATCTGGCATCCCGAGGGCGGCTTCCGCGCCCTGGCCCGCGCCCTGGCCCGCGCCGCCGAGGACCTGGGGGTCGAAATCCATCTGCGCCGCCCGGTGCGCCAGGTGCTTGTCGAGGGTGGGCGCGCCCGCGGCCTGCTGATGGCCGACGGGGAGCGGATCATGGGCGACGCGGTGGTGATCAACGCTGACTTCGGCCACGCCGTGCAGACGCTCCTGCCCGCCGACGCCCGCGGGCCATATACCGACCGCTGGCTGAACCGCAAGGAGTTCTCCTGCTCGACCTTCATGCTCTACCTGGGCGTTAACCGGCGCTGGGAGCACCTGCCGCACCACCAGTTGTACCTCTCCGAGCACATTCGCCGCACCGACCCGCTGTGGGCCAGAAGCGCCGTGCTCGATGAAGAGGATCCCTCGTTCTACGTCTGCAATCCGACGATTGTTGACCCGGCGAACGCCCCGCCGGGGCATAGCACGCTCTTCGTGCTGGCGCCGGTGCCTAACCTGCGCCACCCCGTGGATTGGGCGGCGAAGGCCGGGCCCTACCGGGCGCTGCTCCTGCGGCAGATGGCCCGGCTGGGCTTTGAGGACGTGGAGCGCCATATCGTGGTCGAGCGCCACTACACCGCCGAGACCTGGCGCGATGAGCACCGGACCTACCTGGGCGCGGTGTTCAACCTCATCCATAGCTGGCAGCAACTTGGCCCGCTGCGCCCGCACATCCGCCACCAGGGCGCCCGTAACCTGTACTGGATCGGCGGCGCGGTGCACCCCGGCAGCGGGTTGATGACCATCATGGAGGCGGCGAAGAGCGCCGTGCATTTCATCGGCGAAGATCTGCCCGTGGCGGCCCCGCTGGTGAGCAGTCGCTAGCAAGTGGGGCCGCGAGTTGTCGCGTCCCTACTCCGCCACCGCCCGGCGGGTCCGCCCGGCGACCCACAGCCCGGCCGCCAGGGCGCCGGCCCCGAGCGCCAGCGGCGCCCAACTGCGCCGCCGCGTGTCACCGAGCACGACCCTGGCCGTGTTGTAGCCGCTGGCGCCGAAGACGCCGCCACCGGGGTGGGTGCTGGCCCCGGTGAGGTACAACCCTTTGATCGGCGTGCGGTAATGCGCCAGTTCCGGCAGCGGGCGGAAGAAGAACATCTGGTCGAAGCTCATCTCCACGTGCATCACGTTGCCCTTGAGCAGGCCGATGCGGCGCTCCAGGTCCAGCGGCGACTGGATGAAGCGATCGATGATCTTGCCGCGCATGTTGGGGGCGTAGCGGTAGAGCACCTCCAGAATGCTGTCGGCCACCTCCTCGCGCACGTCGTCCCAGTGCCGTCCGCCACTGAGTTCGTAGGGGAAGTACTGCGCCCAGAGAAAGACCGTGTGCTTGCCGGGCGGAGCGACGACCGGATCGATCGCCGAGAAGGTCATCGCGATAACCGCCGGGTCCTTCGACGGTTCGCCCCGCAGGTAGTCTTCGTAGGCCCGGCGCACATAGTCCATGCTCGGGCTGAGGAGTTGGAGGCCGTGATGGCTCTCGTGGGGTTGGCCGCCGCTGGGCGCGCCGGGGTAGTCGGGGAGTTCTTCGGCGGCGCAGCGCACGGTCATCCCGAAGCCGTTGCCGACGCGCACCTTCTGGAGCCGCTCCACCAGGCGCGAAGGCAGGTGGGCGGGGCCGACGAGGCGCAGCAGTGTGGTAAGCACGTGCGCATTCGAGACCACCACCGGCGCGGAGTAACGCTGCCCATCCTCGGTTTCGATGCCCTGCACCCGTCCTGACTGGACCAGAATGCGGCGCACCGGCGCGTCGAGCGCCACGTTGCCGCCGAAGCTGATCAAGGCGCGGGCCATGGCCTGGGTAAGCATGCCGCTGCCGCCTTTGGGATGCGCCGCGCCGCTGTAGTGCAGCATGGCGTGCCAGCCGAAGAAATCGCCGGCCCCGATCTCGTCCGGCGGCGGCCCGCTCTGGGCGGCCAGCCAGGTCATGGCGGCGCGCATAGCCTCGCTTTCGAATGTCTCGCTGATCAACTGGGCATAGCTGGTGAACAGGCGCCGGGTAACCTCCAGGGGTTGGCGTTCGCCAGCGGGCAGGCGGGGCACCGCGGCGGCCACGCTGCCGAACAGCCGCGCGACCGAGGGCGGATTGAGGAACACATCGAACACCGCCTCGTTCAGCGGCGTCCAGTAGGCCAGGAAGCGGCGATAGGCCTCGGCGTCGCGCGGGCTGACGCGGGCGATGCTTTCGACTGTGCGCTCGGTATCCTTATAGAAACTAATCGCCCCGCTGCCATCGGGCAGCGGGTAGAAGGCGAAGGGGTCCATCGGAATATACTCGAGGCCGTGCCGCTCCAACTCCAGATCGCGCACGATGGGGGTGAGGTGGACCATAATGTGGGCTGAGGACCCCACGTCGATTTTGTAGCCGGGGATGACCTCTTCGGTACACACGGCCCCACCGACGATCGGGCGGCGCTCGGCGACCAGCACCCGCAACCCGGCCTTCGCCAGGTAACCGGCGCAGGTAAGGCCGTTGTGCCCGCCACCGACCACGATCACGTCGTAGTCCGTTTTGTGAGCCATAGCAGTCGCTTTCTATCCGAGCATGGAACCACCACGATCCAGTATACGCCAGATCGGGGCGGAGGGATGAACGGCCCGGCAGGGGCTGTGACGCATGCCCCTACTTCCCCAGCAGCCAGCGCAGCGCGGCATAGGTCGCGCCGTTGGGGAGCAGCGGCACAAGGTGCGCGGCGAGCAGGGCCAGCCGGGGCAGAGGCGCCAGCCGCGGTGCCACCAGGGCCACAGGAACGCTTAGCAACAGGACCAGGTGGGCCATGCCTGCGCCATCGCTGGCCTGCCCGCCACGGGCCAGCCGCGCCAGGCTGAGCGCCGCGCCCGCGGCGAGCGCCACCACCCCGCCGGCGCCTTTCCCCGATCGTGTGGCGACGTACCACAGCGGCAGGGCCAGCAGCGCCGTCTGCAATGTCACAATGTGGACCAGCAGGGCCGGCGAGAGGCGCAGGCGCCCCTCCTCCATGCGCGCGCCGAGGAACAGCGCCGTGGTGCGCGCGCCCCGCGCGGCGTCGTTTTCCAGATCGCGCAAGGCGCCGTGGACGCCGTTCACCATGAGGATCAGCAGCACCTCGTAGGCCATGAGCAGGCGCGTCAACGTGGTTGGCGCCCCGCCCGTCGCCAGCGCCCCGTAGCGCAGCAGCGCGGCCCACCCCAGGGCCTGCACCAGGTCGGTGAGGGGCGGGAAGGGGCAGGCCTTGCCCCAGCGGTTGTAGATCGCCAGCGCGCCAAATGCCGCCACCAGGCTTGTTCTCGCATCGCCACGCGCCGGGCGCCGGGCGTCCCCGGCGACCAGCCGGGTGTGCAGCGCGAAGGCCAGCGGCACACAGATCAGAGCCAGGCCCAGAGCAAGCTCCGGCTGCACCGCGCCGCGCACCAGCGGGTAGTGCCGCCGGCGGGGCTGGGTGCGGTCGAGGTCGAGGTCGCAGATGTCGTTGTGGAGGTAGGCGAAGAGGTGAAAGGCGCTGGCCACCGCCAGCAAGCCTGTGGCGCGTCGCGGGGTCAACTGCGCGCTCACGCTGCCCGCGCCGAGCAGCGGCAGCGCCGCAGTCGCGCCGAGGGCCGAGAAGCGGCTGAAGTGGTAGAGATCCCAGAGCAGCGTCGTGATGTTCATCTATTCTACTTGATGGCATCGCATTGGCTCAACTCCACACCTCCACAGCTCTCCAGCTCTCCAAAGCCCTGTGTGGAGCTGTCGAGCTGTGGAGATGAGCAGGACCATGCGGGATTGCCAATTCCACTTGGTATAACGTGAAAATAAGCTCTCGGAGAGGGTGTGGGGAAACCGGGTTTCCCCACGCCCCCACCCGGTGGGAGGGTTTGGGCAGGCGCAGCCCTTGCGCAGGGGTGGGGGGAAACCGGATACCGGAGACGGCATGGCATCAACCATCATGGGGCGCAGCCCTCACGCAGGGGTGCGGGGAAACCGGGTTTCCCCACGCCCCCACCCGGTGGGAGGGTCTGGGGGGGCGCAACCCCTGCCTGGAGGCGGGCCGGCGTAGGGGCGGGGTTTCCCCGCCCCTACGCCGCCGGCCCCGGCGTCTCCCGCCCGGAGGTTCCCGGGGCGCACCCCTCCTGACGTGAACATAGGCTGCTCACCTACGCGCATGCGGCGCTGACCCCCCCTCCTGACCTCCCCCCGCTGCGGGGAGGCGCCGGACTCCCTCCCCCCAGCGGGGGGAGGGCTGGGGAGGGGGGCAGTCACCGTGCCCGCGGAGACGCGACGAGGACGGGCCGCCCGCGCTCCCAGGCGATGTTCATCGGGCGTTGTGCGGCGCAGCCGCATGCACGGCTAACGTGAACATAGGCTCTCGAAGAGGGGAATGGGGGAAACCGGGTTTCCCCATCCCTCAGCGGACGCGGGCCGGAGGCCCGCGCACCCATGCCCCCGCCCGCGGGAGGATTTGGGCGGGCGCAGCCCTCCCAGGAAGTATGTTCATCCCGTCGGTGTGCGGCGCAGCCGCATGCACGGCTGGAAGCGCGGGCAGCTTGCCCTCGGATACGCGACGAGGGCGGGACGCCCTCGCTCCCAGGCTCGTGGATGCCCCCAGATGTGACCAGTTACTCCCGCGTCCACTCGCTCAGGCGGAAGCCCGCTTCGCGCAGCATGCGGAAGACGGTGGCGGTGTACACGGCGACAAACTCGTTGGGGGTCCGGGAGCGGGTCAGCATTTCCATGGCGGCCATGGCCATCTGGCGGCGCATTTTGGGGTAGTAGACGCAGGAATGCACCACCTGGTTGTAGAGGCCCAGCCAGTAGATGTAGCGCCGCACCAGTTCCGTGTCGGCGGCGGCGGCCACGCGGCGCTGCAGGGCATCGCTGAGGCCGCGCCGGGCCATAAAGACATCCACGGCATCGCGGTGCTGCATGCGGATGGTCGCCAGGGTCGGCACAAGGGCCGCCGGCAGGTCGTCGCGCATGGCCGCCACCACCTCGCCAAGCAGCCGCAGGACCGGCTCGGGGTAGTAGAAGCCTACCGCAGCCAGGCCGGCGACCACCCGTTCGATCTGGCGCCGATCGTCGCGCATCAGGCCGTCCTGGAGGAGCAGTTCAATCAGGGGCATGGTCTGGCCGAGTTTGCCGTAGGCCAGGCCCAGGGGGAGGAGCAGGATGTCGAACTGCTGGAGCAGGCTCGGCGTCGCGCCGTAGATCAGGTCGGGGTTGGCGCTGAAGAGACCCTCGGTCAACTCCTCGACCAGCGGCGTCCACGCGTGGGGCGTATGTGGCAATAGCACGCTGAAGGAGAGCAGCAGCCAGAGCCGGCCCGGCGGCGGCAGGCGCTGGAAGAGCGCCCGCACCACAGGGGCGGTGCCGGCGGTGTCGGTGAAGGCGTGAATGGCGATCTGTGCCGTGCCTACCAGGTTGAAGAGCACGTTGTCTTCGCGCAGCAGGGTCTCCAGGTCGGCTATGTAGGCGCGCAACGGCTTCGCCGGGTCGAACAGCGGCGCGACGCGCATCAGGATGGCGCGCTCGGCGTGCGGCACCTCGAAGAAGCGCTCCACCGGCACGATTTCGGCCAGCAGCATGGTGTCGAGAATCGGGCGCGAAAAGGCGCTGGCTACCGCCTGAAAGATCAGGTCCTCGATGGTTCTGCCGAATACGCCGGTGTTGAGAATGTCGAGATGGAGCCGCTGGCGGGCCAGTTCGTAGTACAGTTCCACGGTGGTATCGCGCACGTCGGGGCGTTCGGGGTGGTTGATGTAGATCACCACCGAGAGTTCGAAGAAGAACTCCAGGATGTTCCGCAGGTCGCGCAGGGCCGACGGGCCAACCCGCGCCACCAGGTCGCGGAGCAGGCCATAGGTGAAGTCGGGGTCGGAACGCCAGATGAGGTACAGCACGTCGCGGGCGACCCGCCGCAGGGCCGGGGCGCCACGGGCGGCGGCCCAGAGGAACAGGTCGCGGGCGGGCGGGCCAAGGTAGTAGGCCGCCTTGAGCGCGGTCCGGCGGGTTTCGTCGGTGTCTTGCTGGCAGAGGGACTTGAGCAACTCGGCGCCGGCCTGCGGATCGTCGGCGTACAGTTCAACCAGGGTCTGGGCGGCAAGTTCGCGCAGCTCGATGTCGGGGGCGCGGGCCAGAGCGGCGAAGGCGGCGGGCTGCCGGGCGACCAGCAGGGCGATGCGAGCCACGTCGAAGGCCAGGGGAAACTCGCGCGCGCGGCTCATCAGGCTGGTGACAGCGCCAACCAGACCGTCGCCGCCGGCCGCGCCCCCCAGGAGGCGCCGGGCGAGCACGTAGGCGCCCAGTTCGTTGTAGGCGAAGCTCACCGTTTCGCCCGCGAAGGGGTGGCCCCGCTGCTCGATGAGCACGCCGTTGTCGAGCAGGCGGCAGTAGGCGGTGTCGGGGTCCTCGCGCAGCAGTTCTTCGCGCAGGTGCTCGTTGCGGGCCAGATCGCGAATGGGCACGCTGATCGCGCCCCGGCGAAGCATCTCGCCGGCCAGTTCGTCAATGAACAGATACTCGCGGCGCTGGCGCACCCGCTCCTCGTAGTAGCGGCGGAACAGGCCCAGTCCTGGCCCGCGCGCCGCCAGTTCGACCGGGCCATCGCGGCAACTCTCGGCGATCAGGCGCAGCATGAGCGGCTTGCGCAGGCGTTCGCGCAGGCTCGCCGGCAGGCGCTCCAGGGGCGTCTGGAGGCGGTAGAAGCCGGCGTAACGCTGGTAGGCCAGGGCCAGTTCGTCGGGAGTGAATGGCTCGAGCGACAGCCACGGCTCGTCGCCGGGGCCGTAGTAGTAGGCGCTCCAGAACAGATTGGTCGCGCCGGCCCGCTCCAACTGACCCCAGGCCACGCGATTGCAACTGATCACCACGCGCAGCGCCGGTCCGGCGACGCGGCCAACCAGCGCGTCGAGTTGCTTGAGCAGGCTCTCGGGGCCGGCATGCGCGCCGCTGCGGTACTCGTTCAGCCCATCGAAGATCAGCACCAGGCGCCGCCCGGCCTCGGCTGCCAGGCGTCCGATCTGCCCCAGGTCGTGCGCCAGCGCCTCGGGCGCCTCGCGCCCCAGATCGCGGCTGATCTCCCGGTCAATCTCTGCCCCCAGCGAGCCGCCGCAACGGTAGAAGAGCACCGCTTCGCCCGCTTCCTGCAGATCCTCGGCCCAGCGCGCCAGCAGACAGGTCTTTCCCGTGCCCGAGTCGCCGATCAGCAGCAGCGCTCCGCTCGCGCTCGCCAGAAAGGCCCGCAGGTGCGCTTCGGCCCCGGCGCGCCTCACGTACAGGTGCGGCGCGTAGGGGCCGGGACGATGGGGCATGCCGGCCAGTTCGCGCAGCACCTGGCCGGCCTGGGTTCGGGCCGCGGCGCGCACGTGGTCCCAGCCGATACTGATGGGCCGCTCCGGGACGGACACGCCGGGACGCGGCGCCGGCGCGAGGCGCGTCGGCGCATCCATAGCCGCGCTGGCGCCGTCAAGGGCACCGGCGGCGCCCCGCAGCGCCTGGCGCAACGCGGTGGCGCTGGCCGGGCGCTCCTCGCGCTGCAACGCCAGGGCCTGCCCCAGCGCCGCGCTGACTTCCGGCGGAACCTGGCGGTTCACCAGATGGACCGGCGGCAGCGGGTCGGCCCGGCCTGCCAGCAGCGCCTCGGCCCGCGCTGGCGCGCTAACCGGGACCCGGTCGGTGAGCAAATGGTAAAGCGTCGCGGCGAGGGCGTAGAGGTCGGAACGCGCATCGGTGCCACTCCCCTGGATCTGCTCCAGCGGCGCATAGTGCAAGGTGTAGCCGAAGAGGCTCCGCGTCGCGCCGGGACCGATGCCCTTGGCGAGGCCAAAGTCGAGCAGCACCACCTGGCCCTCGCCCGTGAGCTTAAGATTCTGCGGCTTGATATCGCGGTGCAACACCGGCGGCTCGCGGGTGTGCAGGTATTCCAGCGCGGCGAGCACCTGATCGCCCCAGGCGAGCGCCTCGGCCACGGGGAACGGGCCGCCGTGGCGGGCCAGCAGCGCGGCCAGATCCGCCCCGGGAAAAAACTCCATCACCAGGTAACGTCCGGCGCCATCGCGGAAGTAGTCGATCACCTTGGGCAACGCGGGGTGGCGCAAGGCGGCGAGCAGTTGGGCCTCGCGCTCGAAGGCCTCGGCGTTCTCGGGCGCATCGCCGAGCATCTGCTTCAAGGCGACCGTATTGCGCAACCGCCGGTCCACCGCCTCGTAGACCGCGCCCATCCCGCCGCGGCCGATCAGCCGCACGATCTGGTAACGCTGGAAGATGAGCGCACCGGGATTGAGCATAGACATCGCCTGCGAGCACCACTCCGTCCGAGCACATCTAATGGGTTGCCCCGCGCCTGGTGCGGTCGAAGCAATGGCGGCGCCAGCGCTTCGACCCCAGGATCGGCGCCGGCGGCGCTGCGGCCCATTGTAGCACAGCGGTTTGCGCGCCTGCGGTACAATGAAGGTATGAGCGAGTCGAATCACCCTGCGGTCGCGCGCCTGGTGGCCCTGGCCGACGATGTGCGGCCAGCCGAGTTCCTCCTGACCGGCGAAGAGCATACCCTGGGCCGCGCGCCCGGCTGCGACATTGTCATCCCCCGCCAGACGATCTCGCGGCTCCACGCGCGCATCACCCGCGAGGGGCCGCGCTACGCGCTGCGCGATGCGGGCAGCGCCAACGGCACCTACGTCAACGGGGCACCCGTGATTGGCCCCCACCTGCTGAACGACCACGATACGATCGGGTTGGGCGCCACCGGCGGCCTGCTGCGCTTCCTCGACCCCGACCCGACGGCGGTCGCCGGCACGCGCCTGCGCTTCGATGAACGGGCGCAGGTCTTCCTGCTCAACGGCCAGGCGCTCGACCTTTCGCCCGGCCAGTTCAGGCTGCTGCTGCACCTGCACCGCAACCTGGGGGCGCTCTGCAGCCGCGAGTCTTGCGCCGAGGCCATCTGGGGGCGCGACTATGATCCGGGCCTCGACGCCGAGGCCCTCGACCGCGCCGTGAGCAACCTGCGCGCCGCCCTCCGCCGCGCCGACCCCTCCGCCGACCTGATCCAGACCCGCCGTGGCCTGGGCTATGTGCTGCTGGTACAGCCGCCAGAGACATGACCATGGTCTTCCCGGGAGGGTCCGGCAAGGCTGCCCCTTCCCAGACCCTCCCACCGGGTGGGGTCTGGGGAAACCGGGTTTCCCCAGACCCCTGCGGGGCGGGGGGATGGGGAAACCCGGTTTCCCCAGACCCCTCTTCGAGAGCCTATGTTCACGTTAGCCATCTATGCGGCTGCGCCGCACCACGCCGCAATGAACAGACGGTTGTTCCTGGGAGGGCGAAGCCCTCCCAGACCCTCCCGCGGGTG
>Ga0272446_1004393_pt1 | contig 16729 bp, 12 predicted proteins | sample YNPCB0061_FD_194587 | JGI IMG/M metagenome (GOLD analysis project Ga0272446, IMG submission 194587) | Hot spring microbial mat communities from Yellowstone National Park, WY, United States - YNP-CB-006-1 | ecosystem: Environmental > Aquatic > Thermal springs > Hot (42-90C) > Sediment | place... | reverse complement strand
TGGTTTTGGCGGTTTTTGGATCCCTGGGGGGTAAAAAGGGCTCCGTTGGGCTTAAAAACCGGCTTGAGAAGGGATTTTGGCCTCATCGTCACCAGTTTGTCGGACCGATCCGATGGGCTCCAAGGGGGGGTAGTTTTTAGAATCGGGGCGGGCAGGGGGAAAAAATTACCCCAGGGGAAAATTTTTCCTACCCTACCCGGTACCGTTCATCCTTCAGGATCGTGCCGCACCCTTGGCGTTGACGTACAGGGCGTACAGAGAGGTGTGGGCGGTGATGAATAGGCGGTTCCTCATGGGGCCCCCGAAGGTCAGATTCGCCACCGTTTCGGGAACTAAAATTTTCCCGAGGCAGGCGCCTTCGGAAGAATAACAGAGTATGCCGTCGCCACAGCTTATCCAAAGGTTTCCTTCCGTATCAACCCGAAGCCCGTCGGGAACCCCTGGTTGAATATCGGCAAACACCTCGCCGCCGCTAAGTTTGCCGTCTTTGACTCGGAATTGTCGCACCTGATGGGGACCGTTTTCCCGGTGGGAGGCCCCTGAATCGGCTATGTACAGAATACTTTCATCGGGGGAAAACGCCAGGCCGTTGGGTTTGTCAAAATCGTCCGCGGCGATGGTTACTTTTCCGGTAACCGGATCTACGCGGTAGACGTAGTTCCCTTTTTGCTCAGAAGGGGCCTTGCCCCCTTCGTAATCCGATAAGATCCCGTAGGGGGGATCGCTAAACCAGACCGCTCCGTCCTGGGAGACCACCACATCGTTGGGCGAATTGAGCCTCTTACCGTCATAACGGTCCGCTATAACGGTGATGGAACCGTCGATCTCCGTTCTCGTTACGCTACGGCTTCCGTGTTCACAGGTGACGAGGCGTCCCGAGGTATCCCGGGTGTTACCGTTGGAGAACCGGGAGGGTGAACGGAAGAGGCTTACACCGCCGCCCTCCACATAACGAAGCAGACGGTTGTTCGGGATATCGCTGAAAAGAAGGAATTGACCATCGGCGAACCACACCGGACCTTCGGCCCATAGAACTCCCGAATACAACTTTTCCAGCTTAACGGTGGGCAAGGTTAAATCTCTAAAGCGTTTGTCGTACATTTCCCAATCGGTCATGGGGACGCTCCTTTTCAAGATCGTATTTTTCTTCCTCTTCCATAAAGAAGAAGTAAAAGAAGAATTAATGTGCCTGATATAATACGCCTGCCCGCTTCTGGTACAGAAATGATAGGCAATATGGATTGTAACAGAACCATTATAATACACCCAGCTATGGTTCCTAAATAGGTACCTTCCCCACCGAGTATAGAAGAACCGCCAATAACTACAGCGGCGATGGAACTAAGTTGATATGGATCACCAATATTTAAATAGCTTGTTCTGGTATAGCCGGTAAGTAAAACGCCCGCTAAAGCGGCAAGGGTACTGGATATTAAATAGAGACTTACTAATACCCAATTAACTTTAATACCCGAATAAAATGCCGCTTTTGGTGAATTGCCTATAGCATAAAGCCATCTCCCCCAAATAGATCGGTGCATAAAAAGTATTATGATAATTGCGATGCTGATCCAAATTAACAAAATATAGGGAACTATTCCAAATAATCGACCTGTAGCAATATGACTTAACAGGGGAGCGGCGCTTCCTTTGGGGGCTCCATTGGTAAATAAAAGGGCTCCACCCTGTACAATGCTAGTCATTCCTAGGGTCATAACCATAGGATGTATTTTTATAAAAGCAACTCCAATACCATTAATAAATCCAATAACCATCCCTAGAATAAGAACAATCAGAATAACTTGGAGCATATTTTTATTTGAACCGTTCATTAAAGTTGCTGAAACCACACCTGCGAGTGTTATCACAGAACTTACTGAAAGATCTATCCCACCACTTAAAATTACCAGAGATTGGCCAGCAGCAACTAATCCTAAGAAGGATGCAAGATTTAAAATTAATAATAGGTGATCAGGACTTTCAAATCCCGGTGCTATAAATCCTCCAAGTAAGATAAGTAATAGGGATGCTAAATATGGCCATACGATTATGGGAAAATGTGATTTTAAAGATTTCCAATTAGGGGGAAAAAAGTTTCTCATGAATTATCACCTTTTCTTTTCAGTTGTCCTTGTAACTGTTTGAAATGTTTAGATCTTATAAATTCAGAAAAGGCGACTAATGCTAGTGCGAAAATTACTATGGCTCCACTAAAGACATATTGATAATACGCGGAAACTTGAAAGAAAAAAAGAATATCAACGGCTATTGTAAGCACTAATACTCCACCAATGGTTCCAATCGCTCCACCGCGCCCTCCTGCTAGACTGGTTCCTCCAAGTACTACTGCAGCTATCGAATTAAGAGTAAATGGATCTCCAATCATTGGGTCCCCGGTTAGAGTTTGAAAAGCGAGAGTTAATCCACCTAATGAAGCAAAAAGACCTGCAACAAGAAAAGCACTTAATTTAGCTTTTGCTGTATTAATACCTGAATAGTACGCTCCTGCTTCGTTACCACCGATTGCAAACCAGCTTTGTCCTATACGAGAACTGTGCAAAGGTAGCCAGATTAATAATAAAACTCCGATAAGTATAATTAATGGAACTGGAAAAAATACAAGGGCTCCGGTAGCAATGGTATTCATTATTGCTGGGATATACCCTCCCGGTTGTGGCATAATGTATAATGCTAAACCCGCTAAAATCGAAGAAGAAGCTAGGGTTACAATAATAGGTTGTAGCCTTGCGACGACAACCATAAGTCCATTTAATAAACCTATTAAAAGGCCTATCAGTATACAAATGCAGATTGTTAACCCAATACTTACAGGTGAATCTTTCATAATTTTTGCAGCAATTACCATTATCAAACTCATTGCTGGTCCAATTGATAAATCTATACCTTTCACTAACACAACTGATGTTTGTGCAAGGGCTGCGAAAATTAATGGTAACGCGGTACTAAGCAAATTTGTAACTGAAAAAACAGAAGGAAATGTGGGGTTTATCGTACTTAATATAAAAAGCATAACTATTAGTACGCCATAAATAATTATTACAGGCCAGCTATGGGATAATGAAATGGTTTCAACAATGTTATAACGAGTATTTTTCTGAATATTAAATGACATTTTTCTTTTCTCCATTAACACCGACTGCAGCTCCAACAATTCGTTCTTCTGTAATTTCATTTCCAATTAGTTCAGAAAAAATATGACCTTCATACATTACTAAAACACGATCGCAAATACCAACTAATTCAATGGTATCAGTAGAACTCATAATTATTCCCATGCCTTGATTGGCTAAATCCCGAATATGATAATAAATATCTTTCCTTGCTTGTATATCAACTCCGCGTGTTGGATCGTCTAAAATAAGAATTTTAGGGTTGGCAACTAACCATTTACCAAGAGCTACCTTTTGTTGATTGCCTCCACTAAGATAACCTACTGGAGTTTTTGAATTCTGTGTTTTTATCGCAAGACGTTTAATTATTTCAGAGATAATGTTGTTTTCCTCCATCTTATCGATCCATCCCCATTTTTGTCTGCGATTTAATGTTGATAATGCTAAGTTATGCCCCACACTTAAAGGTAGAACAACACCTTCAGTTCTTCTATCTATTGGGACCAAAGAAATGCCCTCGTCTATAGCCCGTGATGGATTATTTATACGAGTTGAATTGCCGTTTATTTTAATTGAACCATTTGTGTAATTTTGTATACCAAAAATTGTAAGGAGTAGTTCATGTTGTCCTTGTCCTTCTAATCCAGCTAATCCAATCACTTCTCCTGATCTTAATTTAAAACTAACATCAAATACACCATGGGCAAACAGATTTTCCACCTCCAATAATACAGGATGAGTATTTAATTCTGATAAATCAACTTTTTTTGGAAAAATATCTTCCAAATCTCGACCAACCATCATTCGGACTACATCCTCTTCTTTTACATTTATATTTTTAATAGTATCAACCTTTTGTCCATCTTTTAAAACAGTAATTGAATCTGCTAATTCTATTATTTCAGGTAGTCGATGAGAAATAAAAAGTATCGATCGTGATTGTTCTTTTAGCCTTGCTATTACATTTAAAAGCCAACGGGTGTTTTCAGCTCCTAATGCTGAAGTAGGTTCATCTAAAATAACAATTCTTGGATTTAATGAAAGGGCCTTTAAAATTTCAACAATTTGTTGTTCTTCCAGTGAAAGGTCACTTACCCATTTTTCCGCATTTATAGAAGTTCCCCATTCATCTTGAAGTTCCTTTGTCAACCTTCGTAAAAGGTTGTTATTAATAAAGACCCTTTTATTTTTAGTTTGATTTCCTAGCCATATATTACGGTATACAGGAAGATAAGGACTTAAGGAGAGTTCCTGCTGCACCGCTACTACGCCTAACTTTTGTCCTTCTGCAGGTGATCGGGGGATATATTTACTTTCATTAAAAATTATTTCTCCTTCATCCGCTGAAATACCTCCCGAAATTATTTTTGCAAGAGTAGATTTTCCGGCTCCATTTTCGCCAACGAGCGCATGAACTTCTCCCGCTATTAATTCCATGTTTATGCGCTGTAACGCTGGGTTACCGGCGTAAGATTTACTAACGCCGGTAAGCTCCATAATTTTTTTATTCACCATTCCAATTTATTGAAAAAGGGTTTTCATCTGATCTGCTGTCATATTGGTCGGCAACCAGAGACTATCAGGCATATCAGAATGTACGAACTGATCAAGATTTTCTGATGAAACAAGCGGGGGATTTAAAAGAATGTTTTGACCAGGATCTTCGCCCTTTAATGCTTTAATTGCCACATTTAAAGCTTCCACACTCAGTGATGGCGGTTGGGCAGGAGCTATTGAATCAAATCCCTTCGATTGGTTGGTTTTCCAAAGTTTTAATAAGCCGTTGTTTGCTTCACCCGTCATAGGTACAAGAGGTCGGTTCGCTGCTTGGAAAGCGTAAATCGCCCCCAGTGTCATAGCGCCTCCTTGAGACCAAATCCCATCAATCTTAGAAAAAGATGGTAACAGATTTGCTACTGCTTGTTGCGCTGTTGCTTGATCCCAATTGGCATTAATTTCAGTTAAAACCTTTATACCAGGGTTTTTATCAAAAATTGCCTTTGCGGCTTCCCACCGAGCAGCATTCACTGGGGTCCCTGCAACGCCATTAAGAACCAGAATATCACCCTTACCGTTTAATTTTTTAACAAGCCACTCCGCACCTGCGGCACCAAATTTAGTTTGATCGGTGTTGACATTTATCGCATTTGGTGAGGTTACTGTATTGTCAAACCCAATAACAAGAATCCCAGCTTTATGAGCCGCCGCGATAGTTGGATTTAATGCGGTATCCGAGTTTGCGTCTACAAGAATTGCATCTACCCCTTTTGAAATTAGGTTTTGAATTTGCTGGATTTGATTAGCGGTACTTCCTGTAGCGTCCGCTATTATATAATCTTTGAGTACTCCATCCGCTTTTAGTTTTTCAGCGGCAAATTTAAACTCTGCTACCATTTGGGCTCGCCAAGAATTTCCGCTAAAAGAGTTACTTAATCCAATTACATAGGGGCCTTTTTTTGTACCCACTAGGTACGGACTCGTTGTTGATGCGGGTGATGAAGCGGTATTCCCTGTATCTTTTGCACCATTTGCAAAAACGATACCTCCACCAGTGCCTAATGCTAAGGCGACACTCATAATGAGCCATGCTTGCTTCTTCATACAATTCCTCCCATGAGTTGATCTTTCCCAGCTTTGTAGTTACAATATAATGTGTGCGCACACATTATATGTGCTAGAATAATTCATTTTTTTAATTATGTCAAATTTTATTGCGTTTTTTATTGATTTTTATCTGGGATTCAAGGATTAATGATGGGACCTATAGAAGGATAAAGATTTTGGCAACTCAACAAGATGTAGCAAAAAAAGCAAATGTTTCATATATGACCGTTTCTCGGGTGGTCAACAATCAGCCAAATGTAAGAAAAGAAACGAGAGAAAGGGTTTTACAAGCAATTCAAGAGTTATCCTATTATCCAAACTCTGCCGCGAGAATATTATCTGGTCAAAAGACTTATAATATTGGAATAATTTTCCCTCGGGAAGAATACATTGTAACTCGGCCTTATTTTATAGAACTTTCAGTCAAATTAGAACAAAAACTGAGAGAACATGGATATCATTTATTTTTAGGATCCATAAGAAAAGATTCTGAGGAAACAGATTTTTATCAACTTATAGGAGAAAAAAAGGTTGATGGGTTAATCTTTTTCGCTCCTAAAATTGACGATAAAAATTTAAGTTCCTTAAGTGCCGATAGAGTACCTTTTGTTATGGTTCATGGTCGATCAGATGATTCTCATTGTTGTTTTGTCGATACGGATAATAAAATTGGAACTCAACAAATATTAGATTATTTATATAGTTTAGGACATCGAAGGATTGCGTTTGTTACTGGTAATTTGCAAGAATTAAACGCAAGAGAGCGATTAGAAACCTATAAAAAATATGCAAAGGAACATAAATCTGTATTTATAGACGATTTCATATTTTACGGCGATTGGTCTCTAGAAAGCGGATATAAGGCTTTTAACTCTTTATATTTAAGAAAAAAGCGGCCTTCCGCAATTTTCTTTTCAAATGATCAAATGGCCCTAGGTGGTATAAAAGCGGCACACGATAAAAATATAAATATTCCAAAGGAAATTTCCATAACGGGATACGATGATATTAACTATGCGTCATTTATTACCCCTTCATTGACGACCGTTAACCAAGGAACTAACAAAATTGCTGAAAAAACAGTAGAAATTCTTCTTGATAACATCTATAATCCTCAAAAATATCAACAAATTATATTAACTCCTCAATTAATTATCCGAGATTCTACAGCGTTATACTCTGACGATCCTCCTTCAGTTTTCTGATCCCTACTGGGGGCCCTTGACCTCTCCCGTATATTTTCGTAGGTTCTAAGGGCGCTTGGATCCCCCGGAGGGACCGAGACGTGGGGTTACATGTTCATCGATGTTCGCTCTTTAACCTATGGGTATCCGCTTTCCACGGAAAGCGTCCTGTCAAATATTAGTTTTTCCATTCAAAGCGGAGAATACGTGGCCATCCTGGGGGCTAACGGCTCCGGCAAAAGTACCCTGATAAAATGTTTAAACGGTCTCTGCACTCCCTCTCCTGGAATGGTACGAATCACCGATGATAGGGGGGCGGTTCTGGATCCGGGAAACGGGGCGACCCTACGGGCCCTGCGGCAGGTGGTGGGGACGGTGCTCCAACGCTCGGATGACCAGATCGTTGGGTCCGTGGTGGAGGAGGATGTGGCCTTTGGGCCCGAGAATCTGGGGTTTTCTCCGGCCGAGGTTCAGTCCCGCTGTACCAGGGCCCTCCGTTGGGCGGGCCTCGAGGATAGCCGGACCAGGAGCCCCCAACTCCTTTCGGGGGGCGAAAAGCAGAGGCTCGCCATCGCGGGCGTTTTGGCCATGGATCCCCCGGCGCTTTTGTTCGACGAGGCTACCTCCATGATCGATCCCTCGGGACGGCGATCCTTTTTGGATCTCCTCGACGATCTGGTCGGCCAGGGAAAAACGGTCCTTACGGTGACCCACGACATAGAAGAGGCTTACCGCGCTCCCCGTTGTCTGGTTTTTTCATCGGGCTGTCTGGTCTTTGATGGTACACCCCAGGAATTGATAACCAAACCGGAGTTGGAACGCTGGGGTTTTCGACTTTCCGATTCCCTGCGGACCCTGCGGAACCTTTCGGCCCGATGGGGGGACTTTTCTGTGGATTCCCTGGAACCTGCGGTGATGGGAAGGGCCATAGCCCACCGTATAAAAGAGCCCCTTTTCTCTCCTCCACGGAAAGTAACGGGACTCGATTTTATGGTACCCCACCCTAAACCTGGGGTTGTCGAATGCGTCCACCTGGGACACCGGTATCTTCGGGGGACCGAATTCGAGGCCCCGGGGATTCAGGATGTTTCGTGTACGATCCCCGGGGGAAGTACGGTAGCGTTAATCGGCGCCACGGGGTCGGGGAAATCGACCCTGTTACGACATTTAAACGGTATTCTACTGCCCACCGAGGGAAGGGTAACCGTTCTGGGCTTCGATACCCTCGATCCAGCCACGGACCTTCGGGCCCTGCGGCTTCGCTCCAATTTAGCGGTTCAACAACCCGAAACGGCCCTTTTTGAGTCCTTCGTGGCCGACGATGTGGCCTATGGGCCCCGAAACAAGGGGCTCCGGGGGGCCGAACTGGTTCAGACGGTTCGCCGTTCCATGGAAAAGCTGGGGCTTCCCTACGACCAGTATCGGGATAAGCACGTGCTTTCCCTTTCGGGGGGAGAGAAGCGGAGGGTTGCCCTGGCGGGCCTTTTAGCCCTGGAGGGACCGCTGGTACTTTTGGACGAACCCACCGCAGAATTGGACGGGGAGGGCCGGGAACGGGTGTTTGCCCGTATCCAGGACCTGAAAAAAAAGGGCGTTACGGTGCTGGTAACCACCCATTCCATGGACGAAGCGGGCCGTTTTGATCTGGTGGCTGTTATGAAAAGGGGTGAACTGGTCGCCCTGGGACCTCCTAGGGTCATTTTTGGTCCCCAATGGGATCCCTCCTGGGGCTTGGAACTTCCCTGGGTTACGGCGGTAGCGAACACCCTGGAACAATTCCCAAACCTATCCGCCGCGCCGGGTTTTTTCAAAAATGAAGTACCCTTGAACGCGGAGGAGTTGGAGGCCCTACTGTTTGGCGAAAAAGCGTCTGTTCCATCGGAACGGCGGGATGAGGAGTCGCCTTCGACGCGGACCTTCGCCCCTACGCAGAGCGACGGGGCCGATGCAGGCCCCGTCGTCGGACTCGACGGCGGATTCGGCGGGGGCGATGTTTCATCTGGCACCGGTGGGCCAGGGCGCCGCAAAGGGAAAAAGGGGCGGGGCCGACAAAAAACGGGGATTGAGTTTTTTAAAAACGTCAACCTGGGTCAATTTCTTGACCGGCCTTCGTTTTTACGGGATATGGGGGCCCGGAAAAAGCTAGCCCTGGGGACCATCCTTTTTATCCTTACCATTTTGGTCCCCTCCCTGTTTATTTCCCTTTCCGTGTTGGCCTTTGTGCTCGCGGTGGGCCTTGCGGCCGGCCGCGTTAGGCCTCCGTACCTGCTACGGGGGTTTATTCCCGCCCTGCCGTATGTGACCTTTATGATCCTTTTACAGTTGCTTTTTCCCTGGCCCGGGGATCCCAGCCCTTTCCTGCTCTCTTTTGGTCCCCTCCATATAACCGTGAACGCGGTCCATCGATCCCTATTACTCCTTTTTAAACTATTAGCCCTTATGGCCCTTCTTTCCCTCTATACCGCCGTTACCCCCCTGGGAGAGACTATTCGAGGTATTACCAAAAGTTTGCTTCCCCTTTCTCGTTTCGGTCTACCGGTCCGAGAATTTTCCCTTGCCCTGGGCATCGCCCTACGGTTTGTCCCCCTTTTAGCGGAAGAGGCGGAGCGGATTACCGTGGCCCAACTTTCACGGGGCGGGGGCTACCAGGGGAAGGGGCGAATACGGGCGGCCACGGCCATGACGGTTCCCCTTTTTCTCCGGGCCCTGGAACGGTCCGAGTCCTTAGCCACGGCCATGGAACTTCGTCTATTCGAAATCCATTCCCATCCGCTTAATTCTGGTTCCCCATCGTCCCTTCCTAGAAGGGATTAGAAGTAGAAGAAACCAAAACACGGAATTTTGGTTTCCATGTATGGAGGCAAGCCAATGGCAGTCCTACCGGTTCGTAAAATTGCCGTCGCGGGGGTTCTCTCTGCGGTGGCCATCGTTCTGGGGTTAACCCACCTGGGTTTTATCCCCTGGTTTTCCGGCGCTTCGGTCACCATAATGCACGTTCCCGTGATTATTGGGGCTATCTTGGAGGGTCCCGTGGTGGGGGGCTTTATCGGCCTTCTGTTTGGCCTTTTTAGCCTACTCCAATCGGCCATCGCTCCTACGGGTCCCGTGGACACGGCGTTTACCAACCCCCTTATTTCGGTTCTACCCCGACTCCTTATAGGACCCGCGGCGTATGGGGTCTATCGGCTTATGGTGCCCAAGCTTAAGACCCCCTCCGTGGCCCGGGAAACCCTGGGGATTATTATTGCTTCGGTCTTTGGGAGTCTGGTGAATACGGTTCTCGTACTTTCTGGTCTGGGAATCTTTGGGTTTTTCCCCTGGCCCATGATCGGCGCGGTGGCCCTGGGTAACGGTCCCGCCGAGGCGGTCGTCGCGGCCCTTCTTTCCCTGGCGGTTATCGTAGCCTGGAAACGAATACCCCTTTCGGGGGGAAAGTCCAACCTTTCAAAAGAGGAGGATAAATAGCCATGACCCTCGCCGCGGATATACGGAACGATGGGATTACCGTAGGAGTTGGAAACCCGGAACTGGAGCCCCTCTATTCTTTCCGCTTATCCGCGGTGGATAGGAGCGTGGACGAGTGGACCTACACCATACGGTCCCTCTTAAAAGAGGGGTCCGTATCCCCCTCGGCCCTCTCCCTTTCCATCCTTTCGTCGGTGGTTCCCCATCTCACCTCCCCCTTTATCCAGGTGCTAAAACGGTTGGTCCCCCCGACGGAACCCCTGGTGGTCGGTCCGGGGACTAAGACGGGCCTACGGATCCGAACCGACAACCCCGCAGAGGTAGGGTCCGATCTGGTTTGCAACGCCGTTTCTGCGGTAGAACGGGTGGGTTTTCCCTGCATAATTGTGGATTTTGGGGTCACCCTCTCCTGTACCGCCATCGATGTTCAAAAAAATTTGATCGGCGTCGCTATTGCTCCCGGGTTAGAAGCGGCGGTAGAGGACCTCCGTCGGCGCTCCGCCCTGCTTCCCCAGGTTTGTTTGGAGGAACCCCGGAGCGCCATAGGGAAAAATACCGCCGAGTCCATCCGTTCGGGGGTTCTTTTGGGTTGGGCGGGGCTTGTGGATCGGTTGATTGAAGCAATTTCGGTCGAGTTAAACAGTGGAAACTCCCCCGCGCGCCCCTTTTTGGTGGGGACCGGAGCGTATCCCCAGCCACCCCTGCGGACCCAACGGAATTTTGATCTTTGGGACCCCAGGCTAGCCCTGCGGGGCCTGTTTTTGATCGCCCAACGACACCGGGAAGCCCTGGTTCGGGGGCATAGGGCCCCGGAAGATCGATCGTCCCCTCTTTAGCGGACCGTGGCTTCCGAGACCGCGTCCCCATTGGAAGAGTATATCTTTTTGGGGTTATGGGGGTCTAAAATTTTTTGTCCGTGGTAGTAAAAGATGTACTTATACGTCCCCGGCGGAAGGGGTAGGGTCAGGACGTATTCCCCCGGGCTTTCTTCGTTCAACTCGTACATAAAGGGGTCCCAGTCGTTAAAATTCCCCGCCACGGTAACCTGCTGTCCCGGATCGGCGGAAAAACTAAATCGAAGCGTCCCCGGGGGTGCGTCGTAGGTGGACGGGGCCACAGGGATAGCGGGCAGTTGGATGGAGGAAAGGACGATCCCCGAGGCAGAATCGATGTGGTTGCTTTGGTTCCAGGGGTCGGCGGTCCATAACCCATCAATAATCAAGCGGTATTGGAGATCCCGGATACCCCGGGGCACAGGATAGACAAAAAACAGGATCCCCGAGTCTTGAAAGGTCGGTGGCAGTGGTTTTTTGGGTTTATCCTTATCGGCCCTTTGGGCAACCTCAGGCGGTTCCTGCACATCCCGGGATGTCATCAGTTTTTTATACCAGTGGACCTTGGAAAAACCTTCGTGGGCAAAGGCGATCCCCACGCTCCGGAATCGGGATGGGGCGGAAAAAATAACCGCGTCTTCAAAAATTTCGGGGGGACGAGGCTGGGTCATGGACAATAAATGGTCCATAAAACGGAAGGATTCCACGTCCACCGCCATAACCGGGGAAATAAAAATAAGTATTGCCGCAATAACTATAAAAATGCGTTTCATACGTTCTTTACAATTATCGGCAGATGCTTCAATATCTTGATTATGCCTTCTTTGCGGGAATTAGAACAATTTCGTGACTCCTTCCGAGCCATAGGAGGGGAAGCTACCATTTTGGCCGAACGGGGTCTACGGCCCGTGGAATTGGAGCTTCCGGAGACCGATGGCGTACCGAACGAGGAAAAGGGCGAGGATTCCACAAATTTTGACTTTGGTGCTTTCCTCGATTCGATCCCCGATGATTTGGGGAAAGTGGAAGGGGAATCGGGTTTTTCCATGGATACCGCGGGATCCGGAGAACCGGGGGGCGACGAGCCGGTTATCCCCCCACAGGAGGAAGATTCGGGGCTGTTCCCCCAAGATTTGCTCAGTGGTCTTGCGGACGAAATAGAAAATGAACGGGCAGGGTCGTCGAAGGAGGGGGAGGCTGAAGAGGTGGCCTCCCTGGAAGATCTGGACCTGGGAAGCTCCCTAGGGGGCGAAGGGGTCGGTGCCCCTGTCGTTAGCGACAATTTTTCTCTGGATGATTTTTCTTTTGACGCCGTAGCGTCCGAGGGTACCCCAGGCACCTCGGGGAGCACCGAAGAAGTTTCCTCTCCTATCCCCCCAGAAATTCCCCTCGATAGCTCCATCGAAACACCGGAGGAAGCTTTGGCGGATACTTCGGTGGAAGATTTTGATTTTGACCTTCCCCTGGAAGAATTTCCCGAAGTCCCCACCGGGCCCTTGAGCGACGTTCCGGCCGAAGACTCCTTTGAGGCCCCCACCATCGCACCCTCTGAAGCTTCCTCGGAGCCTTCGGCCCCGGTACCGGCCGAAGGTTCCCTGCCGGAGGATGAAACATTTTCTCTGTTTGCCGAGGAAGCTCCCCCTAAAAAGGAAGAGGCGGCAGAAATTAGCCCCCCAGCTCCCACGGAAGAGGCCGACGCCTTTGATTTTTCGATTCCCGATTTTGAGGGAGGCGAACCGATACCGCCGTCTCCGGCTTCGGAGGGCCCAATCGAAGAAAGTTCCCTGGATTCCTTCGATACCTTTTCGCTCAACGATTCGATCGGTGAAACTGGCTTTGGATTGGAGGACCTTTCGTCCACCGAAAAACGCGGTGATTTCGCGGAATTGGAAGAATTTTCCCTGGCGGGAATCGATACGGCCTTTGGAGCTTCGGCCGAAGGCGCCGGAACTTCGCTTACCGCCAAAGCCAAAAAAGGGGCCCCCGGCGCCGTACCGGAGGTCGAGGAGATAGCTCTTTCCGACGAGGAACTGGCAAAACTAGAACATACCCTGGAGGGGTATCCCCTCAATCTTCGGATCGCCTGCGAAGAGTTAATCGCCGAGCAGGCGGTTCCTCCGGATCAAATGTCCTCGTTAATCAAGGCCCTGGTCCGAGGGGCCTCCGCCAAGGAAACAGCCGCCTTGGCGGGGAAAATTCTCGGTCGGACCATCGTCATTCCCCGGGGTTTCGAACGAAAAACCGGGGAGGAACTGGAGGCCGAGCAAGCTTCCCTGACCTACATTTTTGTTCATCGTTTTCTCCCCTTCCTACGGCTCTTCGCTTTTATTTTTGTGGTAGCCGCGTCGGGGATCTTTCTGTTTATACGGTACGTTTATACTCCCCTGCGGGCGGATGGGATCTATCGTCAGGGGTATCAGAACATTGAGGCACGGGATTATAGTCGGGCAAATGAAAAGTTCTCCGAAGCCTTTGGGATTTATAGAAATAAAAACTGGTTTTATAAGTACGCGGAAAAGTTCAGCGATATGGAACAGTATATTTTTGCCCAACAAAAATACGAGGAACTTTTACGGTACTATCCCCGGGATAAAAAGGGCGCCCTGGATTACGCGGCCATGGAGACTAAAAAACTCCGGGACTACGCGAAGGCCGATGAAATCCTTCGACATCAAATATTGGATTACGCGGTGGACGATAAGGATGCTCTATTGGCCCAGGGGGACAACAATTTGGAATGGGGAAGCGTGGATCCCCAACGGTACGAGACTGCCCGTAAGGCCTTCGCTAAATTAATCGCCCGTTACGGACGGCAGGATCCCTATCTGGAGCGGATGCTAAAATACTTTATTCGAACCGATAATTTAAAGGAAACCCTCCCCCTGGAAAACTATTTTATGGCCTCCGGAAAAACAAAAATCGCCGCCGATACGCTAGCGGAATTAGGGGGGTATCTTTTAAACAAGCAAAACCAGGTGGCGGACGGTATTCCTGATCCGAATATTGCCCAGATTCAGGGGGTTAAGAATGTATTGATGCGGGCGATTACGCAGGACCCAAAACTTCCGGAGGGGTATTACCAGTTGGCCCGCTATTACCATCGATTCGGGTACCCCGTGGAAGAACGAAAAACCCTGGAAGACGCTATCAAAGTTTTTGATAAAGCGGAAGAGCGGTCCGCCCAACGGATTGGGTACCGTATCGATACGTACCGGCGCTATGGTGAATCGCTTATCGGCCAAAGGGAAGATCTTTCGGCGCAGGAGCAATTTCAAAGGGGCATCGCCCTGTACGAGGACGCCCTTAAACGAAAATTGTTGGAAAAGCAGGGTGAATACGGTCGGCTGTACGCCGACATGGGGGACCTCCGCTTCTTTACCGCCGCTGATGTCCCGGGAGCCCTGGGGTACTATCGGCAATCCATGGCCAACGGATGGGCTCCGCCGGAAATAAAGTATCGAACCGGCGCGGTTTTGTACAACCTCCAAGACTGGAAGGGGGCCATGGAAAGCTTCTTTTCCATTATTTCGGACTATCCTCAAAATCGTCGGCTCCTCTTTTCCCTGGGGAATACGGCCTATTTAAACGAGGATTTCCAGGTTGCCAAGGGGTATTACACCCGTTTGTTGGACCTGCTTACCCTCGATAAAAATAGGATTCCCCTTCTCTTACCCAACGATAAACCGGAACACATGGATTTAGCCGAACGGCTCATGCGGACGGAGAACAACTTGGCCGTTACTCTGGAAGAAATCGCCGATAGAACGGGCGCTGTGGCTCTTCGGTCCCAAGCCCTGGCTCTCTACGCCGAATCGGCCCGGACCTGGGATCAGATAACCCGCAATCCAGGTACGATGGTTCGTTCGGCATCCACCAATTTGGCCTACCTGAATACCCGTAATAGCCTGTACCCCGAACGGGGGTATCAGCGGCAAATTTTCATGGAAATCGATAAGGATATCCTTGAGCCATCGCCCTGGGAAAATCGATAGGGCCCCCACCGCTAACCGCTAACCGTGGAGCCGGAGGACCGGGTGATTTTTTATGGTTTGTGGGAATTGTCCCGCCAACCGCTATTCCCGCAAAGCCGTTTCGATGATCGCGCCCCCCGCTAAAATGGTATGTTCCGCCAATCGATGGCTTCCCGGCTCTCCAGAGGGGGCGTTTTCAGCTTTCCCGGTTCCCTGTGGGGTCTCCGGGAGAGCGGAGTCCGGTACTTCGTTACGGGGAACGTAAAAGGCCACCGATTGCCCCGGAGCGATAGCCCGCTGGGGGAGATCAAAATCCACACGGACCGTTCCGTCCGTAGCGGGGGTTACCGTTGCCCAGGAGGGCTTGGACGCAAGCCGGATTTTTGTTAGAGCCCGGAAGGGCTTGTCCCCAAAGCGGGGCGCCCACACCGCCTGGCGGGCCCGCAGGGCCTGGGAGAACAGTTCCTCCTCGTGGCCCACCACGAGGCGATTCCTCGGGGCGTCCAGGGACACCACGTAGAGGGGATCCGTCCCGGTACTGACGCCCACCCCCCGTCGTTGGCCGATGGTGTACCGGACGATACCCCGGTGTTTGCCCAAAACCCGACCTTGACGGTCCACAATCTCCCCCGATTCAAAGGCCTGGGGCTCGAAGAGGACCTCGTAGTCCTCCCGAGCTACAAAATCTTGACTATCCTTCTTTTCGGCCACCTCTAGGCCCTTCGACCGAGCCAGAAGCCGCACCTCATCCTTCCGCAATCCCCCCAGGGGAAATCGACTTATCCGTAAAATGTCCTGGGGTAGCCGCTGTAAAAAATAGCTCTGATCCTTAAGGGGATCCTTGGCGGGGGCCAGGTACACCCCCTCTCTCGGGTCCCCTTCCTTCGCCAGCAAGCGGGCGTAGTGACCCGTAACAAAATAATCATAGGAGACCCCTTCGTCCCTCAGGGCCTGGGGCAATAAACCAAATTTAATACGGGGATTACAGATCAAACAGGGATTCGGGGTGCGACCGCGTCGATATTCCACGCGAAAATAGTCTAAAACTTCCCTTTTGTAGGGCTTAGATAGATCGATAACCCGATAGTCCGCCCCAATACGGTCGCAAAGACGACGACAAACGGCTTCGTCTTCCCCCTCATTGGGACCGTAACAACCGTTGCCCGTTCCTTCAGGAAACTGGATAGACCCATCGTAGACCCTCATGGTCACCCCCACGACTCGACAATCCCGTTCCGCCATGAGTAGGGCCACCAACGACGAATCTACCCCCCCGGACATCGCCACCGCCACGGTACTACCCGGTTCCGGTAGGGCTAACTCTCTCAGCGATTGAAAAAACGACATAGTTGACTATTATAGAAATATTTTTATCTTTGCCAAGCCTAGATTAGTGTTACGAAGATTAATTTTTCATCTCTTTTTTTAAAGCAAAAATCTACGTCTCACCCGTAGTAAGGGTATTCTTTGAAGGAGGATACCCATGTTCGTTCCCCCATTTTGTCCTTACAAAGCCTGCCCCAACCACACCATCGTTCCCG
>Ga0272446_1004392_pt1 | contig 16729 bp, 16 predicted proteins | sample YNPCB0061_FD_194587 | JGI IMG/M metagenome (GOLD analysis project Ga0272446, IMG submission 194587) | Hot spring microbial mat communities from Yellowstone National Park, WY, United States - YNP-CB-006-1 | ecosystem: Environmental > Aquatic > Thermal springs > Hot (42-90C) > Sediment | place... | reverse complement strand
GGCTTTGACCAACCGCAAGAGGTGCCCATGTCCCGCCAAAATTGCAGTGAAGAAATGGCAAATTTTTTGCATGGCAGACTGATCCGCACCCTCGACTTTTTGCGCAACTGTTCTAAGTACAGCGGTATCCCCCATGTGCATATTATTTCCATTCGTAACCATTATGTGCTGAGTGCGGTGTGGAAACCGTTCCAAAACAAAATCTGGATGATTCCAGTAGATCAAGTGGAAAGTTTATCCTTTGCGGGGCATTTGCTCTAGTATCTTACCAAGTGGCAATACGCATTAGGGGCGATCGCCCATTAAAAACACCGAATGGTTTGACTACTCGTCCCACCCCCAGCAAGGTCAGATCAGCGTTGTTTAACATCTGGCAAAGCGAAATTGCGGGTAGTACATGGCTGGACATCTGTGCAGGATCGGGGGCAATGGGGGCTGAGGCGTTGGTTTTAGGAGCCAGTCAAGTATTGGGGATCGAACTATCGCCGATCGCCTGTCAGGTGATCAGACAAAATTGGCAGAAAGTAGCACACCCTCAGCAAAGCTGGCAGGTGCTAAAAGGAGATGTGATCAAGATTTTACCCAAGCTAGAGGGGCAGGTGTTTCACCTAGTCTATTTTGATCCGCCCTATCAGAGTGATTTGTATGACCCCGTGCTGAAGCAGTTACATCGCCTAGTCAGTTTCACTAGCATGATTGCCGTGGAGCATCTCAGCGATCGCCCCCTAGCTGACCAAGTGGGGCAACTCAGCAAATACGATCAGCGCAAATATGGACAGACTATGCTCAGTTTTTATCAGCTAACGCCGTAACCACTGACGGATCACATCTAACAGACTAGCTCCACCCCAGATCAGAGCGGTAATGATAGAGGTGGTCAAGATCAAACCGCACAGGCATAAAAATAAACCTAGCAAACTGATCAAGCCGTCTTTTTCCAATAGCCCAAAGCCCACCACAAACACACCCATCGCAGGCAGGGTATTTGTACCAGGTATGGGGATCATCATGGAAATTGCCATCAAACTAACGGCGATCGCCAACACAAAACGCCCCGCCCTTGTGTCACATACAACCGTCCAGCGGGGGCGTGCCAAATTCTCGATCCGCTTCAACCAAGGAAGCCCTGCCTTGAGAATACCCTGCACCTTGCTGAGCTTCAGCGATCGCTGACTAAAGGGAAGCCACGGTTCGTGCCGTCCCCACAGCATTTGCACTGCCAGCAGGAAAATCAGCAATCCCAAAGGAGTGGAATAACCAGGGGCAGGAATGGGCAGGGCTGAAGGAAAAGCCAGCACTACCATCAAGAAACCAAAAGTGCGATCGCCAGACAATTTGAGAATTTCCTGCAAAGTAACCAACTCAGGAGCAGAATCGCCAAAAAAATAATCCTGTAGGTCAGTGGAAAGTTTTGCCATGCCCAAATTTACCAATAAAAAAACACCCAAACTAGGGGTGTCGTTAATTTTAGCAGTCTTGTTCAGCCAAGCACTATCTAGGAGTAGGGGCAGGAGTGGCGGGACGACTGCTGGAGTTATTGGCAGGAGACATACGCATCACATACTCAAAAGCAGTACGAGAAGGGACAAATTGAAATCGCTCTGCTTCAGGATTTTTCTTATTGTCCTTGGCGATCATGTTGTCCAGCACCACAAACAGAGAGGTTACTTGGATTTTGGCATCCCTAGCCAAGTTGGGCTGTTGTTGTTTTGCGCGATCTAGTAAACTTTGCAAGTCTCGCTGATCAAAGAAGAAGGGAACGGTTTGCTTGCCCTCAGCTTCAATGGTGAGCAGTCCCTGTTGATTACCCGTGCCAGAGGTAGCAAAAAATACAGGCACAGGGGGCACATCTTTATCGGTCTTGCCCTGCGCCTTGACGATCGCCCGTGCTGATTCCAAGCTGGCGCTGGAGGGAACAAACTCAAATGCCACAGTCTTATCTTTGTTAGCCTTGATAGCTTGATAGGCTTGATTCATCGATAATATGGACACCTTAGCTTTGCTTGCCACTTGGGGATTGGAGGTTTTAAGCTGGTTCAGCAGGTTTTGGGCATCATCGGGGCTAAGGAAAAAAAGCAGGATTTGTTTTGCCTCTTGGGAACGGTTGGGTTGCTGGGGGATCGCTCCTAACAGAGGTGCACCCTTGTCATCAGTGATGGCAAATACGGGAATGCCATTGAGCCGCTCCAGCACCTGGGCTTCGGTCATGGCATAGGCGGGTTGGCTGGAACTGGAGATCAGTCCCACGACGGGGGAGAAGGCTAGAATACCAGAAACGCCTAAAGTAGCGATCGCATTTTTGAAAGCTTGCATGGGAGATAATTCCTCTTGTTGTCAAATCTGGGCTAAGAATACTACACAAAGATAAGTTTGTGAATTGTGCCCCAGTAAAATTTTAGACTATCTGAGTGATTATTTAGTTCCTACCGCCATCAGATCATAAACCTCAAACGGCTGATGAATCCACGGATTATCTGGCAAGAAATGAATGTAGAAGTCTGGCGCAACCAGAGAATGCGCTTTGTACCAAATCACCGCAGTTTTGCTAGTTTGCACGGGATAAATAGGATGCTCAACCAGCCATTGCAAGACCGCCTGTAAAGTTTTGCCTGAGTCCACCATGTCATCTACCACCAGCAGGCGATCGCCCAAAGGAGCAGTATGAGTAATATGCTCGGCAATAATTAACTGTCCCTGTTGCCTATCATTCCTATAGGAAGCAGTGCTGAGAATTGCCAATGGTTTTTGCAAAATGCGACAGAGAATATCCCCCACCCGCAGTCCGCCCCGTGCCAGACAGAGAATGCTATCAAACTCGTAATTGCTATCTTTAATTAGCTGAGCTAACTGCACAATGCTCTGATGATATGCTTCCCAAGTAATATACAAATCCTGTGCCATAGTTAGGGAGTATAGCCTGGGATTTGTGTTTCATCTACTGCATCGATTTGCTCAGGCGAGAGATATTTGTGGGCATATTCTAAGTACACTTTTTCGCGGACAAACAAATCAAACAGGTCGGGATCAATGTGATTATCTAACTTCATTTTGCCCAAAATAAACAGGCATTCCGAGAGGGTTTTGCCTTTTTTGTAAGGGCGATCTTTGGCACTCAACGCCTCAAAAGTATCAGCAATACCCATCATTCTGGCGGGCAGAGACATCTGCTCACGGGTCAAACCTTTGGGATAGCCTTTTCCATCCATGCGTTCGTGGTGTCCCCCCGCATATTCAGGCACACGGCGCAAATTTTTGGGATAGGGCAGTGCTTCTAGCATTTCAATAGTTACGGTCATGTGATGGTTGATAATTTCCCGCTCTTCTGGTGTCAAAGTGCCTTTACTAATGCACAGGTTATAGACTTCATTGTCGGTCAAAAAATTATCCCATTTGCCATCTACATTGCGCCATTGATATTTAGCGATCGCTCTCACTCTGTCCTTTAATTCTTCTTTCATAAATTCACCGCCGATATTGACATGACGCAAAAACTGGCGATCGCTGTCTAGTTGGGTGAGCTTGGTCTGCAAATCCTCTGCCAAAGGCTGAACTGCTTCAGGTTTTCCCGCTTCTAAGAGGGCAATTTTTCGCTTTAAGAAATCGATTTCCGCATCCCTTTTGAGTACCTCAAATCGCGTATCGATCAAGTGAATCCGATCAAAAATTGTTTCTAATTTAGTGGATTTATCAATCACATGCACAGGGGTAGTAACCTTACCGCAATCGTGCAATAACCCCGCAATTTTTAGTTCATATAGTTCTTCATCGGTCATGGTGAAGTCTTGGAAAATGCCATAATTGGCACGACAGGCGGCATCAGCAATCATCATAGTCAAGTCGGGAACGCGGCGGCAGTGTCCGCCTGTGTAGGGAGATTTTTCGTCGATCGCTTTGGCAATCAAACCGATAAACGACTCAAACAACTGCCGAAATTCGGCAACTAAGCGATTATTAGTCAGGGCGATCGCCGCCTGCGAAGCCAAAGACTCCGCCAGTCGCTGTGCCATCGGGCTAAAGGGAATAATGCGCTGACCCGACTTGTCTTTGGCATTGATTAGTTGCAGAACCCCGATCAACTCAGCCTCATGGTTCATCATCGGCACAGTAAGAAAGGAGCAGGAACGGTAGCCCGTGCGTTGATCAAATGCCCTAGTCCCCGAAAAATCAAAGCCCTCAGCTTCATAGGCATCGTGGATATTGAGGGTTTTATGATGCAAAGCGCACCAAGCCGCCACCATTGTTTCGTTAGGCGCACCATTTTCTTTGTATAGGGGCAGGGGCGGAAAGCGAATCGGTAAACCTGCAGTGCCGCCCATATAAATACCCAAAGTATCATTAAGAATTATCTCAAAATTGAGCGATCGCCCATCTTCTGCTGTTAAGTACAAAGTTCCGCCATCAGCATTGAGCATCAACTTAGCACCGCGCAAAATAGACTCCAACAGCTTATTGGTATCCTTTTGCGTTGAGAGCGCAATACCGATCTCATGCAGGCGGTCTAAATTATCGATGATCGTATCTTCCATAGTTTTACCTCCATCATGGGGTCTGGGAGATGCGCTTGCCTTGCCACCCTCCTAGAGTTGGCGTACTGCCAAAAAATTCACGGCAATCTGCTGTAAAGACAAATACCCCATGCCCCCTCTGTACAGATTTATTAGCCTGCACCTCTTGCCAGTCAAAGTTCAAAGCCTGCGCCTCTAGTTTGCCCGTCAGTTCCCCCTTAACTAAACCCTTATCCACATGTTTGTACTCAAACTTCCCCCTAATTATGCCTTGATTATCCTCCTGCAAACTGAGAAGTCCCCAGCGGGTTTGCCACTGCCCGCTCAACTTACCCTGACAACTACCATAGCCCACCTGATTGGATGCTGGAGACACGAGGTGCACCAACCCCAGATAAATCACCACCACCAAACCTGTAATTTCCGTAATCAAGAGGAAACTGGGGAAAGATCGCAAAATTCGCCCCCAAATTTGCTGGTGCAGGGAAGACCATCTTGACGGCTGAAACTTGCGCTTGCTTGGGGTTACAGTCGCAACACTTGCGCTGATGTGAGGGGGCTGGGTTTTAGTTTGCGGCTCCAGCTTGGTCTGAGGTTTGGATTTAGTCTTGCGTGGGTTAGGGGCAGATAGCTCCTCCAGCTTTTTGCGTAATTGCAGGGTAGAAACTCGCAGTTTTTTTGGGGGGGGAGTCATTGGGGATAATTCTGGATGACGCAATAGAATTATGGCATATCCCTTAAAACGCAAGATACCTGACAGCAGGCTGTCAGGCTTTACTAGATTTATTCACAGAGTTTACAACTAAGGTGGACAGTAACTAGGAGACAAAAGACTAAAGAGCTTAACTAATATACTCGGCTTTTTGCGACTTTCACAATTCACATAAATTGAATAGTTGCCTTGACACCAGAACCATAATTGTTAGTACCGAGAGAGCCATCAACTACCGAGAAACTATATTCAGTTCGGTAAATTCACATAAATTGAACAGTTGCTCTGCTCCAGTAGCTAACTTTTACTCGTCAGTGTCAATAGAGCCTAAGTTAAATAAGAAAGCATTGCCAGTATTGAATTAGCTAACTTTTCTCTTTAACTTTTTCTCGACTTGTTTGGCTGGGGAGGGGGTACAGCCCAGAACCAAAATCTAACTTTTTTGTACCCAAATATAGACTAACCAATAGCAATTTATTTTGCAAGAGAATACATATTTTGTAACTCTATTGACAGCGGTTCTATCCTGATTGCAAAGATCGTATGTTTTATGACCACAGCCGTTTTCCGGCGGTGCTATTCAGCCTGTGGTGGGTGTCCCGCAAAAGGCGGGGAATATCTAGCTGAGAAGGGCATCGGGGCAGGCAGTCGCCGCAGTCGGTACACCTGTTGGCACGCATACCGGGGAACCAATGCCCTGCATTTTCAAACATTTTGTAGCGGTATTTGCCAAACTCCACCATGTCAAAGGCAACGGCAAGGTTACGCAGGCGCAGTACTTCGGGAATGTTGATGTTTTCGGGGCAGGGGAGGCACTGCCAACACTGCTGACAGCGATCGCTACTGAGGGTGGCAAACTGCTGATCGAGGCGTTGGATTACTGCTAGTTCTTCACTGGAGAGGGGATCAAGGCAATCCCATGCGGGGCGGTGTGCCGCAAATTCATGGGGGTTACTGGCTCCCAAACTCAGGGTGTGGATTCTGGGATCGGACAGCAGGAAGCGATCGTTGATATAGACTGGGGTGAAGGGCTGGCACAACTGCTGCAGCAGAGCGGGGGGGGTATAGAGCATGCCGCCTTTGTCGCTGGGGGAAATGATAAACACTCCCATATCTTTGGCATGGGCAAGTTGGATAGCGGGGGCGTTGCGCTGGTTGAAGTAGTAGTAGTGCAAATTGACGGAGCTAAATAGATCGGTCTGGATGGTGGCGATTAGCACATCGAGGGGGGCATGGGTGGAAAAACCCACATGGCGGATCAAGCCTTTTTGCTGAGCTTCATGCACGGCGAGCATACAGCCGTTGGGGTCGGTTACCATCTGGTAGTGTTCCCATGTGTTGATGCCGTGAATGTCAAAGTTGTCGATGTATTCGAGGTTGAGGCGGCGCAAGGATTGCTGAATCAATGCGCGCATGGTCTCGGCTGAGGGCGTGGGCGGAATTTTGGTGGTGATATAGAGGCGATCGCGTATTTGGTGCAGACCTGACCGCATGGCACTGCCAATAAAATCTTCGCTTTTACCGTAACCCTTGGCGGTTTCTAGGTGGTTGATCCCCAGTTCTATGGCTGTTTCGATGGTGGCGATCGCATTTTTTTCTGACTCCAGATAGCGCATCGTTCCCAAAGAGAATACAGAAAACTGCATTTCCGTTTTGCCAAAACGACGGTATTGCATAGGTTTAGGGCTGGCGAGACAGGGGGCGATAGTCGAGTTGTTGCGATGGCTCAATGGCTAAGCCGCTGATGTAGGGTTGGGCAAAGGCATATTCCTGATTTTGCCACAGGGGAATAAATGGCACATCACGGGCAAGAATTTCCTGAATTTTGGACAGCACTTGCTGGCGTTGCTGGGGATCGCTGATCTGTCTTTGCTGGGCTACTAACTCCTCTATGGCGGGGTTGTGATAAAAAGACCCCCAGTAGGCGGTATTACCAGATTGACATAGATTGCGGGAATCTGCCTGCTCACAGCCCAAAAATGGCTGAATAAAGTTATCGGGATCGAGATAGTCTGGCACCCAGTCCCTTAAAAAAATGGGATAGGTGTATGCGCCTTTGTCTAAAAAAGAATCGGCGATCGCGGTATCAATGCGTTCTAGTTTGACCCGCAGGAGGTAATCGCTATTTTTTTCGATCACCGCTTTGAGATAACTTGCTACCAAATCCCCATTGCCTGCATATCTGGGGGAATACCAAATACTCACCTGGGCGGGCTGGGCGGGGCTGAATCCTGCTTGTGCTAGCAGTTCTCGGGCATGGCGGGCTTGGTACTGCTGAAATACGGGACGGTAGGCACTAAAGCTACTGGGGATCATGCTGTAAACTGCCACTCTTTGATTTTGGAAGATGCGTTCTTGCAGGAGTTCACGGTCTATGGCACTGGCGATCGCCTGACGCACTAGGAGCTGATCTATGGGGGCTTGCTGAAAGTTGAGTACCATAAACAGCATGGTACTGCCTTTGTTACTAGCTATATGCCAACCATGATCTGGGGCATTGGCGATCAAGTTTTTGATCTGACTAGGGCTTAAAGTCTGAAAAGCTACATCTACCTGTGCAGTTTTGAAAGCATTGAGCAAATTGGCAGAGGAGGAATAAAATTGCAGGTTTATCCCCTGATTTTGCGGTTTAGTGCCCCAATAGTCGGGAAATGCCTCCAGTTTGAGATAACTGCCATCTTTGTATTCTGTCAGCATGTATGCCCCTGTGCCAACTATTTTGTAGGGGACAAAATCCTTGCCGTAACTCTTGGGCGAAATTGCCCCAGCCCCTGTAAAGGCAAGTAGAGCGGGGAGAAAACTGATGGGTTGCTTTAGCTTAATTACCAGTTGATCGGGGCGGGGGGCAAAAACTTGCTCAATCACACTCAAGCGTTCGTAGGGTGAGCCTTTTAATTGTAAAAAGCGTTGCAAAGAAAATGCCATAGCATGGGCATCAAAGGCACTGCCGTCATGGAATTTAATGCCAGTGCGTACGGGGATCGTGTAGGTCAGTCCGTCAGGGCTGACAGTGGGGAAATCCAAAGCCAACTGGGGGATTAGTTCCGTAGTGCCTGATTTGTAGGTGTAGAGCCTTTCGGTGGTGTTGTAGAGGATATTGCTGGAGATAAAATTATCGGCATCGGCGGGATCGAGGGTACGGATTTTGGCGGTAGTGCCGATGGTGATGCGGGCTGTATTTCCAGGGGGGATTGGGGCGGTGGGGGCAATGCCACTGTGACAGGCGGTGAGCATTCCCATGCAAAAGCCTATTAGACAAATTAAGCAAATCCGCTGGCAATTAGCTATTAACTTATCTGCCAATTTCTGCCTAGACTGGGGAAGGGGCATGATATTTTGTAAATAAATGTAAATGGAAGCCAATGTCAGAATCTGCGGTTTTTGGGGGCTTGGGTTTGCTGGCTGGGCTGATTTATTTGGCGATCGCCTATCGCAGTATGTATCATTATGCCCTGAAAGCCCATCCCACTCAGGTCTTTCCCCCCGGTAACAAACTGATTGTTACTAATGGCAACTCTGCCCTGCCCTGCCTGCAGTGCGTAGTTTTGGGTGATAGCAGTAGTGCGGGACAGGGGGCAGATAGTCAAGCTGAGAGCTATGCCTACCAGTTTGCCCAGCAGGTGCTACAGCAGTGCTACGATCCCATCTACCTTTATTTCCTCGCTGAGAGTGGAGCACGCACTGCTGATGTCATTGACAAACAGCTAGATCAAGCGATCGCCCTTAAACCCGACCTAGTCATGATCGCAGTGGGCGGCAATGACCTGATCCAGTTTAGCGATCGCCGTTCCTTTGTGCAGAACTATCGCCTGATTTTGCAGAAACTAGCGCCAATCCCAGTAATTGTGCTGAACATCCCCGCCTTTAACTGCACCCCCCTGCTGTGGGAGCCGATTCGCAGTTTTCTGCACTGGCGCGCCCGCTACTTTAATTCAGGACTTGCCCAAGTCTGCCAGAGTTTTGCCAATGTGCAATTAGTGGATATTTACGCCATTCAAGATGACGGCACACCAGACAAAGACCGCTTTTTTTCAGCAGATAAATTCCACCTATCGGGCTTGGGCTATGGGCTATGGGCACAGCAGATGGCTCAGCAGGTCAAGACATTGCCTGAATTACATAGTCAAAATAGGGACTAGCCAGATCGGACTCCTCTTTGCTGAGCAGAGCTAGTGCCGCATCACGCAGGCAACGAATCGAGTCTGCCATGCCGTTCAGGGGCACATTGAGGTTGTTATACATTTCCCGCACGCCAATCAGACCGATCTGCTCAATGGGTTGCTTATCGCCCGCAATGATGCCGTAGGTGATCAGCCGCAGATACCAGCCATAGTCCCGCAGGCACTGGGCGCGCTGTCTTTGACCGTAGGCGTTGCCACCGGGGGCGATATAGTCGGGGTGGATTTTCCACAGTTCGGCGCTGGCTTTGTTGACAATCTTGGTTTCGTTTTCCGTCAAGGTGGTGGCGATCGCAATTCTCTGCTGTCCCGTTTTCAGAAAATCCTTGATGTTTTGCAGTTCATCTAGGGTGGGATAGCGCAGTTCATCATCGGCACGCAATAAAACTTGGCTTACGACACTCATATTTTTATTAAAAAGTTTACTAATACAGGCTATATCATACTGCAAACCATACCAGCCCGCTAACAGTGTGTTAGGTATAAAATTCCTAACGCTGTGCAAGGTGACAGCCCCAATTAGTTTGACTAGGCTAAAGATCAGTTGCAGTGGCTGTGGGTTATGGCAAAGGTAACACCTTTTTCTCGGGAAGATAAATGCACCACCCTAGAGTTGCTCAGGCTGTATCGCCAAGCCCCTTCGGAAAGGTTACGCGATCGCTTGGTCAGGCTGAATATTGGTCTGGTGAAAAAGGAAGTTGCCTACTGGGTAAAGCCGCACCAAGATATTTATGAAGATATTTTGCAGGTGGGCTTGATTGGTCTGCTGGGGGCGATCGAGCGCTTCGAACTGCATAAGGGATATGCCTTCAGTTCCTTTGCAGTGCGCTATATTCGTGGGGAAATTCAGCACTATATGCGCGATCGCCTTGCCCCTGTGCGAGTGCCACGCCGTTGGCTAGAGCTATACCAGTTGGGGATCAAAACTGCACAAACCCTGCGGAGCCAATTACACCGTGAACCCACCGAGGCAGAACTGATCGCGGCAATGCAGATCACGGCGGAAGAGTGGCAGGAGGTGAGGCTGGCACACCAAAACGCCAATCCCATCAGCCTCGATGCCCCCCTGAACCTGCATGAAGAGAGCTATGCCACTTTGCTGGAAGTTCTGCCAGATCAGGAAACCAATCATGATGAAACTCTGCAAGTGCGCCAAGCACTGGAACAACTGGATCAGCGCACTCGGGAAATTGTGGAATACATCTACCTAGAAGACCTGACCCAACGGCAGGTGGCACAATTGCTGGGGGTCAGTGCGGTTACTATTTCACGGCAGGTGAAAAAAGGCTTGGACAATCTCAAGGGCTGGCTGATGGCAGAAGCCTGTTAACGGTGGCAGAAAAACCTGCTTTTTCTAGGTCGGCGATCGCCCCTGCCACATCCCTAATCCAAAATTGATTGCCAAAGCGCACAAATTTGGCAGTATAAGCCAAGTTAGCAAGTACAGGAATTTTGCTAGGTTCTTCACCATTACCCTCACCAGCGGCATTGCTGGCATGGATTTTGAGAATTTCCTTGAGCCGATGCAGTTCTTGGGTGTTGAACGCCTGTTCCTTGGTCAAGTTCAACAGCAGTAATTGCACTTGGGCGATGGGCTGAACATCATCAATGATGATCTGCACTTCTTCATCACGGCGGTCAATTTTGCCCCACACCATGAGGCAGTTATCTTTGGCAAGATGCCCTTTGACTTTGTCGTAGGTTTTGGGGAAGACCACAGCCGAGGCACTGCCAGTTAGGTCTTCAATTTGCAGAACCGCCATGCGATCGCCCTTTTTGGTGGTGATGTCTTTGATGTCCGTAATCAGAGCGATCGCCGTAATCACCCCAGTTTCGTTGAGTTCTGGCAATTCCCCCAAATTGATGGGAGCCAATAACCTAGCTGACCTGCCGATCTCCTGCAAGGGATGGTTGGAGATATAAAAACCCAGTAGCTCTTTTTCCATCTGCAGTTTTTCGGATTGGGAGTAGTCGGGCACTGGGGGCGTTTCTGGGGGGGCGGGGGCTTCAGTACTCATGGCAAACAGATCAAATAGGTTGCCCTGACCCGATGCCTGCTCCTTAGCACGGCGGGAGACCCATTCTAGGGTGACCTCGAGGTCTTGGATCAACTGGCGGCGATTGGGCTGAATGCTATCCATAGCCCCCGCTTGGATCAATGCCTCCAGGGCTTTTTTGTTCAGAGCGCGGCTGTCCACCCGCGTACACAAATCGGCAAGGGAAGTAAACGCTCCACCCTCTGATCTAGCAGAGATGATCGCCTCAATCGCTCCCAGTCCCAAATTTTTAATTGCCGCCAAGCCAAACAAAATGTCTTTGCCGCGCGGGGTAAAGTCAACGCCAGAGCGGTTGATGTCTGGGGGCAAAACGGTGATCCCCAAACTCAGGCAATTAGAAATATACTTCTGCACCTTGTCGCGATCGCCACTGACCGAAGACAGCAGAGCCGCCATGTATTCCACGGGGTAATTTGCCTTGAGATAGGCAGTCTGGTAGGTGACATAGCCGTAGGCGACGCTGTGGGACTTGTTGAAGCAATTACTAGCGATCGCCCCATTTGCCAGCAAAAAATTGTGATCCCCCGCCAGTCCAATGTCATAGACGGGCTGAAAACCCAAAAACTGTCGCTTGACAATGCGCATGGCATTATTTTAGCTAAATTAGCGGCGGATCACCCCACCTTCCGCCTGTAGCGGTACGGGGCATAAAAGCTGTAATCCATGCCCAGTCAAGGTTTCCTAGAAACAGAAGTAGCTAATTAGGCATCATCCAGAGCGGCAATACCGGGTAGTACCTTCCCTTCTAGCAGTTCCAAACTGGCTCCGCCGCCAGTGGAAATGTGGCTCATCTGACTGCTAACGCCCACTTTTTCTACAGCGGCAACCGAATCCCCACCACCAATGATAGTGACTGCCCCTTTGGCGGTGAGATCAGCGAGGGTACGAGCGATCGCCTCAGTGCCTACGGCAAATTGGTCGAACTCAAACACCCCCATAGGACCATTCCAAATTACGGTTTTGCAGTCGGCAAGGGCGGCTTGGAAGGTAGCAATAGAATCAGGACCAATATCCAAGCCCATCCAGCCATCGGGAATGCGATCCACACTGACGGTTTGCGAGTTAGCATCGGGCTTAAAGGCATCCGCCACCACCACATCGGTAGGGAGCAGGAACTGCACACCTTTGACTTTAGCTTTGGCAGTCAATGCGGTAGCCAATTCCAGCTTATCCTCCTCCACAAGGGATTTACCCACAGACAAACCCTGCGCCTTAAAGAAGGTAAAGATCATGCCACCGCCAATCAACAGCTTGTCCACTTTATCCAAGAGATTCTCGATCACGCCAATTTTGCTGGACACTTTGGAACCGCCGATGATCGCCGCCAGAGGACGCTGAGGCTGATCCACCGCCCCACTGAGGTATTGCAATTCCCGATCTAGCAAAAATCCAGCGACGGCAGGCTTAAGAAACTTAGTTACTCCTTCAGTGGAAGCATGGGCACGGTGCGCCGCTCCAAAGGCATCATTGACATAGAGATCGGCTGGTTCTGCTAGTTTTTGGGCAAATTCTGGATTATTTTTCTCCTCTTCAGCATAGAAACGCACATTTTCCAACAGCAGGACATCTCCATTCGCCATACCAGTTACCGCTTGCGCCACTGTCTCGCCAATGCAGTCGTCGCATTTGATGACAGGTTTACCTAACAATTCACTGAGGCGCACAGCAACAGGATTAAGCCGCAGAGATTCCGTTACCCCTTTGGGTCTGCCGAGATGGCTGGCGAGGATCACTTTGGCTCCCGCTGAGATCAAATAATTGATGGTGGGCAGAGCGGCACGAATTCTGGTGTCATCGGTGATAGTTCCCGATTCATCTTGCGGCACATTAAAGTCAACCCTTACAAACACCTTTTTGCCTGCGAGATCGGCTGGGTTTAAGCTAGAAAGCGTCTTTTTTGCCATAAACTGATTTTTAATTTTTTTTACATAATTTGATCTTACAGGAATAGGGCGACATGTTATCTTTTGGCGAGTTTTTCTATCTCTGCTATGGGGTGTGGCAGATCGAGCGCACCTATCACTACTTGACCACAGGAGAAGTGGAGCGATCGCACACGGAATATGATGTCCAGCCCTTACCAGATAGCGGACGAGATTTTTTACTGCACTGCAAAACCGATCTGCAATTTGATGTGACAACTTTGCGATCGCACCCTGCAGTAATGGCGGGTTTTGCCATTGCCTTTAAGACGGTTTCTGAAAAGGGAGAGCAGTTGAGCATGGAACTGCACGCCCTGTTTGTACCTGATCAGCATGTATTACATACAGAGACGGACTATGCCTTGCCCCCCTGCGCTGTCATGCCCCCCATTCCTGAAAATATCACGGGCTACTATCTGCGCAATAAAGGCTACTCAGAAACTGGCATAGCGATCGGTAGATTCTGCTATCAGCCCACACGGCATATCCTTGAGATGACCACCTATTACCAAAAGTCCATAGCAGTGGATCAAATGCGCCTTGTTGACCACAGCACCAGACTGCGTACCATCATCACCTACAGCCGCCCTGAACAGGAAATTACCCTAATTGGCTTTGGCGTAGAACAGCGTATTTGACATGGTGTGATTTTTACACTAGAGTAAAAATACACTGCTCAAACTGTTATGGATTACCCATTCTGCATTACTGCAGGAACGCAGATCGGTTCGGCTCATGTTCATGCGGGCAAAAACAATCAAGATGGTTGGGCAATTTATCAAGACCAGCAGATAGCGATCGCCATTGTGGCGGATGGTTGCGGTAGTGCGCCACACAGTGAGGTCGGGGCAAAACTGGGCAGTAAATTACTATGTGAAATTATTCGTGAATCAGCAACAGATTATTCACTAGATTGGGAAGCAATCTCAGATAAATTTCTCTGGCAAATTAGGGCGATCGCTAACAACATGACCGCCGATGTTATGCAAGCATTGCATGATTATTTTCTATTTACTGTGGTGGGTTGTGTGATTACTCCCCTGCACAGTTTGATTTTTTCGGCTGGAGATGGATATTACGCCATAAACGGAAAGTTATACGAACTTCAACCAATGCAAGGCAACCGTCCGCCGTATTTAACTCTGTCATTGATCGATCCACGATTTCCTACTAAGCTCTCAATCAACCACGAGTTAAACAATGCAGAAATATCTAGTATTCTATTGGCTACCGATGGCTTTAGCGAAATAGCCAGCCAAGAAGTGATTACTGATTTTATCGATAATACCAAATATCAAAAAAATCCCGATTGTGTGCGCCGCAAATTATGTTTATTGCAAAAAGAACATAGGCTATCCGATGACACAACCTTAATAATTATCAAACGAGCGACTTATGAATAAAAGTTACTATATTAGAGGCAAAAAGTTAAATCTTAAACCTAAGCAGATAATTGCCAAAGGGGGGGAAGCAGAAATTTATGATCTGCACAATGGTATGGTGGCAAAGATATTCAAGCCCAGTAGTCATCCTGATTATACAAACTTGCCCCACGAACAAGCATCAGCCGCAAAACGCATTAAGGCGCATCAACAAAAATTACTTAAGTTCCCTCAGCAACTACCTAGTAATTGCCTGACACCACAGGAAATTATTAGAGATAGTTCAGAGCAGATTGCTGGCTATACTATGCCGTTTATTGAAAATGCGCTTCCTTTATTGAAATATAGCGATCGCCAATTTAGAAATCAATCGGGTATCAGTAATCAAGAAGTCTTTACTCTATTCCTACAACTGCGACAGCTATTGATACAAATTCATCAGGCAGGGATTGTAATCGGCGACTTCAATGACTTAAATATCCTTGTAAAAGATGGATTACTGTACCTTATCGATACGGATTCATGGCAATTTGCAGGATTTCCCTGTAATATGTTTACTAAGAGATTTGTCGATCCCTTATTGTGCGATCGCTGTGCCAACTCCTTGATCCTAACTAAAAGCTACAGTCAACTATCAGACTGGTACAGCTTTACTACGATGTTATTCCAATGTTTACTATTTGTTGACCCTTACGGTGGTATTCATAAGCCTAGCGATCTGCACAAAAAAGCCTCAGTTGATCAGCGCATCCTAAGTAGAATTACTGTATTTCACCCAGAAGTACAATATCCCAAGCCAGCCATTTCCTATCATATCTTGTCGCAATCACTACTTGATTTCTTTCAGCAAGTATTTATTCATGATCGGCGAGAAGTCTTTCCCCAAGAATTACTAGAAACCAGTTGGCAAAAATGTAGTATCTGCAACTTGGAACATCAGCAAATAGTCTGTCCGCAGTGTCTAAATACTCCAGTGCATTTTCCTAAACATTCACTAAATAACCTCACTGCTACTTACATATTTCATACTAAAGGACTGATTGTCGATGCTCAATTACAGGGGAATAATCTAACTTATATTTATTATGAGCAGGGGTGGTTTTATCGAGAGCATGGTATTCCTATTCTGCAAGGAAAATTAGATCATCAGCTTAGAATTAGTTTGTGCGATCGCCAAACTCTGATTTTTCAACAACAAAAGTTAGCAGTAATTGCGCCAGATCAAAATATACAGATATTTTCAGCCACCAACTATGCCGCAAATAGCCATCACTACTACTGGATTAGCCAAGAGCAACTATTACGCAGTGGCGACTTGGGTGCTGTTTACATTGGCGATGTAATAGGCGATCGCACTAAATTTTGGGTTGGGGAAACCTTTGGTTTAGGCTTTTACTTAATCGGTAATATATTGATTGTCTTTGTATTTGACTGTCTATTACAGGGCATCAATGACCAAGTAAAAATTCCGCTCTGGCATGGCGAGTTAATAGACTGCAACTGCATTTTTGCCAAAGAAATATGTTGGCTATTCGTCAAGGTCAGTGAGCATGGAAATCTAAAAAATTACTGTCATGTTGTGCATCGCACTGGCAAGGTATTGGCTTCTCAGGAAGTTTGTCATTTAGGTCTAAGCTCATTTTATACACCATGCGCCTTCAACAATTATTTATTCATTCCCACTGATGCTGGAGTACAAAGATGGCAGATGAAACAAAATTCTATTCATTTAGATAAAACCTTCATAGAAACCAATAATTATGTCAGTGCTGATACCAAATTATTAATCTCTCTACATGGTATTGTAGCAATTCACGAAGGTTGTATATCCCTTTTACAATATTAGAAGCAAATAAGTTAAAGGAATATTTAGTAAATAGTGCAGATGCAAGCAAACCAGAAGTGTTGAAAGATAGCTTAAGATGCAAAAAAAGGGGCTAAAATTGTATAATCTCACCCCTTGAAATCAAAAA
>Ga0272446_1004391_pt1 | contig 16731 bp, 13 predicted proteins | sample YNPCB0061_FD_194587 | JGI IMG/M metagenome (GOLD analysis project Ga0272446, IMG submission 194587) | Hot spring microbial mat communities from Yellowstone National Park, WY, United States - YNP-CB-006-1 | ecosystem: Environmental > Aquatic > Thermal springs > Hot (42-90C) > Sediment | place... | reverse complement strand
GGTACATCTGTTCCGGGAAGGCGACTTTCATAGACGCTAAACTCTTGGAACATGCCAGTTCCTTCCCAAATCGGCGTTTTAGGCACTTTGAGCTTGTCAGGCAAAAAGCCATAAAACGGCATGAAGATTCGGACATCATGCCCCATTTTCTTGAGCATTTTTGGCAAAGCGCCAACCACATCACCCATACCACCCACTTTGGCAAGGGGCGCAACTTCTGCGGCAACAAACAGAATTCGCATCTTGAGCTTTTTACCCCAACTCATACGTCTAATCTGGCACTGTCATCATACCGACTCTGGGGGACAGTCTGGCGTTAGGAAAACAGCAAATTCTGATTTTCTAATGCAATGTGAAGTGCGAGTTGCTCGTTCAACTCGATTCGGCCCTGCCCCACAGTGATTGGGACGTTGGCCGGGTTTCAGGAGAAATCCTAGCGTTGCTGGATGCAGAGATGATTGGCGAACCTTCATTCTGACGTTTGACTGGACGGATGTGATGGCAGTCTGACTAAGGTTAGGACGGGATGCAGAGGTTCTCCCCTTTGCCGCGAGCTTTTCTCTATGTCTTTTTTCAGCCAAAATGTCCTAAAAAAATTGCGTGGCGCGATCTTTTCTTTGGAATGCGACAGCAACAAAAGATGCGAGGGCTTACTCACCTTTTTCGGTGAGTTATTGGTGAGGGTAACGGGTAGGAATGCCTGTTGTGCAGTGAATGCGATCGCAAAAACGCTGTAAGACTTTGGTACTCACCTGTTTAAGTGGGTAAACGGGGTAGGGGCGAGAGCCAACAGTGTGATTGCCCCGTGCTTCGATTTCATGGCGAATCGGTTTGGGACGGGTCGGGGTATTGAGTTGGATTTCATCGGGTTGCAGCTTTTCCATCATCACGATGTATTCAGCCTGTTGTTGTTCGTTCCATTCTGAAAGCAGCATGGTCTGAATCGCTAGATGGCCTGAATATTGTCGGCGAAATTGCTCTAACCCCGACCAAATTTGTTGGAGCCTAACCCCCGTAGCGGGTCGATTGATTCGCCGGAATGGATCGGGTAAAACCGCATCTAGTTTAACGGCGACCTGATCAGCGATCGCCAGATCCGCACAAACTTCTGGGTTTTCTAACAAACTACCATTGGTCAAAACAGTGACTGGCTTGCCAGTTAGTTTTTTCGCCATGATTAAAATGCTACCCAGGTTAAGCGCGAGAGTGGGTTCACCGCTTCCACTCAAAGTGACGCTATCCACATTCCAGGGGGCAAAGGGTTGCAGGTCTTGCTCAATGGTTTGGGTCGAAACGAAAATCTGTCGCACTGTACTGAGGTGCTCAATCTCTCCTAGTTGGCAGTAAACGCAGCGAAACGAACAGGTGGATTGAGGCCCAATCGGATCAATGCCCAGGGATAGACCTAACCGCCAGGATGACACTGGCCCATAGACAGAAGAGAAGGGACTGATTTGATCTAGCATGGCTGTTTCCCTGTCGTAGTGTTATTGGGAAAACAATAGTGATGTGTGATCCGTTTCAGAATTCAAACCATTGCTAGCCACTAGAACCTGCCTATCACTTAGAGTGGCCACATAGGAACGCAAAGCCGCTGATGTAGATAGATTAAGAGGTAACGGTTTGGTCGCTGATCGGTTCTTTGGAGGAGACACCATCACCCTGCTCCTATCATAACCGGAGAAAGATAGGTTGTATCTCAGTCTGAACCCTGGGGTTTTGCTTGCAAGGAAACTACAGGTTTTAGGCGGGAGTGAGTACGGCTCTGGCTAGCGAAGGGAGGATGCTGAATCTTTGGTTTGATTAGCCTACTGATCCTTAAGCGGCTTCTAGTATGGGCACAACTTTTAAGCCATACTCCTCTTCAAAGCTGGTTTTCTTCAGGTTCAGGCTCCACAGTTCTAACAAGCACTCATCGCCAATGCGGCTAGGTTGCAGGAGTAGACGCAATTCTCGTGCTTCGGGGCGATATTGACAGATCACTCGTTTAATAGCTCCGATCTGCCGCCGGTCTAGTGCTACGGCTAACCGCAGGAGTGGGCTGAGTTGCTCCACGATGCGGCGGTGCTTTTTGCTGGAGAGGTTGCGGTAGCTTTCGTGCTTCTTTTTGGGGTTACTCTTCCGATGGTAGCGGGCCAAATTGGCGATCGTTTCAATTTCAATTTCGTTATAGCCAAGTAAATCACTATTCCGAATCAGGTAGTAGGAATGCTTATGATGAGAAGAGTGACTGACATGGTGCCCACAGTTGTGCAGAATTGCCGCTGCCCACAGCAGTTCTTGCTCTTCATCTCCCCAGTTATGAAGCGATCCCTTTGTTTGTTCAAACAGGCTGAGGGCAAGTTGAGCGACCTGTTCACCATGTTGCAGGTTGATGCGATAGCGTTGAGCCACTCGGAGAATGCTACGCTCGCGAACCGAGCTTTGAAAGCGGAGACGGTCTTCAATCAGACCGTGGGTTAGCATCCAATCAACGATCACCCCTTCCCGCAGAGCGCGCTCACAAATTGTGATGGATTCTAACCCTAGCAGTGACATCACTTCTTGCAAAATCAAGGCACCCGCCAGAATAATCTCAGCCCGGCGATCGCTAATACCCGGAATTTTCAACCGTTCTTCGTTGCTCATGCGGCGAAAGCGGCAAACCATTTCTTTCAGGTCTGTTAGGGTAAAGCTATGACCCTGGAGGGGGCTGGGAACCACTCCTAACGTTTCACGAGCGTGGATGGCGGCCAGGGTTTCAATCGTGCCAGAGGTGCCCACCAGGTAAGGGCGTTCCCCAGGACGGAGGTGAGCCTGGATCTCTTCGATCGAGCGCTCTAACATGCCGCGAATGTAGGCTTGTAAGTAGCGAAACTCACTATCGCTCACCGGGTCAGTCGAAATATATTCAGCCGTGAGTCGCACTGCACCAACCTTAGTACTGCTAAGGGTACGAGGTTCTTGGCCATCCCCCAGAATTAACTCGGTGGAACCCCCTCCAATATCTACAATGATGTGGCTCTGGCCGTTAAACTCCATCCCCGATAGCACGCCCAGATAAATCCGACGCGCTTCTTCTGGCCCCGAAATCAAGTCAACCCACAATCCTAGCTTGGTCTCAACTGCATGTAAAAAATCGCGTCCGTTAGGAGCTTCGCGCACAGCGCTAGTGGCAACGGCGATAATCTGCTCGGCATTGAGGGATTGGGCAATTTCCTGACAGCGTTGCAGAGCACTCATTGCCCGATCCATAGCGGCCTCGGTGAGGTTGCCGTTGCGTGTGTCGCGATCGCCCAAGCGCACCGTCGTTTTTTCTTTGGCAATGATTGTAAATGCTGGGAGCCAGGGCTGCACCCGTACTACAACCATATGGATAGAGTTTGTACCGACATCAATTGCCGCGAGAATGCGTTCGTGTTCAATAGCCATTACAGGAAAGTTAAGCCAATCTTGTTTGATCTTACGAACGGATGCGATCATATTGAACGTTTTGGCAGAATGCTTAACCACAGAACTATCCTCAAATAGGATTTCGTCATCTTTGTTCGTGCGCGGACAGGTTTGATCCGGACAGGAGCTGACCTTTACTGATGAAACCAGCACCATTGAAGCATTCACATGTTTTGACAAAGCCGATTTTGCCTGCTTCTTACGATAGCTTCATAGAAACTAGAGAATATTTCTGGTACTTTTACAGTTCCCAAAAGAAATTACTAGCTCTCTTGCAGTCAAAACAGCGCCATTTAGCGGAATCTAAATAGGTGTTTGAAAAGTGTCCGGTGGTTAAAACCGCGACTCAATGAGTCCAGGCCGTGGCGGCAGACTTAAATGAACAGGGGCCTTCTGTAACCTGCGGCGGTAAGTTTTATCCGTATAGCTGCGACTCTGGTTGTCAGGGCTACTGTGGGATGCACGTCAAGCAAAACTGCAAGCCTCTTTAGGGGTCTATTTAGCAAAAGAATAGGACGTTCTTTCAAAACGCCTGATAAACCTGGCCCTGAACCTATCTTTAGATTAGAGCGATGTTTCTTAGAGCAATCCACCCTATTACTCTTCAAGTTCAGGTGGGTCAGGAATCCCTATCTTTTGATAGAGAGAGAATTTAACTCAAGAAAGATGGCTTTGAAAATGCTGGGCGATAGAGTGTAAATGTTCGAGTCAAGTTAGAAACGAGGACAAGTTATGAGTATCGAAGATCGGATTAAAGCAACGGCTAAGAATATCGAAGGCAAGATTCAGGAAGCAGTTGGTGAAGTTTCTGGTGATCCAAAAGATCAGGCTGAAGGCAAGGCAAAGCAAACTGAGGCGAAGGTTCGCCACACGGCTGAAGATGTGAAGGATGAAATCAAAAAGGCTGTTGACTAAGAGTGGCTAACCTAGCGTCTGGAAAGTGTTTTGACTATCTTCCTGACAATTCTGAGTAAATCAGTTTATTGGTTACAGGATTTAGTACAAGCCGTATCATTCCGTTTCTAGGTTTTATCCCTATTCCTGACGGGAAAACGTCTTGAAGTCGTTAACTTCGGATCCCCAGAGTCTCTGTGACTTTGGGGATTTTAGTCAATCCTATCGATTGTTTATGATGCCAACGCGCTATGGTGGCTATAAGAAACGTGGCCATGGCAAGTCAGAAAGCCTACCCAGCATTGGCGGTTGAGCACTTGGCTTGGTCCTAAGCTTTCTAACTAAGGCGATAGTTTCAGCGATGAGCCAAACCCTAGGATGGGAGAACGATCGCGCCTACGCCGGGTTCACACCCCCAGAGATTTACTGATTGCAAGCGATGGGAGTATTGGCGATCGCACTGCTTTGAACCCGTGCCGCCAACTTGGGAATTTTTTCTAACTCCATATCAGCTAAAAGACCCCGCCAACTCGCGGCAATTTGAGGATGATTCGGTGTCTGACAATACAGTCTGGCGTTGGTGGCCAGGGCATCTACCCAGGCTCCCTGTTGGGCCAGCTCGTCCACCAATTTTTGACTGGGTTGGGTTGAAACATTGACACTGGCGGTATGAAATTCTACTAAACCAGAGATAGAAGGGTTGCCGCTGTTATCATCCTTAACCAGGTCGTCGGGATTGCAGAGAGTCGTGAAAAACCACTTGTAGTTTCGCTCAGGGGTGAGGGTCGTTTCCGGGCCAAGGGTAAAGCTGATAATTTGAGGTTTGCCGCTAATCGGTTGCGATCGCTGATAAATCACTGACTGAGTGTGTTGCTCATCTACCAGTAAAAGCTCTACCTGGCGTGCGCGGGTGGCAGGCACATAGGCAAAAAAAGTTGGACGAGCCGAAAAGGTGACGCCAAAAAATCCAGGTTCCTTGCCTGACTCAGTTAATACCGGCATCAAAGGAATCAAGGGAGCTTCAGTTTCATCACAGCCCCCGCGAGCCGCTCCCCCCCGCGACCAAACGGGGGATCCCCAACGAGGAAAGTGGCGACCCCGTCGGGGAACATAGCGCCGCCGCTGGGCGAGCAAATGATCTTGTTGTAAACGACGATGAGTCGCACCTTGATGCCTCGTTGGCAGGGTGACAGCCTCTGCCAAGGGCAGCAACCAAACCCCTTGAAAAAGGCTGATTAGACCCAGGGCACAATATTTTATCCAGCTATTCATCGGCGCTTTTCCTCGCTGAGATAATCTCTTGTTCAAGTTTCAAGGGGTTGGATCAGGATAGTTTGATCAAGCAGCCAGGAAAAAGGTGAAGGAGGGAAAAGACAAAACATTGCCCTTTATTGCATTCCGCATAAAGTTCCGGATGGGGGCTAGCCCGATTTGAAAAAAGGGACTGTACCCTAGCAGGGTTGCCCATGGTAAGACGAGTTTCTCATTCCTGGCAATGGCTCTGGCAGGCCGGGCGCACGGTCATTATCACCAGCGTTGCAGTTGCGGCTGGGGTCGTTGGCGTACGGCAATTGGGCTTCATGCAGCCCTTAGAGTTAAATTTCTACGATCGCCTATTGCGTTTGCGTCCTGCTGAGCCGACCGATGGGCGGCTCCTAATTGTTGGAATCACGGAGGATGACCTGCGTCGCTGGCAGTATCCAGTGCCGAATAAAACACTGTTAGAAGCCTTGCAAAAGCTAGAAAACGGTCAACCGCGAGCAATTGGCTTAGACATCATCCGGGATATGTCGGTGCAAGGTGCCCCCGGTGAGCGAGAGGCCCTGCTCCAATTCATGCGCGACAGTGCGGTATTGGTCTCGGTCTGTCGAGTGCCAGATCGTACGGGTAACCTGGCGGCGGATCAGGGCTTCCCCCCCCCAGAAGGGCTGCAGCCAGAGCAATTTGGTGCCGCGAACCTGGGGGCCGATCCAGATAATGTGGTGCGCCGTGCTTTCTTGACCCTGACACCACCTGGGCCTGTGGCAGCTCCTGATAATGGACAACCCGCAGTTGCACCGGGGTCTCCCTGCGACGATCCAAACCAGGTAATTCCCTACTTTGGGTTGCAATTGGCTCTCAACTATCTGGAGCAGGAAAAAATCGAGCTAGAAATGACCCCGGAGGGGTTTATTCAACTTGGAAAGGCGGTCTTTAAGCCACTGAAAGTCAATACTGGCCCCTATCGGGATCGGGAAATTGGGGGACGGCAGGGCTACCAGATATTGATTAACTATCGGGCAAATCGCCAGATTGCCGAAACCGTTACCCTGACTGAGGTGTTAGAAGGCAAAGTCGGGCGCGATCGCATTCAAGATCGGGTGGTGCTGATTGGCTATGTAGCGGAATCGGTGAAGGATGACTTTCCCACCCCCTTCAACCAGCAGCGCAACCTGCCACCTATGCCGGGAGTCGTGATTCATGCCCATGTTGTGAGCCAGACTCTCAGCACCGTTTTAGATCAACGGCCCCTTCTATGGTTCTGGCACCCCGCTTTAGAAGCCTTTTGGATTGTGTTCTGGTCGGGGTTTGGGGCGACATTGGCTTGGTGGCTGCGCCGACCGCTCTGGTTGATTGGGGCGATCGCCCTAGCCAGTGGCAGCTTATTCGCTCTCAGCTACGCCATCTTTACCCAGGCGGGGTGGATTCCCGTTGTGCCACCCTTGCTGGCCTTTTTGCTAGCGTCTGGGGTTGTTGTGATTTTTACCCGGGGCGTGGCTCAGGCAATCTATGCCGGAGTCAGGGGCTTTCTCAAACTAGATATTGAAATTGACAAAGAGAAAAAAGAGAAAGATGTCGCCGAAATTACAGAGTCCTCCTATTTTCAGGAATTGCAAACTCGCAGCGAAGAACTGCGTCGTCAGAAAGGGTCTACCACGCCAGAAGCACCCAGTTCTCCCTCCCAGCTAATCGAAACCCCAATGATCCCCTCCGCCCAACCCTCTAATAACCCCCAAATCCCCGACTCTGATCGCGCAGCCATACCACCCGCTGCAGAGACCGATGCACCCAATGACGATCCCCTAGTAGTGCAATATCGTCCTGATCTCGATGTCCTGACTCCACGGCCTGACCCGGCCCCTTACCTGAATTTGGATGTGGATTTAATTCAGCTTTTTGGAGACGAAGAACCTGCTGCCGCTGCCCCGACTTCACCGCCAGAGGAATCTACGGCAGTCACTCCTCCGTCTTCTTCCTGGTTGGGGGATGACGAGTTAGAGGATGACGACGAAACCTTTGCCTATGAGCGTCTTGCTGATTTAGAAGAAACTGCGGCGGAAATGCCGCCCGCCCATCTACCTAACCCCAACAGTCCTACGCTTATGAAAACTCCCGATGCTAAACCACCAGCCGTGCCCGATCATCTGGTACCCGGCACTATCTCTCATTTAGAGGCTGTGCTGCGGCAACAGGTATTGCGGACTGAAGCGCCAGAACCAGCTCATATGGCCGAAACTACCGCAGCCGCTGACGATTTACCGGAGGAGGCACCAGATGAATGGGATACGGAGCCAGTAGAAATGCCAAGCCTGGCTGATTTGTTGCAACCTTTGGAACAGGAAGAAATGCCCAGTTTGGCTGACCTGCTGCAATCACCCGCTCAGGAACAGCGAATTGCGGTGAATGAAACCCAAACAGTGACTCAGGCGACTGCTTCTTTCCCATCGGAGCGAGACAAACTTTCTGACCTGGAAGATTTGCTCCAACCGCCTGGGCAAGAAACCTTTGATTTTGTTTCACCTGGGTCAGATGGCTCGGTCATAACGCCTTTACCTGAGGCTCCGCTCCCAGATGTTGTGCAGGCTGCTCAATCGCCTGCATCTGCCGAAGCAGATGCAACAGAGTCGCCTCTTGTTGCGACCTCTCCTTTGGCTAGCTTATTTCAACCCCCTGCAACCGCTATAGAAGCCACTGCTGCTGCTTCTCTTAGCAGCTATCAAGCTGGCAGCTATCAAGAAGTAGAAGCTGTAAACTCCGCCCCTAACTCAGCCCATGGCACTGTCCCAACGGCTGAATCCCTTGACCAACTGTTTGAGTCAGTAGAGGATTACTATCGCCAATTGAAAGGGCGGTAAGGGTTTCTGAGAAGGGTGATGCTTGGCTGGAGGTAGGGGGATATTTGAGGGGTGAATTTTGAATTTTGAGTGCTGTCTGAATCGGCTTTTTCTAAAGGTGTTTGTTTGAGAGAAAGCGGATTGTTCGGTATGTGTCTGCATCCACCTATCTTTTGTGTCTTTGCTCCCCATGTCTAAGATTGTTTCGATTCACTCTTTTCGCGGTGGTACTGGCAAGTCCAATATCACGGCTAACGTAGCCGCCGCGATCGCCCAAATGGGAAAGCGCGTTGGCATTGTTGATACAGATATTCAGTCGCCGGGTATCCATGCCCTCTTTGGTTTTGATGAAAGTCGTATTCAACATTCCCTTAATGACTATTTATGGGGACGGTGTGCCATTAAAGATACAGCTTATGACGTTAGCTCCATCCTCAAGGCGGGCTTTTTGGCGAAGGGCAAAATCTACCTGATCCCCTCCAGTCTTAAAGTTGGAGAAATTGCCCGGATCCTGAGAGAAGGCTACAACGTAGACTTGCTCAACCTGGGGTTTAAGGAACTGATAGAGGGTTTGAGTTTAGATTATCTTTTCATCGATACCCACCCTGGCATTAACGAAGAAACCCTGCTCTCCATCGCAATTTCCGACCAGCTATTGATTATCCTGCGGCCCGATCGACAGGATTTTCAGGGGACTGCTGTGGCGGTCGATATTGCCCGCAAGCTGCAAGTGCCCCAACTCTTTCTAGTGGTGAATCGGGCCTTGGCGGCTTACGATTTTGAGGCGCTGCGCGATCGTATTCAAGCTACCTATAACGCCCCCGTCGCTGGGATTTTGCCTAACTCAGATGAAGTTATGCAACTGGCCAGTAGCGATGTCTTCTATTTGCGGTATCCCAATCATCCTTTTAGTCAGGTGATTGCCAGCATTGCCCAACAACTCGTTCGTCATTAAGCCGAGGTAACCCCATGCCCGAATCTGATGATGCTTCCCTGCAATCCACCCCCTTTGATGCTCCCAAACTCGCCACAACGGGGGCCAGTTCGCCCCAAGCGGGTCAATCCTTAAGTGAACTGCTTGACCTGCCGGAAGAGTTGCGAGCAATTGTGCAGGTGGTTTTGCGTAACCAGCCAGTGAGTCTAGCTGATGTTGCGGCACAACTCCAGCAACCGACTGCACAAATTTCTCCCAGCCTTGATCAGTTGGTGCGTCAAGGGCTTCTGCGCGAAATTACTTTAGATAACCAGTGCTACTACCAGCTTGGCAGCCTTATCCGAAAGCCGCGAAACCTTGCGGATCAAATCTGGGAGCAGTTGAAATAAGCCATTAGTGGGCGGTTAGCCAACAACTCTACCTGTTCACTCCATTCTTACCTTAAAGACTCAAAATTGCTTCCTTGTTCATCTCTTTAACGATTACCTTCCCATCCTGCTATTTTCCCCATCCCTTCCCGCCCCTTCCCTATGAGCAATTACCTTGCGATCGCCACTGTCACCGCGACCCTCCAGCGACTTTTGCAAGCTGCCGTGCAGGTTGATGTCGATGGCGCACGGGTAACAACTGTGAGACCTGATAATGCAGGGGGGGCTGTTCCTGAAACGGGAATTAACCTGTTTCTCTATCGCGTTGCCCCAAATACCACCTGGCGCAATGCGGATTTGCGTACTCGTACCAGCGATGGGCAATTTACCAAGCGCCCTCAGGCGGCGTTAGATTTGCACTATCTCCTCACCTGCTATGGCAATGAGGTCGAGTTAGAACCACAGCGCTTGATGGGAAGCGCCATTCGCACGCTTCATGCCCAACCCCATCTAACGCCCGTCATGCTGCGAGAGGCGATCGCCTCCCCCAGTTTTCGGTTTCTGCAGGAGTCCAATCTGAGTGATCAAATCGAGTCGATTAAACTGTTGCCCCTAGGGCTGACAACGGAGGAGTTGGCGAATCTCTGGTCAACGTTTTTTCAAACCCCCTATGCTCTCTCCGTTGCCTATCAGGTTGGGGTTGTGCTGATTGAGAGTGATGATATTCCCCAGCGGGCCTTGCCAGTGCGCGATCGCCGTTTTGCGATTATGCCAACCCAGCCAACTGTTGAACAGGTAGTGGCCGCCGCCGGTAGCCGCGAACCAATTACAGTATCCAGCACTTTAAGAATCTTGGGGCAACGCTTGCGGGGTGAGCAGACCCAAGTGCGCATCGGGCTAGTAGAAGTGACCCCTGCCAAGGTGGGCGATCGCGAAATAACGTTGGATCTGGCCACTGTGCCAATCAACACCCTAAAAGCCGGAGTGCAGAGCTTGCAGGTGATTCATCGCACGACGGCGGATCCCCTACGAGGAACAGAGTCTAATGTGGTGCCCTTTGTGTTGCGGCCAGTGTTGAGTGATATTCAAATTGCCGAATTAACCCATGAGAGTGAGGATGAACGGCAAGGAGAACTGATTCTCACGGTGAATCCCTCTTTGCATCAGGGGCAACGGCTAACGCTGTTTTTAAATCAACGCACGGATCGCAATCCGGCTGCTTACAGTTTTGACGCAATTAAGCGGGAAGCCATCAGTGCTACGATTTTTGTCCCTTTGCGTCAGGTGAAACCCGGAGAATACCTGGTTCGCATTCAGGTTGATGGGGCTGAGAGTCGGCTAGAAGTGGATCAAGATGTCAACAGCCCTACCTTTGAGCAATATATTGCGCCAATCGTCATAATCCCATGAGTCAGATGGTTGCAGCGAGCTGGTATGAAACCAATCAGGAATGCCTTTTGGGGGCGATCGCCCAGGTGCGGCAACAACTGGAAGCAAAGCTAGATCCTACTCAAAACGCTTCCCCTCTGCGCATCCTGGCTCCTGATTCTGCCCTAGCTCAGCTCTCGGCCTTGTTTCGCCTATCGCCCTTTGAGCAAGCCATTCTGTTGTTATGTGCCGGTATGGAGTTAGACAGCACCTTTGCCCAGCTCTGTGCCACTATTCATGGTGATGCCCAACGGCCTTTCCCAACGTTTAGCTTAGCCCTCTCTGCCCTGGCCGAGCCTTACTGGCATGCCCTCAGCCCAAGCGCCCCCCTGCGCTATTGGCAACTCGTTGAGTTAGGTGCTGGCAAGACCCTCACATCCAGCCCCCTGCGGATTGATGAGCGCATCCTCCATTTTTTGATTGGGGTGTCTGAGCTGGATGAGCGATTGGCCAGTTTAGTCAGGCCCGTGGCAGCGAGCACACCGTTAGTACCTTCCCACCAGGCGATTGCCCGCCAGGTGGCTGCCCTCTGGCAAACCAAACTGGGGCAGGGCAATTTGCCGCTGATCCAGCTTTGTGGGGGAGATGCCCCAGCCAAGGAGGTGATTGCCGCTGCTGCCTGCACCCAACTGGGCTTAAATCTCTACGCTTTATCAACGGCAGTTTTGCCGACTAATGGGGCTGACCTTTACACCCTACAGCGCCTCTGGCAGCGCGAAGCCTTACTCAGTCATAGTGCCTTGCTAATTATTGCCGATGAAACGCCGACCAATGAGACTGGTCAGCCAGGGGGCAATGGTTTATCTCCCCGGAGCACAATTGCTCGTTTGATTGAATACATTTCAACGCCGGTGCTGCTGAGTACGGGGGAGCGGCAGGCCCAGCACCGTCCTTCTGTGACCTTAGAGGTGAAGCCACCCCGGCCTGAGGAGCAAACCTTACTCTGGCAACAGTCGCTCAACCATCGCGTGCAGGTGAATAGCCAAATTGAGGCGATTGTTTCTCAATTTAATCTCAGTCCACTGACGATTCAGACCATCTGCACGGAGGCCGATGCCCAACTAGAAAACGGAACTAACAGGGGGGATGCAACCGAACCCGATCGGCGAACGTCTGATCAAACTGCAACAACTGCGGACACCCTTCTGTGGGATCTTTGCCGCACTCAGGCCCGCCCCCGTATGGATGATCTAGCCCAACGGATTGAGTCCAACGCCCTGTGGGATGATCTGGTGTTACCAGAACCACAAAAGCAAACTCTGCGGGATATTGCTGCCCATGTGCGACACCGGGCACAGGTCTATGAGCACTGGGGCTTTGCCAATAAGGGCGATCGCGGCCTAGGAATCACGGCTCTCTTTGCCGGAGCCAGTGGTACCGGCAAAACCATGGCAGCTGATGTATTGGCTAAGGAACTGCGGCTGGATCTATATCGGATTGATCTGAGCCAGATGGTGAGTAAATATATTGGAGAAACGGAGAAAAATCTGCGTCGGGTCTTTGATGCCGCCGAAGCAGGAGGCGTGATTTTGCTGTTTGATGAAGCGGATGCCTTGTTTGGCAAACGCAGTGAAGTCAAGGACTCCCACGATCGCTACGCCAATATGGAAGTCAGCTACCTGTTACAGCGAATGGAGGCTTACCGGGGGCTGGCAATTTTAACAACAAACCTGAAGGAAGCAATCGACATCGCCTTCTTACGACGGCTTCGGTTTGTTGTGAAGTTCCCCTTTCCCGATGCGGCTCAGCGAGCTGAAATTTGGCGGCATGTGTTTCCTAAACAAGCGCCCACGAAAGGGCTGGACTATACCAAACTAGCCCGTCTGAGTGTGGCGGGTGGCAATATCCGCAACATTGCTCTGAATGCGGCCTTCATCGCTGCCGCTGAGCAGCAACCTGTGCAGATGAAACACATTCTGGCTGCCGCTCATAGCGAATACATCAAGCTCGAACGCACCCTCACCGAGGTGGAAATTAAGGGTTGGGTGCTTAGTGGTGCAGAGAAGTCCTGAAAGGCTCGCTGTAGCGAGAGTCTTAAATGAGACAAGGATAGCTGAGCAGAGGCGTTTCATGAGACGCTTAAGTTTCCCAACTCAGAGCCAATCTCATGGAAACACCCCTCCTCTATCGGCAACGGCAAGACCAACTGCGTCAATGGGTGAGGCCCAAAGACCAACGGCCTGAGTCAAAGGCCGTCATTCAACGATCACCTTGTTAAGGCCATTCATTCCATTCCTAGGTTCATTTAGATTGCTGGCTCTTTCAGGGGCAATCTGATGTCTATAAGCACCAGAACTGGATAGACACTGCTCCAGCTCTGGGGTGCCTTCCACTGCCATGTGGGGAAGAGATTGATAAATGCTGTCACCTAGCTCGATGGTGTCCCTGTCGATCGGCTTCAGAGGAACTGGAAACCCGTAGATCTGATAGTGATCTTCTCCCTGGGGATGAATTGAAGCCACCATCCGTCCGTTGGGTGACCACCCCTGATAACACCAGCGATCGCCCTGGCGTGCGATTTCAACATACCGCGACCCCCCACCCCAATACACCTTTTGCTGTAGAAATGATTGACACCGCACGTCTGCCAGCGTCAACCACGTCACTCCAACTACTGCCAGGGTCAGCATCCACTTCTGAATCGATTCTGCTCGGCCTAAGTTGAGTGGGTTCATGATTTATCTCCGCATTAAAAGCTGACTGGCGTATCAATGCCTAAACCCCTGCCTGATGTTTCCCTGACTGCTCCTCCACCCAGTGGATGAATCAAGAATTAGGAAGAGATTTAGGAGCTTAAATGCCATTCGTCTGGGTTTATCTGCGCTTTTCTTCCACCAAGAAGTCTTAACGCAATTGCGTAGAGCGGTGGCACCGATGATGCAACCGACAGAGGACGAAAACTGTCATTTGTACATCAATCCCGAGTCAGCTATGGCAAGAACAGCGACTTTTTAAACAGTTAATGTAATACATACGAACTATTATAGCAATTAAAAAACCGCTGCAGTATTTGAGTAGATGCTAGTTTTCTTAAAATTGCTATCGAAGCTAGGTATGTTAGCTGGCAAACTAACTGCTTTAGCTGGCTATTAGACCAAATTGATTGCAATTTGCAGTACAAATAAACTAGAATAAATAACGCGATGAGTTAATATTTGTCTAAGAAGGAGTACGATGGCTAGACGAATGCTGACAGTGCGGCTAGCGGATGAATTGGTTGAAACTTTAAAAGAAAAAGCAGAAGCCGATGCCATTCCAGTCACAGAGCTGGTGACGCGCTTGCTCAGACGGGGCTTAAGCGAGTCCCCAAGTCAGCCCAGCGAGGCGGAGCTTAAGCTTTTAGAGGAACGGTTGCACCAGCTCGAAAATCGGCTAGAGCAGTCTACAGCTGATCTACAAGGCCGATTAGAACGAACTGTAGGGCGATTTGAGACCTTAGAAAATTTGTTCGTCCGCACCAATACGATGCTTGCCCGCGGTTCCTAACCCAATGAAACTGGAAGGGAGTTTGAAGAAAAGGCCCCAACCGTCATGGCAAGAAAACGAAAACAGGGTGTGATGTTAGCGGTTTCAATATTTATTCTTTAAGGGAAACTATTGCGATAGGCAATGAGAGCTGTGATAGATGCGATTGCCTAGCTTTTGAAACTTTGATGTCATCTGACTGATCCTATTTTTTCTGGGATGCCTGTCAGAGCGATCAATCAGGGATTTAAAGTCTAGCAATGTAATGTTAGGAGCCGTTAACTCACCTCATAAACGGGTAGGGAGACCGTGACTTGGGTACCCTGGTGCAAGACGCTCTCAATATGGATGACACCTTGATGATTTTGGGCGATCGCCTGGGCGATCGCGAGACCCAGACCCGACCCCTTGCTAGAAGCCTGAGCCCGAGCGGGATCGACTCGATAAAAGCGCTCAAATAGTTGAGGAATTGCCTCTGACGGAATGCCGATGCCTGTATCAAGGATGGTCACTTGCAAGATCGGGCTGCTGGGTTTGCCAATGCGCTCCAGGTTTACCTGCACCTTGCCACCAGGGGGAGTATATTGCACACCATTATTAATCAGATTTGTGAAGAGTCGGGCGAGTTGGTCGCGATCGGCGGAGAGTGTAGCCCATGCCGAAGTTTCCAGAGTCGTAGCAGCAACTTCTAGCCCACGGTTTGAGAACCTTTCTTGATCAGGGGCAGGCTCTACAGTCACGTTTCCCTTGGATTTGGTAGCGGGAAAGATCAACTCGAGACTCAGCTCAACGCCTTTTTCCTCTGCCAGGGTTTGCTGTTCTTCCACTACATCGCAGAGCAAATCGTCTAGGGCAACAGGAGCAAACTGGGGTTGAACCATGCCACTATCCTGACGGGCCAGAAACAATAAATCATCGACTAGTTTGCCGAGACGGCGAGTCAGCCGTTCAATCACGCGCAGGTGTTGCTGCTGTTCTTTCGGGTCGGGATCAGGATCGGCTAAAGCAACCTGGACATTTGTTTGGATCACCGCGATCGGGCTGCGCAATTCGTGGGAGGCATCGGCTGTAAACTGCTTTAATCGCTGGTAAGAGCCATACACTGGCTCCATCGCTAACCCAGAAAGAAACCAACCAATTGCTCCTACGGCTCCTACAATCAGAGCCGTCCAAGCGACCAAGTCAAACAATAACTTGCGGGTAGGTTTCGTGACCTCAAACCAGGGATGGCTGACCCGCAAATAACCCAGAACCTGTTGCCCAGCCTCAATGCGGTGAGTCACCTGGCGCAAAATCAAAGTATCTGCTAGATTGTCATCGCCTCTAGGGATTTGCACTGTTTCACCATCGGGGTTGAGATGCAGCGTTATCGGGAGGGGTTCGGCCAGGGTTGACCAGAGCAACTCTCCAGTAGGATTGAACCACTCCAAATCAATGTGATCATCTTCCCCAGTGGCGGCATTGTCGCGAAAGCTAGCCTCGATATTGACCCGCAGACTGCCGCCCTCTGAGTGAAACGTGACTGGTTCAATGACCAGCGATCGCTGAATCACCTCTACCACATGGTTAAGGGTGTCATCGATCCGCTCAATCAGGGTATTGCGCACGTAGAGATAAAATCCACTGGCAAATAGCAGTAGCAAAATCGCGGTTACTGTCGTGTACCAAAGCGCCAAACGGCGACGGGTGGTCTGAAACATACCTTAATAGTGGGAACCTGGCTCCTGACGCAGGGCAAAGGTTAGTACAGTTTCGTCAACACCCTTAAGCTGGAGTGGACTAACCTTCGTAATTTCCTCATCATCCAGATAATCAGCTACGGCTGCCGATACCAGAATTACCCCCGGAGCAGCTGCTTCTTGGATCCGCGAGGCAATGTTAATGCAAGGGCCGATCGCCGTGTAGTCAGATCGTTCTGCGGCCCCAAACATACCGACCACCGCTGTACCCTGGTGGATGCCACAACGAAATTGAACTTCGTTTTCAATTCCCTGCTCCCGCCAGCGCTGATTCAATTCCTTGAGCTTGGCCCGCATCTGGCGAGCCGTGGTCACAGCTCGATCTACCTGCTCATTTGGGCTGAGTTCTTCTGGGGCACCGAACATTACCAAAATAG
>Ga0272446_1004390_pt1 | contig 16736 bp, 13 predicted proteins | sample YNPCB0061_FD_194587 | JGI IMG/M metagenome (GOLD analysis project Ga0272446, IMG submission 194587) | Hot spring microbial mat communities from Yellowstone National Park, WY, United States - YNP-CB-006-1 | ecosystem: Environmental > Aquatic > Thermal springs > Hot (42-90C) > Sediment | place... | reverse complement strand
TTTAACTGATGTTCTGTATCAAAAATTTTGTGGGCGTGTCCTTCACTGCGTTCAGGTCGGGCTATACGCTGGTAGAGACGTGGCATGCCACGCCTGTACTTCATTCGCTACGCTCATTGCGGGCTTTCCGCTGCTATCCCTCACGCAGATACGCGCGTACCTATATGTACACGTAAAAACAAGAAGTGTTTTTAACCCTTTCACTCGGGGGTGGGTGGGTAAACCCGAAACCTCCACAAAAAAACACTTCTTTTGCGTTAGGCATGCGGAGGGCATGCGTGCTTGCACGCATGGTGCGTTGCACCGAAGCGATAGCGTAGCCCGTAGCACGCCGACTGCGCAGCAGGAACACCCAAATAAAACATTGATAAATAATGTCTTGATGCATCACCCTAAAAGTGGAATAGAGCGAAATTTAATTTCTACGGCTTCAGCATGCAGCATTTTTGTAGTAATAACTTAAAATTTCAGGACTATAACAACGTAACCTTGCAAGGACTGAAAACAAATGTTGTCTTTATATATGCAAGAGCAAGTTATGAGTTTTTTCCGAATATCTATTTTGACGTATTGTTCAGGCAAAGAAAAGAAAGCAATACAAGTGTAAATCAATCTTCTACTACTCTATTGGGAGGTTTACGCATGAATTTTGAACCCCGCAGATATAAATTCTGAGTAGTTATTCCACTTGTCTGTTTTTTGTGGATATGTACCCACACTGCAATTCACAACAGACACTTGCCTGAAAGCATATATCCATATACATAAAATGCAAACAATTATGCAAACCCTTAATTTTTATATTCCGTTAATACAGGATTACATTTTTTTATTACCTTTGCAAGCATAGCGTTAAAAAAACGTATTACAATTACGCTCTTGAAACATATATGATACAAAGAATTCAAACAGTTTGGTTATTTTTAGCGGCTGTATTAAATACTTTTACTTTATTTACAGAACTCTGGCGATTTGAATTTAATTCTGTTAACAGTCAGTCTACCATTGTTTTTCATGGACAGTACATCAAAAATTTAAGTACCGTAATTTCATTGTATAACACTACTTACCCTATCAAGTGGGTGCTTATTATGTGTATTCTGTTTACTGTCAGTGTAGTAGCCACTGTTTTTATGTATAAAAAAAGACGCTTACAAAAGCGTTTGGCGTGGGTATCCGCAGGAATTGCCTTTTTGCAAGCCAGTTATATTTTTGCAAGAGTGTACTATACCCAAAACCAGATAGCACAATTTGCGGGGGCGAATGCCCTGCAAAGCAGTAATGTACAAATAGGAGTTATTTTCCCGGTTATCAGTGTGATATTGTGCTTGCTTGCTTCCTATTACATAGAAAAAGATGAACGTTTGGTAAAGGACATGAACTCTTTCCGTTTGAGAGATTAAAAATTTGTATCTTTGTACTATGGATATACAAACCATTGCCGTTATTGGTTCAGGTACTATGGGAACAGGTATTGCACAAATATCTGCCATGCATGGCTACAATACCATTTTGTTTGACATCAATGATGTTGCCCTTAAAAAAGCAAAACTGAATATAGAAATTGCCTTAGAGAATTTAGCCCAAAAACAAAAAATTACCGCAGAACAAAAAAATGCTTCTTTACAACGGATAGCCTATACTTCTGAGTTCTCCGAAATCAATGCGGATTTAGTGATAGAAGCCATCGTGGAAAATTTATCTGCCAAACAAGAACTGTTTTCTGCTTTGGAAGAACGCTTACCCGAAACCGCCCTGTTCTGTAGCAATACTTCTTCTATCCCCATTACCCAAATTGCTTCTGCATGCAAACACCCTCAACGCGTGATAGGTATGCACTTCTTTAATCCTGCACCTGTGATGAAACTCGTAGAAGTGATTGCAGGTGAAGCCTCGGATAAAAAATTAGTGGAAGTGGTTAAAAATGTGGCAGAAAAAATGGGAAAAACAGCTATTTTAGTTAAAGATTACCCCGGTTTTATCGTTAACAGAGTGGCAAGGCATTTTTACGGGGAAAGTCTTAAAATTCTGTCCGAACAAGTAGCAGAAATGGAACAGATAGACGAACTCTTAGAAGCCACTGGCTTTAAAATGGGAGCTTTCAAACTGATGGACCTGATAGGCGTAGATGTAAACTTTTCCGTAACGGTTTCTCTATTCAATTCTTTTTATCAAGATGCCCGTTTCAGACCTAACCTTATCCAACAGAAAAAAGTAGAAGCCAAATTCTGGGGTAGAAAAACAGGTAAAGGATTTTATATCTACCCTGAACAAAAATAAATCAAACTATGCAAAGAAGAATACTCTTTTTTTTACTGCTCATCTCAATTATTCTGTTTACCAATTGTAGTTCTGGTAAAAAAACGTCCAAAAAGGACAGTCTGCAACAAAAAATAAACACCCAGTTACCTGATAATGAAAAACAGCGTATCATTATAGAGAAAGGCATAAAAAACATCACAGACAGTTTGGAAAAATTTCCTCCAAAACCCGATATGTATTATCGCCGTTCTGTGCTTAATTTTCAGAAAGGAGAAGTACAAACCGCTGTACTGGATATAAAACGTGCCATAGAATTAGATGCCAAAAATCCTGATTATTATTATCAGTTGGGTATATACGAATACGTTTTAGCCAAAGATGAGGAAGCCTTGTCTGCGTATCAAGAAGCCATTAAGTTAGGTACGAATAACCCTGCTATTTATTCAGCGGCGGCTACCATTCTTTTTTATCAAGGTAAAGTAGATAATGCAGCAAAGTTATTTCAGATAGCATTGGAAAAATCTCCTGATTATCCTCCTGCTTATTTTGGCTTGGGATTAGTGTATCGCAGTAAAAACAACAACGCAGAAGCAAAAAAATATTTTCAAAAAACCCTGCAATATGACAGTACTTTCTCCAATGCGCATCTAGAACTCGGTCAGATGGCACACGAAGAATGGAAACTCGCCAAAGCACAAAAAAAAGATGCCAATACTTTGTATCAGCAAGCCTTACAGCATTATGAACGCTCTATCAAAAGTAATGACAATAATGCCAATGCACATTACAATATAGGCGTATTATTGCAAGAAAATAAAGAATGGGACAAAGCCCTTTTTGCATACAATAAATGCTTAGTTATCAACCCTACATATAAGAATGCCTATTACAACAGAGGTCTTATACAGTGGGAAAAAAAGCAGTATACCTTTGCACGAGAAGATTTTACCCATGCTATCCAATTGGATAATACTTTTTCAGATGCTTTTTACATGCGTGGCACTTGTAATGAAGCACTCAATAACAAAGAACGGGCTTACGAGGATTACAAATTAGCAGTAAAATTTAATCCCAATAATATAGAGGCAAGAAATGCCTGTAACGACTTAAAAAAAGAACTCGGAAAATAGACTAAATTATTCATTTTTGGGCGTTCCTGCTTGCTTCGCGGCGCAGTCGGCGTGCTTACGGGCTACGCTATCGCTTCTGTGCGTTGCACCATGCGTGCATGCACGCATGCCCTCCGCATGCCTAACGCAAAAGAAGTGTTTTTTTTTGGGGTTTTTGGGTTTACCCACCCACCCGCCCACGAGGTAAAATGAGGTAAAAAACACTTCTTTGTATTAAAAAAATCGGTTTTTACGAGGGCGGGGGCGAAGCCCCCGCCCTCGTAGTGCATCGCAACATATTGAAAAACAACACTTCATCAAAAAATACAAAACAAACTTTTTTACCTTGTTTTTGCGTGAGGGATAGGAGCGAAAAGCCTGCAATGCGCGTAGCGAATGAAGTACAGGCGTGGCATGCCACGTCTCTACCAGCGTATAGCCCGACCCGAAGCAGAAGGGCTTTAGCCCTACCTGCGAAGGGACACGCCTTGAATTTTTTTATGATACGTAACATCAGTTAGTATGTTTTTGTATCAGAAAGCCACGCTAAAATCTCTGTTGCAGATAGTTTAGATTTCTCAAATTCAGACAAGTTCCTCACCACCTCACCTTGTCGCATTTGTATCAACCGATTTCCATAACGAAGCATATCTTTGACGTGATGAGTAATTAAAATACAAGGAATTTTACATTCTGTTATAATTTTTTCTACCATATTCATTACTGTTTCGGCAGATTTTACATCTAAAGCCGCTGTGGGTTCGTCTAATAAAAGGACATCAGGTTTGTGCCATGTGTGCATCAGCAAAGCCAAAGCCTGCCTTTGCCCTCCTGAGAGTTTACCCATTTCCTGTTCCAATTTATTTTCTAAACCCATGTTCAGTGTGGCTACTTTTTCCTGAACTTCCCTATAAAAAGAAGCATTAACCGCCATTTTGAAGCCAATCACTTTTTTTCTTAAATACGCTAATCTGAAATTTTGCACTACTGTTAATTCCGATACTGTATTGCTCAGCGGATTTTGGGCAATTCTGACTATGTTTTTGCTTCTCTCTTGTACAGAAAGTTGCGAAATATCTGTATTGTTGAGTATAATTTTACCTGAATCCAACATAACATTCCCGCTGATGGCATTAAGTAATGTGCTTTTACCACTGCCATTACTCCCAATAAGTACTAAAAAATCCTCTTTTTGTAAAGAAAAAGAAACTTCTTTTAGCCCATAAATACGGGTTTGACTATCTATCTCAAAAACTTTGGTAGCATTTTCTATATGTAACATGAACAGAAAACAAAAGTATACATTTTCTACTCGTTAAGATAACGCTTTAATTTTTTAATTCGTTTGTGTTTTTCTTTTTCAAGATGTGCTTTTTGTTTTTGAATACTCATATCGGGGATAGCTTGTTCCGCAGTAGTCTGGTCTAATTCTGAGGAAGCCTCCGATAAATCCTTTATCTGTTTGAGTAAAGATTTGGCGTACTCATCTTCACATTTAACAGGTTGTACTTCACACAAATTTTCTATTTCTGCATCTGTATTGGAAGCAAGTATTTTTGAATTTTGTACAAGTATGGTATCCAATACCTCTTCTGTATACACAAATTGAGTATTTTGATTTGCTTTAACTTTATTACTTATTGTATTTGTTTGAGAAAGAGCCACAAAGAAAACTAACAACAAACCGGCCAACAATGACCATATATAATTGTATTGGCTGCTTTTTCGAGATGTTTGTAAAGCATCTAATTCTTTTTCTATGTTTTGCCACACCTTGTCAGAAGGCTTGTACGTGGGCAGTTTTGTATATAATTTTGTTTGCATATCTGTTCAATGTTTAAGTATCGTTTGTAATTTTTGTTTTAATATCTGTTTGGCGTAATGCAGTTGAGATTTTGAAGTACCTGTGGAGATATTCATCATCTGTGCGATTTCATCGTGTGCATAACCTTCTATTTCCGCAAGAACAAATATTTGTCGGCATTTTTCAGGCAAAGATAAAATACATTTTTCCAAGTATTCCATATCTGTTTCCTGTTCTGCCCAAGTATCAAAGTCATCATCAGTAACGGGTAAAGTTGTGTATTCATATTCTGAGTATTTTAAGGATTTCTTTGTTTTCTTAATTGCACATCTGACAACAATTTTTTTTATCCATGCTCCGAGAGTACTTTCATTCCTGAACTGATGAATATGTTTGAATACTTCTAAAAAAGCCTCTTGCAAGGCATCTTCGGCATCTTCATAATGATTGCATAAACGCACCGCTACGGTAAACATAGCTTCGCAGTAGCGTTCATACAACAATTTCTGATAACGCCTGTCCTGATGTATGCAGCCTTGAATAAGTGCTTCTTCGGTGGTGTTCACAAGTCTTATACTGCAAAGAGATAAAAACTATAAAAAAGGTTGGAAAGTAGAGGTAAAATTTATTCTCAAAGATGTTTTTTCTCTGCAAAACCTTCCATTTTCTGCAATCCCTCCAAAAGCAGATTAAAAAAATAGACATAACGCAGAATAAATTCCATAAATTCTTCTTCATCATATTGCAGATAGGTACGCCATACCAATAACCCTCTTGGAGTGGTTTGCATGTATATTCCTTTATCCCGTAATAAAAAACTGATGATATTGGTATTAAACCATTTTTCAATGATATAAGGTTCTTTGGATTGTAGGATAAAATGCTTGTTAAAAGCACCATTTTTGATGTCCACCAATTCCTGTTCATATAGTTCTGTTTTTTTGGAAGGCAATGGCAGTAAGGTAAAGGAAGGAATATCTACACTTTTGCTTTCTATGTAAAAGAACGAATAAAAATATACATTGTAAAAGTCTTTTTTGTGTGCAAACATATAATCAAAGGTGGCTATTTTGCAGACTTCATTTTCCATTTCAATATAACCAACCACATCTTTGAAGCCTTTTTCTGTAAACATAGGTAACTGAAACACGCTTTTGTTGTTGGGTAACTGAGTGTATTCTTCTATATAACCGCACAGTTCTGCAAAATCTGCCAATAAACTTTTTCGCTCTCTTTTATATTTACGGATACCTTTTAGCTTTGAATAGACCACCAACCCACTGGATAAAATGGCAATAATAATGCAAAACAGCATTTCATAAACATACTGAACATGGTCAGGATTTCCTTCTATGAGCAGACCGATAATGATAGCCGTAAAGAACAATACGACTACAATCGTGGCTACTATAAAATAGTTCAGATAATCTCCTGTACCTTTCATGCTTTATGTATACGCAAGAACAACAATTTTATCTGTTTTATCACCGTAAAATGCTTAATTTTTGGGTAAATATACCTCCCTGACTGTAAATAACCACATTATATAAACCAGCGGGCAGTTGTTCGGTATTGAGGGTGTAGTTTTGTGTTGCGTTCAAAGTTTCTTTGTGTATCACACGCCCTAAATTGTCTACAATGTGAAGATTTTCTGCATTACTTGGTAAAAGAATATTTACTTTGTCCCGTGTAGGATTAGGATATATCACAAAATCTTTATCTTTTAATTTGATGGTTTGTGTAATTCCTGAAGCCAAAGTTACTTCTACCTTGAAATCATCAAAATAAAAACCGTCTTTTGTAACCCAACTATCACTACCTAACCAAAAACGGAACTTGACATTGCTCATACCCAAATAATCGCTTAAATCTATTTCTTCCTGTACCCAAGTATTTTGCGTACCATCATAAAGCGGTTCATTCAAAGGTTGTACACCTCCAAATCCTGTACCTGTACCGCTATTTGTGTATATTCCACATTGAGGTATCCAAGTACTTCCTCCATTCGTAGATACCATAAACTGTACATAGTCGTAGTCATTTTCAATATCCCATTGGGCATAAAAATTTACTTTGGCTTGTACCACACCTGCTAAACTGATACTGTTCAAAGAAGTTATCATAGTGTTGGCATTATTGGCATAATTGCCTGTGGGCGTATCTGTGATAGAAGAAGGTGCAGATACAAATTTAGAAGTAGTGATATTCCAACCTGTGGTAGTAGTCCATTGGCTGAGGTTGGTCGCATTGTCATTAACCAAAAGTGTACCTCCTGATGTGTTATAAATTTTGGTGAGCGTATCATGATAGGTTACACCGTTGAAAGAAGTTTGCAAAATAAATTTTACTACACTTCCTGAGGTAATAGTAGGTTGCAATTGAACCAGAAATGAGTCTTTTTTTGTGTCAAAGAAGGAACTGAAAGAAGTGAATGTTTTACTGCTGGGCGTAATACTTTGGATATTACTTGTTAAGGGAAGCAGATTTACGGTAACCATACTGGAATTTTGTACTCCGAAGGAAGTAACCGTAAAAGGCAGATAGAAAGATAGATTAGAAATATTTTTCGGACTTTTATCTTTGCTTTCTGCATGTTCTCCTACCAAACGTGCTGCGTACAGGTTTTGAACGATATTTTCTTTACAAATAGGAATAATTCTACTCATAGAGGGCCAAAAACCATCAGAAGAAGAACCACATTCAGGCGTTAAAGAAAGAATTTTATTTTTAGTAGTTTGTTCGCCGTACATCCAATCATCTGAATCACCATTGACTACGTAACCTACAGTTTGGTCGCCTGTACCATACGTATAGTCATTTACTTGTGTCATGAGTTTTCCATATTCTACAAACTGTGCAGAATCGGGGGTAAAATAAGAAGGTAAATGCCCCCAAGGGTAGATTAACAAATTGCCGTAAGTATGGTAATTCAACGCTATTTTGAAGTTTTTTGCCTGACAAAAATTTCTTACAGCTTGTAGTTCAGGTTCAGAAAAACCCGCAGTACCTCTGTATGTGTCATTACTGGGATTAGGAGAAGAACCTATATCGTCATAGCCCCAATGGAAGCCATAATTACGGTTAAGGTCTACACCAAAACTGCCACCGTTATTCCTGCGGTTTTTACGCCACATGCCCCCGCCCGTTGGGTTAGTCATCTGATTGTGTATATATCCGTCAGGGTTTACCATAGGAATAAAGTATAGTTCGCGGTTGTTTACAAGGTACTGTATTTCAGGATTGGTAGCATAGTTTTCTACAAGGTAATACGCATAAAAAATAAGTGCTGAAAGTCCTGCGGGTTCGCGTGCGTGATGAGTAGCTGTGTATAATACCTGCGGTTCAGTTTCATTCGTATTAGGGTTATCAGATATTTTGAAGGCAAGGATAGGTCTGTTTTCTATGCTATACCCGATAGTATCTATTTTTGATACCAAAGTTGGGTAATTAGCTTTAAGATTATTCAAATGCCCGATAAATTCGCTGTATGTAAAAAAGCCTCCCATACTGCCAAGTGTAAAACCAGTGGGCGTTTTTACCGTATCTGCGGGATTATAGCCACCTATGGGCAAACAGGAAGCATTATGCGTTTTGTGGGTATGTGCTGTATTGTTTTGCTGTTGGTAGTAGTGTATTACATCAGGGATAAGTACTTCATGCTGAATATTATGCTGTTTTAGTTTTTCAACGTCAGTATATGAAATATCGGCGGTAAAAGAATGTCCCTTACGATATTCTCCATGGTCTATATCCAAACCGATAGAGGATAAAAATTTAGGTTCTGCATACATACGCACCCGCGCATAGCGTTCCTGTGCGGTAAGCCAAAGCGTAGAACAAAGCAAGAAAAGAAATACCCAACGAAGCATATTTCAAAAGTAAGTGTTTTGTAACAAATATACAAATGCAAATTTCTACAAAGACCTTGTTTTGGCAATAAGAATACACCTGTTCCCTTCTTTACGCATTTCGTAGCTTGACCATTGTACAATGATATGCCCACCAAGTTGTTTAAAGAATGCAATCAGTTGTGCGGGGGTATATAACTTCACTTGCTCGTAATAAGTGTATGAAACTTCTTTATCTTCAAAAGCAATAGTTTTAAGCACAGCATTATTCACAATTTCCCTCGTGATATGGAAGATTATACCTTGTTTTTCTATCTGTTCTTCTTTGATGAGGTTTTTAATCACATACTCTGCATTCAGATAGTCTAAAACAACCAGATGCTTGCTTTGTATAACCAGATTCTGCAATACCTTAAAATTGTCTTGGTCGTCTTCAAAATATCCGAATGAAGTAAAAAGATTACTTACCACATCAAATTTTGCTTGCAGTGGAATGCGTATATCTTGTACTGAAAACTGTACATTTTTTATGTCAGAACTGTTTTTAATCGCTTCTGTAATACTGTTCGGGGATAAATCTATACCTGTAACCTGAAATCCCTTTTGGGCTAAATAGATAGCATGCCTGCCTGCACCGCAAGCGGTATCTAACCACGTACAACCTTGTTTAATAAGGTTTTGATGGAATAGAAATTCCACTAATTTATCTATAAAAAACTGTGCTTCCTGTGTGTTTCTGTGGTTATACAGAACAGGATAATACGGACTGTCAAACCAGTTTTTGAACCATTCTTGTTGTTTCACGTCCAATATTAACAAAATTTGCAACTGTTTAGATTTTGTTTTTCGCTCTTACTTGAGTTTTAGGGAGAAATGTTTAACTGATGTTCTATATCAAAAATTTTGTGGGCGTGTCCTTCACTGCGTTCAGGTCGGGCTATCCGCTACAATTCCTCATTCGCTACGCTCATTGCGGGCTTTCCGCTGCTATCCCTCACGCGGATAGGTGCGCATACATATACACACACGCATACGCGTTAGGCATGCGGAGGGCATGCGTGCTTGCACGCATGGTGCGTCGCACCGAAGCGATAGCGTAGCCCGTAGCACGCCGACTGTGCAGCAGGAACGCCCAAATAAAACATTCATAAATAATGTTTTGATGCATCACCCTAAAAGTGGAATAGAGCGTTCATTATTTTTCAGGAAAAGTTTCATTTTTATCAAAAAATTCTATTTTTGCATGCACATTACTACGTATGCGAAGAGTATTGGCGTTAAGTTTTATATTTTTAACTGTGCTTGCTGTTGCCCAACCTCAGTTTGCTGCAGATTACAAGGAAGCTAAGTATTATGAAGATTTGGAAGATTATCTGAGTTTACTCAAAGTCTATGATAAGATATATCAGAAGGATACCAGCAATGCTTTAATTAAGTATAAAATAGGACAAGTGTATGCAGAAAAACTTAATCAGCCCGAAAAAGCCATGCCTTATTTTATTGCAGCAGCCAAATCAGGAGGTAAAAATATAGAAGCACGCTTGTATTACATGGTAGGCAATTACTATAAAAGTCAGGGTAAATTTCAGGAGGCTCTGTATATGTTCCAGAAATATCTTGTTACTTCTCCCATTAAAGATGTAACCACAGTAGATGCAGAAAAATCTGTAAAACACTGTAAAGTAGGTATTCAACTCTTAAAACGTCCTATCACTGCCACTACTGTCAACATGGGTACAGATATTAACTCCCCGCAGGAAGACAATCATATTGTTATTGCCCCAGATGAGAGTTTTATTTTGTTTGCTTCCAACCGACCTGACAAAACTACTGCCCAGGCAGGTTCTGGTACAGATATTTTTATCGCCAGACGGGTTACAGGTGTAAAATATGCCAATCCAGTGCGTCTGCCTGCACCTGTAAACACAAACGGATATGATATTCCTTTGTGTCTGATGCCTGACGGAAAAACTTTGTATATTTTTAACTCCCTCAAAAATGACGGGGATATTTATGTAACTACTTTAGACCCCGCCACAGGTAAATGCACAACCCCTGAACCGCTCCCGCCAACCATCAATACTTCGGACAACTACGAAGGTGATGCTACGGTATCCCCTGACGGTAAAATGATTATCTTTACCAGTGACAGAGAAGGAGGTATAGGTGGCAAAGACCTTTATATCAGTTTCAAAGATGAACAAGGGCAATGGAAACCTGCCCAATTGATGGGCTTTAATATCAATACAGATGGAAATGAATTTGCTCCATTTTATCATGCAGAAACAAAAACACTGTATTTCAGTTCGGACAAACAACCGGGTATAGGAGAAACAGATATATTCAAAACCACCCTGCAACCTAATAATACATGGTCTACACCCCAAAATTTAGGGTTGCCTATCAATACCTACCGTGATGATGAAGGTTTTGTGATTGCACCGAAAAGTAAAGTCGCCTATACGTGTTCGCGTGGCGATGTCAAGGAAAGAGAAGGCTATCAAGATATTTATCAAATCAACATTCCGAAGGGGCTGGAAGGTTTAAATACTGTTTCCTTTACAGGTGTAGTCAGGGATAAACGCTCACAAAAACCCGTGGAAGCGCATATCATTGTAGAAGATATTCAGGCAAAACAACGTATTACAGAGTTGAATACAGACCCCATAGACGGTTCTTATACTATTATTCTTGCACCGGGCAAAGAATACGCTGTTTCTATTACCGCCCCCGGGTATTTATTTACCTCGGATAACATAATTATCCCCGCAGACACTAAAGCACAGGAAGTAACCAAAAATCAATTTCTTATTCCTATTTCAAAAGGGGAAAAAGTGACTTTGAACAATATATTTTTTGATACAGGTAAAGCAACATTAAAACCACAATCTATTCTGGAACTGAACCGTGTCGTAGCTTTAATGCAAGCTAATCCGCGTATGAAAGTACAAATCAACGGGCATACGGATAATCAGGGAGATGAAAAAACGAATCTTGTTTTGTCTGAAGAGCGAGCAAAAGCTGTAATGGATTTTTTAGTAAAAGCTAATATTGCTCATGACCGCATACAAACCAAAGGATTTGGTCAATCCCAGCCTATAGCAGATAACGGTACGGAAGAAGGCAGAAAACTTAACCGCAGAACCGAATTTGAAATATTGGAAAACTGATGAGATAATTTGTAGAAATGCAATATGTTACATTTGTAAGTTATATATTGATGAGATGATTTGGTAATGTATTGAGTTGGTGGTGGGGTAATTCAGTAATGTGATTTTGAAAAAATTGATTATTTTTGCAGTGTTGTGCCAAAATTAGCTCATGGAGATGTTTTGTTTCTGCTTATACAGATAAGTATATTGCTGATTACCGCAAGAATTTTAGGAGAAATTGCCCGCAGATTCAGACAACCCACCGTAATAGGGGAGTTGTTTGCAGGCATTATCATAGGACCCACTCTGATAGGAGGTATATTTCCTGATTTTATAGACTGGTTATTTAAAACACACAAAAACGCTTATTTAGCTTATGATGGTTTGACCTCTGTAAGCATGGTATTTCTGATGTTTGTGGCAGGTATGGAAGTGGAATTTGAAAATATTATCAAACGGGGTAAAGTTTCTTTAATTATTACAGCCACAGGCACAATTATTCCTTTTATGTTAGGTTTTGGAGTGGGTTGGTTAGCTTATCCTTATATTCAAATAGGTACAAACAAACTTTTGTTTGCCATGTTTGTAGGTACAGCACTATCTATTTCAGCCTTGCCTGTTATTGCCAAAATTCTATTGGACTTATCCCTTATCAAGACGGATTTAGGAAGCATTGTAATTGCCTCAGCCACTTTGTCTGACATTATCGGGTGGCTTTTGCTGTCAGTTATTTTGAGTAATATTGGTACAACACATCATGAATACAGTATTGGTTTTACTTTTTTAATGACCATTTTATTTACTATCATCACTTTAACCGTAGGCAGATGGGCAATAAACAAACTGCTTCCGCTGTTCAGACAAAATTTTGCAGGGCAGGGCGGAGTTATAACATTTGCGTTATGTACTTGTTTCAGTGCGGCGGCTTTTACTGAATACATAGGCATACATGCTCTTTTTGGTGCTTTTGTAGTGGGGATTGCTTTTGGTGATTCCATGTATTTCAGTGAAAAATCCCGTGAGATTATATATCAGTTTGTTACCAATATTTTTGCTCCGCTGTTCTTTGCTTCTGTGGGTCTACGGGTGAATTTTATCAGTAATTTTGATATTTGGATTGTGCTTGTAACGGTATGCATCGCCTTTATAGCCAAGTTTACTGGTTCTTTTATAGGGGGTTATATTTCAGGATTACGGGGTTATCAAGCCTTGGCGGTTGGAGCAGGGTTGAATGCAAGGGGAGCTATGGAGATTATTTTGGGACTTATTGCTTTAGAATACAAAATCATTGATGAAAAAATATTTGTCGGATTAGTAATTATGGCACTTATTACCAGCATGACCAGCGGAGGGTTGATGAAGTATTTTATTAAAAAGCAAGAACAACAAAACAAAACGCTCATTTCTCCTGAACTGATAAAAGAAGAAACACCGTCAGGCGTTTGAAATATACCATTTCAGTATTTTTTCCATCCAGTAAGGCATGGATAAATTGGCAGGTGTGCCTTCAGGTATTTTTTCCAGCATTGATTTAATCCTTTTCTGCAAATCATCTAATTCTTCCGTGTGTTCCTGCCATGTATTGTTTTTGAAATACAATAAGATATTCAGGAAGTCTTTCATAAATGGTACATCTGTTTTTTCAAAATAGTTTGCCGCTTTTGGATAATAACGAATGGCTTCCTGTATTTCTCCGATAATACACAGGTACATCACCTTCAAAGCGTACAAATCTTCTATTTTAAAGGTGGCTTCCAGAATATCAGGATTTTTTTCTACTTCTTTAATGTATTCAAAAAATTGTCTTTTGAAGAAATCCGTGTTCTGGGCAGGAATGTTCGGAAAACCTGCCGAATAAGTGGCAACTAATTGTGTATATGCATAAATAAGACGGGTTCTTTTATTATTCTGTCGTAAAAAATGAATGTATTCTTTTACTGTTTCTATCGCTTCTGTGTAAGCCGCTGCCGCACACTGCACGTATACTCTGTTGGTGTACAACGCTTCTGAACTGGGGATATTACCTTCCTGTACATCTTTCCATATTTCATCAGAAATAGAAAGAGCTTCCTGATAGCGTTGTACACGGCATAAAAACAATTTCCATTGAAATTTTATAGCAAATTCTGTTTCTCTTATGTAGTTTGCTCTATACACGACAAGAGGTATATAAGGATTCTCTTCATGTATAGCAAATAATTCTTTGAAATTTCTCTCCGTAGTCCGAAACTCTTTTGAAACATCATGAAGTTTGAAATTGGTAAAGGTATAATGATACACCATATTAAATCGGGGGTAATCCTTCATTTTCTTAGCCCTTTTTTTCATGTCTGATAATACAGATTTGGCACTCTCAAAACCAAGCTCAATGATTTTTTGATAAGCAGTACGCACATCTATTTTATGTGCCTCCCACTCCCGTAATAACTCATTGACTTTTTCCCATTCCTCAACCCAAGGCAAAACCTCATTTTTGGTTCTGAACACTTGATAGTAATTGATAATCCCTTCTACAACAGCAGGCATCAGTTCAAAAATATTGCGTTTTTTTAGTGTTTCGTATAAAGTAATAAGTTCAGGAAGTAATTCTTGAAACTCATTTTTTTGAATGTTATGCCGCAATCTGAACCATATTTTTTCTTCTTCGGCTAAGGTTTCATCTTTGGGTGCAAGTAAAGACGATTTTTGTACACTTTCTATGATTTTTTTCCGTAACTTAAAAAAACGGTTTTCTATTACCTTATAATCCACATTTTCCAATTCTTCCTTGTATATGTGTGCTATTAACTTGGATTGCTCTATGAAGGTGTTATTTTTGGCATTTTCTAAATAGATTAAACATCTGTTGGCTTTGGGTGAGTTGGAAAATGTATCCTTCAAACTTTGCTTTTCTGCCGTAGATAAACTCTGATACCACTTCAATAAACTTTTATGTGCCGTCATATATTCAGCAATATAAAAAAATATGAACTCACAAAAATAAATAAATTGTAATTGATACGACATACTATATACTTATCCATCTCAAATAACACAAAAATAAAAATAAACGGTACAGCACTTGTTTTTATATCAATACTATGAAAAAGTCCATTCATTATATTCTCATCATTTGTGTAGCAGTATTTTTATCTGCTTGTAAAAAAGAAAAAAACAATACTTCCAATAACAACGGAGGTGGGGGCGGAAACGCTCAAAAAGAAAATATGCTCATCATTGAAAATGGAGCATTAAATGTTAATCCTGACCAGGCGGTAAGTTACAAGGCGCGGTTGGTTAATAAGGACGGAAGTACAGTTACTCCTGCTTCTCTGACATGGTCTACAGACAATAATGATGTAGCCGTGATAAGTTCTACAGGGGTTGCCACGCTTAAATCCACAGGTTTGGTTACAGTTACTGCTACTGCTACCTACAACGGAGCTACATTTACGGCTACTGCACCCTTACAAATTGCAACACCCAGCGTGTTTGCTGTAGCACCTGGTGCGTGCCTAATGTTTGCAGGGGAAAGCATCCAGTTAAATCCTGTGTATCTCAATGCCAGTAGTACGCCCAGTTATTCTTACAGCACAGATAAAAGCAGTGTTGCCAATGTAAGTAGTACAGGTGTAGTAAGTGCCGTAAGTGCGGGTTCTGCTACCATTACCGTAACTTCCAACACAAGTGCGGGTTCTGCCCAAGTCTTTGTTCCTGTATTGGTAATCGGTATTCCTGATGTAGTTTTACCTGTGGTGCGTGTAGATGTTACGCCTGACGCAGAAGATATTTTCAGAGGAGATACCAAACAGTTTGTCGCTAAAGCCTATAATGCAAACAATCAGGAAGTTACAGGTGAAACCTTTACATGGTCTGTGGAAGACCCCAGCATTGCCAGTGTAAGCAGTAGTGGTTTGGTTACAGGATTAAAAATAGGTGAAACTAAAATCCGTGCTGTTACTAAAGGAATTATTGGTGAAGCCAACTTAACTGTAAATCCTGATACAGTAGTAATTATCAGTCCACTTATGGCAACTATAAATCCTGGTGGAAGTCAGCAGTTTAATGCACAAGCCTATAATGCCCGTACAGCAACCGTATTGTCCGCTATTACCAATTTCAACTGGCAAATTCCAAACTATCCGCTTCCTGGTTTTGAGATATTTAATATTGGCACGGTGAACAGTACAGGCTTGGTAACGGTTAAACCTGAGGCTGTTCCCGGTTTAGCTTCCTTCGTGATAGCCTACATAGGAAACAATCCTGATTATGGCAGTGTCGCACCTATTATTGTAGGTTTTTAATACCAATCACGCATAAGGGTAGATGATGATGGGGGCTTTTTGCCCCCAATTATATTTATATGATAACCCTATTAGTTTTATTTAAGTTTTTATGGGCGTGTCCCTGCGCTGCGCTTCGGGTCGGGCTATACGCTACAAGTCCTCATTCGCTACGCTCATTGCGGGCTTTCCGCTGCTATCCCTCACGCAAAAAAGCAGCGCAACGAATGACTTATCCTATATATTCATTCAAGTTGCTTATGGTAATTTTTCTATTTCTTCTCGGGTTAATCCTGTTT
>Ga0272446_1004389_pt1 | contig 16737 bp, 14 predicted proteins | sample YNPCB0061_FD_194587 | JGI IMG/M metagenome (GOLD analysis project Ga0272446, IMG submission 194587) | Hot spring microbial mat communities from Yellowstone National Park, WY, United States - YNP-CB-006-1 | ecosystem: Environmental > Aquatic > Thermal springs > Hot (42-90C) > Sediment | place... | reverse complement strand
GGCGATGGGACACGGCCTCGTCGTGCAATATCCGGACGCCAGCGTCCTGGAGGCGCGACAGGAACGGCCCTTCGGGCGGCCGGTCCGTGATCAGCGCCGCGAAGCGCGCAAGAGGGGCGATCCGCTCGAGCGCGGCGCGGCCGAACTTCGTCGCATCCGCCACGAGCAGCGCGCGCGCGGCCCCTGCGATGGCGGCGCGCTTGACGCCGATCTTCTCGCCGTCGAAGTCGGTCGGGGCGCCATGGGCGTCGAAGCCCGAGCACGCGACGACCGCGACATCCAGCCCGAGGCCTGCGAGGGCGCGGACCGTCTCGCCGCCGACCAGCGAGCCGTCGGTGCCGCGTACCGTGCCGCCGAGCACGCGGACTTCCGGCCCGTCGGGCCCGGCCAGCCGCAGCGCCGCGAGCATGTTGGTGGTGAACACCTTGAGATCGCGGCGCGTGGCGAGCGCGGCGGCGAGCGCTTCGACGGTGGTGCCGACATCGAGGAAGACCGCCGCACCGAGCGGGATTTCGCGCGCGGCAAGGGCGGCGATGCGCGCCTTGGCGTCGCGCTGGCGGTCCTGCTTGCCTGCATGGGCAAGGCGCACCGCACCGGCAGGCCCTGCGCCGCCATGGAAGCGCTGCAGCAGCCCACGCTCGGTGAGCGCGATGATGTCGCGGCGGATGGTCTGGGTGGAGACCCCGAACTGGCGTGCCAGACCCTCGACCGTGCCGAAGCCCTGCTCGCCGACCAGGCGGAGAAGGGCCGCCTTTCGCGGCGAGAGATCCGATCCGCTCATGGTGGAAGAATTCCTACAATCACCTCGCCGCCGCGGGCCGCCCCGTCCTGACCATGGCGTCATTCTTGGGCTGTTCCCGGCGGCGCGGCCAGTGTGCGCGGGCCGTGTCACCAAATGATCATTTGCCGACCGTGTGTCGGAAAACGATTAGGATGCAGCCGTGAACACGCAACTGGAACCGCTGCGGCTGGCCGAGGCCGGCAGCCTGAGCCTGCGCGGCATCGTCAAGCGCTTCGGCGCCACGCGGGTCCTCGACGGGATCGACCTCGACATCCGGGCGGGGGAGTTCCTGACCCTTGTCGGCCCCTCGGGCTGCGGCAAGTCCACCCTGCTGCGCATCATCGCGGGGCTTGAGGCGCAGGACGCCGGCAGCGTCACCATCGGCGGGCACTGCGTGGATGCGCTCCCTCCCTCGGAGCGCGACGTCGCGATGGTTTTCCAGTCCTACGCGCTCTATCCGCACATGAGCGTCGCGCAGAACATCGCGAGCCCGCTCGAGTTGCGCCGCCTCAGCCTGATCGAGAGGCTGCCGCTGCTGCGCTGGCTCTCCCCGCGCCGGCCGCGGGTGATGCGCGAGATCATGGACGAGGTCCGCGCCATGGCGGCGCAGCTGCAGCTCGAGGGCCTGCTCGATCGGCGACCCGCGCAGCTCTCGGGCGGGCAGCGCCAGCGCGTCGCGCTGGGCCGCGCCATGGTGCGCCGGCCGGCCGCCTTCCTGATGGACGAGCCGCTGTCCAACCTCGACGCCCAGCTGCGGGTGCACATGCGGACGGAACTCGCGGAGCTTCATGCGCGGCTCGGCGCGACCTTCGTCTATGTCACGCACGACCAGGTCGAGGCGATGACCATGTCCGACCGCGTCGCGCTGATGGATCAGGGGCGGATCCTTCAGCTCGGCACGCCGGCCGCGCTCTATGACGAGCCGGCCGACCTGACGGTGGCGCGCTTCATCGGCAGCCCGCCGATCAACCTGCTCGCCCTGCGGGCCGGGGCCGACGGCATGGTGCGGGCCGCGGGGCTCGCCCTGCGCGCCCCCGCCCCCGGCCCGGTCAGCCTCGGCATCCGGCCTGAGGCTCTGCATCTTGCCCCCGCCGCGCCGGGCCTGCTGCAGGCGCGGCTGCGGCGGGCCGAGAATCTCGGCGCCGAATGGCTGCTGCATGCCGAGGCCGCGGATGGCACGCCGCTCGCGATCCGCATGACGGCGGCCGAGCGCGCCGCGGCGGCGGGGTTGATCGGCCCGATCCTGCATTTGCGGGCGGGGCGCGAGGGCACGCATCTCTTCGGCGCCGATGGCCGGCGCCTTGCCGTGGGCCAGATCGCGGAGGTCACGGCATGAGAAGCGCGCGCCTGCGCCGTGAGCACCGCGCCGGCACGGCCTTCGCGCTGCCGGCCTTCGCCCTGATCCTGGCGCTGCTGCTGGCGCCGCTCGCCGCGCTGCTCGCCCTGTCGTTGACCGACTATCGCCTCGGCGCCGTCGCCGTGCGCCTGGTCGGGCTCGACCACTATGCCGCGCTGTTCTCCGACGAGGTGTTCCAGCGCTCGCTGCGCAACACCTTCCTCTATGTCGCCTTCGTCCTGCCCGGCGCGGTGTTCGGCGGCCTCGGCGTGGCGCTGCTGGTGCATGCGCGCGGCCGCAGCCGGGCCTTCTACGAGGTCGCCTACTTCCTGCCCGTGACCGCGACGCTCGTCGCCATGGCGACCGTCTGGCAGTTCATGCTGCATCCCTCGCTCGGTCCCGTCAGCGCGCTGCTCCGCGCCCTCGGCTTCGGGGATGTGGACCTGCTGAACGATCCCTCGCTCGCCCTCGCGACGCTCGCGCTGATCGGGCTGTGGCAGGTGATCGGCTTCAACATGGTGCTGTTCCTGGCCGGGCTCTCGGCCATCCCGCGCGACCTCTACGAGGCGGCGGCGCTGGATGGCGCGCGCCGGGCGCCCGACCGCTTCCTGCGCGTCACCTGGCCGATGCTGGGGCCGACCACCATGTTCGTCACCGTCACCAGCACCATCACCGCCTTCAAGGTGTTCGACACGGTGGTGGTGCTGACGCGCGGCGGGCCGCTCGGGGCGACCGAGACGCTGCTCTACGTCCTCTACCTCGAGGGCTTCCAGTATTTCCGCATCGGCTACGCCGCCGCCATGACCGTGGTGCTGCTGGTCTTCCTCGTCCTGCTGTCCATCCTGCAGGCGCGCGTGATCGAGCGCAGGGTCCACTACGCATGAGACGCGGCCTGGTCCCCCGGCTTCTCGCCCATGCGGTGCTGCTGTCCGGCGCGGTGGTGATGCTGGCGCCCTTCGTCTGGATGCTGCTGACCTCGATCCGCCCCGCGGAGGAGGTGTTCGGCGCCGTCTTCAACCCCGTCCCCGGCCGCTTCGCCGGGGGGGAGAACTATCTGCGCGCCGTGGTCGAGGGGCGGCTGCCGCGCACCATGCTGAACGGCGCGATCGTCTGCCTTGGCATCCTCGCGGTGCAGCTCCTGTTCGCCATCCCCGCCGCCTATGCGCTGGCCAAGCTCCGCTTCCACGGCCGCGGCGTGCTGTTTGGGCTGGTGCTGTTCGGCCTCTGCGTGCCGATCCAGGTGCCGGCGCTGCCGCTCTATCTCGCCTTCGCCCAGGCGGGGTTGCTCGACACCTTCTTCGCGCTGATGGCGCCCTTCTTCCTGACCGTGTTCGGGATGTTCCTGTTCCGCCAGTTCTTCCGCACCTATCCGGACGAGGTGCTGGACGCCGCCCGGCTCGACGGCATGGGGGAGTTCGAGATCGTCTGGCGGCTCGCCACCCCCGCCGCGCTGCCCGCGATCGCGGCCTTCTCGGTCTTCTCGGTGGTGGCGCACTGGAACGACCTCTATTGGCCGCTGATCGTCGTCACCTCCTCCGAACTCGCGACACCGCCGCTCGGCATCCTCGCCTTCCGTGACACCGAATCGGGCGGCAACTACGGCGCGCTGATGGCCGCCGCCGCCCTCGTCACCGCGCCGCTCATTCTCGCCTTCCTGCTCGCGCGGCGCGCCTTCCTGCGCGGGATCACCATGACCGGCCTGCGCTGACCCCCAGAGACAGGAGACCTTCATGCCCACCCGCCGTTCCGCCCTGCTTGCCGCCGCCGGCGTGCTCGCCGCGCCTGCCGTGCCCCGCGCCCAGGCCGCGGTCACGCTCGACGTGCTCTTCGCCAACCCCTCCTTCGCGCGCTTCTTCACCCCGATCGCCGAGGCCTTCCAGCGCGCCAACCCGGATGTGCGCATCGCCTTCCGCCAGCCGGCGCCGAACTACGACGAGCAGCACCAGGCGCTGCTGCGCGCGGCGCTGACCAACCAGCTGCCCGACGTCGCCTTCCCCGGCTTCAACCGCCTGCCGGAACTCGCCCGCACGCTGGCGCAGCGCAACCAGATCGTCGATCTCGGCCCGCTGATCGCCGAGGAAGGCGCGGCCTGGAAGGCGGCGAACTTCGCCGACCGCATGCTGGCGCTCGGGCAGGTGGACGGCCGGCAGGTCGGCATGCCGTTCAACGCCTCCTCGCCGATCGCCTACTACAACCCCGAACTCGTCGCCCGCGGCGGCGGCAACCCGGACGCCTTCCCGACCTCCTGGGAGGCGGTCGTGGCCCTCGCCGCGCGCATCAAGGCCGCGGTGCCGCAGGCGATGGGCATCTCCTACTACATCAACTCCTTCGACAGCGACTGGCTGTGGCAGGCGCTGGTGCAGCAGGGTGGCGGGCGGATGCTGAACGCCGCCGGCACCGCGCCGGCCTTCGGGGATGCGGCGGGAAGTGCCGCGATCACGCTCGCCCGCCGCTTCGTCACGGAGGGCGGCATGGGTCTGATCGGCGACGAGCAGAACCGGCAGCAATTCGCCACCGGCGGCATCGGCATCATCTTCGACAGCCCGGCGCGGCTCAACGTGATCACCGGGCTCGTCGGCGGCCGCTTCCCGCTGCGCACCGCGCCCTACCCGATCACCGACGCGGCACGCGGCGGGGTGCCGACGGGCGGCAATGCCGCGGTGATCATGGCGCGCGACGCGGCGAAGCGCGCCGCCGCCTGGCGCTACGTGAAGTTCTCGGCCGGGCCGGAGGCGCAGAAGATCGCCGTGGAGATGACCGGCTACCTGCCGACCAACCGCCGCGCCGAGGCCGAGGAGTTCCTCGGCGCCTGGTATCGCGAGAACCCGAATGCGCGCGCAGCCGCCCTGCAGGCCGACAAGTCGCTCCCCTGGGAGGATTATGGCGCCAACGGGCCGCGCATCCACCGCGCCCAGCAGGAGATCCTGACCGCGGTGATGCGCGGGGACATCGCGCCTGCCGCGGGACTGGAGCGGATGGTGGCGCAGACCGCGGCGCTGATGCGCGGCTGAGAGGGCCGGCGGGCGGGGGCTGCTCTCCCCGCCCGCTGCGCCGATCACGCCCGGCGCACCTCCGGCCTTGCCCCGGCCTCGAGCGGAGTGGTGGCGGGTCACCGCAAGCCGAGATAGCGCGCCGCCACCTCCGCCGCCGCCTCCTCCGCCGTCGCGCAGCGCAGCACGCCTGGCAGGTCGGGGGCCTCCGGCAGGCCGATCACGAGGCGGCCGTGACGCAGGCCGAAGGCCATCTCGCTGATCGTCCCGTAGCTCACCGGCTCCTCACGCCCGCCGACCGCGACGAGGGCGAAGGCGGCGGTGGCGATGACGGCGTTGCGCGCCTCCCCGATCCCGGTCGCGACGGGGATGGCGACGTGGTCGTTCGCCTCCCGCCAGTCGTCGGAGGGCAGGAGGCCGATCATCAGCCCGCCGGCCTCGGCGCAGCCGCGGGAGGCGGCCTCCATCGCACCCCCGCGCCCGCCGCAGAGCAGCGGAAAGCCGATCCGCGCCAGAGCGCGCGCCGCCGCCGCGGCATCCGCCAGGGCCCGCACCGAGGGCTCGCGCGGGCCGATGATGGCCGCCGGGAGCCGGCGGCCGCCGCCCTGGCCGAGGAGCCACCGCGCCGCCTCGGGCGCGGACAGCCGCTCCCCGCCGCAAAGCGGCGCCTCCGCGGGCTGCCAGCGCATCGCGCGCGGATCGAGAACCGAGCCATCGTCCCGATACAGCCGGCCCTGGGAGCGGATCAGATCGTGGGGCATGGGCTGGACGGGTAGCGCGCCGCCGCGGCGAGGGGAAGCGCCGCGCCGTCGCCTCGGGCAGCCGCGTCATGGCCGCGGGCGGGAGGTGCGTCGCCATCCGTGCCGCTCCCCCCATCCCGCGCGGAGCGGATGCCAGCCGCGCCGCCGCAAGCCGCATCGGACGCGGCCGAGGGCGCAGGGTCGCGCGCCCCCATCGCTCAGGCGTGTGCCAGCTTCCGCATGCGAACTCGCATCGTCTTCCCGGCACTCAGCCGATGCCCTCCATCCCCGCCAGGGCGAGGATGGTCGCGAGGCTCGAGCGCATGCCGCGCAGGCACTCCGCCGGCTCGACATCGAGCCACTCCTCCAGCGAATGCGCCCGCCCGCCGCGCCCGCCCGCCCCGATCTTCAGCGCCGGGATGCCGAGGCTCATCGGGACGTTGGCGTCGGTCGAGGAGTATTCGAAGCGCGGCGTGTACCCCTCGGCCGCGACCGAGGCCGCGGCAAGCGCGCGGATCGGCGCGCCCTCCGGCGTCTCGCCCGCCGGGCGGTCGCCCACCCGCGCGATCTCGGCGCTGATCGCGCCGGCCTTGGTCGAGCGTGCGGCATTCTCCGCGGCCACCGCCTCCTCCACGATGCGCAGGAAGCGTCGGTCGAGACGGTCGAGTTCGGCCGCCGAGGCCGAGCGCAGATCCGCCTCAATGGTCACCGCATCGGCGATGGCGTTGATGGAGGTGCCGCCCGAGACGACGCTGACGCAATGCGTGGTCGGCGGGGTCTTCGGCACCTCGACCGCCGCCAGCGCGCGCGCGGCCTCGGCCATGGCGTAGACCGGGTTGACCAGTCCGAAGGCGGCATGGGAATGCCCGCCGGGGCCGCGGAAGGTGATGCGGTAGCGGCGCGAGCCGACGCCCCCCGCGACGATCCCCTCCACCTCGGGGCTGTCCACCGTGAGGAAGGCACGGAACCGCGCGCGGTGGCGCGAATGGGCGAAGAGGTGGCGCACGCCGCGCAGGTCGCCGAGCCCTTCCTCGCCCACATCGCCCACGAAGAGGATGTCATGCCGGGTGCGGATGCCGGCGGCGTCGAGGGCGCGGATGAAGGCGAGATTGACCGCGAGCGACCAGGTGTCGTCCGACACGCCGGGGGCGAAGAGCCTCGTGCCCTCCCGCCGCACGCGCACATCGGTCCCGGCGGGAAAGACGGTGTCGAGATGCGCCGCGACCACCAGGATGTCGCCATTGCCGAAGCCGCGGCGCAGGCCCATCACGTTGCCGACCTCGTCCTGCTCCACCTCCTCGAGGCCGTGGGCGCGCAGCATCTCGAGATAGGCGGCCGCGCGCCGGGCCTCGCCGAAGGGCGGCGCGGGGATCTCGGTGAGGGTGATGACGTCCTCGACGGTCCGCTCATGCTCGGCGGCGAGCGTCGCGCTCGCCTTGGCGAAGCGCGCGTCGGCGCGGATGGCGGCGATGGTCTCGGTGGCGTTCATGCGGGTCCTTCCGATGCTTCGCATGGGTCGGGGGCGCGCTCCGGGATGCGGCGCCGCCGACGGAGGGGGGGGTCCTCGGCGCTGCGGCGGCTCGTCCTATCTCCGGACCCAGGCGATGACGCCATCGGCGCCCGCCAGGCGCTCGACGCGGCCCATCGCCTCGAGCCGGCGCAGATGGGCGAGGGTCTCGCCCAGCCCGAAGCCGAGGTTGCGCTCATCGAGCGGGCGCGGGAACAGCGCCGGCAGCAGGGCATGGGCGGTGGCGGGCGCGGCGCAGGCCTCCTCGAGCACCGCGAGCCGCCGCTCGTGATGCGCCGCAAGCGCGTCGAGCCGCCCATGCAGCGCCCGGAACGGTTCGCCGTGGGAGGGCAGGACCAGCACATCCTCCGGCAGGTGCCGGAAGCGGGCGAGCGAGGCGAGGAAGGCGCCGAGCGGATCGGCCATCGGCTCGCCCGCATGCAGCCCGACATAGGGCGAGATGCGCGGCAGGATCTGGTCGGCCGCGATCAGGACATTCGCCTCGGCGCAGAAGAGGCAGGCCATGTCCGGCGCGTGCCCCTGGCCGGTGATGACGCGCCACTCCCGCCCGCCGATGCGCAAGGCCTCGCCGTCGGCGATCGCGCGGAAGGCGCGCGGCAGCGGCGCGACGGCGCGGACATAGAGCGGGCCGCGTCGGCGCAGGAAGGCGCAGTACGCCTCCGGCGCGCCGGCGATGCGGGCGAACTCCGCCTGCTGCTCGATCATCTCCGCGCCGGTGTCGAACCACAGCGCGCGCGCCTGCAGCCACTCGATCCGCGTCATCATCGGCATGAGCCCGTGCGCGGCGGCGAGCCAGCCCATCAGCCCCGCATGGTCGGGGTGGAAATGGGTGATGAGCAGGCCCGCGAGCGGGCGCCCGCCCAAGGCCTCCCCCGTCAGCGCGGCCTGCCAGTGCCCGCGCGTCTCCTCATTGGCCACGCCCGCATCCACCGCGAGCCAGCCCGCCCCGTCCTCGATCAGCCAGACATTCACGTGGTGCGGCGGGAAGGGGAGGGGGAAGCGCAGCCAGCGCAGGCCGGGAAGAAGGGTGCGGGCCTCGCCCGGCGGGGGGATCTCGAAGGTCATCGCGGCGCGCAGCGTGGCCCGGCGGGGGCGGGAGCTCAATCCTCGCCCCCGGCATGGCTGGCCTCACTCGAGCAGGGCGGCGCGCAATTCCGCGAGCGCGGCCCGGTCGAGACCGAGGCCCTCCCGCGCCAGCCCCTCGACGCCGCCGAAGGTGGCAAGCGCGCGGTCGAGCGCCTCCTCGAGCAGGGCGGGGTGGGTGGCGAGGATCGCCTCGGCCGCCGCCTGCGGGACGCCCTGGGGCAGCGGGTGGTCGCGCCGCCAGAAGCGGTCGGTGGCGACGTAATCGGCGATCACCGTGGCACGATCGGCGCCGAGCACGGTCAGGATCAGCGCCGCGCCGATGCCGGTGCGGTCCTTGCCGGCGGAGCAGTGAAACAGGAGCGGCCGGCGCGCCTCCTCGAGCAGCAGCGCGAACAGGGCGCGGTAGGCGGGCAGGTGGTCCGAGACATAGGCGAGATAGGCCTGGCGGAGCAGCGCGGTCGCGCCCTCCCCCGTCGCCGCGCCGCGTTCGAGCATGTCCTTGAGCGAGGCGCCGACGAAGGGCTCGATCGGCAGCGGATGCGCCTCGGCCCCGGGGGGCAGGCGGGAGGGCGCGCGCGCCGCCTCGCGCGCCCCGCGCAGGTCGCAGACGGTGCGCAGCCCCGTCCCCGCGAGCCGGGCGAGGTCGGCCTCGGTCAGACCGTGGAGCGCGTCCGAGCGGAAGATGCGGCCCGGCCGGACGCGCCTTCCGTCCGCCGTGCGCCAGCCGCCGAGGTCGCGCAGGTTCGAGGCGCCCTCGAGGGGCAGCACGCGGGGCAGGTCCTGATCCATGCCACACAGTATCGCCGCCCCCGGGCCGCCTGCCCATTGCCCCCGGCGCCGATCAGGCCGAACCTCCCTGCAACGCTGGAGGGACCGTGACCGAAGCCGCCATCGACTGCGACCTGCACCCGACCGTGCCCGGGGTCGCGACGCTGCTGCCCTTCATGGACGAGTACTGGCGCCACACCCTGGTCGAGCGCGGGATCGAGGCGCTCGAGAGCGCCTCCTACCCGCCGAACGCGCCCTCCACCTGCCGGGCCGACTGGCGCGGGCCGAAGGGCGGCGCGCCGTCCTCGGTGGCGGAGCTCCGGGCGCAGGTGCTCGACCGCTGGGGGACGGCGATCGGCATCCTCAACCCGCTCTTCCCGGTGCAGCTACCCTTCTCGCGCGACATGTCGGCCGCCCTGGCGCGGGCGGTGAACGACTGGGTGCGGGCGGAATGGCTCGACCGCGACGACCGGCTCCGCGCCTCCATCCTGCTGCCCAACGGGGTCGAGGAGGCGGTGGCCGAGATCGAGCGCCTCGCCCCCGATCGCCGCTTCGTGCAGGGCCTTGTCCTCTGCATGGGGGAGATCCCGCTCGGCCGGCGCGAATGGTGGCCGGTGCATGCGGCGCTGGAGAAGCACGGGCTGCCGCTCGGCATCCATGCCGGCAGCGCCTGGCGGCATCCGCCGACCTCGGTCGGCTGGCCGTCCTGGTATGTGGAGGAATACGCGGCGAATGCGCTCGGCTTCCAGGCGAGCCTCGCCTCGCTGGTGACGGAGGGCGTGTTCCAGAAGCATCCCGGCCTGAAGGTCGTGCTGATCGAATCCGGCGTCTCCTGGCTGCCGGGCTTCCTGTGGCGGCTCTCCAAGTCCTGGAAGGGCGTGCGCTTCGAGGTGCCCTGGGTGGACCGCCCGCCGGCCGAGATCGTCCGCGACCATGTGCGCCTGACGATCCGCCCCTTCGACGCGCCGGAGGATGGCGAGACGGTGGCCCGGATGCTGGATCACCTGCGCTCGGACGAGATGCTGCTCTGGGCCACCGACTGGCCGCATGCGCATTTCGAGGGCGATGCCACCCTCCCGGCCGGGCTGCCGACGGGGCTGCTGCCGAAGATCATGGTGGACAATCCGCGCGCGACCTATGCTCGCCTGCGGGAGGGAGGAAGCGCATGAACCTCGTTCGCCCGATCGCCGCGCCCGCCCGTCCGGCGGCGGCAAGCCTCGGCCTCGTGGATTGCGACATCCATCCGCGGGTCCGCGACCTTTCCGAGTTCCGCCCCTTCCTCTCCGAGGCCGCCTGGCACCGGCTCATCACCTACGGCATCCATGCCCGGCACGGCTTCGCCAAGGGCTATCCCTTCCCCAAGGCGGCGCCGCTCGCCTGCCGTCGCGACGCCTGGCCCCCCTCGGGCGGGCCGCCGGCCTCGGACCTGCCCTTCCTGCGCGAGCAGCTGCTCGACCGCTACGGCATCGATGTCGGCGTGCTGAACCCGCTGCAGCCCTCGGGGCAGGGGGATGTGAATGACGGGCTCTCGGCCGCGCTCGCCCGCGCGGTGAACGAGTGGCAGCTCGCGCACTGGGTGGACCATGAGCCGCGGCTCAGGGCCTCGATCGTCGTGCCCTATGAGGACGGGCCAGCCTCGGCGGCCGAGATCCGCCGCTGGGCGGGCGATCGGCGCTTCTGCCAGGTGCTGCTGATGAGCCGGACCGCCGAGCCGCTCGGCCGGCAGCGCTACTGGCCGATCTGGGAGGCGGCGGCGGAGGCGGGGCTGCCGGTCGGCATCCACGCCTTCGGCTATTCGGGGCACGCCATGACCAATGGCGGCTGGCCCTCCTTCTACATCGAGGAGGTGCAGGAACACGCGACCTCCGCGCAGGCGCAGGTCACCTCGATGGTGGTGGAGGGCGTCTTCGAGCGCTTCCCCGCGCTCAGGGTCATCATGATCGAATGCGGCTTCGCCTGGATGCCGACGCTCGCCTGGCGGCTGGATGCGACCTGGAAGCGGCTGAAGGACGAAGTGCCGCACCTCAGGCGCGCGCCCTCCGAATACATGCGCGAGCACGTCTTCGTCTCGACCCAGCCGATCGAGGAACCGGAGCGGCCGCAGCATCTTCTCGACACCATGGAATGGATCGGCTGGGAGCGGATCCTCTTCGCCTCCGACTATCCGCACTGGGACTTCGACGACCCGCGCCTCGCCATTCCTTCCTTCATCCCGGAGGAGAAGCGCGCCGCGATCTACGGCGGCAATGCGCGGAGGCTGTTCGGCTTCTGATGGCGAGGCACGTGGTGGCGCCGGTGGCCGAGATCCCGCCCGGCGGGCGCAAGGTGGTGGAGGCGGCCGGCAAACGCATCGTCGTCTTCAACCTCGGCGGCGAGTTCTTCGCCCTGCTCGACCGCTGCCCGCACCAGGGCGGGCCGCTCTCAAGCGGCATCCTGTGCGGGCTGACGCAGTCGGACGCGCCCGGGACCTACCGCTTCTCGCGCGCCGGGGAGGTCATCCGCTGCCCCTGGCACCAATGGGAGTTCGACATCCGCACCGGCCAGTCCTGGTTCGATCCGCGCCGGACGAAGGTCCGGCGCTTCCCGGCCACGGTCGCGCCGGGCGCGGCGCTGCTCGAGGGCCCCTGCCGGGCCGAGACTTTTCCTGTGCGCGTCGAGGACTCCTACGTCGTGGTCGAGGCCTGAAGCCGTTTCCGCTCGGCTGCGCCCGCTCCACCGGCGCTCGCCCTCCGATGGCGAGCGGATCCGCATTCGCGGCCGGTCGCGGCCGCCCGCGATCCGCTCTGGCGGGACGCCGCTTCGCCTGCCGCATCCGGTGCGGCGCGCGGGGTGAAGCGCTTCATGCCGCGGCCGCATTGGGCGACCGCCGGGCCGCCTTCGCCATGGCGAAGCCATTCTCCGGCATGACCATGCGCCCTAGAGTCCCGCCTCGGCGCGGCGGATGCCGCCGCGCCGCCGCCTTCCGCCCGGAGCCCTGGACATCATGGCGAGCCCGCGCTTCCTGCTGAAGACCGACCTCACGGGCCTCGAGCCGGTCATGGTGGCGGGCGCGCCGGTGCTCGAAGCGGATGCGCGGCTGCGCGCGCTGCTCGGCCCCGAGCGCGCGGCCCTCTTCGCCGAGCCGGTCGTGACCTGGGGCAATGGGCGCAACGCGGGCTCGGTGTCCTGGTACACGGAGGCGGCGGGGGAGCCCGTGCCGCTGGCCTCCCTGCCGCCGGCCCGCCGCGCCGTGGTGGAGCAGCGCCTCGCCGCCGAGCTCGCCGCGCTCGCGCCCCTGATGGGCGATCCGCTGCTGCGCGCGGCGCTGATGCTGGCCGGGCCGGAGTCGGTGCTCGCCCTCGACGACCGGCCGCTGCTGACGGGCTGGGGCCTCGCCCCGCCCGAGGCGCAGCGCGATCCGGCGGCGCGGGAGAGGCACCTGCGCGCCGTCTATGGCGCGGCGCTGCCGGCGGCCCTGCTCTCCGCCGCAGCGCCCGCGGACCCCGAGCCTCCCCGCCCCGCCCCGCCGCCCCGCCAGGCCACCCCTCCGCCCCCGCCGCCCCCGGCCGTGCCGCCGGCCGCGCCCGGCGGGAGCGGCGCGGGAGGACGGGCGACCGCCTCGGCCTGGAACTGGTGGCTGCTGCCCATCGGGCTCCTCCTCGCGCTGCTCTTCCTCGCCCTCGGCTTCTGGCTGGGCTGGCGGCTGGTCTCGGAGCGCATCGCCGGGCAGCGCCTCGTCGCGCCGGTGGCCGATGTCGCGCGCATCGAGGAGCGCATCGCCCGCCAGCGCGAGATGAACGACGCGCTGCGACGGGAGATCGAGCAGGCGCGCGCGGCGCTGCAGGGCGATGTCTGCCGTCCCGGGGATTTCGGCCTCTCGCCGCTGACGCCGCCGCAGATCACGCCGGTGCAGCCGGCGCATCTGCCGCCGCCCGCGCCGGGGCAGGCGGCCTTTCAGGGCACACTGATCGAGCTGCTCGACCAGGCGACGGTGCTCGTCCTCGGGCCGCTCGCGGAGGGGCAGGGGGTGGGGACCGGCACGGGCTTCGTCATCGCGCCGGGGCTGATCGTGACCAATGCGCATGTGGTCGCCCCGCTCGATCCGTCGCGGATCCTGGTCGTGAACCGCCGCTTGGGCCGGCCGGTCGCGGTGGAGGTCGTGGCCCAGACGCCCGAGCCGCAGCCGGGCCGGCCCGATTTCGCGCTGCTGCGCCTGCCGCCCGGCGCGCCGGCGCTGGCCCCGCTCGGCCCGACGCGGGTGGCGGGCCGGCTCGACCCGGTGATCGCGGCGGGCTTCCCGCAGGCGATCATGCAGACGGATGCGAATTTCCGCGCCCTGCTCGACGGCAACCCGCAGGCCATTCCGGAACTGGCGGTGACGGACGGGCTCGTCAGCGCCATCCAGCCCCTGCCCTCGGGGCTGACGGTGATGCCGCATACGGCGGCGATCAGCCGCGGCAATTCGGGCGGCCCGCTGGTGGACCGCTGCGGCCGGGTGGTGGGGGTGAACACCTTCGGCTTCTTCAACGCCGAGCAGGGCGAGCGCGTCTCCTACGCGCAGAAGGCCGATTCCGTGCTCGCCTTCCTGGCGGCCCGGGGGGTCGCGGTGGCGGAGCTGACGGGGCCCTGCCAGCCCGCCCCGGTCGCCGCCCCCGGCGGGGCCGCGCCGCCCCCCGGCCCGGCCTCCGCGCCCGCCCCCGGCGTCGCGCCCGCCGCGCCGCCCGCGGCGCCGGCCGCACCGCGCTGAGCGGGGACGGCGGAGCGCGCCCCGTGGACGAGAGCCTGATCGCCACCACGCTGAACCGGGAGCTGCTGGCGCAGGGCGTCGGCGGCCAGTTTGCGGTGCAGCATTGGGAGCAGCTCACCCAGTACCTCCGCCGGGCGCTGTCGGAGCGGCACGCCGCGCTCTTCGCCGAGCCGAACCCCGATCCGGAGCGCGGCAGCATCGACTGGTACGCGCCCGGCCGGGGGGAGGCGGTGCCGCTACCGCGGCTCGATCCCGCCGCGCAGCAGGCCGTGCTCGAGCGGCTGCTGCCGATGGTCGCCGAGATCCGCGCCGCGGCGGAGCGGCTGCAGGCCTCGGCGCAGGAGGGCGAGCGCTTCCTCGGCGCCCTGCTCCGCCTCGCGCTCGAGATCCCGGACCAGTCGGCGATCCGGGTGCGGGACGGGGTGCCGGTGCTGGCGCCCTGGGGCCATGTGGCGGCGGGGCCGGGGGCGGCGCGCGAACTGCTCGTGCGCATGATGCCCCAGCCCCCGGCGCCGATGGCGATCCTCGGGCCGCCCGCGGCGGCCGAGGCGGCGCGGCCGCGCCTCTGGCCCTGGCTGCTCGCCGTCCTGTTGCTGCTGCTCGCGCTCGCCATCGCGCTCTGGCTGCTCTGGCGCGATCCCTTCGGCTGGTTCCCGGCGCCACAGGCGCAGTGCGTCACGGCCGAGGGCGGCCTCGCCCGCCTCGACCTGCTGCGGGAGGAGGAGGCGCGGGAGGGGGCGCTGCGCGCCGAACTCGCGCGCATCGTCGCCGAGGCGGGGGAACGGCGCCTGCTCTGCCGCCCGCCGCCCCCGCCGCCCCGTCCGGCCGAACCGCCAAGGCCTGCCGAGCCCCCGGCCCCGCCCGCACCGCGCGCCCCGCCCGAACCGCCGCGCAACGCCGATGTCGAGCGCGCCGAGCGCCAGGGCGCCCGCCAGGGGCGGACGCAGGTCATCCTCGCCTGGGACGACCGCAACGACCTCGACCTCGCGGTGATCTGCCCGAACGGGGAGCGCATCGACTTCCGCAACCGGGCCGCCTGCGGCGGCGCGCTCGACATCGACCGCAACGCGCAGGGCGGGCCGACCACCCGCACCCCGGTCGAGAACATCGTCTTCGACCGCGATCCGCCGCCCGGGCGCTACCGCATCGTGGTGGACTATTTCGACCGCGTGGACGGGCCGAGCACGCCCTACCGCGTGACCATCCGCCAGGAGGGGCGGCCCGACCGCGTCATCACCGGCATCGCGCGCCAGGGCGTGCGCGATCAGGTGGTGGGGGAGTTCACCGTGCCATGACGGGCGTCCGGCCGCTCCCCCGCCGCCGGAGGGCGGCGCCGTGATCCGCCTCGCCCTCACGCGGCCGGAGGAGCTGCGCCCGCTGCTGCCGGTCAGCCCCGAGGAGGCCCATGCCGTGATCGCGGCGGCGGCGGCGCGCCTCTCGCCCGCCCATGCGGCGCTCTTCGCCCGGCCCGTCGCCGCCGAGGGTGCGACCGCCTGGGAGGCGCCGGGCGCGCGCATGGCGCGCTACGCCGATCTCGACGCCGCCTCCCGCGCGGCGCTGACCGCCGAGGCCGGACGCCTCCTCTCCGACCTGCGGCGGGAGGCGGAGCGCGAGGCGGCCGCGGGCGGCGGGCGCCTCGCCGCGCTGTGGCCGGCGCTCGCCGAGATACCCTCCTTCGACCTGCTCTTCGCCGTGGACGGGCGGCCGGTGCTCGCCGCCTGGGGGCATGTCGGGGCGGCGGCGCCGGGGCCGCTCGGCCTGCTCGTCCGCTTCGACGACGGGCGGCCCTGGGCGCCGCCGCCGCGCCGGCCCTGGGGCGTGTGGGGCGCGACGCTCGCCGCCCTGGCGCTGCTCGCCCTGCTCGCGGGCCTGTTCGCGCCGCTCATCGCCTGGCGGCTGCTCACCCCGCCCGAGGCCGCCTGCGTGGCGGCGGAAGGGGACCTCGCGGCGCTCGAACGCATGGTCGAGGCCGAACGCGGGGAGCGCGACCTGAGGGCGGAACTCGCGCGGCTCGAGGAGGAACTCGGCCGTCGCCGGCTGGCCTGCCCGCTGCCCCGCGCGCCCGAACCCCCGCTCGAGCCGCCGCGCCCCGAGGAGCCGCTGCCCCCGCCGCCGCCCGCGGCGCCGCCGCCGCCCGCACCCGAGCCGCCGCGCGGCCCGCCGCCCGGCACCGAGCCCTGCAATGTCGAGACGCAGTCTGGCGGGGCGGGGGAGACGCGGACGCGCCACTACCTCGGCCCGACGCCGGGGCCGGTGACGCTCGACTACGACACGCTGACCGTGCCGGACCGGATCGAGGTCCGCTACCGCGGCCGCGTCATCGCCGCCACCCCCGGCATGGTCAGCGGGCGGGGGCGGATCGGCTTCGACTGGCGGCCGGAGGGCAACGACCATGTGGTGGAGGTGGCGGTGATCGGACCCTTCGCGAACACGCGCTGGCGCTACCGGCTCAACTGCCCGGTGAACTGATGCGCGCAACCTCCTCCGGCGCCACATTGGCGCGGGGGCCCGCCCTGCGGCAGGATGCGGGGCGCGAGATGGAACGCCGATGACCAGCACGACCGCCGCCGGACTGATCAGCCTGGTGCCGTCCTCCGGCATCCAGTTCCTCGACATCGACTTCGACATCGACCGCCTGCCGCGCGGATCGCGGAGCTTCTGGGAGGAGACGCTGCGCGAGCAGCTGGACCGCGAGGGCAAGTCCCCCGTCATCCTGCGTGTGCTCGAGCCGGACGAGGACGGCAACCTCGCCGACCCGGTGACGCGGCAGGTCCCCCCGCCG
>Ga0272446_1004388_pt1 | contig 16737 bp, 15 predicted proteins | sample YNPCB0061_FD_194587 | JGI IMG/M metagenome (GOLD analysis project Ga0272446, IMG submission 194587) | Hot spring microbial mat communities from Yellowstone National Park, WY, United States - YNP-CB-006-1 | ecosystem: Environmental > Aquatic > Thermal springs > Hot (42-90C) > Sediment | place... | reverse complement strand
TGCTTTCTTTTCCTCTTCGCTTAGGTTTTTGATGTATCTTGCCTTAGACATAATGGTTTCTTTGGATGGTGAAACTCAAAAATAAACAATTTTTTTATAAGAACGAATAAAAAAGTTAAATTACTTAGAGATTTGATGAAATCCGCACTTAAACTTCTTTTCTTACTCAAAACAGCCAAATCTTCAATAAAGTTCAGTTTATCAACATCAGTAGGCAATAGTTTATCAGCTGTCTGAAAAATTTCTTCCAGCACTTTTTCACTATCTTGACTATCATATTTGCCTAATACCGCAAAAGGCAGCGTATTAGCAGATTTAAAAAAACGTTTATACGGAATATCACTCAAACTGATAATCTTGTAACTATACTCAAAAAAACCAATACGGTCTTTGCTTTTCATCTCACTTTTTGGTTTTTTCCCATCTCCCACATACAAAACTACTTGATAAACAGGTTTCTTGTATTTCTTGTATAAAAAAGCCACGTACAAAAGCATACGCTCAAACATATCTTTGTCTTTGTCGGTCTGCTCTTCTATATGCCAAATTTCCTCTCTATCTTCTCGCACCACCTCAAAAACAAAATCACTCCGTAGCGTTTTGCTCGTGAGTTCTGTCGGTTTTTCTTGGACTTCTATCTTGTCAAATTGTATCGATAAAAGATCTGCTACCATTTTTAAAAAATCCTCTTTCAGATGTTTTTTGAAAATTTTATCATATTTACCCATATATTTATTTTCGGTGGTGTGCAGCAAGTAATGGTAGATGCAAATTAGCGGTTATTATGGGGCTTGCTTTGGCAAGCCGAAAGAGTCTGTTTATTCAAGATTAAAGGGACTAACTTATGACAACCCTTTGGTTCTAAATCACTTACAGCTTGCAATTACACAAAAAATAGCATTACATCTTTACCACTACCCTATACTGCTTTTTACTTTGCAACAAAGCATCAATACTTTTTGTGTCCAAATTATTTTTCTGATAGTATGCTTTGGCTTTTTGGTACGCTTCGTTGAAAAGTTTTTTGTTGCCCAATTTTTTCAAACAAACCAACTCTACATAAAAATAATCAGCTTGTTCTTGGGCTTCGGCATTTGCGATTTGCAGGGTTTTTAGCCAATCTTGTAGTATTTGGATAGAAGTTTTTTCTTTGCAAAGTTCGGCAAAGTGTTGTAGGGTAAATAATTTACTGGCAAGTTCTGTTTCGGCATCAAAGATTTTTTTACCGAGTTCGAGGGCTTCTTTTTCTCTTTTCTGCTCAATAAGGATTTTACTTTCTTCTTGCCAAAAGAAATTATCAGGATTTTTGCTCAACTCGGTTTTTAAGATATACGATTTCACTTTGGCAATTTTTTCCAAACTCCACGCAGGACGATTGGGGTAATAAATTGATTTGGTAATGATTTCACCAAGTTTGTTTTTCGTTTCTTCAATAGTCTGAAAACTTGTGGCTTTATCAATATTTTCTATCCAAAACTGAAAAAAGCCGTTATCTACATCTGTTACGCAGTCTTTGGTAATGATGAAACTTTTTTTGGTGGCAAGTTCGGTTTTGGGGAAGTTATCGTAAAGGTCTTTGGCAACGATACGAGCCAAATCATCTTTTTTCTGTACTTGTAAGAAATTATTGTAGGCATAGAGCGTTCTGATGCTTCGGTCGCCTGCTTTGTATTTATTTTCTAAATTGATGGTTCTTTCTTGGGGCGTAAGAGCATTTTGGGCGACTTGAAAGAGAAAATTTGTGTTGAGTTGAATGTGGGAATAGTGTAAGAATTTTTTATCGGTGTCGAAAAAGAGCAAAAACGGCACACTCGTAAAATGTAAGTTTGCCTCTTGCAAAAATTTCTTGTCTTCTTCCAAATTGTTTTTGGTATTGATACCATAACTTACAAAGTTCTGGTTATAGAAATTTGAAAGTTCGGGCTGGCTCAGATAGACTTCTAAATTTTGGCACACGGGGCAGTCGGAGTTGTAGTATTTGATGAATACTAATTTTTGCTCACGTTTGGCTTTGGCAAATGCCTCGGATAAGGTTTTTTCAAAAATTATTTGAGCAGACAAAGCCTGTGAAAATAAAAAAAAGCAGAGAAAATATGTGAATCGCATCATCTTTTTAGTTAAGAAACGTTTTTAATGACACTTTTGTTGTAAAATTACCTGTTTAAGATAGTTTATCCTCTATTTCTTTGATGTACTGCGTACAACGATTTTGCAAGAGTTTGATTTTATCTTCGTGTAAGAAATCATCAAGCCCAAGGACTTGATAGTGTTGGTCAAGGGTGTGAATGCTTCGTAACAAAATTTTGAATATACGCAGTAATTGCTCCTGACTATGCACCATACTAAGATTACCATTTTTGTACTGGTAGGCAAAATCTAAGCCAATTTCTAAGATTTCATCGGTAATTACGTCAAGATGTTCAATTCTCTTGGCGTGTGTGATGCAGTAGGTAATGGTGTTAATCAATCTGGCTGTTACGGCAAAGTCATTTCTTCCGTAATGATAGATTTGGTCAAAGGCTTGATTGACGATTCTATCGAAGCTGGCTTCGTTGAGGTAGAGTTTTTCGCCTTTCCAGTGTGTTAGTCCTGTTGCAGGCATATTGGCTCGTAAAAGTTCCTTGACGATTTCTCCGAGATAATCTAAGCAATTGATAGCAGTAGTAGGGTCATTGACGGCAGGCGAAATAGCTTTCAGAGCAATATCAACGAGTTGGCGAAGCCCAAAATGAATATCTTGATGGTAACTTCTGAATTTTCCTACTGAAAATTGTTTTCTTACTATTCCTACCACTTCTTTTTGCTCTTTTTCTGAAATGTTTTTGCAAGCCACGTAGGCAAGTAAAGTGCCACGCGAAATATAACTGCCTACATCATTTACCTGTTCTATAAAATCTATAAAAGGATACTTGTGGCTAATCTTCCGCAAATTGTCTATTTCTACGGAGCGTAAATAGCCAAATTTTTTGCTTACTACGGCAACTTTATTGGGGTGTTCGGGGCGTTTTTCAATTTCCTCTTGGTGTTTCCAAAATTCTTTACTTTGATAAATTTCGTTGATAGTGTGTAGTGTAATTTTACGTGTGATAGAGGCAGCGTTGATGCTTTCGGCAATCGTTATGATAAAATGTGGTAGCAATCCACCGATTAGCACGATACAACCATAAATTCCTAAATTCAAAATAGGTTTCATAGAATTTGGCACTTGATTGACCTCGGGCGGTATGGCATCAATCAACCAGAATTTCAGAAGCAAACAAAATACCACCCAACCTAAAAATATTCCCAAAGTAATTTGGTTGTAGGCATTGTTTGAAAGAAAATATCGCAAAATGCGAGGCGAAAACTGCGTAGAAGCAAGTTGCAAAGCTACAATTGTAATAGAATACACCGTCGCTACGATGCTTGCCAGCAAACTTGCCAAAAGATTTATCGCATCAATGTAACCTTCTTTATCGGTTTTTATCAGGAAATCGGCTTTGGTGGTGAGTGTAAGCACCATCGTAAGAGCAACTATCAATACAATTACTCCAAAAGATTTAGTCCGAAACGTTTTGAGGAAATCTCTTAACTCTTCTTTGCGTTTGAGTTGCATATTTTTTTAGAGAACCTTTTTGTAAAGGAATTTTTTGAACATTTTTTCAAATTCAATTACGTGAAATACTACCAAACCTACGCCCATACACAAAGCTAATTCAGAAACAGAAAGAGCTTGCGTAACAAAAACCTCTTGCAAAAATGGAATGTAAATAAGAGCTATCTGCAACAGAAAATTCAGCAGTGCTGTACCGAGCAGTGGTAGGTTAGTAAAAAAGCCTGTGCTATACAAGAAATGTCTTTCGCTACGAACTGCCAAAATCTGCCCAATTTGAGCAAAACATAGACTTGTAAATACAATAGTTTGCCAATGGCTGTTGTCATTGGCAGTAGCCCAAGCCTGCAAGCCCAAAACCAAGCCCCCTATTACCAGCCCAACCCATAAAATGTGCCAACCCAAGCCGTGAGCAAAGATGCTTTCTTGTGGGTGGCGTGGTGGGCGTTGCATCACGCTTTTTTCGGCTGGTTCGCCTGCAAGAGCAAGTCCGGGCAAACCATCAGTTACTAAATTGAGCCATAAAATGTGTATTGGCAGTAAAGGAATAGGCAAGCCAACGATAGGAGCAAGAAAAATTACCCAAATTTTGCCTGCATTGCCCGTCATTGTGTATTTAATGAACTTGCGAATATTATCAAAAATTCGTCTGCCTTCTTTTACAGCCTTTACGATAGTAGCAAAATTATCGTCAAGCAAAATCATATCGGCGGCTTCTTTGGAAACATCAGTGCCTGCTATGCCCATAGCCACGCCAATATCGGCACGTTTGAGGGCAGGAGCATCATTTACGCCATCGCCTGTCATTGCTACGAATTGTCCTTGTGCTTGTAGAATTTTTACAATCTGCAACTTTTGTTCAGGAGAAACACGAGCAAATACGCGTACATCTCTGATTTTGTGTTCTAATTCCTCAGGAGGGATAAGGCTCATTTCTTTTCCTGTAATAACTTTATGCTTAGGGCTGTGCAGTATGCCGATTTCTCCGGCAATGGCTTGGGCAGTGAGGGGGTGGTCGCCTGTAATCATTACGGGAACGATACCTGCCGAAAGACATTCGGCAACAGCCTGCTTGATTTCGGGGCGAGGCGGGTCTGTCATTCCTACAATACCCACAAATTGCAAGTCTTTTTCGGTATCATTTTCTATACTTTCAGGAAGTTTATCTAAAAATTTAATTGCATACGCCAAAACACGCATACCTTTTTTGGCAATTTCGGAGGCTTTTTGTGTTGCTTCGGCGGGAGGATTTTGGCACTTTTCTAAAATATTTTCCAAAGCTCCTTTGCTCACCACCAAAATTTTATCGTGGTAATGATGAAGTGTAGTCATCATTTTGCGTTCGGAACTGAAAGGAATTTCGGCAAGGCGTGGGAAGTCGGTAGGCTTTTGTGAAAGTTTTTCTTTGGCGTAAATGTAAGTAGCAATTTCGGTGGAGTCGCCTGTGAGTTTGCCTTCTTCGTTTTCTTGCACATCTTCGTTGAGAAGCATTGCTAAATGTAGCAAAAAATCATTATTTTGACTTGGATTGATAGGATTAGGGTTTGTCCAGGTATCTTGCACGGTCATTTTGTTTTGGGTGAGCGTACCAGTTTTGTCGCTACCGATATAAGTAACCGAACCAAGTGTTTCAATAGCAGGCAATTTGCGGATAAGAGCATTTTTTTTGACCAACTTACTTGCTCCTATGGCAAGCGAGACGGTGATAACAGCAGGGAGCGTTTCGGGAATAGCGGCTACGGCTACCGAAATGGCTGTCAGGAGCAGTTGGGTAGGTTCTTCGCCTCGGATAAGTCCTGCAGCATAGATAATGCCACAAATAGCAAAAATTACGAAAGAGAATTTTTTACCGAAATCAACCAAGCGTTTTTGGAGGGGTGTTTGGGTTTCGGCTTCTTGAAGCATTTGAGCAATAGTACCGATTTCGGTATTCATTCCTGTATTTACTACTACGCCTATTCCACGCCCATAGGTTACAAGCGTACTTTTGTAAGCCATATTGAGCCTATCGCCCAAAGGGGTGTTTGCTTCCGAAAGTGTTTGAGTATGTTTTTCTACGGCTTCCGACTCGCCTGTAAGTGAGGCTTCTTCTATGCGTAAATTGTAAGATTCGAGCAAACGAATATCGGCTGGCACCATATCACCTGCCTCAAGGAGGACAATATCGCCCGGTACGATTTCAGCAGAGTTGAGGTGTGCGATTTGTTCATCTCGTTTTACTTTGGCATTAGTGGTAGCCATTTTTTTGAGAGCTTCCATAGCTTTTTCGGCACGGTATTCTTGCAGAAAACCTATGATGGCATTTAGCAATACGATAAGAGCTATCAACAAGGTATCTTTCAAGTCGCCTATCAAGCCCGAAACGATTGCCGCAAGAAGCAGAATGATAATCATTACATCTTTGAACTGCCCCAGAAACATTAGCCAAGCAGGTTTTTTAGCTTTGCTTTGGAGTTCGTTTTTGCCGTAGGTTTGTATGCGTGCTTCTGCTTCGCTTGCCGAAAGTCCTTGTTTTTGAGTTTTTAATTTTTCTAAAACTTGCCTTGTGTCTTCTAAGTGCCAGTTCATAAAATTTTTTTATCTAAAAATAGCATTATTTTACAGAAGTGAAAAATAAAATTTAGATTTGGTGCAGAAAATAAAATTTAATCAGATTTTTTTGATATGAATATGAAAAAAGCAGTATTTTTGGACAGAGATGGCGTGCTAAACGAAGAAAGAGGCGATTATACGTTTCGTATAGAAGATTTTATCATTTGCGAGGGGGTTAGAGAAGCCTTAATAAGGCTAAAAAATGCAGGTTTTTTATTGATTGTCATAACTAATCAAGGAGGGATAAACAGAGGATTTTATACGAAAGAAGATGTTTTACTTTGTCATCAGTATTTGCAAGAGCAAACGGGTTATTTGATAGATGATTTGTATTATAGTCCTTATCATTCAGATTTTACAAACTCACTAAGCCGAAAGCCACAAACTTTGCTATTTGAGAAAGCTATTGCAAAATATAATATCAATCCTGCTTGGTCGTTTATGGTAGGCGATAGCCTTCGAGATATGCAAGCAGCGGCTTGTTTGGGTATAAAATGCGTGAAAATCGGAGAAAAAATTGATTTTCAGGTAGATAAATACGCTTCAAACCTTTTGGAGGCAAGCAAATGGATTATAGACCAAAAACTATATTGACAAATGGAAGAAAAAGACATCATCAATAGTTCCAAAGCACCCGAACCTGTTGGTTTGTATCCTCATGCTCGCCGTGTAGGGAATTTGTTGTTTCTTTCAGGTGTAGGACCGCGTGAGCGTGGAAGCAAAAAAATACCCGGTGTAGAGCTTGACGAAAACGGCAACATCACAAGCTACGACATCGAAACACAATGCCATTCTGTTTTTCAGAATGTTAAATACATTCTGGAAGAGGCAGGTTCATCTTGGGATAATATTGTAGATGTGACCGTATTTTTAACAAATATGAAAGAGGACTTTGAAAAATACAACAAAGTCTACGCAGAGTATTTCAAAAACAACTTACCCTGCCGTACAACTTTGGGGATAACGGCTTTGCCCACGCCTATAGCTATTGAGCTAAAAGTCATTGCTACAATAGACTAACAAGTGCCAAAAGGCTGACCAAACGGAGTACCAAATGGAGTTTGCATATACTTTATTGTTTAAGATTTATTTTCTTTGCAAATGTAAGAAAAATGTTTCTTATTACCAAAAATTTTACCAAAAAAATTAACAAAATTTTTCCTACTGCCTTATGAAGCGTATCATTGTTCTGTTTTTCGTTGTTGCTACGATATTTTTGTTGTATTTTCAGTATGTAAAATATCGTAAGTTTTCCTACCCAAATGAATATGATTACATCATAAACACGAAAGAAATAGATGTAAATTACCACAGGCCAGAACTTGTGCAAGAATACTTTGAAAAAGCAGTTCGTTTAGGAAATTTTGCTCGTGAGCAATGGAGTAACTACGAAATAGATGTACGCTCTCCCGAAAACACTCCCCAAGCCCAAAATGCCGCCAAACTTTATGAGCAAATGCTCGCAAGAGTGAAATACTTAGAAGCCAAACTGATAGCTTCCCAAAAACTCAAAAGCCAAGGCTACGATAACCAAGCCATTGCTTTGATAGAAGAAAAGCAAATCGCCCCCGAAAACCTGAAAGTTTTTTCGCTTGTTGGCAACCAAACTTTTAAAAAAGGAGATGAAAACAAAGCTATTTGGGAAATTCAAAAACTTATTAACCAAAAAGGAATAAAAATTCGGATAGATGGCATTTTCAATGAAGAGACCGAACAAGCCGTAAAAAAATTACAACAACAAGCCGATATGTATCCTTCGGGCTTGATAGATGAAGATTTTGTAAAATTATTGCTCAAAAAGTAAGTAATTTCACAAAATTAAACGGACACTTTTACTGAGGCAAAATACTGATAGACAATTTTTTGTCTTGTCTCTTGCCTCTTGTCTCTTGTGTCTAATCACTTAGTTTTCTGTTTGTGCAACTCACGCAGTTTTATGTATTTGGCGAAAGTTGCAAATGCTGAAATCGCACAGACCAAAAAACCTTTGTAGCCATCAAGAAAACCCAAACGCAAAAAATAGCTATACACAAATTTCCATATCGGATTGATAAAAATTTTGTAAAGTGGTGCTTTTTTACCTTTCTTGAAGGCTTCTTCCGCCCCGATTTCGGTGAATTTATTGAGTTGGGCAATGTGCTGATGTATGGAATAATAGCTGTAATGCAGTAAATCACCTTTTAGCGAAGCTACTTTTGCGTTGGCATCGGTGGCGATGTGTTCGTGGAGGTTTGTACCTTGCCAACGAGCTTTGTTACTGTTGTAAAATCTAATTTTTTTGTCGGGGTACCAGTCAGTGTGGCGAATCCACTTGCCAATATAATTGGTAAGGCGTGGCATTTGGTAGGCATCGGCTGTGGCTTGGGAGTGCTTGATAGCTAAAATTTCCTTTTTGAGTTTTTCAGAAAGGGCTTCGTCTGCATCAATTGAGAAAATCCAATCATATTGGGCTTGCAAGTCGGCGAAGCGTTTTTGTTCGGCATAGCCCAAAAACTCTTTTTGAATAAATCTTACACCAAATTCTCGGCAGATGGCTTCGGTTTGGTCGGTAGAAAAAGAATCTACCACTACAATCTCATCAGCAATATCTTTCACAGAATTAAGGCAACGCCCAATGTTTTTTTCTTCATTAAACGTAATGATTACTACCGAAATTTTCATTGTTTTATGTGTTCAGATACTCCCACATTTTTTGAGCGGCTGTTTCCGAAGCCCCTGCTGTTCCCATTTTCTTTTGCAGAAGTTTGTAATCTTCCAACATTTGCTCTCTATCATTGCCCGAAATGATTTTCTGCAACTCTCTTTTTAGGCTCTCTTCGTGCAGGTCTTTTTGTATCAATTCAGCAACTACTTTTTTATCCATCACCAAATTGACAAGCGAAATGAACGGCACTTTAATCAGGCGTTTGGCGATTTGGTACGAAAAATTGCTTGTTTTGTAACAAACCACCTGCGGTACGCCGAAAAGAGCTGTTTCGAGTGTTGCCGTTCCCGAAGTAACTATTGCAGCGTGAGCATAGGAAAGCAAATCGTAGGTTTGATTGTAAAGCACTTTTACGCCTAAATCATCGCAAATTTGGTACAAACTTTTTGGCAAATTCTCTACACCCGCTACAATCCACTGAAAATCAGGGAAAAACTTTTTTACGCTAAGCATCAGCGGAAGTACGTTTTCTACTTCGGCTCGGCGACTGCCGGGCAAAAGAGCAATAATAGGCTGATTTTCAGTAAGATGATTTTCTCTAAAAAAATTAGGATTTTTCTGAAAAACTTTGATAGCATCTAACAACGGATTGCCTACAAAATCCACTTCGTAACCGAATTGTTTGTAAAAATCTTTCTCAAACGGAAAAATCACAAACATTCTATCTACATTCTGTTTGATTTTCAAGGCTCTTTTGGTGTTCCACGCCCAAACTTTTGGCGAGATGTAGTAAAAATTTTTGATACGATTTTGTTCGCAAAATTTGGCAATACGCATATTGAAGCCTGCAAAATCTACCAAAATCACTACATCGGGTTTGAAGGAAAGAATATCTTGTTTGCATAATTTGAGAAGTGAGGCAATTTTTTTTAGGTTCTTGATGACTTCCCAAAAGCCCATTACTGCCATTTCTTGGTAGTGTTTTACCATTGTACCGCCAATGGCTTGCATTTGTTCGCCCCCAAAAAACCTAAATTCAGCCTTAGTGTCTAAGTTTTTGAGTGCTTTCATTAGGTTTGAGGCGTGCAAATCGCCCGAGCGTTCGCCTACTACCAAATAATATTTCATTCTCTACCTTCTCTTTTGCGAATAACCTTATTGAGTTCGATAATAAGCGAAACCACAATTCCTATGATAAAACCAGCTACGGAAGAAGTGCCAAGTGTACCTTTGTAAGAAAACCTTTTAGGTTTTTTTAAATTATCAAAACTTTTAACGATTTGAAATTCATCTGCAAAAAAGAGTGACATTTTTATTTCATTTTCCTTGTTAGATAGATTTACAATTTCGGAAGATATTATCCCCGAATTAACAATAAATTGTGACTTACTTGTTCCGCCTGCTTCTATAATTTTTTTCAAACTGTCTAAGTGCTTGAGTTCTTTTCTTACCTGTTGTAAGAGTCGTTCTTGCGATTCCTTGTACAAAAGTGTTTTCTTTTTAATGTGTGGAGTATTTTCTAAATAATCCAAAATCGCTTTTTCATAGGTTTTCCATTCGTTTCTTTCGGTAACTTCCAATTTTATGGCAATCGTGGAGTCTTTACGAAAATCTTTTTCTACATTTTTCTGAAATTCTCTATTGGGCATAGCCTCTATTTTCACAATTTTCTCAGCCAATTTCTCAGGAATATTCAAAAGTTTTGCTAACTCTTCGGTATTTTCCTCATAAGCAAAAGCATCTAAGGTACTAATGATTCCCGCTACTTCGGAAGCAGTAAGCGAACGCGAAGAGATAATCATAGTAGATTGATAACGTGGTTTGAAGAACAAAAAATTTGATAGAACACCCAACACTGCCGAAATTACCATGCAAAATAATATCAACAAATAGCGTTTCTTGAAAAATTTGTAAATTTTGATGAGCAGTTCAATTAAGTCAATTTCTTCGTAGCCTTGTTGTGTTGTGTTTGTCATAAATTAGTAGTTTGTAGGCACAAAAATATAATTTTTTCAATCAACAGCTTTGATTTGGCAAATAATTTTTACCTTCACAAGCCAAAAAAAATTATTCTATGAACGAAACGGCAATTTACGAACTTTTTTTACAATACCGACGCATCAGCACCGACACCCGAAACATAGAGCCACAAAGCATATTTTTCGCTTTACGCGGAGCTAATTTTAATGGCAATGCTTTTGCTCAAGAAGCCCTCACAAAAGGAGCAGTCTGTGCCGTAATTGATGATGCCAAATATAAAACCGAAAATTGCATTTTGGTAAATAATGTCTTAGAAACCTTGCAAAACATAGCTCGCACTTACAGACGTAGCCTGCAAATCCCTTTTATTGCTATTGCTGGCTCAAACGGAAAAACTACTACCAAAGAACTTACAGCCGCCGTGTTAAGTCAGAAATATAAAACTTTTGCCACCAAAGGCAATCTTAACAACCATATTGGCGTACCACTCACTTTGCTTTCCATTCCCAAAGATACCGAAATAGCAGTTATTGAGTTAGGGGCAAATCATCTTGAAGAAACGACCTTCCTTTGTCAAATTGCCGAACCAAATTTTGGCGTAGTTACCAACGTAGGTTTAGACCATTTAGAAGGCTTTGGCAGTTTGGAGGGAGTTGCCAAAGCTAATGGCGAACTTTACGAATATCTTTTAGCCAACAACGGAAAAATTTTTTACAATACCCAAGAAAAGAGTCTTAGAACAATTCCCGCACAAATAACTGAAAACCAAACTATTACATATCCAAGTGAAAATGATTTTTTTTATGTAAAACATATAAATAATGGTTTATTTTTGAGTTATATTTCTGAAAATCAAGATGTTATAGAAACAAAACTTATCGGAAAATATAATTTTGCCAATGTAGCTACGGCTTTGTGTATTGGCAAATATTTTGGCGTGGAAGCTCAAAAAGCTAACGAAGCCATTGCGAATTATCAGCCCAACAACAACCGCTCACAACTGCTTCAAAAAGGCTCAACGACTATCATCTTAGATGCCTACAATGCCAATCCCAGCTCTATGAAAGAAGCCATAGAGAATTTTGCCAAACTTCCACACAAGAAAAAAATCGTAATTCTCGGACAAATGAACGAACTCGGCACGTACAGCAAACAAGAACACCAAAATTTAGGCAAACTCTTAGCAAAATATAATTTTGACAAAATCATTCTTTATGGCGATGAAATGCAAGCAACCTTAGAGTTTCTGCCGAAGGCTTATTTTTTTACGGATAAATTTTCTTTACATAATTGGCTGAAAGACAACAATTTTTCTGACTATTTTGTACTTATCAAAGGTTCGCGTGGTACGAAAATGGAGAGCGTTTTGGAATTTTTGTAAGGGCTTATTTTTTACTCACCCAAGGGTTGGCTTTGATGTAAAAACGCCAAGGCAAAAGAGCATCTTCTTCGGCATAAGCAATACCTATACGCGTAGTAGCCACAATTTCGTAGTTTTCTTTTGCAAACTGATTTTCAGCTATCCAAATTGTATCGCCGAGCAAATCTTCTCCGTAGAAATCTTTGGTAATTCCCAAAGCCTTCGTAAGCACGCCAGGACCCGCTGTAAGGTTTGGCTTCAATGTTTCAAAATTTCTTCTACGAAGCATAGTTTCAATGCCTTCCAAAGGCTCAATGGCTCTAATCAGAACAGCATCGGCATTGCCTTGTGTATTAGTTACAACGTTGAACAAATGATACATTCCGTAGCAAAGATAAATATACGCCTTGCCCCCCTCCTCAAACATAATACGAGTGCGTTGTGTAAATCGGTTTTGGTGGGCGTGGCAGGCTTTGTCAGTGGCTCCGCAGTAGGCTTCAGTTTCTACGATTTTGCTTGCTGTAATTGCTCCATCAATATTGCTGTAAAGCACTTTTCCCAACAAATCTTGGGCAATCTGAACTACATCGGAGCGTAGATAAAATTCTCTACTAAGTTTTTTCAAAACTTTTTGGTTTAGTTCAACATTTACAAATGTAGTGTTAATTTTTGAGCAAAAAGTAAAAAAATTCGTAGTTTTGCTGTTCAAATCTGTTAGAAATGAAAATTCCCAAACCGACACTACCACGAGGCACACGCGACTACACCCCCGCTATGATGCTCAAACGTAACTACATCATAGCTCATATCAAAGAAGTGTTCGAAAAATTTGGCTTTCTGCCCTTAGAAACCCCCGCTATGGAAAATCTCTCGGTGCTAATGGGTAAATACGGCGAAGAAGGCGACCAACTGCTCTACAAAATTCTTAATCAAGGTGATTTTCTCAAAAATATTCAAAACGAAGATTTGGCACAAGGCTCAAAAACTTTTGCTCTCAAAATCGCTGAAAAAGGCTTACGCTACGACCTGACCGTCCCTTTTGCTCGTTTCGTGGTGATGAACCAAAACGATTTGGCTTTTCCCTTCAAACGTTATCAAATCCAGCCTGTTTGGCGTGGCGATGCTCCTCAAAAAGGGCGTTATCGCGAATTTTATCAGTGTGATGCCGATGTGGTAGGGACAGAGTCTCTGCTCTGCGAAGCCGAAATTATCTTGATGATGCAGGAAGTTTTGGGTGAGCGTTTGGGCATCAAAGATTTTGTGATAAAAATCAATAACAGAAAAATCTTGGCAGGCATTGCCGAAACCATAGGGGCAACAGGCAAAGAAACCGAACTTTGCGTAGCCATTGATAAATTAGACAAAATCGGCAAAGCAAAAGTTTTTGAAGAACTTAGCACCAAAGGATTTTCTACGGCTCAACTTCAAAAATTGGAACAGGTTTTGCAAATTCATTTCAAAGCAAGTGAAAAAATTAGTTTCCTGAAAAATTTTTTACAAAATTCGCCTATTGGCAAAAAAGGCGTGCAAGAAATTAAGGAAGTTTTTGCCTACTTAAATGATTTCTACGAAGGCGTTGTGCCTGATAATGTAGACTTGGACATTGCTCTTGCTCGTGGGCTTTCGTACTATACAGGTGCGATTTTTGAGGTAAAAGTGCTTGGTTCGGCTATCGGAAGCATTAGCGGTGGAGGGCGTTACGATAACCTCACAGGCACTTTCGGTTTGCAAGGCATAGCAGGGGTAGGTTTTTCTTTTGGTTTGGATAGAATCTATGATGTAATGGAAGAACAAAAACTTTTTCCTTCACAAACCCAAAGCAACACCCAAGTAATGATTAGCAATTTTGACAAAGAAGCCGAAAAATTTGCTTTACCTTTGCTCAAAAAAATCAGAGAGGCGGGCATTAGAGCCGAAATTTATCCGCAAAGTGCCAAATTAGACAAGCAACTCAAATACGCCAATAAAAAACAAATTCCCTTTGTAGTGCTGATTGGCTCGGAGGAAATGAAAAACAAAACATTTACGCTCAAAAATATGCAGACAGGTACGCAAGAGCAATTAGATTGGCAAAATTTGCTCAACAAACTCAAATAATCTATGCAGTGGCTCAAACTTATTTTCGCACTAATTTTTACGCAAACTCTTTTGGCACAGCCTAATTGTTTTTATGCTGTGGGCTATCCGCCTGCAGACTCACAAGTAAAAATTTGTGTAGGCGTACCTATTACAATGAACGATGCCAACTGCACCGATTTTGACCCCAACCCTGCTCTACGTTTCTATAAGTTTGAGCCTTCGCTTAGCTTTACCAACAACAAAACACATACCTATACACAAGCAGGCACTTATACGGTAGAATTTAGAGGTAATGTCAATCCAATTGGTGGAGTAACCATCACCCGAACCAACTATGTGCAAGTTCTCCCAACCCCTAAGCCTAAAATTACATTTAAGCGTTGTGCTGGCAGGCAAATTCAAATCCAAATTACCGATTTTGCCCCTTACAATCGCTATAAAATAGATTTAGGAAATAGCGTAGTGCAGTACATTACCCCTTCTACCAATCCTTTTACCTATACATACCCCGTTCTTGGCACTTACAACATTAAGGTAGAAGGCGAACACGAAATTTTGCCTGCTGTGTATTGTAGCGGCGTGAATAAAGATACAACGCTACAAAATGTAACGATTTTCGATAACCTTAGCACCTTAGCAAATGCTTTTAGCATTACGCAAATCGGTTTGGCTTCAACTTGTGAAGGAAAATATAAAATTTCTGCTCCGCAAATTTTGGCTGATATTCGCTACGAAATAGCTCTTTCACGAAACGGACAAGCCTTTGAGGTTCTCAAAACCATTGAAAAAGAAAATATCAATAATTTTGAATTTATGGTAGAAAATCTCAACAATTTGGGACAAAGCCATACCTTCAAAATTACGCTCACCGACCTTTGCGGAAATACCAATACACCTGTTTTTATGCAGACTTTTCCTGCTACGCTTACTCTGCCTCTGAAAGTACAAGGCGTAAATGCTTCGTTTAATCTTCAAAATCAATTACAAATCTCGTGGAAAGACACCCAACAAGCCCAAGATGAATTACGAACTTACCAAGTGTTGGAAAATGGAACAATCTTAGATAAAACCCAAAACTCAGAACTTATCTTTGAAGGAAAAGACAAAATTCCAAGTTGCTACACCATAGAAAATACAAGCACTTGCAACGTAAAAACCCTTTTTTCAGAACCTGCCTGCCCGATGATTTTGCAGGTAAGTTCTCTTAATTTATATGAAAGAAAATTGGAATGGACACCTTACCGCAATTCCGAAAATCAGCAAGTGATTGAATATCAGGTAATAAAACTTAATAGCATTGGTGGGGCGATAGATAATTTTGTAGCAGGAACGGCAACTAATTTCTTAGAAAATAAGGAAGATTTGGAAAATCAGGTCATTCAGTACCGAGTGAAAGCCATAACGGCTTCGGGAGAGTATTTTTCAAACGTAGTGCGTGTAGAACGTCCTGTGCAAGTGTTTTTTCCAAATGTTTTCACTCCGAATGGCGATGGTCTGAACGATATTTTTTTTCCAAAAGGTTTGTTTATCAAAAGCATAGAAATAGCTATTTTTAACCAAAACGGACAGCAACTCTTTGCCTCAACAGCTTTGGGCGAAGGTTGGGACGGTACATTTGCGGGCAAACCCCAACCTGCAGGCGTGTATATCTACACCTGCCAAGTGGTAGATTTCATCGGTAACAGAAAAACCTTTTCAGGAACGTTTGTTTTGCAAAAATAATCATAACCTCTAACCTCTAAAAATATGAAATTTGGCGTAGTAGTTTTTCCCGGCTCTAATTGCGACGAAGATATGGTCTATACCCTAAGAAATATTATGGGGCAAAACGTTGTAAAACTTTGGCACAAAGACACTTCCTTGCAGGGCTGTGATTTTGTGATATTGCCCGGTGGTTTTTCGTATGGCGATTATTTGCGTACAGGGGCGATAGCAAGATTTTCCCCCATTATGAACGAAGTCATTAGCCACGCTCAAAAGGGAGGCTATGTACTTGGTATTTGTAATGGTTTTCAGATACTTACCGAAGCAGGTTTGCTCGATGGCGTACTACTTCGCAATCTTAGTCAAAAATATATCTGCAAGAACATTTTTCTAAAAGTACAAAGCCAAAACAATCTACTGACAGCAGGTCTATCTCGAAAAAAAGCCTACAAAATTCCTATTGCTCACGGTGAGGGGCGTTATTACGCTTCTAAAAAAGTCTTGGAACAACTCAACGAAAACGACCAAATTTTGTTTCGTTATTGCGACGAGGAAGGTAAAATTACCGAAAGTGCCAACCCGAATGGCTCTTTGGAAAATATTGCAGGAATATGCAACAAAACTCGCAACGTTTTCGGTATGATGCCTCACCCCGAACGTGCCGCTAACCCCTTGCTCGGCAATACCGATGGGAAAGAAATTTTTGAAGGTATGCTTAGAAATCTTTATGCCTCGGCTTATTGAAAAATGTTGTACTCGCAGATTTTACTGATTTTCGCAGATGTA
>Ga0272446_1004387_pt1 | contig 16738 bp, 16 predicted proteins | sample YNPCB0061_FD_194587 | JGI IMG/M metagenome (GOLD analysis project Ga0272446, IMG submission 194587) | Hot spring microbial mat communities from Yellowstone National Park, WY, United States - YNP-CB-006-1 | ecosystem: Environmental > Aquatic > Thermal springs > Hot (42-90C) > Sediment | place... | reverse complement strand
CGGCGGCGGTGGCGTGGAAGTGCTGCATGCCGGAAAGCCGCGCGGCGAGGCCGAGCAGGTGCCCGCCCTCCATCGGGCCGAACAGCGCCACCGCCTCCTGCAGGGCGGTGCGGCAGTATTCCATGGCGTAGTTGCGCCGCGCCCGGGCGAGCCGTTCGGCCGGCCACTCCGCCGCCGGCAGGCGCGGGGCGGCGGCGGGGTCGAAGGGGGGCATGCGTTCCCCGCGCGCGAAGCGCAGCCGCTCCTCGGGCGCGAGCGGGCGGTCGTGCTCGAGGAAATAGCCCTCGAGCCCCGGATCGCCGTCCACGGTCTGGCCCGTGCAGACGAAGCCGAGGCCGGGCCGGCCGAGCATGACGCCGTTGTTGGCATGCCAGCCGCGCAGCATGGCGGCGTTCACCTCCGAGGGGATGGCGCAGATCGCGGCCCCCGCCCAGACCCAGCGCGGCGGCGGGTAGCGGATCCAGGCCTTGCGCGGCGCTTCCTCGCCATACTCGACGCCGACGCCGATGAGGTTGGAGAGGTAGTGGTAGCGCGCCGCCGCCACCGCCGGCGGCAGGTCGGCACGGCCGAGCTTGGCGAGGCCCGCGAGGAAGGTCGCTTCCTGCTGGCGGCGGAAGATGCGGAACACCAGCGCCGCCGCCTCGCGCGCCCCGCGCCGCGAGATGGCGGCGAGCACGATGCCGGTGAACCAGACATGGTACCATTCCGCCGCCGCCTCCCACGCGCCGCGGCCGGTCATGGCGCCCTCCCCCTTGCGCGCGAGGACCGGGCGCGCCGCAATGGCGGGAGGCCGTCGAGGGAGCCCGCCATGTTCGTCGCCGCCAACCGCTTCCGCGTCATCCCCGAGGAGGCCGCAGCCTTCGAGCAGGCCTGGCTGAGCCGCGAGAGCCACCTGCACGAGGTGCCGGGCTTCCTCCGCTTCCACCTTCTGAAGGGGCCGGCGGCGACGGACCACATCCTCTACTCCTCCCTCACCTTCTGGGCCTCGCGCGCGGCCTTCGAGGACTGGACCCGCTCCGAGCAGTTCCGCCGCGCCCATGCCGGGGCGGGGGCGGTGACGAAGCCGACCACCCTCGGCCCGCCGCAGTTCGAGGGGTTCGAGGTGCTGCAGACCATCGGCCCCTGATCCGCGCGGAGAGTGGCGCGCCGCATCACGCCCGCCCAGTTCTCATTCCGGCGCGCGGCGCAGTATGGTCCATCCCGGCCGTGGTCGGGACCCCGGGCAGGCAGCGCACGCGCCGCCCCGCCGTATCGCCGCCCCGCGCCCTGTCCGGAAGGCCAGCCCCCGATGAGGATCACCCGCGTCAGCACCCATCACCACCGCAGCGGCTTCACCTTCGGTGCGCGCGCGGGCGGCGTCGGCGGCAACCTCCACCTCGAGGCCATGGACACGCTGCTGGTGCGCGTCGAGACGGATGCCGGCCTGCATGGCTGGGGCGAGGGCTTCGGCTTCACCCTTGTCGAGACGACGAAGAACGCGGTGGACCGCCTGCTCGCCCCCGCCTGCATCGGGGAGGATGCGCGCGACATCGGCGGGCTGATGCGCAGGCTCGCGCGCCGCTTCCACAATTTCGGCCGCAACGGGCCGGTCACCTTCGGCCTCTCGGCGATCGACATCGCGCTCTGGGACATCCGCGCCAAGGCGGCGGGGGTGCCGCTGCACCGGCTGCTCGGCGAGGCGGCGCGGCCCGCCGTGCCCGCCTATGCCAGCCTGCTGCGCTACGGCGATGCCGGGGATGTCGCGCGCAACGTGCGGGAGGCGCTCGCGCGCGGCTACCGGCAGATCAAGCTGCACGAGGTGGATCTCGGCTGCATCCGCGCCGCCCGCGCGGCGGCGCCCGGGACGCCGCTGATGCTCGACGTCAACTGCGCCTTCGAGACGGAGGAGGAGGCCCTCGCCTTCTGCGAGGAGGCGCGGCGGCTCGACGCGGCGTGGGTCGAGGAGCCCCTCTGGCCGCCCGAGGACATCCCCGCTCTCGCGCGCATCCGCAGCTCCGCCGGCGTGCCGATCGCGGCCGGGGAGTGCAACGGCACGGTCGAGGATTTCTGCCGCATGTTCGAGTTGCGCGCGGTGGACGTGGCGCAGCCCTCGGTGACCAAGATCGGTGGCCTCTCGGCCCTGCTCGAGATCGCCGAACTCGCGCGCGAGGTGGGGGTGCGGCTGGTGCCGCATTCCCCCTATTTCGGCCCGGGGCTCGCCGCGACGCTGCACTTCCTCGCCGCGACCGAGGAGGCCGAGCCGATCGAGGTCTATTTCGCGGATCTCGACCGCGCGCCCTATGGCGGGGCGCTCACGCCGCAGGGCGGCATGATCGCCCTGCCCGAGGCGCCGGGGCTCGGCTGGGAACCGGAGGCGGCCTGAGGCTCAGCCCTCCAGCCGCACATTCGCCGCCCGCGCCACCTCGCGGAAGGTCGCGATCTCGCGGCTGATGAAGGCGGCGAACTCCTCCGGGCTCATCGGGTCGGGCACCGCCCCCATCTCGAGGATGCGCCGGGCGATGGCGGGCTCGCGCAGGATGGCGACGACATCGGCGTTGATGCGGTGCAGGATGGCGGTCGGCGTGGCGGCGGGCGCGACCAGCCCGGTCCAGCCGGCGGCCTGGTAGCCGGGTACCAGCGTCTCGGCGATGGTCGGCACATCCGGCAGTTGCGGCACGCGGCGCAGGCTGCGGACCGCGATCGGCTTCACCCGACCCTCGCGGATATGGGGCAGGGCGGAGGCGACGGAATCGGTCATCAGCTTCACATTGCCGGCGATGACGTCGGCGATCGCCGGCCCGCTGCCGCGGTAGTGGACGATGTTGAAGCGGATGTTCGCGCGCAGCATCAGGAGTTCGGCGGCCATGTGCTGGCTCGTCGCCGGCCCGGCGGAGGCCATGTCGAGCGCGCCCGGCCGCGCCCGCGCCGCCGCCGCGAGGTCCTGCATGGTGTTCTGCGGCAGAGAGGGATGGGCGATGACGATGAGCGGCACCATGGCCACGTTGGTGATGGGGGCGAAATCCTTCTCGGCGTCGTAGGGCACGCGCGGCAGGACCGAGGGATTGACGCCGAGCGTGCCGGAGGTGCCCGCGATCAGCGTGTAGCCGTCGGCCGGGGCGCGGGCGCCGGCCTCGAGCGCGGGGGCGCCGGCGCCGCCGGCGCGGTTCTCCACCACCACGCGCTGCGGCCATTTGCGCGACAATTCGTCGGCGACGAGGCGGGTGAGGATGTCCGCCGCCTGGCCCGGGGGGGAAGGGGACGATGACGCGGACCGGCCGGTTCGGTCAGTCGGCCTGCGCGCTGGCGATGGCGGGCAGCAGGGGCAGGCTGGCGGCGCCGAGCAGGGCGCGGCGGCGGATGGTGCTTCTCATGCGAGGGTCCGCCGCGATGCTAGTCGGGGCGGACGGCCTCCTCCAACCGCGCCGCGGCGCGGCGCGCGGCCTGCCGCCGGGCCGCCGCCGCCCGTCGCCCGCGCAGGAGCGCGATCAGCCGCTCCGCCGCGCGGGCGAGGGCGAGCGCCTCCCGCCCCGCCTCGGCCGCCGCCTCGGCCTGCCCGGCCTCGGCCCGGAGTGCCTCCCGCCGCGCGAGGGCCTGGGCGAGGAAGGCGCCATAGGCGGGGGCGACGCCCTCCGGGTGCTCGGCCCTGAGGGTCGCCTCGGCCGCCGCGGCCGCCTCAGCGGCCTGCCCGGCCCTCCCCTGCGCCTCGGCCAGGGCGCGCCGGGCCGCGCGGCGTTCGATCTCCCGCAGTCTCGCAAGCATGGCCAGGGGGTCGCGCGCCATCGCCTCCTTCTCCTCGGGCCATCCTCGCCGCCCCGTCTTGCCAGGGCGTGAAGGGCGGGCTGCCATGCGCGCTCGCGCCGGGCGCGCCCCCGGCCATCCCCGCGCCGGAGCCGCTCATGCCCACCCCCGCCAACACGCTTCGCATCGCCGTCCTGCCCGGCGACGGGATCGGCCCCGAGGTCACGGCGGCGACGCTTGCGGTGCTCGAGGCGCTCGCGCGCCGGCACGGCATCGGCCTCGCCTTCGAGGAACTCCGCGCCGGCGCCTTCTGCTACCGCGACACCGGCACGGCGATGAGCGAGGAGACCTTCGCGCGCGCCGCCAGCGCCGACGCGATCCTGCTCGGCGCCATGGGCTGGCCCGAGATCCGCGCCGCCGACGGGACCGAGATCGCCCCGCAGCTCGACCTCCGCTTCCGCCTCAACCTCTATGCCGGGGTGCGGCCCTGCCGCGCCCTGCCGGGCGTGCCCGTCGCCCTCGCCGACCCGCGGGCGCGGGAGATCGACTTCGTCATCGTCCGCGAGAGCACCGAGGGCCTGTTCTTCTCGCGCGACCGCGGCACCGTCACGCAGGAGATGGCCGAGGAGACGCTGCGCATCACGCGCGCCACGACGGAACGGCTCGCCCGCTTCTCCTTCGGCCTCGCCCGCCGCCGGGCGGAACGGCGCGGCCGGCCGGGGAGGGTGACGCTCGTCGACAAGGCCAATGTCTTCCGCGCCTTCGCCTTCATGCGCGGCATCTTCGCCGAGGTCGCGCGCGAGCATCCCGACATCGCCCATGGCGCGCACCACGTGGACGCGATGGCGCTCGACCTCGTGCGCAGGCCCTGGGCCTTCGACGTGCTGCCGACCGAGAACATGTTCGGGGACATCCTCTCCGACCTCGGCGCCGGGCTCGTGGGCGGCATGGGCTTCGCGCCCTCGGCCGACATCGGCGACACCCATGCGGTGTTCCAGCCCGCGCATGGCACAGCGCCCGACATCGCCGGCCGGGGCCTGGCCAATCCGGCCGCGACCATCCTCTCGGCGGCGATGATGCTCGACTGGCTCGCCGATCGCGGCGCGGGCCAAGCCTTCGCGGAGGCGGCGGCCGAGCTCGAGGCGGCGGTCGAGGCCGCCTTCGCGGCCGGCCTGCGCACCCCCGCGACATCGGCGGGACGGACGGGACGGCGGCGGCCGCGCGCGCCATCGCCGCGAGGATCGGCGTGAAGAGGGCATGAGCGGCCGCGCCGCCCCCGCCGCCGCCGGGGAGGAGAAGGCCGGGCTCTTCCCGCAGAGCGCGACGCGCCTCTGCAGGCTGCGGGGTGGCTCCGGATCGCGCCCGACGCGCGGCTCAGCGCGGGCGGGGCAGGATGCGGCACGCCTCGTCCGCGGCGCGCGCGAGCAGGATCATCCGCCGCGCCGCCACCGCCGCGGCCGCGGCCTCGCCCGCCACATGCTCGGCGAGGGGGCTCGAGAGCAGGCCGCGCACCACCGCATCCACCGCCACATCCGTCGCCGCCACCGCCCCTGCGTCCACCGCCACGCGCTTGAGCAGGGCAAGCGTGCCCGCGAGGCCCGGGCGCAGGCCGTGCAGCGCCGCCACCTGCCGCACCAGCCGCACGCCGCGCCAGGCGAAGATCGCCGCATCGAGCCCCGGCGAGGGGCTGACGGCCGTGACCGCGAAGGCCTGCAGCGCGGCGGCACGGCCGAGGGCCGCGGCCTCCTGCGCGAGCGGGGCGAGCAGCTTCGCCTCCACCAGCGCCGAGAGGGCGTCCATCGGCATCTCGTCGAGCGCGCCGAGCGAGACGCGGCCGGGCGGCAGGCGCTCCGCCCACGCCGCGATCTCGCGCCGCAGCGCCGCCACATCCCCCCGCGCATGCGCCGCGCGCGCCCGGTCCACGCCGCGCAGGGCAAGATAGCCGCGCGCCTCCCGCAGGAGGGCCACGCCGAGGAGGCCGAAGCCGGCAGCGGCGACGGCGAGCGTGACGAGGCCGGGCGCCGTCCCGCGCGCGAACTGCGCCGCGACGAAGTTCGCCGCATCGAGGAGCGCGAAGCCGAGGATGAGCACCCCCGCCCCGGCGGCGGCGAGCGCGAGGCTCGACCAGCCGCGGCCGGACGGCGGCGCGGCGGGGGCGACCGCCTGGTCCCAGCCGAAATCGAGGCGCCGCGCCGGGCCCGGCGCCTCGTCAAGGATGATGCGCGGCGGCGGCGCCCCGCTCACAGCGCATCCCCGAACAGCCAGGCGAGCAGCGCATCGAGGCCGAGATGCGGCACCCCGGCCGCACCGGAGGGATCGAGCCGCGGCGGCCGGAACTCCGGCATGCGGAAGAAGCCGGCCTGCCAGAAGGCGGGGTCGGGCGGTCTCATCGGCACCTCACCCGGGTAGATGGTGGCGGCGCGCCCCTCCTGCAAAAGGACGCCGCGCACGGCCGCGACATTCTGCCCCTCGAGCGTGGCGACCGCATCCTCGGTGCAGCGGATGGCGGCGAGGGCATGGAAGGCGGTGGCCGCCCCCGAGGCCTCGGCGCGGCCGCGCGCGCCCTGGGCGAGGTGGGCGAGCAGCGCGGCGAGCGCATCGCGCGCGCGGGAGGGCACGTGGTCGGCCTTGGTGGCGGCGAAGGCGACGCGTGTGGGGGCGGCGCCGAGCAGGCGTTCGACCCGGGTCGCGCCGGAGATGACGCCGGCGATGGCGGCGAGCGCCTCGGCCGTGTCCTCGAACGCCTCCTGCCCCGCATGCAGCGCGCCGAGCACATCCACGAGCACCACCTGACGATGGAAGCGGGTGAAGAAGGGGTCGAGGAAGGTCGCGCGCTGGTCCTCGAGATAGGCGGCGTAGCGCCGGGCGCAGAGGGCGGCGAGGCCGCCGCGCGCCGTCGCGGGCAGAGGAAAGAACCACAGCAGCGGCGCCTCCCCCCGCGGCCCGGGGTTGAGGAAACGGCCGGGCTGGAGGAAGCGCAGGCCGTGCGTGTCGCGACAGGCGCGCAGCGCGTCGCGGTAGAGGGCGTAGCCGCGCCGCGCCAGCGCGTCCTCGGCCGGCGCCTCGGGCGGCAGGCCCTTCACGAAGTCGAGGAAGGCGGCGGCGGCGGCGGCGCGCGACCCGCGCTCGAGCCGGGCCAGCGTCTCGGCCGACCAGGCGGCGTAGCCGGTGCCGAGCAGGGGGAGGTCGAGCAGCCATTCCCCGGGATAGTCGATGAGGTCGAGTGTCACGCGCCGCTCCGGCAGCAGGCCGCCGAGGGAGGTGCGGCGCTGCACGTCGAGCGCGATCGCGAGGGTGGAGAAATCCTCGGTCCGCTCGGGCCAGCGGGGCGGATCGGCGGCGAGCGCGGCGAGATGCGCCTCGGGGTCGAAGCGCGGCACCGTCTCGGTGTCCGCGGGCACGACGAAGACGCGCCGGATGCGCCCGCCCGCCGCCTCGGAGAGGGCCGGGAGCGTGCGCGCCCCGCGCCCGGCGGCGAGCAGGTTGGCGATGAGCGAGGTGAGGAAGACCGTCTTGCCCGCCCGCGAGAGGCCGGTGACGGCGAGGCGCAGGCGCTCGCGGCCGATGAGGGCGCGGGCGGCGTCCTCGGCCGTGCCGAGGACCCCGCGCAGGAGCGCGAGCGGGTCCATCCCCGCGCGGCGGTCAGGACATGCGCTCGATCAGCTCGATCTTGTAGCCGTCCGGGTCCTCGACGAAGGCGATGACGGTGGTGCCGAACTTCACCGGGCCCGGTTCGCGCGTCACCTTGCCGCCGCCGGCGCGCACCGCCTCGCAGGCCGCCTTCACATCGGGCACGCCGATGGCGAGATGGCCGAAGGCGGTGCCGAGCTCGTACTTCTCGACGCCGTAGTTGTAGGTGAGCTCGATCTCCGCCTGGCCCTCCTTGTTGCCCTCCCCGTAGCCGAGGAAGGCGAGGGTGTACTTGCCTTCGGGCACGTCGCGCCGGCGCAGCTCCTTCATCCCGAGCAGCCGAGTGTAGAAGTCGATGCTGCGCTCGAGGTTGCCCACCCGGATCATGGTGTGCAGGAAGCGGCCCTGGGTCATGCTGTGGTTCCTTCCGTGAACTCCGCCGGGTCGAAGGAGAGCAGGAACAGCCCCGCCGCCTCCGCCCGGGCGATGGTCGTCTCGCGCTCGAGCAGGATGGTGCCATCGGCCTCGAAGGCCAAGCCGCGCAAGCCGGCGGCGCGCGCGCCCTCGACCGTGCGGGGGCCGATCGTGGGCAGGTCCGCAAGCCGCGACTGGCCCGGCTTGACCGCCTTGACGAGCACGCCGCCCGGCCCCTCCCGCGCCAGGGCGGCGGCGCGGGCGAGCATGGCGTCGGTGCCCTCGATCGCCTCCACCGCCAGCACGAGGCCCTGCTGCACCACGCAGCCCTGGCCGACATCCACGGCCCCGAGCGCCCGGCAGACCGCAAGGCCGCGCCGGATGTCGGCGCGCGCGAGATCATCGGGCGCCGGCCCGGCGAGAAGGCCGGCAGGGGGCAGCAGGCCGGCCAGCACCTGCTCGGCGCCCACGACCTCGAACCCGTCCTCGGCCAGCACCTTCATCACCGCCCGCAGGATGGAGTCATCCCCGGTGAAGGCGGCGCGGCCGATGCGCGCGAGCAGCCTCATGCCCGCCGCATCGGGGCGGAGCGAGAGCAGCGAGGGCCGGGAGACGGTGCCGGCCAGCACCACCTGCCGCACCCCCTGCCCCTTCAGCCACTCCAGCAGTTGCGCCGCCAGCCCCCAGCGGAAGGAGGCGCAGGGGAACCGCCCCTCAAAGGCCGCCGGCTCGCCATGGCCTTCCAGCACCGCGACGGCCACCGCGCGGCCCGAGGCGGCGACCGCCTCCGCCACCCGCACGGGCAGGGCGCCGCCGCCCGCGATGATGCCGAGCGGCTCGGGCATGGCGGCGCCGCTCAGCCCTCCTCCTCCTCATCCTCCATCCCGATCCCGCGGCCGGCCTTGCACAGGCCGCGCCGGGAGGGCGAGCGGATGAAGGCGAGGATCTCGGCGACCTGGGCATCCTCGGGCCAGCGGGCGGCGGCCTGCTCGACCCGCTCGCTGAACACGCCGGGTTCCTTGAAGAGCAGGCGGAAGGCGGCGCGCAGGGTATGGATCTGCGCGCGCGAGAAGCCGCGGCGCTTGAGGCCGATGAGGTTGAGGCCGAGGAGGCGCGCGCGGTTGCCCATGGCCGAGCCGTAGGGGATCACGTCGGCCTCGACGCCGCTCATGCCGCCGATCACCGCCTGGCGGCCGATGCGCACGAACTGGTGGACGGCCGTGCCGCCGCCGACGAAGACGGTGTCGCCGATCTCGACATGCCCGCCGAGCATGACATTGTTGGCGATGATCACGCGGTCGTGCAGCGTGCAGTCATGCGCGACATGGGCCACCGCCATGATCATGCAGTCCGCGCCCACCTTCGTAACGCCCGCCCCGCCGACGCTGCCGCGATGGATGGTGGCGTGCTCGCGGATCAGGGTGCGAGGGCCGATCTCGCAGCGCGTCGGCTCGCCCTTGTACTTGAGGTCCTGCGGCGCCATGCCGATGGTCGCGAAGGGGAAGACCTTCACGCCGGTGCCGAGGCGCGTGTGCCCGTCCACGACGACATGGGAGACGAGTTCGACGCCCGCCTCGAGGACGACATGCGGGCCGACCACGCAGGCCGGGCCGATCCGGCAGCCCGCGCCGATGACGGCGCTGGGGGCGACGGCCGCGCTCGGATGGATCTCGGGCATGCTCACTTGTCCAGGATCATCGCGGCGTAGGTGGCTTCCGCCGCCACCTTGCCGTCCACCTTGGCTTCCGCCGAGAACTTCCAGATGTTCCCGCGCTGGCGTTCCTTCTTCACGTGCACCCGCATCTGGTCCCCCGGCACCACGGGCTTGCGGAACTTCGCCTGGTCCACCGTCATGAAATAGACGAGCTTGCCGGCCCAGGCCGGGCCGAGCGTCTCGACCACCAGCACGGCGGCGGTCTGGGCCATGCTCTCGATGATCAGGACGCCGGGCATCACCGGCATGGCCGGGAAATGGCCCTGGAAGAAATTCTCGTTGATGGTGACGTTCTTGATGCCGACGCAGGAGTGGTCCTTCACCAGATCCACCACCCGGTCCACCAGCAGGAAGGGATAGCGGTGCGGGATGGCGTGCATGATCCGCGCGATGTCGAAGGTCCCGACCTCGCGGGCCTCGGCCCCGCCGGCGCTGCTGTTCGTGGTCATGGCGTCTTGCCCGTCTTTCCGTTCCCCTTCGGCGCCGCCTGGCGCCTGAGCCAGGTCATGGCGCGCAGGAATTCGCGTGCCGGCCAGGCGGGGCTGCCGACGACGTCGGTCCCGGCCGGGACGTCCTGCGCCACGCCCGCCTGCGCGCCGACGCGCGCCCTGTCCCCGAGCCGGATGTGACCAGCAAGGCCGGCCTGGCCCGCGATGACGACGTGATTGCCGAGCTCGACCGAGCCGGCGATGCCGACCTGCGCCACGATCACGCAGCCGCGCCCCGTGCGCACGTTGTGGCCGATCTGCACGAGGTTGTCGAGCCGCGTGCCCGGCCCGAGCACGGTATCCCCGCCGGCGCCCCGGTCCACGCAGGCATTGGCGCCGATCTCGACCGCATCGCCCAGGATGACGCGGCCGAGCTGGGGGAGCGTCACATGCTCCCCCGCGCTGGTGGTGACGAAGCCGAATCCCTCGTTGCCGACGCGCGCGCCCTGGTGCAGCACCACGCCCGCGCCGGCGAGGCAATGCTCCATGCTGGCATGGGCGCGGAGGATGCAGCCGGGCCCGAGCACGCAGCCGGGACCGACCACGGCGTGCGGGCCGATGATGCAGCCGGGGCCGAGTTCCGCCCGCGCCCCGATCACGGCGAAGGGGCCGATCTCGCAGCCCTCCCCGATCACGGCGTCGGGGGCGACGACGGCCGTGGGGTGGATGCCGGGAACCGCGGCCGGACGCGGATGGAACAGCGCGGCAACGCGGGCGAAGGCGAGTTGCGGCGTCGGGGTGAGCAGCGCGACCGAGCCGCGGGGGACGGAGGCGGCGTCCTCCTCGGCCACCAGCACCGCGCCCGCGCGCGTCGAGGCCAGCGCGGCGGCATGCCGCCGCCCTTCGAGATAGGCGACATCCCCGGGCCCGGCGAGGGCGAGCGGCGCCACGCCCGTGAGCTGGCGATCCCCCTCCCCGCTCAGGCGCGCGCCCGCGGCCGCGGCGATCTCGGCGAGGCTGAAGGGGCCGCGCGCGGGGAAGAAGCGCGGATCCGCGCCCACCGCCGTCAGTTCCGCCGCTGCTGGCCCTGCGGCTGCGCCGCGCCGCCCTGGCGCTGCTGCGCCGGCCGCTGCTGCGCCGCGGGCGCGGCCGGCGCCTCGCCGGGCAGGGTGACGCTCGGCAGGCGGCGATTGAGCTGCGCCGCCACCTCGGCCGTCAGGTCGAAGGGCGGTTCGTTGAAGATCACGAGCGGCCGCGGCAGGACGAGATTGACCTTCCGGTCGCTCGCCACCTCGCGGATGATGACGCCGAGCACCTGCTCGATCTCGCGCAGCGCGGCCTGGGCGACCTGCTCGATCTGCGCGGCGCGGTCGCGCAGCGTGCGCTGGCTGTCGGTGATGCGGTCCTGCAGTTCCCGCTCGCGCGCGCGGAGCTGCTCGGGCGACAGGGTCGCGCGCTCGGAGGCGAGGCGCTGCTGTTCGTCCCGCCAGCGCTGCTGCTCGCGCTGCAGGTCCTCGTTCAGCGCCGCGCGCCGGCGCTCGATCTCCTGGCGGATCTGGGTGAAGGCGGTGGAGACGCGCTGGATCTCGGGCACGTCCACGATGCCGATCACCGCGGTGGGCGGCGATTCGCCGGGCGGCAGCGGCGCCGGCGCCTGGATGGCGGGCTGCCCGGGGGCCTGAGCCTGAGCCTGCCCCTGGGCCTGGGCGGGGCGCTGCCCCGGCTGGGCCGGGCGCTGCTGGCCCTGGCCGGGCACGAACCATTGCCCCTGCTGGGCCATGGCCGGGGAAGCGATCAGCGCAGCCGCGATGGCCACCGGGGCAAGACGTCGCATGTCAGACTGTATCCTGGTTCAGAAACGGGTGCCGAAGCCGAGGCGGAAGACCTGCGTCTCGTCGTAGCTCTTCTTCACCACGGCCTTGGCCAGATCGATGTTGATGAGGCCGATCGGGCTGCGCCAGGAGATGCCGACGCCGACGCCGACGCGCGGGTCCGCCTCGTCGCGCACGCAGTTGGGGAAGGTCGCGGGGCAGCCCGCATTGGTGATGTTGGAGGGCAGGCCGGTCAGCGAGCCCACATCCACGAAGGCGCGCCCGATCAAACCGAGCTCGGTGGGCAGCGGCAGCGGGAAGCGGAACTCGGCCGAGGAGGTCCAGAGCACCTCGCCGCCGAGGCTGTCTTTGGTCGAGACGTCCCGCGGGCCGGCGCCGCCGAGGGCGAAGCCGCGCAGGTTCTCGCCACCGAGGAAGAAGCGGTCGACGATGCGCGTCTGGTTGTCGCCATAGGGGACGAGGTAGCCGGCGCCCGCCGCCAGGACCAGCACATAGTCGGGGTCGCCGAGCAGCCGCTCGAACGGGATGTAGTACTGGCCGTCGGCGCGCATGCGCAGATACTCGACATCGCCGCCTATGCCCGCGAAGTCGGCGCCGACGCGCACCACATAGCCCTCGCGCGGCGCGACGCGGCTGTCGCGCCGGTCATAGGTGACGGTGGTCGAGACCTGGCTCAGCAGCGTCCTGCCCTCCTGCTCGCGGATGAAGCGGGAGACGATGGGAGCCACGTCGAAGATATCGCGTTCGACCAGCGAGTAGGACCAGGACTGGCGCAGGTGCTCGTTGATCTCGTAGCCCATGCGCAGCGCGAAGCCGGTGCGGCGCTCCTGGTAGCCCGAGGTCTCGCGCAGGTCGCGCCGCACCAGGAAGATGTCGCCGCCGGCGGCGAGATTGCGCTCGAGGAACTGCGGGTCGGTGACCGAGAGGTCCACCTGGCTGCGCCGTTGGGCGAGGGTGAGGTTGGTGCGGGCATCGACCCCGGTGCCGAGCAGGTTGCGCTCGCGCAGGCCGATGTCGGCGAGCAGGCCGACATCGGTCGAGAAGCCGCCGCCGATGGTGAACTCGCCCGTCGCGCGCTCGCGCACCTGGGTGTTCAGGATGACGCGGTCCGGCGCCGAGCCGGGCGTGGTCGTGACCTGCACATCCGAGAAGAAGCCGAGGCTGCGGATGCGCTCGCGCGAGCGCCGGACCTGCGCGGCCACCAGCGGGTCGCCCTCCGCGAGGCGGAACTCGCGGCGGATCACGCGGTCCTGCGTGCGCGTGTTGCCCGTGATCTCGATGCGCTCGACGAAGGCGCGCGGCCCCTCGCTGATGTCGAAGGTGAGGTCCACACTCGCCGCCTCGCGGTCGCGCACCACGCGCGGCTCCACCGCCACGAAGGGGAAGCCGCGCGCGACCAGAAGGTCGGTCAGCGTGTTGTCGGCGCGCTCGACCGCGTCGCCGTCGTACCACTCACCGGGGGAGATCGGGATCTCGCCGCGCACGGTCGCGGGGTCGAGGCCGCGCAGCGAGCTCGTCACCTCGACATTGCGCACGCGGTAGCGCGGACCTTCCTCGATGGTGAAGGTGATGAAGAAGCCGCTGCGGTCGGGCGCGAGCTCGGCGGTCGCGCCGGTCACCTGCACGTCGGCGAAGCCCTGGCGCAGGTAGAAGCGGCGCAGCAGCTCGCGGTCGAAGGCGAGGCGATCCGGGTCGTAGGTGTCCGAGGTGGAAAGCAGCCTGTACCAGGCCTGCTCGCGCGTCGCGATGATCTCCTTCAGCCGGCTGTCCGAGAAGCTCGCATTGCCGACGAAGTTGATGCGCGCGACCAGCGCGATGTCGCCCTCGGTGATCTCGAAGACCACGTCGACGCGGTTCTGGTCGAGTTCGATGATCTTCGGCTCCACCGTCGCCGCGAAGCGCCCGCGCCGGGCGTAGATCTCGAGGATGCGCTGGCGGTCGGCCTGGGCGGCGGCGGGGGTGAAGACGCTGCGCGGCGCGAGCTGGACCTCGGAGCGCAGGGCGTCGGAGGTGATGCGCCGGTTGCCCTCGAAGCCGACGCGGTTGACGATCGGGTTCTCCGCGACGCGAACGACGATGCGGTTGCCGTCCTGGCGGATCTCGACGTCGCGAAAGAGGCCGGTGGCGAAGAGGGCACGCAGGCTGCGGTCGAGCCGGTCGGGGTCGGCCGTCTCCCCGGGCTGGACCAGCATGTAGGACCGGATCGTCTCCGCCTCGATGCGCTGGTTGCCCTGCACCTCGATCGCCGCGATGCGGCCGGGCGCCTGCGCGGAGGAGGGAAGCGCCACGATCAGCGCGGCGAGGACAAGGAGGAGGGTGCGCAGCCTGGACAACGAATCGGCACCTGATCTGGGGGCGTCACGAGGGCCGGGACACTAGCCGACGGCCCCGCGCCCCGCCACCCCCGACCCGCAGGGCGCCCTCTCCCGCCTCAGCCGATCAGGCCCGCGACCCAGCGCACAACCCCAAGTTGCGTCAGATCGTTCCAGGTCGCCAGGATCATCAGCGTCACCAGCAGGGCGAAGCCGCCGCGCAAGGCGTATTCCTGCGCCCGCGCCGTCAGCGGCCGGCCGCGGATGGCCTCCGCCGCATAGAACAGGAGGTGCCCGCCATCCAGGATCGGAATGGGAAAGAGGTTGATCAGCGCGAGGTTGATCGAGAGCAGGGCGATGAAGGTCAGCAGCGGCAACAGGCCCATGTCGGCGACCTCGCCCGACATCTGGGCGATACGCAGCGGCCCGCCGAGCTCCTCCGCCCCGCGGCTGCCGGTGACCATCTGCCACACCCCGGCCAGCGTCTGGCCCGAGACCACCACCATGTGCCAGGTGCCCTGGACCAGGGCGCTCACCGGGTCGAGCCGCTCCCGCTCGACCGCCCCCCCGGTGATGCCGAGCACGCCGCGGCCGTCCTCGCGCGCGGTCGGGGTCACGACGAGCTTGATCTCCGCCTCCCCCCGCCGGACCAGGACCTCGACCGGCTGGCCCGCCCGCGGCTGGATGTGGCGCTGCAGCTGCTCGAAGCGTTCCACCCTCTCCCCATCCAGGGCCAAGATGCGGTCCCCGGGCGCGAGCCCCGCCCGTTCCGCGGCCGAGCCCTCGACCACGGTCTGGACGGCCGTCGAGCCGACCGGCTTGCCGAGGGTGGCGAAGATGCCGGCGAAGACCAGGGCGGCGAGGAGGAAGTTGAAGGCGGGGCCGGCCGCGACGATGATCGCCCGGTCGCCGACGCTCTTTTCATGGAAGCTCTCGCCGGGGCGGAAGCTGCCGGGCTCGGGCTGCGTCTGCCCCGCATGCTCCATCCCGTGCATCTTCACGTAGCCGCCGAGCGGGATCCAGCCGATCCGCCACTCGCAGCCGCGGCGGTCGGTCCAGGCCGCGATGGCCCGGCCGAAGCCGATCGAGAAGCGTTCGACATGCACGCCGCGCCAGCGCGCCGCGAGGTAGTGCCCGAGCTCGTGGACGAAGATGAGGACGCCCAGCACCACCGCGAAGGCGAGGATGGTGCGGAAGGGCTCAGGCAGGAAGTCCATGCGGGTCCGTTCCCCAAATGCCGGCGGCCGTCACGCCGCCGCCCGCTCCGCGGCGACGCGCACCGCTTCCCTGCGCGCCGCACCGTCGAGAGCGAGGATGGCGGGCAGGTCCGCCGCCGCCGGCGCGCCGAGGCGGTCCAGCGCCTCCTCCACCACCGCGGCGATGTCGAGGAAGCCGATCTTCCGCTCGAGGAACAGGCCCACGGCGACCTCGTTGGCCGCGTTCAATATGGTGGTCGCGCCGCCGCCCGCCCGCAAGGCCTCCCGCGCCAGGCGCAGGGCCGGGAAGCGCGCAGGGTCCGGGGCGAAGAACTCGAGCCGCCCGAGGGCGACGAGGTCGAGCCGGGGCACGGAGGCCGCCATCCGCGCCGGCCAGGCGAGGGCGTGGGCGATCGGGGTGCGCATGTCGGGCGTGCCGAGCTGCGCGAGCACCGAGCCGTCGGCATACTGCACGAGGCCATGCACGGTCGATTGCGGGTGGACCAGCACCTCGACCCGCGGCTCGGGCACGGGAAAGAGGCGCACCGCCTCGATCAGCTCGAGCCCCTTGTTCATCATGGTCGCGGAATCGACCGAGATCTTGGCCCCCATGGACCAGACCGGGTGCTTGACCGCGGCCTCGGGCGTGACGGCGGCCATCTCCTCGAGCGGCATGGTGCGGAAGGGGCCGCCGGAGGCGGTCAGCACGATCTTCTCGACCGTGGCGAAGGGATCGGCCGCGCCGCCGCGGGCCTCGAGCGCCTGGAAGATGGCGTTGTGCTCGGAATCCACGGGCAGCAGCGTCGCGCCGGCGGCGCGCGCGGTGGCGAGCACGATCTCCCCCGCGCAGACGAGGCTCTCCTTGTTGGCGAGCGCGAGCACGCCCCCGCGCGCCAGCGCCGCAAGCGTCGCCGGCAGCCCCGCCGCGCCGACGATCGCCGCCATGGTCCAGTCCGCGGGGCGGGCGGCGGCGGCGATCACCGCCTCGGGCCCCGCCGCGGCCTCCACCCCCGACCCGGCCAGGGCCTCGCGCAGCGCGCCATAGGCGGCCGGATCGGCCACGACGGCGAGGCGCGCGCGCAGCCTCCGCGCCTGGGCGGCAAGCCGCGCGGCATCACGGTGGGCGACCAGCGCCTCGACCCGGAAGGCGCCCTCGGGCGCCTCCTCGAGCAGCGCGACCGTGCTGCGGCCGACCGAGCCCGTGCTGCCGAGGATGGTGACGCTGCGGGTCATCGCCACAGCGGCTGGCCCTGCCCCAGCGCCCAGGCGAGAACTGCCGCGACCGGGGCCGCGGCCATCAGCCCGTCCAGCCGGTCGAGCAGCCCGCCATGCCCGGGGATGAGGGACGAACTGTCCTTGACGTCGAAACGACGCTTGATCCAGCTCTCGAGCAGGTCGCCGGCCTGGGCCATGACGCCGAGCATGGCCGCGACCGCGGCCGCGCGGGAAGCCCCCCCGGGGGCGAGGATGGCGGCGGCAATGACGCCGACAGCGA
>Ga0272446_1004386_pt1 | contig 16744 bp, 8 predicted proteins | sample YNPCB0061_FD_194587 | JGI IMG/M metagenome (GOLD analysis project Ga0272446, IMG submission 194587) | Hot spring microbial mat communities from Yellowstone National Park, WY, United States - YNP-CB-006-1 | ecosystem: Environmental > Aquatic > Thermal springs > Hot (42-90C) > Sediment | place... | reverse complement strand
GCCGAACCGGTACGGCGCGGCCCGCTACCTGCCGCGCCAGAGACGGAGTTGAGCGCAATCAGCCGTTCTCACCGGCTGTCCGGGCGATCTGGAGGATATAGAAGCGGAGCATGTCCTGCTCGCGGGGCGGGAGGGCCTGCTCTTCGATCCGCACGATGCGCTTCACCTCCTTCATGGCCCTGACGACGTTGGTGGGGAGCTCCACCGAGCCCCGGGGCATGGCGGACAGGTACTCGAAGGCGGCTACCAGAAACTGCTGGAAGGTATCCTCCGCGGGGCCGCGCAGGAAGGGGGCGACCTCCCGCAACGCTTTGGGCCTGGGGGATGGAATCTGCGCTTCGGCGGCAGGCATGCGCTCGGTGACCGAGTACAGCGCCGTAGCCAGCTCGACAAAACTGGAGACGCGCGCGAAGACCGGCTCGCGGAGAAGATCCCATGCCTTCTCGCGCCACGCCCGGATCTGGACGGGAACCCGCAGCAGCTCCGCGACCTCGTCGCGCCACGCTTTGGGAACACTTCCGCCCGCGGCATCCAGCAGCACATCGACACTGGTATTGAAGAGGTCCGGCTGGAGCAGCACCGCAAGGTCCGGCCGGAGCGCAGGGAGCAGGCGCGGCATGAAGCGGTCGCCTTCGAAGAAATTCGATACATGCACCCCGTGCCGGCGCATCAGTTCCTTCTGGAACAGCGGGACCGTCGCCCGGATGGAATCGATGTCTTCGCGCAGTACCGTGAATGCTGAGTTGCCGGCGGGAAACCCGCGCTCCATCAGCCAGAGCCAGCGCAACTCCTGGTCGTGGTACAGGCGCAGGGCTTGAAGGATTTCGTAGACCGGGAGATGGGGCAGGATCCGGTCGGCCAGGACTCCCTCCCCTTCGCCTTCCGCCGATTGGGTGCGGGCGAACGAGTTCAGGGTCCGGAACAGTCCCGTCGTCAACTGGTTCAGTCCCAGCACAAACGTCTGGGCCTGGTTGTGGCTAATGGCCCGGAGCGAACTTCCGTAGCGGGCAAACGGGATGGTGGCCGCAATTCGCTCCAGGACCTTATGGCCGCGGCTGGCGGCCGCTCCCGGAGCCGGGCGCACGGTGGGCCGGTCACGCAGGGGCGGCAGGGTCCGGGCGATGAAGTACGAGATCACGTAGATGCCGACGACGTCCTCCTCCCGGCCGTAAAGAATGCGGCGGAAATTCTCCGTCGACAGCTTCATGAACTCGTCAAAGAGATCATCCTGGACGCCGACCGTGAGGCGTTCAAGCTCCTGAAGGCCGCGGCTGGTAAACTGGAGGCGCGTTTCCCTCAGGGGTTCCGCCGCCCGGTACAGCTCATTTCCCGCGAAGCGCTGCGCCTCGGCCACATGATGGAGCACCTGCGCGAGTTCGGCGAGGGGCAGGTGCCGCAGGCGCTCGGAGAGGTTGCTCTGAAACGTCCTCAGATCGCCGCTGGCGAACAGCCCCATCAGGGGGGTGGTCGCATACCGGGCGCTGCGCTTGGCGGAGGCTTCCACGAACCGGCCCAGCGTCTTTTCATTTTCCGGAGTAAGAATGAACGCGGGACGGCCGGAGACCGGGGCGTAGTAGCCGCCCTGGCGCTGCATCGGCTCGCCGCAGCCCATCTTGATGCGCACGCGTCCGACCAGGCCGCGCTCGGCCAGCCACCGTACGATTTCGTACTTCGCTTTCTTGTACATGGCCAGTCCGGCGGTCTGGCCGATCTGCTGGCTGAGATCGGAGCCGGCGACGAAGACCTCGCAAACCATCTCCGAAAACCGGTCCTCGGTGCTCTCGCTCAGCTTGCGGCTTTGCACGGCATAGTCCCAGAGCTTGTCCAAATAGGCGCGCACATTCCGCACGACCTCGACATCCTCGTAGAGCGGCACAAGCCAGATCGAGGGAATATCGGGGCAGCCGGAGCGGAGTGTCTCTTCGCGGCGGGCGCGCATCTTGCGGTCCAGCGAAATCAGAGCTTCCGCTTCCGACGACATGCTCACCTGGAGGGCCAGGACCATGCCGGGGTTTCCGCGCCGGGCGGCGATTTCGTTCACCTCCATGATGTTGTGCACGGTGGTGTCGATGGCAAACGGGTCCGCCGAGGTCACCATGTTCTGATGAATTCGCGGGGTGATGACGAAGCGGCGCAGCAGATCCCGGTGCCCGGCCGCCGCCAGGGCAAGCGTCCTGTTCCGGCCGTGTTTGCGCAGCTCGCCCAGATTGGCGTTCAGGCATTCCCGGAGCGACCGGTTCAGGTCGAAATAGTACTCGAGAGTGCGCTTGCGTTTCGCGCGCAACTCGAGCATCCTGCGCTCGAGCCGGTCGTTATGCTCCCACAGCACAACGACCGGATCGCGCGCCACGTGAAGCTTCATGCCGAGTTTCCGGACCAGGCCCGGTTGCAGCTCGAAAGGAAGCAGGCCGCGGTAGCGGCGCTCGAGCTGATGGGTCAGATCGTTGATTTCGTCGAACAGCCGCCGGAACCGGGCGTTGGTCTGGGGCAGCCGCCGCACCTCCTCGATCAAATGGGCGTCGACGCGCAAGCCGGGGCTGGCTTCAAGCAGCAGGTGGAGAAGCCGTCCCATTCTGGCGACGTTCTCCATCAGCACGGTGGCGACCAAACGGTGCCCCTGGCCGGACGGCCGGTTGCTTCCATCCCAATCGCCCCAGTAAGAAAGGAACGTGCCGCGCTCCACCCCGCAGCGGAAGCGGGTGAAATCTTCCGCCGCGACCAGCGCGCCCAGATCGAGCAGCAGTTCGTCGCCTTCGGCGTGGGAGTTGATGGCCACCGTAAGGCCGAGGAACTCACGCGCCAGCTCGCGCGCCAGGGGTTCAGCGAGTTCCCCGGCAGCCGGTGTCCCGCCGATCAGCGAGCCGATGGCCCGCTCCCAGAGCATCTCCGCCGGGAGGGAGTACATCTGGGTGGGATGTACGGTCCTGTCGTACAGCCGCTGGCGGAACAGGGACTGGCGCCGGGAGAGACTGTCGTCCTGGAACTCGCCGGCCAGCATCCGTTCGAGCTTTCTGCCGTCCTCCGCCTGAGCCAGAGAAAGCCACTCGTGGGCCAGATCGAGCCGGTCTGCAAAGCGGGTGTGAAACACTTCCAGGCGACCGGCCAGGAACTCGGCCGGTGAGGGCGCATCCTGGCTCCACCGCGGGGGCGTCCCCGATTGCTTCAGTTCGCGCCGGACGAACTCGCGGCAGGAGTCCGACACCCGGCGGGTGAAAGCAGCCCACTGCCGCTCCAGCTCAGGCCGGTTCAGTACTTCGTACGACCCGCGTCCGGCGACGGTAAGCGCCTTGCGGTTGTAGTGGGATTCCTCCTCGGCGATGATGCGGTTCAAGTCAATCAGGACGCGCCGCGTCTTGGTCAGGAGGCGCTCCGCACCGTCGGCGCCGCCGAGGGTCAGCCGGAATGACTTTCGCCCGGTCTCGAGACCCTCTTCGGTGTGGGCGAATGTGGACAGGGGAATCAGGCCGATGCCCTGGCGCGCAAGCCCCGCCGCAATCCAGTCCAGCGAGATGCCCGCCGGAAGATTGTTCAGAGTCATCCTCGGATACATGCTCGCGGCGGGTCGGGTGATCACAATCCCGAACGGGTTGCGCTCCCCGGGCAGGTTGGCGCCAGCCTGCTCAATGGCGCTCATCCGCTCGTCCAGAATCACGTTGCGAAGTCTCCAGTACGAGTTGGTGCTTTGGGCGCTGTTCCGATAGAAGAGGTAGGCGGCGAGTATGGCTCCGAGGTTCGGGGCGATGGCGCTGTTGACGGCCTTGAAGCGGGCGCGCAAGGCCGAATCGCGGATCTCCACGACGGACAGGCGGGCGCCGGCGAGACAATCGGTTTTCGAAAGCGAATGCACCGTAATGACCCGCTCGCCCTGTTCCGGCGAGATGTAGCCGAGGCGCGCGAGATCATCGGCAAGCTGCCGCAGGGTCATGGGTCCGGCAAGATCGCGGGAGGGAGCCACGTTCTGGTAGGACAGGTCGTCGATGACAAAAACGCCCCGTTCCAAAAAGTGACGCAGCAGCCTGCGCAGAGCCTGTTCGCTGAAGACCTGGCCGGTGGCGTTGTGGGGGTTGTTGAACACCACCGCGCCGCGGCCGTGCCATTCGGGATCTTCCCGCAGCTTCTTTTCGACCGCCCCGATCAGGCGCTCCACATCGAGCTCGAAGGCCGGGGTCAGAGGAACGGAGGTGACGCTCGGAAAGCAGTGTTCGTAGGTCCAGCTCAGATCGGGAACGATGACCTCGCGGATCCCGCAGTGAAACCCGAGCAGGCCGAGCGCCGTGCGTGCCGATCCGCTGACAACCATCGCGGCGTCGAACCGGTACTCGGGGTGATGGCGGAGAAACGCGGCCTTGAAGGCAACCTTTAACTCCTGCTGGCGGGCCGGGATGCCGTCGAGAATTTCGCGAAAATCCAGACCGGCGAGCGGATCATCCACGAACAGGCCGCGGCCCAGCGGCCTCCACGCCTTCGCCAGCCGCGCCGAGGAGCGCTCGACCGCCGCGCCCACCGCGGCTTCGATCCGCCCGCCGTACTCACCCGTGATCCGCGTAACCCGGGAGCCGATCCTGGAAATGGCTTCGCCGGCCGCGCGGGACATTCCCACCCGCAGCGGAGCGCTCTCCGGGTACAGGGTTTCCTCGGCGGCCGGCGAGGGGCTCTCCGCCGGCGGTCCATGTTTCAGCAAATAGGTCAGCAGCTCGACCTCGGCGGCCGAGGGCGTGCCCTTGAGCTGAAAATGCATGGTTTCAATGATGGCGATGAACTCGTGAAACCCGGCGATAAAAACCGTGGAAAATCCAGCCAGCCGGGGAGAGAAGATACCCGGGCTCAGGAACCGGAGCGTGCGGTTCAGCATTCTGGCTTCGCGTGCCAGAGACGCGTGATTCGGCGCGTCGTTGGCTTCGACAATGAAGAGGGGAAATTCGCGAATGGTCAGGCGCAGGGCGCGCCGGGTCTCCTCGGACAGGATCCGGCCCAGCAGAAGGAATGACGGGCGGCCTTCACTCCGCGCCAGGGAGGCCTCGAGCGCCTCCAGCGCGGCTGTCTCGTTCTCGGGAAGCTCGGTGAAATGGAGCGTCTCGAACTGGGTGAGATGAGGTGGAATCCGGAATCCATGGCTGAAGACAGCAGCGGGCAGATGCTGAAGCTGCCGGCTCAGAGCGTGGAAGAACACCCGTAGTGCTTCGGTGACTCCGCCCGACGCCAGAATCACCTCCCGCCTCCCGGTGGTCTCCCCGATGTCGTACGAGAGCGGCTCCGGCTGCCTGGTGAGCCAATCGACGAAAAGCCGGATCAGCTCCCCCGGGTTGTTCTTCAGAAACCCTCCTCTGGGGAGGTACGGAGCGCTCTTGCGGATCAACTCCAGCAGGAACTCCACCTTGACCTGGTCCCCGGCTTCCCAGGCGAGTTCCGCGCTCAACCGCGCGGCGAGGTCACCGGGCGCGCCGGCCTGTCTCGTATCCAGTCCCAGCGCGATCCGGGCGTACAGTTCCAGTAACCGCGGGTCCTGAACCGGGTTGCCGATGTGAAAATTGACGCGCTCGGCGGCGGGCACCGGGGAAGAGGCCGTGGCCTCGCTGATCTCCGACACCATGGCGCCCTTGGCCGGCCGGAGGGCAAACACGTCGGGCAGTGACCGCGTGGATCCCCCCTGGCGGCTGGTAGCTTCCCGAGGGCTGAACGGAACCGGCTGCGGCTCAGGCATAGGCTGGCAGGAAGACTATGAGCCTTCGGGTTTGCCCTCGGTCTTCGACAGTCTCTTGTCTCCCTCCAGGACGAGATCGAGAAAACGCTGGAAGGTTCGTGAGAGGCGGGATCCGAGTTCAGGATCGGATGGCCACAGCGAAACGATGGTGCGGGCGTTCTTCAGATTCTGGCTCGCCTCGGCCAGGCGCGCCGCTTGCGGGCTGAGAAGGAGCAACTCGGGGCTGCCCTTCAACAGAGCCATTTCCTCCTGTTCATAGGCGAGCTTCATCCGGCTGCGCTTCAGCTCATCCTCGGTGCGCTTTTCCGCCAGCAGCGCTTCTTTCTCCAATTCGGCTCTTTTCAGGTCGTACTTCTTGAGCTCGAGGTCGTGTTCGGACAGCGCAATCTGTTCGTCCGCCTCAAGCTTCGCGCGCGCCGCGGCGACTCGCGCTTTCTGGCTGAACAGCTCGGTCTGTTCAAGGATTCTGGCGGATTCACGCTGCCGCATGGCTTCGGCGATCTCCGGATCGGCGGCGTCAACGGACTGGACAGTGAGGGAGACCACTTCCAAGCCGAACTTCGGCGTGAAAGAGCCGACGCTGGCCCACAAGTGCGAGCTCAGCTTCTCGGAAGACAGCTCTTCAATCAGGTGTCTTTCGGTGAACTCCTTCACGATTCCCTGAATCACGGTTTCAAACTCCTTGGCCGCTTTGACGGCCGCGTCCCGCCTCCATCCGCCCACGCGGACGAGGCTGGAGAGGTGCTCGCGGGAAGGGGCGACGGTAAGAACGAGGGTGGTCCTGATCTGGATGCCCCCGCGGGCGACGCCGTCGATCTTCAGCTCATTCTGATGGGTGGTGCCGGGAAGCGCGAGGCTGAAGTGGCGCGGGTAGAACGCGCTGCCGCGAAGCCGGATGGCCCCGTGGGCTTCGTACAAGACTAGCTGATCGGGCTTCCGAAGCCGGTATTCGTAAGCGATCAGGGCGATGAGAAGTACGGCTACAGTTCCTGCAATCCACATGATTCAAGTTCTCCTGATAGTCCAGCCAGGGAGAGATCGGCGGGGCACCCCTGCCACGCTTGCACCACACGTGCGTCCATGCGGGAAGGGGAGAATCGGAGACCGTCCCCACTTCCCATTTCCAAAGTATACACCGCCGGCGTGGAGTCTTCAGATGTGGCAAATCCGCGTCATTTCGCCTTTAAGGCCTCATTCACCTGGGCCAAGGCCACCTTGGCTTCGCCCGCAATCGCAGGGTCGCGCAGGGCGGCCTGGGCTGCCTCGAGCGACTCTTTGCAGGGGAAGTACGGCAGCAGCGAGAGAACCGTCAACTTCTCGGGGGTCTGGCTGGCAAGAGCCATGATTTCAGCCAGCAACCGGCCGTTCTCGGAAGCCGGACGGCGCGAGTCGAGCACCATCAGTTTCAAGACGCCCCGGACCGCGAGCACCTGAAGATTGGCGGCCGGTGGCGGCGGACCGCTCTTTACGAAGTCGAGCAGGTCCGCAAGGGGAGCGGGATTGTCCCAGTCGGAAAGGGCCAGGATTGCGGCGCGGGCGATTTCAGGATCGGGATCCCGGACTCCGGCGCGCAACAGTGGAAGCGCCTCATCATTTGATGTCTGCCCCAGCACCTCGATCAGGCTGAGGCGCGACGGGCGCGCGGGAGCGGCATGGTAGGCAGAGATGATCGCGTTGACCGGCGCGGGTTGGGCCCGTTTGAGAACCGTCGCCAGAGTCTGGGTGGCATCCCGCCGTTCCGGCGCTGTGGACGCCTTCAGCAACAGGTCCAACAGAGCGGGGATCTGGGTGGGACCGCCCACCGTCCTCAAGGCGCGGAGAGCTGCACGGCGGACCTCCGGGCCGGAATCGAGAGCCGCCCGGGTCAATGCATCCGCGGCGCCGGCGGCGCCGCGCTCGCCCGCCGCCAGGATCAATTCGGTCTTCACCCCGCCGGCGCCCGAGGCGATTCCGGTGATAATCGCCCGGTCGATATCGGCGCCACGCAGCATCGACAAACTCCGGCGGGCTGCGCTTTGCTCCGGCTCTTTGCCGGCGGCAGCGGCTTCGGCCAGGGTCCTGACGCTGGAGGCATCGCCCAACCTCCCCAGTGCCGTCAGGGCGGCCGCGCGCACCTCGGGCGTGCTGCTGGCGAGGGCCGCCGTGATCACCGGCCTGGCGGAGACGTCCCCGCGATGGGCCAGGGCGGTGAGCAGATGCACTTGCCCGGACGCGGGTAACTTGGGAAACCACGCGACCAGCATCCTGGTGATATCCGGCCCGGCAATTCCATTCAGCAGCCCGATGGCAACGGCTTGCCTTTCCGAGTCGCCCGACTGGATTTCAGCGGCCAGAACCGGCACGGCCTTCCTGCGCTCGGCGGCGGCGAGGCCCGCCAAGGCCCGCGTGCGGATCCTCGCGGGCTCCCCAGGAGCCATCATTTTTCGGTACACGTCCACCGCGGCGGCGGTGTCGCCGCGAGCCGCCAATTGATCGGCGCAAGTGACGTAGGCCTCGGCCATGAATTCACGCACGGCCCTGCCGGCATTGCTCGCAGCGGCTGCCAGGGCACTCAGTGCCGGCCGGTCCGCAATGTTGGCCAGCGCGGCTGCGGCGGCCGAGCCAATCTCCGGATTTGAAGACGATAGCAGGGCCGCCAGCGCAGGCACGGCTTTCTCGTCCCGGCGTTCACCCAGCGAGCTGACGATCCCGATGCGAACACGGTCGTTCGGGGCGCGGCCGAGGCCCGCACGCAATGCCTGATCGGCCGCCGGACCTGGAATGGCGGCGAGCGCATACCGCGCCATTTCCGCGGATTCCTCCCGCGCCAGCATGGGAGCCAGCACCGGGACGGAGGCGCTGCTCCCGATGAGCCGGATCTCCCGGAGCACAGCATTCTTTCCGGCCAGCGTGGCGTTCGATTGCAGGAATTCGAGCAGGCGGGCCTCTACTGCCTGACCCGCCGCAGGAGTTGCTTGTGAAGCCGATACCAGTTCATCCAATTCGGTGGCCGGCGCTGGATCGTCGCCGTAGTCGTAGGTCGCGAGCTTAGCCAGCAAGGGTTCGATCCCGCCGGCTGTGGGAGTGCGCTTCAGCCTGGCGCTGGGCGTGGTGTCGGCTTCCAGGTCGCCGAGAATGAACTGAATTCCGGCGAGGAAATACTCGGGCAGCGGCCGGGTCATGAACAGGGCCGGATTGTGCCCGAGAGTGCAAAAGAACACCCGTCCTTTGCCGTAGCTACGGATCCAACTGACCCCGTAGTCGTTGTCGGGGCGCGAGCACGGCTGGAAACAGGGGCGGCCCTGATTCATGTCCGTTTTCTCGACGTCCACACTGAGCAGCACGTGCAACCGATCCCGTGAGTAGTGCCTGGTGGGAAACCGGAAGAACTCGTCCTGGTAGACGAATTCCTTGCCTCCGAATGCGGCGGTGAGCGGGCTGTCGGGGTCGTCGATTCGGATGGTTGCCCGTTCGGTGGGTTCCCGGTGAACGCCGCGCCAGGCTCCGATCATCTCCGAAAATTCAGGCCAGTCCATCGAAGCATGGCTGACCCCGTGAATCCCAGCCAGCCCGCCGCCCTCCCGGACGAATTGAGCCAGGCCTTCGCGGACCTCCGGGTCCACGAAGATCATCCCCACCGTGTTGTTCAGAAACACCGCATCAAACCGGCGGATGCCGGCGGGCTTGAGGTTGTCGAGATCGTTGCTGAAGACGGCTTCGTAAGCGCCGGTATTCTTGCCCATCAACTCGAGCGCCAGGTTGACGTGCGGGATCGACCGGTGGCCGGGGTAGCTCACGTTCAGATCCATCACCAGGAGCTTGCGCGGCTTCTTCGGTTTCACGGGCGCCCGCTGAGGCAGGGCGGCTTCGATATTCCGCCTTTCCTCAGGACTGAGCCGGTCCGGCCCGCGAATCGCCTCTGTCCGGGATATTCGGTTCACGTGGCCGGCCATCACGGGCTGAAGCGCCTTCTCGAAACCCTCAAGGGAGCGCGCCAGATCGGCGAACGGGTCCTCCGCTCCGGTCGTGTCTACAAGGAGAAACGAGGGCTTCAGTTCCATCCGGTACATCTGGCGGAGGAACGCGGGCAGGCCGGCGACGCCGGAGCCCAGCGGAACATTCCCGCCACCGCCGAGCGCGCTGCGGTCCCGCAGGATCACGCCGAGCAGCCGGTCTTTGACGAGCGACAGCCCGTCAATCGGCTGGATGCCCTTCTCGAGCCAGGAACCGATGTCCGCGCACAGTCCGAGGCGCTTGCTGCGACCCTCCAGCGCGGCCATGGCGGTCCCCGGATCCGAGTAAGCAGGGTTGCCGAGAGCCACGTTGATGCCGAATTCGTTGGCCAGTCTGTCGATGACCGGCAACAAGCTGCGCTCGGGACTGGAAACGACGGTCTCGACGCCGAGGCTTCTGGCGAACTCGAACAGCCTCCGGGCGGCGTTCTCATCCGGGCCGATCGCAGCCGTGAAGTAAGCCGGCATCCGAAGATTCAGGGAGCGCAGGCTGTCCTTCACCGCCGTCACCTCACCGGCAGCCAGCTTCGGATCGACGTTCTTGGGGATGTCCGGGCTCAGCTTCTGGGTACTGAGGCCTGGAACGATGGAGACCCCCAGCGCATCGGCCTTGCCGGCCGCCTCGACAAACGTGAGCTGCCGGAAGGCCCCGGGGGCCAGACCCACCTTCCAACCGAGGATCGGCGCAGCCGCGGTGCGAAGCCTTGCCCAATCTTCGAGGCGCACCGAGGCGCCGGGCGCGGAGCCCGCAGCCACCCCGGCCATGACCACAAAAAAGAGTGTGCGCATGTCCTGATCAAGCCCCCTTGTTCACATCATTCGTTGCAGGCGCGCCGGGGATCTGCAACCTCCACGGGCTTCGCATCACGCGCGAAAGCCTCCGGTTGGCGATCTCATCATCCTGGAAACTTTCTTTTACCGGGTCCCAGCGGAGTTTTCTTCCCATGCGGACCGCGATATCCCCCATCTGGCAGATCATCTCGTCATGCACACCGGCTTCGACGGGGCAAACGGTGGGCGCGCCGGTCCGGATGGCATCCAGAAGGTTCTGCTTGTGATCGTCGCTGCGGATGACGCGAACATCGTTGGGGCCCAGCACGGTCCGCATCAGCGACTCCGGATGGGTTCGGATGCCCGCGCGGCTGACCCAGATCCACCCTTCGGTGCCGGACAGAATCAGACCCACGCTGACGCCTTTCACGCTTTCGCCGAACTGGAACTGCCAGAACCGCTTCCTGGCCGTGACCAGATCCATCAGCAGCATGCGCACCCCGTTGGCGTAGGTATACTCGATTTCGTAGGTGGTGAGGGTATCGCGGATGTCGTGATAGAGCTCACCCGTGCCCTCGACGGCGATCGGGGTGGTGTGGTCGGTGCCGTTGGCCCACTGCCCGATATCCACGTCGTGAACGCCGTACTCGCCGCCGATGCCGCCGAGGCCGTAATCGTAGATGGACATCCAGGTGCGGGTGAATCGCAGGTCACTGTAAGGCGCCCAGGGGGCGGGGCCGAGCCACATGTCCCAATCGAGGCCAGGGGGGACCGGGGCGGGCCGCTCGGCGGGCATCTCAGTGAAGCCCAGGCCCAGCGGCAACGCGCTGCGGCCGCCGCCCGCCGAGCCGATCGCAATGGTCTTCAGTTGGCCGATTCTTCCGTTGCGCACCAGCTCGACAGCGAAGCGAAAGATTGCACTGGACCGCTGCTGGGCGCCCAGCAGAAACGCGACACGGTAGCGCTGGACCGCGTCCCGGAGCGCCTTGGCTTCCGCGACGGTGAGAGCCAGGGGCTTCTGGCAGTGAATGTGTTTGCGCCGGCGGGCCGCTTCCATGGATATGAGCGCGTGCCAGCGTTCACCAGGGGCGATGCTCACGGCGTCGATGTCGGTGCGGGCCAGGAGCTCGCGAAAGTCGTTGTAGGTCGCGCAGGACCGGTCGCCATATCGGGCGTCCACATACCCCTTGGCCCGCTGGCGGTGCCTCTCGCTCACGTCGCAGACCGCGACTACCCGGACATCGTCTTTGGTGAGCCACGCCCTCAAATCGCCGGTGCCCATGCTGCCCACGCCAATGGAGCCCATCACAATACGATCGCTGGGGGCGGTCATTCCCGCCCCCAGCACCGGGCGGGGAACGATGGTGGGGAAACCGAGGACGGCGGGCGCGGCCAGCGTCCTTTTCACGAATTCGCGTCTTTGCATGCCAAACACCTCTCCAGACGGAATGCGGTCCGATGCGCCTGAGTTTATCAGTTTTCGATGCCTTGACTACCATTCCATATTTCCGCTATGATCGAACTATGCGGCGCCAGAGTGAGACTGATGTGACCCGTTACGCCGACATGCTGGCCGCCATGGGCACGGAACCTCGCCTGCGGATCATGCGCCTCTTGCTCTCGGCCCACCCGGCCGGCATGGTCGTCGGGGATATTCACGAGTCGCTGGGCATCGCCAGTTCCACTCTGTCGCACCATTTGGAAAAGTTGAAAAACGAGGACCTGGTGACCGTTCGCCGGGATGGCACGTTCCTCTGGTATTCGGCGAACACGGAAACCCTGCGCGAACTGCTCACGTTCCTGTGCACCGAGTGCTGTTCGCGCAACCCGGTCATCGACTTCACCAGCATCCTGGAACGGCATGTCAAAGGGCGACGGCAGTGTGGAGAGTCCAGCGAGGAGTGAACCGGAAATGGAAGAACAAGACGTCAAAGCGATAGTGAAGGAAAGATACGGGCGGGCCGCTTCTCTGGTCCGGGCGGGCGGCGCGTCGTGCTGTTCAGCCTCGAGCGCGTTTGGCGAAAAGGATCCTATCACCTCGGATCTGTACGGAAGCGCCGAGGTCGCTGCGATCCCTCAGGAGGCCGTCCTCGCCTCCCTCGGCTGTGGGAATCCCACCGCGCTTGCCGAGCTGGCGCCGGGTGAGGTAGTTCTCGACCTGGGGTCCGGCGGCGGCATTGATGTCATCCTGTCGGCCAGGCGCGTCAGTCCGGGTGGCAAGGCCTATGGTCTCGACATGACCGACGAGATGCTCGATCTGGCGCGCGAGAACCAGCGCAAGGCCGGAGTTGAGAATGTCGAGTTTCTGAAAGGCGAGATCGAGAACATTCCCCTTCCCGACAACTCGGTGGACGTGATCATCTCGAACTGCGTCATCAATTTATCGGCCGACAAGGACCGCGTCTTCCGGGAAGCGTTCCGGGTACTGAAACCGGGTGGCCGGCTGGCTGTTTCCGACGTGGTCGTCCGGGGCAAGGTGCCGCCCGAAATCCGGAAGCGTATGGAGCTATGGGTTGGCTGCATCGCCGGAGCGCTGGACGAGGCGGACTACCAGTACAAACTGGCGGCCGCCGGTTTTGAGCAGATCGGACTCGAGCCAACCAGGGTGTATCGCGCCGAAGATGCCCGCGATTTTCTTGCCGGCGCCGGACTCTCCAATCTGGACGAACTGGCCGCCCAGGTGGACGGCAAGTTCTTTAGCGCGTTTGTACGGGCGAGGAAGCCGGCCGTCGCCGAATCTCAACAAGGAACCAAAAAAACCATGAAGAAACTTGAAGTTTTTGACCCGCCGATGTGTTGCTCGACGGGAGTCTGCGGGCCGAACCCGGATCCCGTGCTCCCGCGCTTCGCGGCCGACCTCCAATGGCTGGCCAGGCAGGGGGTCGCCGTCGAGCGGCACAACCTGGCCCAGGAGCCTCAGGCCTTCGCGGCCAATGAGACGGTCAAAGCGGCACTGGCCAAGTACGGCAACGATTGCCTCCCGCTGATCCTGGTGAACGAAGCCATTGTGAGCCGCGGCTCATATCCGGCACGAAAAGAGCTGGCGCGCCTGGCCGGCCTTCCGGATGAGGAGCCCCAGAGCCTGTACTCCCCTGCGGTGGCCGAACTGGTTGCCATCGGCGCCTCGATTGCATCGAATTGCGAGCCCTGTTTCAAGTTCCATTTTGACAAGGCCCGCAAGCTGGGCGTGTCGCTCGAAGACATGGCGCGAGCCGTGGAGACCGCCCAGGCCGTCAAGGAGAGCCCGGCGCGGTCGGTGCTTGAGCTGGCGAACCGGTTCCTGAAGCGCGATGAGGCGCCAAAGGGCCTGCCCGTGATGCAGTCCAGTTGCTGCGCACCGGGTGGGACTGCTCCATCCGGCGGGAACGGAGGCTGCTGCTAATGACGTCTCTCATGCAATTTCTCGATCGCGCCACCCGGATCCTGTTTTTCACGGGAAAGGGCGGCGTTGGAAAGACCTCCCTGTCCTGTGCGACGGCCATCGCCCTGGCCCGGAACGGCAAACGGGTGCTGCTGGTGAGCACCGACCCGGCTTCGAACCTGGATGAAGTTCTCGGGGCAGAGCTCTCGTCTGAGCCAACCGCCATTCCGGGCGCGGAGGGCCTTTGGGCCCTGAATATCGATCCGGAGGCCGCGGCCCGCGCGTACCGGGAGCGGGTGGTGGGGCCTTACCGTGGTGTGCTGCCGGATGCGGCGGTAACCAGCATGGAGGAACAGCTTTCGGGCGCCTGCACTGTGGAGATCGCCGCCTTCGATGAGTTCACCAAACTCCTCGGGGATGAAAAGTCGACTTCCCAATTTGATCACATCATCTTCGACACGGCTCCCACCGGACACACTTTGCGCCTGCTGAAACTGCCCTCGGCCTGGACCGGGTTCATCGCTCAAAACACCACCGGAACGTCCTGCCTCGGCCCTCTATCCGGATTGCAGGCGCAACAGGCGTTGTACGAGTCGAGCCTGCGGACCCTCTCGGATCCGGCCAGCACTACCCTCGTGTTGGTCAGCCGTCCCGAACCGTCCGCTCTGACCGAAGCCGACCGGACGCGAGCCGAGCTTGCCGACATCGGGATCACCAACCAGCGCCTGTTCCTGAATGCCGTCTTTGTGGCCTCGGACAGCGCCGATACCGCCGCCCTTGCGTTAGAGGCCCGCGGGCGTGAGGCGCTGGCAGGCATGCCGCCGGCGCTCTCCGCTCTGCCGCGCCTGGAGGTGCCGCTTCTGCCGTTTGCGCCGATGGGCGTGTCCAATCTCAGCCGGGTCTTTGGATCGGAATCCACGCCGGCCGTGCGCGCCGGTCACAGGCATGCGAGCGGGACCAGGCTGCCGGGCCCGCTGGTTTCGCTGATTGACGAGATCGAGAAGATGGGTCACGGCGTGGTGATGACCATGGGCAAGGGCGGCGTGGGTAAGACGACGATTGCAGCGGCCATCGCGGTCGAACTGGCCCACCGCGGCCACCGCGTCCACCTCAGCACCACTGATCCCGCCGCTCACGTCAGCGCGGCCGTCGCCAGCGGCGTCGAGGGACTGGAAGTCAGCAGGATCGATCCCGCGGAGGAGACGCGGCGGTATACCGAAGAGGTGCTCGCCAAGTCCGCCGCGCACCTGGACGAGCAGGGCCGGGCTCTGTTGGAGGAGGACCTGCGCTCGCCCTGTACCGAGGAGATCGCGGTCTTTCGGGCATTCGCCGAAACCGTGGCCGGAGGTGAGCGGCGATTCGTCGTGCTGGATACGGCGCCCACCGGCCATACGCTCCTGCTGCTGGATGCGGCGGAGGCGTACCACCGGGACGTGCTGCGTTCCATGAGCGACATGCCCGACTCCGTGCGGAACCTGTTGCCCCGTTTGCGCGATCCGCACTTTACGAGAGTCCTGCTGGTCACGCTCCCCGAGGCCACGCCCGTGCACGAGGCCGGCAAGCTCCAGGACGATTTGCTGCGCGCGGGCATCAAGCCGTTTGCGTGGGTAATCAACCAGAGCTTTGCCAACAATGGATTCCGCGATCCCGTCCTCGTCGAACGGGGTCTGCGCGAGCTTCCCTATATACAAGAGGTGGGGACACAGTTCGCCTCACGGCTCGCCTTGGTCCCGTGGAAGTCCGAGGCGCCGGTCGGCGCTGTTTTGCTCCGCCAGCTTGCCCGCGCCGGGCACGAAAGGAAGGGCCTTTAATTCTATGGAACAGGCTGCTCATTCTACAAAGGGCACGAGCGAGAAAAAGCTGGGGCATTTCGAACGATACCTAAGTCTCTGGGTCGCACTCTGCATGATCGCCGGCGTGCTGCTCGGCAAGGCCTTGCCGGACATTATCAGCGGGCTGAGGAATCTGGAATTCGGCGCCGGCAGCCAGATCAACGTGCCGATCGCCATTCTGATCTGGCTCATGATTATCCCGATGATGATGAAGGTGGACTTCGCGGCGATTCGGGGAGTCGGGAAACGTCCTCGCGGCCTGGCCGTCACCCTTTTTGTCAACTGGCTGGTGAAGCCCTTCTCGATGGCGCTGTTCGCCTGGCTCTTCTTCCGGTTTGTGTTTTCCGCCTGGATTACGCCTGCGGACGCCGATCAATACATCGCGGGATGCATTATCCTGGCTGCGGCCCCCTGTACCGCTATGGTGTTCGTATGGAGCTACCTGTCGGATGGGGATCCGGCCTACACCCTGGTCCAGGTGTCGGTGAACGATCTGCTCATGCTGTTTCTCTTCGCGCCGATTGTACGCTTCCTGGTAAGCGGGGCCTCCAACCTCCAGGTGCCCTTCCGCGTGCTGCTGTATTCGGTGGTCATCTTCATCGTGATTCCCCTGGCCGCCGGTGTGCTGCTCAGGCGCTGGTTCATCAGCCGGCACGGCAAGATCTGGTTTGAGGAGCAACTGCTGCCGCGCTTCGCACCGGTCAGCATGACGGCGCTGCTGGTGACGCTGCTGCTGATCTTCGGCTTCCAGGCCGACAACATCACCGGCAAGTTCTTGCACGTGGTTCTGATCGCCGTGCCGATTCTGATTCAGGTTTACTTCAATTCGTCGCTGACCTACGGGCTGATGCGCCTGTTTCGAGTCGAGTACGCGATCGCGGCTCCTGGAGCACTCATCGGAGCCAGCAATTTCTTCGAGCTCGCGGTGGCGACTGCCATCGCCTTATTCGGCCCGGGTTCCGGCGCCGCCCTGGCCACCGTGGTCGGCGTTCTCATCGAAGTGCCCGTGATGCTCTCGGTCTGCGCCGTGTGCAACCGCACGAAGCACTGGTTCCCGGCGGCTCAGCCGGCCCGTTAAGGAGGAGAT
>Ga0272446_1004385_pt1 | contig 16747 bp, 11 predicted proteins | sample YNPCB0061_FD_194587 | JGI IMG/M metagenome (GOLD analysis project Ga0272446, IMG submission 194587) | Hot spring microbial mat communities from Yellowstone National Park, WY, United States - YNP-CB-006-1 | ecosystem: Environmental > Aquatic > Thermal springs > Hot (42-90C) > Sediment | place... | reverse complement strand
CGTTCCCGGCCTTGTCCTTTGCTACCACCCACAGGTAATAGGTGCTTCCGTCCGTCAGCGTCGTTGTATCGATGCTCATGCTACTCAGCACCTGGACGATCTCTCCGCCAACTCCCGCTATATATGCGGGCACATTAGTCCCACTGGTGCTTACAAAGTATTTAATTCCTTCGACACCATAGGTGTCCCCTGCAATTGCATTAAAGGTTACCGTCTTATTAACCTTGTTACCATCAAGAAGCTTATTAAAAGAAGTTATCTCTACAGTTGGGGCTTTTGTATCATAATACACTGTCCGGAGCAGGGTTGCTGTTTTTCCACCTTCCGTAGTGAGTACCGCCTGATATTTATATAAGCCGTCGGTTGGTGCACCATAGGGTAAATTTCCGCTTAAAATACCAGTAAAGTTTGTAGCAGAAAGCCCATCAGTAATGGTTTCATCAGGGCTTGCAGGAAATGGATCACTTCCTTTTGCCTGGAATATTTCTATTTTAACGATTTTCGTTGAGTGGCTTCCATTAAAACTCATGTTAAACGGTCCATTCCTGAACATATTGTTGGCATCAATGTTGGTTTCCTCAAAATAGGGAGCCTCAGCATCAATCATAAGTTCAAAGTCATTGGTTTGCCCCGTCGTGCCTTGGTCGGTTTTGGCATACATCTTAAGCTTGTATTTTGCAGGGGGTAAATCTGCACCAGTGTTATTAACCAAAGCAAAAGCAAAATTCACTGAATCCCCTATAGGAATAATGGTGATGTGATCATCATCACCTGAAGGATTTGTATTTGTTATAGTGGTAATTAAATTATTGCTGTTGTAATCATAAATTTCCACTTTTACATCATTAGAATCTATAGCTCCAGTATTTGCTGGGGGGGTAATAATACCGCTCACCTTTGATTTCGGAGGAAGTACATTATTTTCTGCAGGGTCAGTATCCTTTATATTGGTAAATTGGAACTGGATTTGTGGATCGGCTATGTACTTAAAGTCTCCGTATTTTTCGACGTTTGCAAGACGGACGCCGTCAAGGGCGGTTGCAGTGATCCCGGATGTTGTACCGGTGATACCTAACTGATCGATTTTACCGATTTCATCCATGGAGGGGAAATATGCATCTGGGTTTACGGCATTTTTTAGAGTAAGTATATCGGTTCGATGGTAATAATAGGTGTTTTTATTACCTGCCGCATCGGTTACTTCGATAAAATACCGATAGGTTCCATTATCTACTAGACCAGCTATTTTATCTTTAAGTTCAAAACGGGTCGTCCAGGTGTTTGTGCCATCGGCAATTTGCGGACCGGCGATCACTGTTCCATCACCCTTTAATAAAGAGACTTTTACTTCTTTTACTGTAGTCGCATCGTATACTTCACCTTTAATATCAATAGTGTCTGTGTATTGGGATCCGGTCTTGCTTAAGGGGCTCGTAACTAATACCGTGGGGGGAATGGTATCGATTATAACCGACGTGTAGGTGTTTTGCGTTTTACCTTTTCCATCAGAGGCCGTTACATCGATTGTGTATTGGCCATCATTCAGCGCATCAGAAGGATCTGAGGCTTTTTTTGTTTTAAAGGTTATACTCCAGTTGCCATCAGCATTTGGATTACTAGTAGTGGTACGAACCACGTTACCCGATGCATCTTTAACGCGTATCGTAAGGTTCGGAATCCCGCTGTCATCGCTTGCAGTACCGGTAACGGTAAACGAATCCCCATTAACATAGGTATTCGGTACCGGTGATATTATTTTTGCAACCGGCGGCGCTAGGTCGACCCTGGCGCCCAAACCTGCGGTAAAGAAGTCACAGCCGGAAAGAGCAAATACCACCATGGCCAGCGAAGCGATAAAAACAACCTTACTAAAACGCATATAATCCCCCAAAATACACCTAAAAATAAATAGCAATATCCGTGCCAAGCAAAGAAATATTAAAAATTATTAGTAGTATATCTTATTTATTATATCGGAAGATTTTACGAAAATGTAAAAAATAATGCTTTTAGAGATTTTATATAGTCTTCGACACAATAGTCGAAAGACAGCTGTTTGGGGCGAAAAAAGCCGGAGCTTCCGGGAGACTTTCTCCAGGAAACTCCGGCAAAACATATTTTACATAGAGGGTGACAGGCTCTTGTAACCCTTACTATTCATGCAAACTACTCACTTTTCTTCTATATACACAAATCGCATCGAAAGGGCATCCTGGGCATCCCGGAAAGCCTTCTCTGCACTGGCCAACTGCCAGGCCGATCTGAGCAGGTCCGCCTTGCCGCTCATGACATCGAGAAGAGACTTTTGGCCCAAAGAAGCGAGGGTCTCTACCTGCTCATACACCAGTTTGGCAGCGTCATAGGCAGTGGCGGTCTTTTTCCAGCTTTCATAGAGCCGCTTCAGGTCCCGTACCTTCTGATCGTAATCCTGAGAAACGGTCTGACTCGCAAGCTGGACCTGTTTTTGCTTTACCTCTGCCATTTCCTTAGCAATACGAGCCTTTTCCCAAAAGATGAGATCCAGCGGCAGTTTTACCGTGGCTCCGGCAGACCAGGTTTTCTCAGTCGGTGATAGCTCCCCTTTTATATTGATATCCGGTTTCGGCTGGGCTGTGCGTTCATCAATCTGGCTCGATGCTGCATCTAATGCGGCCCGTACATAGGTGTCACTCATCGCAAGATATGTGGACCTATCCATGATGGCCGAGACCAGGTTTTCGGTGATTTCCGGTTCCGTACTTGCCAGCTTTTCAAAATCGGGAAGTTCTGTATCGCTTACGCCTAAGGATTGGGCTATAGATTTTTGAATCGTTTGGTAATTTGAGTCCGCGGCTTCATAGTCCAGCCGAGCCTGGGTTAGGCTGACTAAGGCGTCGAGCACGTCCGATTGGGACGCGGAACCCTGGGCTGAAAGTATTTGCTTCTGTTCATATTGGGCTGTGGCTGTATCCAAAGCGGCCTGTTTGTAGGCCACTTCGGCCTTGCTGACCAGGAGGGACCGGACCTGAGCACGGAACTGGAGTACCGCTGACCGAAGGGTGCTCCGATATGATTGCAGGCTCATCCGGTAATTTATCGATCCCTTAGAGATTTGTTCCGCCAGCGGATTTAAACTTGCTGAAACACTGGAGGTGACCGAACCATCGGCCTTTATAGTTCCCGAAGCCCCCAGGGTAAACCAGTCGGTCAGGGGTACCGTGAGGGTACCGCTCATGGTTGCAGCGGTTCCCGGCGATGATCCCGTACCCATAGTTCCCGGTGCAGCTTTGGATTCAAAGGATCCGGAGGTGCTGGCGCTAAGTCCTGCAGAACTGGAACGCCACGCCGGTTCTGCAGATAGGCTGGCGGCACTGCTTTTTAATGTCAGGGCCGCCTGTTGTACATCCAGGTTCTGTGCAATCGAGCGGGATACAAGATCATCCAGGGTATCAAAGGCATAGAGGGCTGGGCCCTGAATAAAGAGGGCTAGAAAAACCAGGGTTATGCAAAAGGCAAACCAGCTAAATGTTTTCATACCTATTCCTTTAATCCATCAACAATAGGTTGTGAAGCGGATTTCATCGCCGGAAGGAACGAAAACAGGCCCGAAAGCACAACCGCAACCACCGGGGCAAGGAGGCTTCGGGGTTCAAAAAGCGAGGCAGTCAGGTCGGTTCCGTTCATCTGCAGGGCTTCGAGGAAGGGACTGAGGAGGTTCTTGCTAAAGCCATGGATGAGAAGGGAAAGGGCAAAGCCGATAATACCTCCCAGGGCGGTAAGTTTAAGTCCATTCAGAATCAGTTCCAGCGTAACCTGGAAGATGGTATTTCCCAGGGCTCGTTTAATTGCCATTTCACGCCGCCGTTCCGCCGCTTCGGCCATCATGCTGGACACCACACCAAAGGCGGCTACAATCAATATGGCAAGACCAAAGAGTTCCGTAATCAGGGATAGTCCTTGCAGGGTAGATCGGACCTGTTCTACCGAAGAGGCTCCGCCTCGTTCTACAGAGCCTTCCCAGACGGCGATTTTTACCGTATCAAGCTTCTTGGTCTGACTTATGTAACTTCGCAAGCCTGCGGTGATTCCTTCCAGGGGGCGCACATCTACAGTGCGGCCTACAAAGGTTCGGGCAAAGGGCATGATGGGCATATCGGCGGGGAACATGACCGTATAGGGCACAATGTAATCGGGAACGCCGTAGACATCCCGCTCAAAGGCGGTTACATCCTTAAATACTCCGACTACCGTGTAAGAGTCATAGGAGGATTCGGCCCTATTAGGCGCGCCTCCTACTTGCCGCTGCACAAAGATGTTCCGGTCACCGCGAAAACTTTTGCCTACCGCATCCTGGCTGGACCCAAAGAGTGTTTTTGCTGCCCGTTCAGATAAAACCGCTACCCGGGAACGGTTGGTAACATCGGAAGCAGAAAAGAAACTGCCCGCTGCAAACCGAAGCCCCATAATGTCTGCATATTGTTCATCGGAACCGAGAACGGTACCGGGACGATAGGCTACTCCGGAGACTTCTATCTGGCGCCAGGGTAATTGGTTTATGATTGAAACAGCCTTAAGGCCCACATGAGCGTCCAAGAGGGTTTGTTTATCCTGGGGGCTTAAAATGAGTGGGGTCTGCCAATCCAGGGATGCATCGGCCTCCAGGTTTGCATTGGCGATGATGACCCGCCGTCCGCCGCCTTGAACTGCAACGGTTACCAGCCGGTCCAGCTGGGCTGAAATGGCATAGGATAGGGCTAAAGCCGCGGTTCCTACAATAACCACTAAAACGAGCAGAAAGCGACGGAACCTATGACCAGAAAGTGATAGAGCTAATTTCATAGACGTATTCCTTATTCCTCACGGAGGGCATCGACGATATCCGTATTGGCCGCAGCAAGGGCCGCAGGAACTGCAAAGAGAAGGGCCACCATGATTGCCATAACCGAAACACCCAGGGCAAGATCTAAGCGCTGAGGCAGAGCCATACCACGGAGTTGGCTTTTTTCCAGAATATTTTGCAGAACTCCGGCCAGGGGAAACGAAAGGATAAAGCCGATAAGCGAACCTATGGCCCCTAATATCAGGGTCTCCAGAAGGGTTTGTTCCAGCATGCTCCGGGAAGTGGCCCCCAGGGATCTTTGAATGGCAATGGATCGGGTCCTTCGGGATACCCGGCCGATCATCAAATTAAAAATATTAATAGCCGCCGCTATTCCAACAGCGCTTGCCATGAGTGCCAAGAGGGATAGAATTTTAAGACGCTTATCCAGGTCTTTTTTGATCTGGCTTATCTGGGTAACCGCTACAGCCTTGTTTTCTCCATACAGTTTCGCAAAGGAGGCTTCCAGGCTCCGGGCGACCGCGGCAAGATCCGCACCTTTTCGGGCTGTAAAGGAAAGTTCCCCTACCCTGCCAAAAAAGGTAGCGTTCGCCCCAGAACCGGCACCGGCTCGAGCAACCCCTTCCCTGGTCGGCACAAATATGAGTTCATCAAAAGATACAGGCAACCCTTCGGTGCTGTAGGCATAGGGCGCCAATATGCCAACTATGGTATAAATCCTGCCATTTAACCGTATCTTTTTATTCAGAATCTGTTTGTCACTATATAGCTTTTTAGCTAGTTCTGATCCAACGACCGCGACCGCGTTTCCCTGGGTCACATCCCGGTCATCAAAGAGGATGCCCTCCTGGGCTTTAAGCTCATAGGCAGTAAAAAAGGACGCACTGGCCATATACCCCTGCACCTGTTCCAGAAGAGGGGTGTCTACGACCTGGGTGGTCACGTCCTGGTTCATGCCCATCATTTCTGGCGGTCCAAAGCCGCCTTCCATACCGGGACCAGGCCCAGCGACCTGTCCTGCAGCTTGTCCGGAACGGGCCCCAGAGGCGGTCCCAGGGGTAGCCCCAGGGGTAGCCCTAGGGGCTGCACCAGTGGCGGTACTTGCCCTGGTTCCGGCCCCAGAAGCGGTCCCGGCGGCACTACTGGCGGAGCCTGCGGCCCCAGAGGCGGTCCCGGCGGCACTACCAGCGGAGCCTGCGGCCCCAGAGGCGGAACCAACTGGGCCGCCAAAAAAGGACCCGCCGCCGCTGATTGCAGTAGTGGTAAACCGAATATAACGGGCCTGGTAAGAGGCAATAACATCAGGGTTGTCTTCCAGAATTCTGGGCACGTCCTGCAGGTTAAACCGCACCGGCTCACTGGCCGCTGCATCAATCCTTACTGCCGCTTCACCGGACCCCATGGCCTGAAAAACGCTCCGGACCGTAATCTGCCGGGCCTGGGGCTGTTGGGTAAACCGATCAAAAACCGTGTTATAGGAACCAATAAGGGAAACAACCCCCGCAAGAATAGCCGTTGCCAGGGCAATCCCCAGGACCGCCAAGAGAGAATCTCCCCAGTGGATCCGAATCTGCCGCCAGCTCAGTTTTAATTTGTCCATGGCTCACGCTCCACAATCTGTTCTATGACGCCATCCTTTAGTCTCACCGTTCGGGACCCCTGGGCCCCCAGTTTTTCATCATGGGTTACCATGACAATGGTCATCCCGTCCTTATTCAGCTGATGCAGAATCTCCATAATTTCCGCACCCTGATCGGAAGGCAGATTTCCCGTGGGCTCGTCGGCTAACAGAAATCCCGGATCGTTCGCCAGAGAACGAGCTATGGCAACCCGCTGCTGCTCACCACCCGACAGGGTAGTCGGCCGGGCATGGAGCCTGTGGGAAAGCCCCATCCGTTCTAAAAGCTCCTGGGCCCGTATTTTCCGCTGAGCCATGGGAACACCCGCATAGCCCATAGGAAGCATCACGTTTTCCATCGCCGTCAGCTCAGGCAGAAGGTGAAACTTTTGGAACACAAATCCAAAATGCCGATTCCGAATTCGGGCCAGGTCCGCATCCCGGAGACCCATCACATCCCGGCCTTCGATGGTGTAAACCCCGGCGGTAGGCAAATCTAAAAGACCAATAATCTGGAGCAGGGTAGACTTTCCCGAACCGGAGGGCCCCATAATGGTTACGAATTCCCCCCGTTTAATTTCCAGGTTGATGTCCTTAAGTCCCACTATTTGCCCGGTCCCCGTGTTCCAGGCCTTGGTAATATTTGATAACTGCAGCATAAAAACTCCTTACTCTTTGTTCCCTGCACCCCCACAGGAGCGCCTACTTTGTTTCCTCCACCGGGAAAGAATCCAGGTGGATGAAATCCCGATAATCCGAAATAATCACCCGATCCCCCTCATTCAGGCCTGAAACAACCTGAATATAGGAACCATCGGCTACACCAAACTTAACGGTCACTTTTTTTGCCACCCCATTGGAAATCACATAGACCGTGCTATAGTTTCCGCTGGAAAGATAGGGCCCCCGGGGCAGAACCAGGGCATCGGGGATTGTACCAGCGACAATTTCGCCGGAAACTGAAGCCCCAATGGTGGGCTTCTCAGGCTTTGTTTTAAACAGGGCGGTTACCCGCACCACAGAACCGGAAGAACTGGAAGAACTGGTGGCCGAGGGTGCAATGGTTTCTACCGTTGCGGGGTATGCAGTTTCACCAACATAGACGGTCACCGGCAAGCCCTTCGTTATGGAACCGATACGGGTCTCTGGCACATCCAGCGCGGCACGGCTGTCGGAAGGATTAGCCACCACCGCCAGTTCCTTGTAATTACTCACGGTGCCACCGGCCGCCACCGACAGACTATAGACCGTGCCGCCCCGGCTCGTGCACACCCTGTAGGCCGCGATCTTGGCCTTAAGGTCAGCAATATCCTTTTCCAGAATACTGCGATCGGCCAGGGAATTTTTCATTTCCAGCTGATAACTAGCTTCAGCCTGATCCTGACTTATCTGGGCCTTATCCAGTGCATCCTGGGCATTCAAAAGTTTTTGCTGAGCGCTCAGCAAATCCTGATCTGAAGCAAGGTTTTTATCCTTCAGGGCCTTAACCTTATCAAGCTCCCGCTGAGCATCCTCCAGGGACCGCTTCGCCGCGGCTATTTCTATGGTTCGCTGTTTTCGGCTAAACTCCTGAGTCACCGTCGCCTGTTCAATCTGACGGTTCAGTTTTTCCAAAGACAATTGCTTGCTCTCCAGTTGGGACTCCAGGTCAGAAGTTCCAATCTGAAGCAGCGCCTGGCCGGCTCTCACCTGATCCCCTTCCTGCACATAGACCTGATCAACAATGCCATCCCCCGGAGAACTTATAATTTCTTTTTTTGTAAGTTCCAAAACACCCGAGACAGAGACAATGTCCCGAATGGTTTTCTTTTCTACCACCGCAATGGAGGGAGCTTTTACCACCGTGCCCCCGTTCTGCGGCTTGGCAGAAATGAGACTGCTGATACCCAGACCAGCAATACCCAGAACCAGGACCATCCCCAAAATAATGAGCCATGTAACCGGCTTTATCCGGCCCTGCCCGGGATACTGCTCAGGACCATCCTGAAATATAGGACTCGTATTTGGCATACCATTTTTCTCCTTACAGAGATAAAGGTACTGCATAACCCTTTGTTTATGGTTAAGGGCATGTAAAACCCTCTGTTAAAATTGTAAAAAATGGGGACGTAAGCTCATCAACCTATGACAGAAACTACTGCCCTTTGTTACAATAGAAGTATGAGGTTTTTAAAACGGTACTGGTCCCTGCTCATCACCGGCTCTCTCATTCCCCTCCTCATTTTTATGGCCATTAACCAGCTCCAATGGGTACAGGACCTGGGCATCCGTGAACGATACCGGCTCATACAGGCCCTCCATTCCACGGCCAACCAGCTTGGCAATGCTATTCAGAACGAGATTGGCATAATTCCCATCCTCTTTGACCTGGATGGCGATGAGCTATCCCAAAGCCTTGCCAAGGGGCACTACGATGAATTTGCAAAACGGTGGACAGCCTGGGAGACCTATGCCCTAAGCCCGGATATCATTTCGGACCTCTATATTATTCATATTGATGAACGGATACCCCGTAAAGGTTCACCGGTGTGGCAGTGGAAGGACAACAGTTTTGTTCGGGTAAGCCTTAACTTGGAAGATCCCGCTCTTTTTATGTTCCCCCTCAGGCCCGGCGATTCAGGCGAGCGGTTTAATATGCTTGTCAGAATTAATAATGACCTATTAGGCCAAAAACTAATCCCCCTTTTGGCAGAACAATATCTGTTTGGGAAAAATGATTATTACTTTAGAATCCTAGACACGGTTCAACAAAAAGTAGTCTATGTTTCTTCCAATCCAATTTCCGAAGATTTGTTTGCCGCCCCGGATATACGGTATCCGCTTTTAAAACCGGATTATCTCTTTTTCTTTAACCGTTTGCCTGAAATGAGAGATCCCGGCTTTGCATCTGTTCCTGCCATGACGATCCTGCAATTGCGGCAGCAGAGTACGGCCAATCAGGAAAATCCAGACCGGGCAGCGGAAGTCTTTTTTAGCCGACGACCGCCGGAACAACGGGACAGGACCGAAGGAGCCCGTTGGGTTTTGGAAGCGGTACACAAGTCAGGGTCCCTCAAGGCGGTGGTTAACACCCTTGTGGTACGGAACACCATTATCAGCCTGGGAACCCTTATCCTATTAGCCCTCGCATTAGTAGCCCTCACCATTGCGGTGCGGCGGAATCAGGAACTGGCGGAACGACAGCAGGATTTTATAGCCACGGTGACCCACGAACTTAAAACACCGGTGGCGGTGATTAGCTCTGGGGCAGACAACCTTGCATCGGGGATTATCACAGAACCGGACCGGGCAAGACAATACGGCACCATGATTTTGGAAGAAAGCAATAAACTAGCCACCATGGTGGATCGGCTTTTACTCTATTCCCGGCTTTCCAGCCACCATCCCCTGGAATTCACCAGGCTGAACTTACAGGAACTGATTCAATCTGTGTTAGATCAGTATAAGAAGCAACTTGCAGAGGCTGATTTCAGAGTAGAATGTATAGCTCCCCATCCGGTCTTTGTTAATGGAGACATGCAAACCCTGAGCCTTGCCCTGGGAAACCTGGTAAGCAATGCCATAAAACATGCCCGTGAAGGGGCGTTCCTCGGCATTGACCTCAGGGTAGACCAAAACAAGTGGGCTATTATTTCGGTCCGGGACCATGGGCCCGGTATTACTCGTCAGGAACGGAAACATATCTTCGACGCCTTTTACCGGGGGTCCCTGGCAAAGGCTCAACAGATTCCGGGAAGCGGCCTCGGACTCAATGTGGTCCGCCGAATTATCGAAACCCATGGGGGCAGCGTAACCTGTGAAGCCATGGGTGAACTGGGAACCCAGTTCAGCATCAAACTGCCCCTTATAAGAGAGCCGAACCATGAACAAAGGTAAGCACATACTCCTTGTAGAAGATGAGCCTGGGCTTATTCTGACCATCTCGGACCGGCTCACCGCCGAAGGCTACCGTTGTGACACCGCAAAGGATGGAAAGACCGGTTTTGATATGGCAAAAAACCATTCCTATGACCTTATTCTGTTAGATGTGATGCTTCCTGAAAAAAGCGGCTATGATATTTGCCGGGACCTTCGGGCCTCAGGAATGAGCACCCCCATATTGATGCTCACCGCCCGCAGTCAGATCATTGACCGGGTACTGGGTCTGAAACTCGGAGCCGATGATTACCTTTGCAAACCCTTTGATATGAACGAACTCCTTGCCAGGATAGAAGCCCTGCTGCGCCGAATTCCAAGCGCAGAACCATCGCTTCCTCAAGGTTCAAGTTCACCGTCTGGCTCTAATCCTGTACCTGGAACCAGTACCGAAAACCGGCGCGGCGTAGAAACCTATACCCATTTTACCGTCGATTTTCAAAAGGGGACCGTAGAAAGCCGTGGAGTGGTACAGAACCTTTCTTCCCAGGAATATAAATTACTGGCCTACCTTACCAGGCATCCCGGCGAAATTATTACCCGGGACACCCTGCTCGATGCGGTCTGGGGCTACGGTACTGAAACTACCACCCGCACCGTCGATGTCCATATTGCCTGGCTTCGTAAAAAGATCGGCGATTCTGAACCCGCCCCCTACCATATCCAAACCATCCGGGGGCTTGGTTACCGGTTTATCCCGTAAGTACTAAAATTGAACAGAATAAAACATTCCCTCATTACTATCCCAGAAGGTTTGCCCTCCGGTCTGATAAAAAAGGGCAAACTGAAGCACGGCCCCAACAGGGATATCCGACTTAGACAGAATAAGAAATTCATCAACCTGAGGATTCACCTGCCGGCTCCATTGGCCATATACATCGGTAAAATGGCTAAACCTGTCTATGCTGTAGCGGATTCCAACTTTTTTTTCATAGGCGATATTTTTCACTCCCGCCAGAACCTTAAGCTGGCCAGCAATAGTATGAGCTCCGCCTTCGCGACTGTAGCAAAGCTTTTCCGCTGATATGAGCCAAACCTGTTTCATCGGGAACCTCCTTTGTAAATTATGAACGCTTCTAAAAACTTGGTTAGATTTCTAAAGGCGCCTGAGCAACGCCTTGCAAGTAAAACGGTCAACTAAAATTTCATCAAATATAATAACATAATATATTATTATATGTATTATATATGTTTATTACAAATAAACACTACTTAAAACGGTTTAGATTTTTCTTGACAGCTTAAAAAAACGGGTTTATCCTTTTTCTATACGATATAGAATATCTACATATACTTTAATTACTCCATTATATCTATATTCGTATACGGTTATACCCTAGGTTACACCTATGGTTAAACCGATGAGGGCACCATCTTTTTATCCGTTATGAGGAGGGATCAATGAAAAGGAGTGTGACAAAAATCGGACTATTGGCCTTGGCTGCCGGTATTTCACTGTTATTCTGGAGCTGCAATGCACAGCTTGTCGGAACAGATACCACAGCATTAAATGCTGCATCCGATTCCGGAACAGCCCGGTCTATTACTGGAAAATCGGGGGTCATGATGCAGGGTTTCTATTGGGATGTTCCAGCGGGGGGCACCTGGTATGATACCATGAAGAGCAAGGCTGCGGAACTGGCTAATATGGCTGGCGGCTATGGTATTGATGCAATTTGGTTCCCGCCAGCTTCTAAGGCTGATAATGGGGCCTATTCCATGGGTTATGATCCCTTCGATTATTATGACCTTGGTCAGTATAACCAAAAAGGGTCTACTGAAACCCGTTTTGGTTCTCAGGCTGAATTAAAGAGTGCCATTGCCACTTTTAAAAGCTACGGCATTGCCAGCATGGCCGATATAGTTTTGAACCACCGGTCCGGTGGCAACAGTGAATACAACCCCAAAACCGGTACCAATACATGGACCGATTTTTCTGCGGTTGCTTCCGGGAAGAATAAATGGCATTGGGATTCTTTCCATCCAAATAACTATTGCGCAGGTGATCCTGGAGCTTTTGCCGGGTTCCCCGATGTATGTTTTGCTTCCGGTTCTGCCTACAATGATCAGAAAGCATGGATGAACTGGCTGATGAGCACCACCAATGCGGGCTTTACCCAGTGGCGTTTTGATTATGTAAAAGGTCTTGAACCTTGGGTTATTAAGGATATGAAGGCTGCTACAGGCGGGGCATTCTCGGTTGGTGAATATTGGGATGCAAATACTTCAACACTGGATTGGTGGACCAATGCGGCCAACGCATCTGCCTTTGACTTCGCATTGTATTACACCATGAAGGATATCTGCAATAATACAAGCGGCGTCGGCTACCTGCCCAATCTTGTAGATTACAGTAAATCCTTTGCTGCTAAAAACCCCATGAGGGCAGTAACCTTTGTGGGTAACCATGATACGGATGAAATATACACTGATAAGATGATGGCCTATGCATTCATTCTGACCTACCAGGGTTATCCGAGTATTTGGTGGAAAGACTACTATAACTACGGGTTAAGCAATCTGGGCGGCCAGTGGGGCAATGGCATTAAACAGCTTGTTTGGGTACGGGGAAAATTGGCTGGCGGAGCGCCCAGCATTCAGAACCTGAAGACCGACGATGGAGACATGCTTATTTATGGAAGTTACGGGACATCCTCCACTTCACCTGGTTATATTGTTATCATTAACGATAATCCGACCAGTTGGAAGGGTTCCTGGGTGCAGACCGGCAATGGGTACCTTAAGAACAAAAACCTTAAGGTATATGCCTGGTACTCTTCGGTCAGCGGCCAAAACTATCAACCACAGACAAAATACTGTGACAGCAATGGCTGGGTAGAAGTCTGGGCTCCGCCCCGGGGCTATGCAGTTTATTCTGTAGACGGTTTATAATCCAAAGCTTAGGCTAAGGATTGTAAAAATTACGGGCTGTCCTATTATGAAGGACAGCCCGTTCTTTATGAGAGAGTAACGTTCTAAAACGTATGTTTTTAGAGTCAATCGGATATATTACGGAATTTAGAATGAAAAAGCATCAATTTTTTCCGTTTTACAGTAGTTTAATACTCCTGCTTTTAATCGTTTTTTCCTGTTCTCAGCGAACAACCGCTTCACCGGAGAAAGGATTGGATAAAACAGCCCTTATTTTTACTTTGGAGCCTTATTCTAATTATGGCATACATATTACAGGCACATTAGGCATTGTACCGCAAACCAGTGAAGGGACTTTGGTGCTTGCAATTAAAAATGGATCGAACAGTTCTATTTCTATACAGACCAGTCTACTAACTTTAAAAAGTGACAGCGGTTATGAAAACTTGCCCTATAAAAGCTCCGTGTCTGAATTAACCCTAAAAAAAGGTGCATCAAAAACCATAACATTGAATTATGCCATTATAAACAACCCTTTTTTGTATCAGCGCTACGGATTGGCAGGAGATATTAGAAACAAATACTGGATAACCGATGATTTTATTAACTTTAATAATAAAAGTCCCTCCGATTCCAGAACAATTCAATGCATTATTTCTGAAGATGTTTATCAGAGCTATTTAAAAGAATATGGCATAGAAAAAGATATTACAACCTATGAAACAGGGATAAGCAACGGGGCCTTTTTACAACAACAAGGTCAGTATCTTAAACAACACAAACTCTTAATGACAGAACATCATGACGACGAAAACACTCAAAATGAAAAACCGGAGGAACCTGCTGTACTGCTTTCAGGTGATGAGATTGTCCTAAATCAATTAATATGTAAATTTTCTCCCTACAAAATAAAAGATACCTATTATCTTTCTATTAAAATAATTAACAGATATCCAGATCCGATTCAAATTGATAGTTCCAAATTTACAATTCTTGTTGGAACTTCTGCCTCCAATAATGAAAATAAAACAGAAGTATGGGTGAGCCAAGCCCTTGATTTTACCACAATAAAACAGAACTATTCACCGCTTAATGAAAGAACAGGTAAAGAGGTCCTTGTTCTGCAACAGAATGACCGCGTTAACATGACTTTTTCATTCAGAAAGACAAACACAACAAACACAAAGGATACTGTAATCTATATAATTGCCGATGGACTTACCATGTATAAGCAAGAGATTCCGCTAATTGGGATTCCCTTGCTTTATAAGAAAGGTGCTAACTAAACAACCTGAGCCAATTTTATTTACACCTTAAATCGGCCGATGTAATTGTCCATGGTAGCAATGATAGCGGTGGTTTTATCTGAAGACTCAAGCACGACCTGAGTAGTGCCTTCGATCTCAGCCACTTCCAGGACCACCGTATCCATCATGTCTTTTATGTCCGAAGCACTTTGATGAATATTTCCAATTTCATCACGAATAATCATAATACTCGATGTCATTTCTCCGGAAGCAGCCTTTACCTGGCTCGTAATATCATTCATAGTTTTAAGGGCCTCGAGAATCTGGCTGGAACCTGCTTTCTGTTCCTCCATTGCACCTTTTATCTGATGAACCAAGGTACCGGTGGTCTCGATATGTTTTATAAGGCTTCCAAAGGTTTGAACCGATCCTTGAGATGAAGAAACAACCCCATCAATTTCGGCTCGCATAGAAGCTAAATTTGCACCAATGGTTTTAGATTGTTCACTGGCAGTCTCCGCAAGGCGGCGTATTTCATCGGCTACTACGGAGAAACCTTTACCAAGGTCCCCCGCATGGGCTGCTTCTATGGCGGCATTCATCGCAAGAAGATTAGTCTGGCTCGCTATTGCCGCGATGGCTTCGTTCGCTTCTTCTAGAGCTCGGGACCGTTCCGCCACTAGAGTAATCCGATCCACCACCTCCTGCTGGGCTTCGGAACCCAGGTCAGAAGCCTTATTTATTTCTTCGAATTGAGAGGCCATAAGCTCGATAGATGCAGTAACGGAACCGATATTGCCTACCATTTGTTCAACCGCAGAAGAAGCCTGTTCTATGCTATCTACCTGGGTCCGTATCATGGTATTCAGGCTTTCAATGGATTGGGCAATTTCAGTAGCCGCACTGGCAGACTGATCGGTGCTTTGGGCCTGTGTTTCCGATTTTGACTTAACATTTGAAACCGTACTGTTAACCCTATCTACTATGTGTTTTGCTTCCAGGCTTTCCTGTTCTAGATTTTTACCAACCAGGGATAATTCTTGCTGTGCTTCTTTGAGAGCAATGACCAGGGAATGTAACTTTTCAATAAAGTTGTTAAAGTTGTTCACCAGATCTGAAACTTCATCATGGCCTGTCACAGTAAGCCTATGGGTTAAATCCGCATCTCCCTCAGATAATGATTGGAAAGCTCCAACAGCATGATGTAATTGTTTCGTAATAGACTTTGCAATAAGCAGAGAAACCAAAACAGTAAAGACTATCGCCACTCCTGAAAGGATTATTATAAAAATTAAAAGTTCCTGAATAGGTTTATGTATTTCAGCGGTAGGGACCGAAATTACCAATTTCCAGCCTGATTCATCATCAACCTGGGAAAAGAAACTGATATATTCCTTATTCCACATATCCTTGTAAATACCATAGCCCGTGGTCTGGCTCAACAAGGCGGAGCTAAAACTGCTTAAGCCTGAAAAACCCCGGCTGTCTGCATCCTGAATTTGCAGATCCATCACGAGGCTTTCTTCTGGATATGCAAGAACAAGCCCCTCCTTATCTAAAAGCCAGCCGAAGCCGCTTTTATTCACCTTAATTTTTTCAGTTATAGAAGAAAGGGTAGAAAGTTTTATTTGAAACCCAACTATTCCGGTAAAATTACCCTGAGCATTTTTTATACCTTGAGCCACTACAACAATGGGTATACCCCAGTTTTGGGAAATCTCCGGTTTTCCCACAACAAAATCTGCACCATTACGTATCTGTTTGTAATAATCACTTTTATTAGCCGAATAGGTCGCCCGAAGATCCGTATAGGTATTACCATTAGGAGCTGTAAAAAATACCCCCAAAACTTCTTGAGAAACCGAGCGTCGTATTCTTTGCAGCAATTCAAGACTATTCGTTTCAGTTAGGTCATAACTCGAAGCGAGTATTTTGAGTTCCCAATGAAGCTGTTCCAACTGGCGATGTAATACATCAGCCTTTGCCTGGGCCAGTTGCAGCATGTCATCCTGTGAAATACGTGTAATATCAGAACCAATTCGGAGACTAATGGCTAAGGTAATAGAACCCAAAATAAAAAAAGACAGTAGTCCAAAACTTAAAATCATTTTGAGCCGTATGGTACCTTTCATTTCATGCCTCCGAAAAAAGGGGCCGTCCAAAAAGTTTTGGACGGCCTTGTTGGTTAAAATCAAAAAGCCTTTACGAAACTCGCGCTCAATGGTAAAATATTTCTATGCCACGGGGAATAAGTGACAAGGTTGTCTACAAACCATA
>Ga0272446_1004384_pt1 | contig 16750 bp, 9 predicted proteins | sample YNPCB0061_FD_194587 | JGI IMG/M metagenome (GOLD analysis project Ga0272446, IMG submission 194587) | Hot spring microbial mat communities from Yellowstone National Park, WY, United States - YNP-CB-006-1 | ecosystem: Environmental > Aquatic > Thermal springs > Hot (42-90C) > Sediment | place... | reverse complement strand
AGAACGCGCAGATGGTATAGCGCTCTCCGGCAGTCTGGGCGGAAACAGCGGCGGCAGCGGCCGCACCCGCCAGAATCTCGCGGCGGGAAAACAAAGAAGTTTTCATAACAGTCCTCACTCGCTGCGCTTTCTAACAGGGTGCTGGAACACGGGACGGCTTTTGCCTTCCCCATCCGTCCCTGGACAGGGGAAAGAACGGCGCCGGCTCATGTGTTTCAGCATCGTCTTAGGGTTGCAGAATCACTTTCATCAGGTTCGGTTCCCTATTGTAAAGCCGGTCAAACCAGGACGGTCCCTCGGCCAGCGGAGCCACGGCGCTGATCAACGGCTGGACCTGGATGGCGCCCTTCGCCAACAGTTCGATGCAGGCCGGATACTCGCCGCTGGATGCGCAGGAACCTTGCAGCCGGATCTGCCGCGTCACCACGGTCTGAAGGGGCAGATCGACTTTGGGCGAAAGGTTCCCCACCAGCGTCACCACGCCTCCCTTGCGCACGCTGGCGATGGCGGTCTGTACGGGCTCGTTGGCCCCCACCACTTCGAGCGCCACGTCCGCCCCTCGGCCTCCGGTGAGCTCCCGCACCGCTGCGGGAACGTCCGTATTCCGGGCGTTGAGCCGCACATCGGCGCCCAAACGTCCGGCCATCTCCAGCTTCGCCTCGTCGATGTCCACGGCGATCAGCTTCCCGCACCCGGCTAGCCGCAGCGCCTGCACGGCCAGCAGTCCGATCATGCCGCTCCCCACCACCACCGCGCTTGCCGCCAGTGGGATCGGCGTAATGTTGACGGCATGCACCGCAATCGAGACCGCCTCAATCATGGCCGCGTGCTCGAAGGGCACCTCATCCGGCAGCTTGGCGCAGATGCGCTCCGGCACGGCGACGTACTCGGCGAAGGCGCCATGCCGGCGGAATTCGTTGCAGGATACTCCCAGCACTTGGCGGCGGTCGCATAAGTTGATGTCGCCGCGGCGGCAGAAATAACAATTGCCGCAATACACGGTGGAATCAAACGTCACGCGGTCGCCGGGCTTGAACTCGGCCACCTCCCGGCCCACTTCCTCCACGACGCCCGCCGCCTCGTGCCCCATGATGATAGGCGGTTGCCGGCGGCCCGTGCTTCCGTCGAATCCGTGCACGTCGCTCCCGCAGATGCCGCATGCCCTTACCCTCACCAGAAGCTCCGCCGGTCCGATGGAGGGCACAGGCAAATCCGCCAGTTCGAGTTCTTTGTACTTTCGCATTAAGAGCGCCTTCATGATCTCCTCTCCGCGCGGCCGCCTCTCAGACCGGCCACACACCAGCATATCTTGAGCCGCGGCCGGTTTCAGCGGATGCCGAACCTGCCGAAGATGATTCCCAGCTCGCGTTCGTCGTTCGGCAGCTTCATTGTACGGCTCACTTCGACGAGCAGCCTGAGGCGTTCTTTCCCCACCCAGCGCTTATCCAGCGGAGCGCGGAACTCAAAGTCGCCGGCTTGATTCAGCTCCCACACTCCGATGACCGAGCCGTCCAGCGACACGGTGACCCGCACCGGACCTGCCGACAGCAGTTGGTCCGGCCCATAGCCGCGGGTCCAGAACTGCTGTCCCGCTCGCTCCGGACCCGGGATCTCGACCTCGGCGCGCCCCGCCGTCCACCGGTAATGACCCTCAATCCTGTGCCAGCCCGACTTGAGCCGCCATTCTTCGGCGGGGTCCGCTACGTCCATCCACCAAACGGGACCAATCAGCCCGGCTGCGGTGGTGCGGCGGTACAAATCCGTCACTTTCTCCAGCCCCGTTCCATGCACACGGTAAACTTCCACCTCTCCTAGCGGAAAACGCTCGGCGAATCTGTCCAGTGGGTAAACAAACTTGTGCACGCCGGTAAGCTCGGGATGAGGCGTGATCCCGGCATCCGCGCCCGGCGCCAAGTACACGTGCAGCATGCCCGCGGCTCGAGGCGCGTGATGCGCCATGGCGTTCCAGAACAGATCGTCATTGACGCCGGTGAGCAAAATGACCTTATTGGGGTGCTGGGAATGCGCCGCCTTCAGTTGCATGAGCCATTCCCGCCCCCGCTGGCTCCTGTCGTGCCACCACTGCGATCCGCCCCGCGCCGCAGGCGCCTGCGAATAGACGAACAAAGCGGTCAGCGCCAGCGCGGGCGCGCGCAGGCGCCAGCCCTGTCGCCAGGCGTACCACACCGCATCCGCTCCCAGCATGCCCACACCTAGCGCCGGGAGCGTCAGGTAGTAATCGGACATGTGCTGCGGCGCCGCCAGGACCGGCAGCACGGTAACCACAAACCAGCCCAAATAACACAAAGGCGCCCAGCGCGCGCGCCGCGCCTGCCACGCCGCGTAGCCAAGCAGCGTGCATGTAAACAGCCATGCCATCGCCGGCCCTGCCCACCCAGGCAACTTGGTGTAATCGGTCATTCCTTCCGGGATGAACGCCCACTGCCAGTATTTCCACAATGTGAGCGGGATCCGAAAGTCCAGCATGACTGCGTACGGACCATGCGTCGCTTTCGGAATTACGAAGACGTGCATCGCCGTAAAGATCGCGGAGGCGCCGAACATCGGCAACGTCTTCCACAGGCTCCGCCGCGAGAACGCCAGGGCGTAACCAGCGGCCAAAAGCGGGAATACGGCGTTCGTTTCCAGCACGCCGAATCCCGTCAGAAACGCCGCCCAACATCCGGCCAGATAAATGTTCCGCCCCGTGTCGATATGCCTAAGAAACAAATGGAGAGCCAGCAGCAACAAAAACCCGCACAAAATGAGGTTGAACCCTGCCGGCCAGGTCATCACGACAAACAGCTTGCTGTTTACGATCCACAAAAGGGACGCCAGAACGCCGGCGGCCGGCGATCCGCTGATTCGCCCCACCAGCGCCGCCGCCAGCCACAAGCTGCCGAACTGCGTCAAAAACGCCAGCAAGCGAAAGGGGAAAGCATTGAGGCCGAATACCGCCGGCAGCGCCAGGTAGTAAGCCCGCTCGCTCAGCGGTCGAAGACTGCCCTGATCATGGGACGGCCGGAACATCGCCGACCATAGAGACTTGCCTTCTCTGAGATCCTGGGCCAGGTTCAGCCATGCAAAGTCGTCTTGCTGAAACCACGCCCACAGTCCCGGCCAGTACAGCAGCAGGCACACAAGCGGCGGCAAGAGCCACCACAGAAGCCGGGAAGATCGGCCCATCCTCCCAAGTTACAATTTGCGGAAACGGCGGCGCAGAAGAAAGCCGCCCAAAAGACCCCCTCCGGCTAACCAGAACGCCGACGGTTCCGGCAGATCCGTAAAGAAATCGTATTCGATGTTCATCGCCCCGGAGTTATCCGAATAGTTGCCCGGAACACCGTGAAAGTTGACGCCGTCGGCTACGCCCAGGTATAAAGCCACCGCTCCCTCAGGCACGAGAAACCGCTGGAGAATCCCATCGTCCCGGCGCCCATCCCCGATGAAAAACACTTGGCCCAGTTGCGGCGCCAGAACATAGAATTCATCCGTGGCGTCGGTGAACGAAAGCCTCTCCGGCGTCACGGAGGGCAGATCCGAACCCAGAAAGACCCCGGCCAAAAACATGATCCGGTTAGCATGCACGATGCCGGCAATGTTATTCAGCCCTGTCAGGTCCGTGCCGCGATCGGGCCCGGCGGGCTCCGATAGGCCCTCAATCCCCAGGTTTTGCCCGGGCGGATAATCCGGATCGTAACTCCACAGCCCGTTCCAGTCCAACACCCGAAGGTAAGTGTTGAATCCCGGCGTATCCGGAACGGCAATCGGAATGGGATACAGCCCTTGACCCAAGCCAATAGGCTGCCCGCCCGTCCCCAGACTCGAGAAAAACAAATTACTCTGTGAGTCGACCGTAAAAGGAGCCCCCGCCAGTGAACCAACAAGCCCCAATAGCGTTACGACAACACGCCTCGCTCCGCGCAAACCTCCGATCGGACTCATTCTGGCAACAGTCCTCACCTCTGATGTAATCACACCCGGGGGGCGCGTGTCCAGCCTTATTGTCACGGGCGAGCAGACTCCGGCGTTTCCTCTATTTCGATTTCATACCAAGGCGTAGGTTCGTGTCTGGAACTGCCAAGGTGCAAACGGAATCCGCCGTCTACCGGCGTCACGTCTGCCTCGCTCAGAGGCGTCCGCCGCGCCCCATCCGGTCCTAGAGGGTAGATGGTGATGCGGCTGCCGGCTCGGCGCAGCGTCACAGTCGCTTCCACTTTTTCCATCCACACCGGACGTTGACCTGCGTTTAGATTGCCGGAGGGCTTGTTTTGGCCCGGCTCTGGTTCGAGTGTGTACCAGTCGCTCGTCCCGGGATAGCGCACAATCTCCTGAGCCCGAGGCGGCGTGCTGCCGGGTTGCGTACGCAGGGTGAATCCGGGGTTTGACAGCAGCATATGCCGGGATTCGGCCAGCGGCTTTTGGTCCAGCGGCGTCAGCACGATCGCCGCGAAACCCCGCGCGGATTCCGACAGCTCGACCTCCAGCACGCCGGCTTCCACCCGGCGTCTCCCTAAGAATCCAATCACCCCCGCGGCTTTGTGCGAGTGAATCAGAAACAGTCGCGCCGCAGCGTCGTAGGTCATATCCCCGGTGTGCGACTGAAAAGGTCCAGAGAGCTTCCGGCGTGCAACTTCCGGCAACGGTTTCTCTGATTCGGTGGTGATCGCTACGGGATATACAAACGCCAGATTCGGATCGTACCCGTAGGCGTCGTTCAAAAACGTGCTGATTGCGCCCCTGCGCCGCTCACGAGTGAAGCGCAACCGCTGCGTCAGGGGAACCGGGATCTCCACCAGTTCCGACCCCGGTCGGATGGCGTCGGAACGGAACAGATACGCTGCCTGAGCGAATCCGGGCCATTTGGTCCAATCTCCATCAAGATTGAACCCATTGGGGACCCCACTGCCCCAGTTCCGGTTATGGGCATAGGCGAAATGCACAATGGCGTCCCAGTCCTGAAACGCCCCAAAGGCAGCCAGCACCGGATCGATTTCGGCGGCGTAGCGATTCGGCCACGGCTGGTTGAACTCGCTCACCGTGTATGGCTTCGAGTTGTCGCGGGCGATCGCCATGTTCTGGAACGCGCTCAGCCCGCTGCCCACAGCCGACTGGTCGCGGAAACGCCAATCCCTCCCATCCCAGGCGACATTGGGGAAATTGTAGTGATCCACATAAAAGTGGTTGTCCAGGTAATCCATCGAGGCGTGGGAATCGAGGTTGAGCAGCCCCCCGAACCCCATTTGAGTGCCAGTCACCGGAACCATCGGTCCTACCACCTCGCGCACCGCCGCGAGCATCTCGTCCAAGTAACGCCTGTCTTGCGCCGCCAGGAAGAGTAGGTAGTCGTCGGTTCGGGCTTGGGTGCTCGCCTCGTCGGCTTTGGGCAAGCTGATGTTCGCCTCAGCCAGCGACTCGCCAGGGTCCAAGCCCCGGCGCCGAGCCTGATAAAACCGCGCGTTGCGCACGTAGAGCGGCGCGTCCACCCTCTCGACCGAGAGTGCGAACCTTCCGATGCCGTTCATGGCGATCGAAGGCGTTACCGCCAAGGTGTATTTCTGCCACCGATTCGTTACCGTTACGGTCTTGGACGCCACTTGGCGCCAAGGGCTCACGTCCTCCTTGACGTCCCACACCACATTGCGGCTCTCGCCGTCCGCCAAATCGGCACGCATCTCGACTTCGCCCAAATAGGTCCGCCCGGTGGCGATCGAAAACCCCACCTGCTTCAGATAAACCCAGGCGCCTCCACGGCTTACCCGCACAACAGCCTCTTCCGGTCCGGCGCTGAGGGTAGCCTGAGCTGGAGAGTGAATCTCCAGAGTCCATTTGCCCGGCAACAAGTCCGGTCCGTCGGTATCCTCCCCTCCCCAGGCGGAGCGCAATGCCTCCGTGGACGGATACTTATCCGCCAGAAAACGGTTCCACTCCGCCTCGAAAACGGCCCCGTACTCCCCAACCACATACGGCTCCAGCGAGCTTGCCTGCCAGCTCCAGACAAGCGAGCTTTCGTTGTTGATCTCCACCATCGCCAGCACCGGATCATCGCGCAGCTCCAATGCCTCCAACACCTGCCGCGTGAATTTCTGCTGTAGCTCGATCAGCCGCGGGTGCATCATATGCAGCGGCTTGCTTTGGGTGGGAAACGGAACGCCGCCGGGGAGCGCCGGCGCCCCGTCCACCGAAGGGCGGAACACATACCCTACCTTGAGGTTCAGATTTACATAGATCCCGTTCGCTTTCAAGGCGTTGAGAAACTCGCGCAGGCGGGAAACCGCCACCGGATTCAGAGTCGGGTAGGGACCCGTGGTGAGGATGCTGCCGGCGTTTGCGGGATCGCGGTCCGGCTGCGAATCCATGTGATGTAACCGCACCAGATTGACCCCCAGTTTGCGCAGCCGGGCGGCGATCCGCCATGCATCGGAGGGCTCGGGAAAATTCGCTCCGAAGGCCAAATTGACCCCAAATAGCCGGATCCGCTCGTCGTCCCCCGTGCCGGGGATCAAATCCGGTCCGACCCGCCAGAAACGCCCGTTGCGGACATACAGCCGGTCGCGATCCCCCAGCGGCTGGTTCATCCAACTGTGGTCTGGCGCGCCGCTTACCCGGTCCTGATCGATATCAAACGCATAGTACTCTGCCGGCTGCGCCAGGCGAGCCCAAGCCAGCAATCCTAGTAATACCAGCCGAAACATACACTTACCGGCTCACAATCTCATACCAAGGCGACAAATCCTGCCCGTCGGCTTCCCGCTCCTTCCCACGGACACGCCGCGACCCGCGTTCGCCCACAATCGGGTTTCGGCGCAAACCAAATTCCGATCCCACCATATAGGATTAACCGCCATAAGAAATGACCGCAACCGGGCCAGGGAAACCGGGTTTAGCGAGGGGAAGGGTCCGTCTGTCGGTATGCTTCGGGCAGTAGCCGGGTCCCGAGTGGGGCTGGTGTCCATGTGATGCAGGCGGACCAGATTGATGCCGAGCTTCCAGAGCCGCTTGGCGATGCGGGCGGCATCCTGGAGTTCGGGGAAGTTGGCGCCGAAAGCCAGGTTCGCGCCGAAGAACCGGATGCGCCGGTCATCGGCAGTATACGGTTTAAGGTCGCTCCCAACGGTGTAGAAATGGCCATCTTTGGCGGAAACCTTGTCGGCCGGCGTAAGGGCACGGTTGAGACGGCTGAAGTCCGGCAGACCGGCGAGCTTATCCTGGTCAATCGCAAACGGGTAGAAACGGTTTTGGGCAGCCGCAACCGCTGCGACCAGACTCATGCAGGCAATCAGAATCTTCATCTCGGATCCCTTGGTATGATCGTAGCGAAGTCCGCGTTGGTCCGCGTTCTCCTTTTGGCGGCTTTTCTTGTTCTTCATCCCCTTCAGGCGGCTATGCACTCCGGGTTTGTCCGAGCCAGTGGCCAGCCCATTCCGGGCGCCACAGTGCGGGCCATTTCGGGCGCGGTGAAGATGGTGGCGACGACGGACGAATCCGGCATGTACATGATCGAGGATCTTCCTCCGGGCAAGTGGGTGCTGGAAGTGGAGATGTTTGGATTCAAGACCATGCGCCGGGAGCTGGAGGTAAGCACCCTTCCGACCAGCGCCACTTGGGATCTGGAGGTTGCGGGAAGACCCACCCCGCCACCCGCGGCAGCGCCAGCCCAGCCGGCGGCGCGCGGTCCGAAGGCTTCCGAACCGCAGCCGGCCAGCTTTGGCTTCCAAGCCCTGACTCTTCGCCGGGTGGCCGAACAGACGGCGGCTGCGGCGGCGGCGCCAGCTCCGGACACGTCGATCGCTCCTGCCGGCGCCACCGAGGCCTTCCTGATTCACGGAAGCCTCAGCCGCGGGCTGGATGCTCCACAAGAAGAACCCGCGCCCCCGACGCCCGAGGAGCTAGCTCGCTGGGCGAACCTGGTCGATCTTGCCATGTGGGGCGGTTCGGCCCCTGAAGCCCCGCCGGAACCGGTTTTGGTGGCTTCGAACAACCCGGGGCAAGCCCCCGTGCCCGGCGCTTCCAAACCGACCCCTGCGGCCAAGCCGACAGCCGCCGCCAAGAAGACGCCGCCCGCTAAACCTAGGACAGCCCAGGCCAAGCCGAGCATGGCGGCGGCGATGAGCGCACGGACCAGCGGTGCGCCCACCGCCCGCCCAGGCTCGAAAAAGGCTTCCGGCGGGAAGTTTGGGGCTCGAACCGGCGGCGGACGCGTGGCCACGAGTTTCGGCAACCGCCGCAAGAAATCCATCGTTCAGGGTTCGGCTTACGCCACGCTGAGGAACTCGGCTGCCGATGCGAGTCCGTACTCTCTGTCGGGCCAGCCCATTGACAAGCCGGCGTATGCGTATTCGCGTTTCGGCGTAAGCGCCGGCGGACCGCTCCGCATCCCGCATGTTTACCAGCGCGAGGGAACGTTCGTTTATTTCAGCTATTCGGGCAACCGCAGCAAGAATCCGTACACCGCGGTGACCACCTTGCCGTCGCTGCTGGAGCGGAGTGGGGATTTTTCCCAGAGCGTGACGCGCATGCCGGTCACCATCTTTGATCTTCAGACCGGGTTGCCATTCCCCGGCAACCGGATTCCTGTCTCCCGCATGAACCCGGCATCGCTGGGGTTGCTGCCGCTGATTCCGCTGCCGACGCTGCCGGGAACGGTGCAGAATGCTCATTTTCTGAGTTCAACCGGTTCCAATAGCGACGCCATCAGCGCCAGGGTCAACCAGGTGTTGACCCGGCGGAGCCGCCTGACTTGGTCCTTCAACTTCCAGACCCGTTCGGGTCAGAGCCGCCAACTGTATGGTTTTCTAGACGATACTTCGGGCAAGGGCATCAACACCGATCTATCTTGGTCCAAGACCATCAACAAGCGGATGGTGAACCAGTTGAAGTATTCCCTGAACCGGAACCGGTCCGAAACCACGCCGTATTTCGCCTTTAAGCGGAACTGGGCTGCGGAGCTGGGCATCAACGGCACGTCGCAGGATCCCATCAATTGGGGGCCTCCGAACCTGAGCTTCACGAATTTCGGCGGACTGCACGACGCGGGTCCGGTTCTGCGGCGCGACCAAAGCTCGGGCGTGGAGGAGTCGCTCACTTGGGTGCGCGGCAAACACAACTGGACCTTTGGAGGCTCTTACCACCGGAACCAGATCAACAGCCGGACGGATCCGAACGCCCGCGGCACTTTCAGCTTCAGTGGTTTGCTGACCAGCGGGTTCGACTCCAAGGGCAATCCGTTGCCTGGCACCGGGTACGATTTCGCGGATTTCCTGTTAGGGCTGCCGCAGTCGTCCTCCATCCGGTTCGGCAGCACCAGCACGTATTTCCGCGAATCGGTGTTCAGCGCCTTCGGGCAGAACGATTGGAGGATCCACCCCAAGTTGACCCTCAACCTGGGCGTCCGCTACGAATATTTCTCGCCGTACAAAGAAATCAACAAGCGGATGGCGAACCTGGACATCGCCAAGTGGTTCACGGGCGTGGCGGTGGTGACACCGGGCGGCGAAGGGCCATATACCGGCAAGTTCACCGAGTATCTGGTGGATCCGGACAAGAACAACGTCGGCCCGCGCATCGGCATCGCGTGGAAAACGCCGGGCAAGCGCCCGATGACCGTGCGCGCCGGTTATGGCTGGTACTACAACGGGTCGATTTACGGTAACTTCGCCACCCGTCTGGCGCAGCAGCCGCCTTTCGCCAACACCGGAACGCAGAGCACCAGCATCTCCCGCCCGCTGACGTTACAGAACGGAATTGCGCCGGCGCCGAACACCAAGGTGACGAACACGTACGCCGTAAGCCGTTATTACGAGGTCGGCTACGCGCAGACCTGGAACCTGGCGATCCAGAGGGAGTTCCCACGGGGCGTGCTGGTCGAGCTGGGATATCTGGGAACCAAGGGGACCCATCTAGACCTTCAGCGCCTTCCGAACCGCGCCGAACCCGGCTCCCCGCTGACAGCTGAGCAGCGGCGGCTGATCGGCAACGCAGTGGGCTTCACGTTTGAAAGCTCCGAAGCCAACTCGTTCTACAACGCCGCGCAAGTCCGCCTGGTGCGGCGGTTCCACAAAGGGGTTTCGGCCAATTTGCTTTACACCTTTTCCAAGTCCATCGACAACGCGTCGACGTTTGGAGGCGGGGGGACGGTGGTGGCGCAGTTCGACAAGAATTTGCGGCTGGAGCGCGGGCCGTCGAGCTTCGATCAGCGGCATCTTTTGCAGGCCTATTATTACTTGGCGTCGCCGTTCGGCGAATCGGGAGCGGCCTACATCCGGACGACGGGATGGAAGGCGAAGCTGTTGAAGGACTGGAGCCTCAGCGGTGGCATCACGCTGCGCTCGGGGACTCCCTTCACCGCCCGGGTTTTGGGCAACCGCGCCGATTCGGGCGGTTCAGGGGTAGTGGGCAGCGGCCGCGCCGAAGCCACCGGCCAGGGCATCCGGGACGGGGAAGGGCGGTTTTTCAACCTGGCGGCGTTCGGATTGCCTCCGGTGGGCCGGTATGGCAACGCCGGGCGCAACACGGTGCCGGGTCCGATGTTCGCCGCGCTGAACCTGTCTCTGGGCCGCTCTTTCCGCATCCGGGAAAGCAGGCGCTGGGTGGATTTGCGCGTGGAGAGCACGAATTTCACCAACCACGTGAGCTTCACTTCGCTGGCGACGGTGGTCAATTCCAAGAGTTACGGGCTGCCGCTGGCCGCCGCGCCCATGCGGACGCTCACGGCGACTCTGAGGGTTCGTTTCTGAAAGCCATGCGACGCATTTTTTCGCTCGTGATTCTCGCGCTCGCCGCCGGAGCGCAGCAGCCATCCACGGATTTGGTGAAGTTCCAGGTGAGCACCAACCTAGTGGTGGTGAACGTGACGGTCCGGGACAAGGCGGGGAATCCCATCCTGGGCTTGAAGAAAGAAGATTTTCAGGTTTTCGAAGACGACAAGCCGCAGACGATTTCGATTTTTGAGCTGCAAAACCTGAACATGGAGAAACTGCCGGCGATTTCGGCGGACAAACCTCCGGAAGAGACTGAGCAAGGTCCCAAGCCGGAGGTGGAGAAGCCTAAGAAGGCGAAGATCGACGTGGAGAAGACGCCTGCCGAGGGCGAACTGAAGTACAAAGACCGCCGGCTGCTGGTGCTGTTCTTCGATCTGTCTTCCATGAAGCCCGCCGAGGAGATCCGCGCCCAGCAGGCGGCGCTCAAGTTCATTACGCAGCAGATGACGGCATCCGACCTGGTGTGCTTGATGACCTTCAAAGGCAGCTTGACGGTGGATGTGGATTTTACCGACGACCGCGATGCGCTGATTGAGGCCATCAAGGCGCTGCCCATCGGCGAGATGGCGGAGTTCGCCGAAGCGGCTCCGACGGGTCCGGACATTGATCTCGGCGAAGAGGAAGAAGGCAAGACGCTGTTTACGGCCGATGACACGGAATTCAACATCTTCAACACGGACCGGAAGCTGAGCGCGCTCGAGTCCGCAGTGAAATACCTGGGCACGCTGCCCGAAAAGAAGGCGCTCATTTATCTTTCGGCCGGGGTGGGCAAGACCGGCGTGGAGAACCAAGCGCAATTGCGGGCCACGGTGAATTGGGCGATCCGGTCCAATGTGGCTTTCTACCCGGTAGACGCCCGCGGACTGGTGGCCATGCCGCCAGCGGGCGACGCCACGCAGGCGGCCATGAAGGGCACGGCGATTTACTCGGGGCGCCAGCACCGCCAGCACATGGCGCGCATGACCGACACGCAGGAAACGCTGTATTCGCTAGCCGCCGACACCGGGGGAAAGGCGCTGCTTGACAACAACGACCTTTCATTGGGCATCGTGCAAGCTCAGCGCGACATTAACACATACTACATTTTGGGCTATTACTCCAGCAACGCCGCCGAGGACGGCAAGTTCCGCCGCATCCGGGTGCGGCTGGCCTCCCACCCGCAGGCCAAGCTGGAATATCGCAGCGGATACTTCGCCAACAAAGTGTGGAAGGACTTCACCGCCGCCGATAAGGAGCGCCAGCTTGAGGAGGCCATGCAGCTTGAAAACCCCAAGACTGAGGTTCCGATGGCGCTGGAGATTAACTGGTTCCGCACGACGGGGCGCACTTATTTCGTCCCCGTGGCGCTCAAAGTGCCCGGAGCGGTGATCGGCGTGGCGCGCAAAGGCAAGGAGCAGGTGGCGGAGCTCGACTTCGCCGGGAAGGTGACCGACGCGCGCGGCAAGACGGTGGGCAGCGTGCGCGACACGATACGGGTGAAGCTGAACGAGGCAAACGCCAGCGAATGGATGAAGAAGCCGGTGCAGTATGATTCGGGCTTTTCGCTGGCGCCCGGCCGATACAAGCTCCGCTTCGTGGTGCGGGAGAATCAGACCGGGCGGATAGGGACTTTCGACACGAAATTCGAGATACCCGATCTGAACACGGTGTGGAGTTCGGTGCGCATGAGCACCGTGGTGTGGGGCAGCCAGTACGAGCCGCTCAGTGCGGCGGTGGCCAGCGCCACCAATGACAAGAAACTTCTGGCCATGCATCCGCTGGTGCAGGACAACAAGAAGCTGCTGCCGAGCATTACGCGGGTCTTTCGCAAGAATCAGAACCTATATGTGTATTTCGAGGTCTATGACCCGCGGATGGAAGAGGACCAGCGCCCGAGCGTCGCCGCCACGGTGAGCTTGTTCCGGAACGCGCAGAAAGCCTTTGAATCGGCTCCCGTGCGGGTGACGCAGCTCGCGCCGGGACGGAACCGCACGGCGCCGTTCCAGCTTCAGATTCCGCTGAAGGATCTGGACGCCGGCCAGTACGTTTGCCAGTTGAACGTCATCGACGAAATCGGCCGCAAGTTCACCTTCCCCCGCGCGCCGCTGGTGCTGTTGCCGTAGGGGAGTTGCCGCAGGAGAGGCCGGGGAGGCGCTACTCGTCCAGATGCCGCAGCCAGATGTTGCGGAAGCGCATGACGGTGTGGGGAGCGTTTTTGAAGCCGCTGTGGTCTTGGAGCATGAGGGGGCCTGGTTCGCCGATTCCGGCGGCGCATCCTTTTTGGGAGTCTCGAGCGCGCTGGAAGGCCGCGTCCTGGATTTCGACGTGATCCTGGACCAGCACGCCGTTGAATAAGACCGTCACCGTTCCGCGCCGCACCAGGTGGCCCGCGGCGTCGCATTTGGGGGCGTGGAAGATGATGTCGTAGCTCTGCCATTCACCCGGCGGGCGCGAGGCGATGACCAGCGGCGGCGCCTGTCCGTATAAGGCGCCGGCATGGCCGGTGGGATAGGTCTCATTGTTGTATGAGTCCAAAATCTGTATCTCATAGCGCCCGTGCAAATACACTCCGCTGTTGGCGCGGAGTTGGCTTTTTTGCTCCTTCATCAACGGCAAGGCGAACTCCAAATGAATTTGCGCGCTGCGGAATTTGACCTTGCTCCAGGCGTCGCCTGCGCCGGTGGCGCAAACCATTTCGCCATTCACCGCCTGGCAACCGGTGGGGGAGCCGTCGGCTCTGGTCCACTGGGCCACGTCGCGGCCGTCAAACAGCACCACCGCGTCCGAGGGCGCCTTTCCGGGTCCCCCGGGATCCACCGCGCGAGGCTGCGGCTGCGCGACGAGCGCAGCCAGCAAAGGGATAGCCGGCAGGCAGAGGAGGTTCATAGGATAATGTTAGTCCATACCGAAGACCTGCAAGGACGGACTCATGAATCCTCAAGATCGACGTTCTTTTCTGCGCACGACGGGCGCGGCGGCCCTTTCCACCGCCGCTTCGCCGATTCTCGGCGCCAACAACCGGGTGAACGCCGCCGTCATCGGCTTGGGCGGGCGCGGCGGGAATCACATCGACATATTGGCCGCGCTGCCGGAGTGCCGAGTGGCGGCGGTGTGCGACGTCAATCAGGCGGCGCAAGAGCGCGCGGTGGCGCGCGTGGAAAAAGCGGCGGGATACAAGCCGCGCGCCTATTACGACATGCGCGAGTTGTTCGCCAACAAAGAGATTGATGCCGTGTCCATCGCCACGCCCAACCACTGGCACGCGCTGAGCACGATTTGGGCATGCCAGGCGGGCAAAGACGTTTATGTGGAGAAGCCCGCCTGCCACAACATCTTCGAAGGGCGCAAGATGATCGAGGCGGCGCGCAAGTACAAGCGCATGGTGATGGTGGGTTCGCAGAGCCGCTCGCTGGCGTTCAAGATCCGCGCCATCGAACTGCTGCGGGAAGGCATCATCGGCGAGGTGTACATGGCCAAGGGGCTGTGCTTCAAGCGCCGGAGATCCATCGGCCACACCCCCGACGAGCCGGTTCCGCCGGGCTTGAACTGGGATTTGTTCCTCGGTCCGGCGCAGATGAAGCCGTACAGCAAGAACAAATTCGCTTACAACTGGCACTGGTTCTGGGACACCGGCAACGGCGACATCGGCAACCAGGGGGTGCATGAGATGGACATCGCGCACTGGGGGTTGGGAGTTCAGGGCTTGCCGGCGGCGGTGGTTTCCACCGGAGGCAAATTCGTCTACCAGGACGACCAAGAGACGCCCAACACGCAACTGGCCACCTTCGAGTACGGCAACAAGCAGATTGTGTTCGAGGTGCGCGGCTTGCTGACGGGCGAGGAAGGCGGCATCCAGTGGCGCGGGGGCAACGTCATCGGAAACCTCTTCTTCGGCAGCGAGGGCTGGATGGCGGTGGACGCTTGGGGGTTCCAGGTTTACAAAGGCGAGAAGAACGAAAAGATCATGGACGAAAAACCCAAGGAGCGCACTTGGGACACCGTGCCCCACATGGCCAACTTCCTCGCCGCCGTGCGGACCCGCGATCCCAAGACGCTCACCGCCAGCGTGGAGATCGGCGTCAACGCAGCCAACCTCTGCCACCTGGCGAACATCAGCTACCGCCTGAAACGAAAGCTGGCGTTCGACCCGGTGCAGTGGATTTTCCCCGGCGATGCTGAGGCCAACGCGCTCGCCACGCGCGCTTACCGCCCGCCGTATGTGGTTCCGGACGTGGTGTAGGACCCGGCTGGACGGTGGCTTCCCAAACGGTGAAACGCGGCGGCACTTGCAATCGGCCTACGAATTGAGGGAAGCTGATAGGTTTTCCACTAGAAGCGCAAATTCCATGCGGGTCAGAATTCTTTATCACGATCATTGCTTTGACGGCGCCGCCGCGGCCGCTTTTTTCACCCGTTTTTTGGCGGACAAGTTCCATCCGGACGCCGAGTATCTGTACACGGGCATGGCGCACAAGGCCTCCCAGATTTTCGAAGAGAGTCTTTTCGACGGGGATGTAAATGCGATTGTCGATTTCAAGTATTCCTCCAGCCCGAAACTGACCTGGTGGTTCGATCATCATCAGAGCGCTTTCTTGAGCCAGGAGGACGCCGAGCACTTTGCCCGCGACACCAGCGGGCGCAAGACCTTCGACCCGAATTTCCGCTCTTGCACCGGGTTCATCGCCGCCGTGACGCGGGAGAAATTCGGTTATGTGGCGCCGGATTTAGATGAGCTGGTCGAATGGGCGGACATCGTCGACGGAGCGCAGTACAAAGACGCCAAGGAAGCCGTGGAGCTGGCGGCTCCCGCCACAAAGCTGACCTTGGTGATCGAGGGCGTGAAGGGTTCGGAACCGGTTCAGCAGATCATCCGCTGGATGTGCCGGAAAAAGTTGGAGGAAATCGCGGCGCTGCCGGAAGTGCAGGAATGGTACCGGCCGCTGTACGAACGCCATCTGAAATCCATCGAGATCATCCGCCAAGAAGCGGTGGCTCGTAACGGGGTGGTCTTTTTTGATTTGACCCGGTACGACTTGGAAGGCTACAACAAGTTCATCCCATACTATCTGTTCCCCGACTCGCTTTACACGGTTTCGGTGAGCATTTCGAGCTTCCGCACCAAGGTTTCCGTGGGCTCCAATCCGTGGGCCAAGGAACCGCTGAAACACAACCTGGCGAGCATCTGCGAGCGTTATGGAGGTGGGGGCCACCCTCGCGTGGGGGCCATCAGCTTTGAGAAAGGCGCGGTGGCCGAAGCGCAAGCCGTGGCGCGAGAGATTGCCTGCCAGCTCGAGACTTGAGCGGCGGGCTCAGCGGGGCGGCAGCGGGGGCGCGACGGAACCGCCCAAACCCGCATAGGTGTCGCGCACTTTGATCACTTTGTTTCCGTGGAACGTGACGAAGGTGATCTTGCCGGGCGGTTTGCCGTAAATCCAGTCTTCCAGCTCCAGGCCGTCTTTGGTTTCGCGGACTTTGTGTTCGGGCCGGCCGAGGGCCAGGATGACCTGCTCGCGGTCCATGCCCTCGACGGCGCGCTTCTCCTTAATGGCGGCCTTCACCGGCTCGGGCAGGGTTTCGACGTAGCTCTCTGTAGCGGAGCGCCGTTCGAAATCCATGATGGGCGCCAAAATCTTCTTTATTTCGGCCGCCTTGAGGGGCGGGACGGGCCCGTCGAAGCGCAACTCGATGACGCTGCCGCCAGGTGCAACGCTTTGATTGGTGGAAATGGGCCGCGTGGTTCCACCTACGCCCACTTGCACACCTTCATACCACTTGCGTCCGCCTTTGAAGCCGCCATTGATCTCCAGCACCAAGCGGTTGCCGTCGATTTCGACTTTGGTGATCTGAACCAGATCGCCGGCGCGGGCAGCCGGACCGTGCTCTTTGCCGGCGGCATCCCATTGGGACTTGTCCCAGGAACCCGCGGCAGTAACGGTCAGGGCCTTTTTGGAGCGCGGCAAGGGGACCTTCATAGTGGCATATTCGGCGGTCAAGCCGCGCAGGATTTCGAT
>Ga0272446_1004383_pt1 | contig 16751 bp, 15 predicted proteins | sample YNPCB0061_FD_194587 | JGI IMG/M metagenome (GOLD analysis project Ga0272446, IMG submission 194587) | Hot spring microbial mat communities from Yellowstone National Park, WY, United States - YNP-CB-006-1 | ecosystem: Environmental > Aquatic > Thermal springs > Hot (42-90C) > Sediment | place... | reverse complement strand
TCAAGATGGGGTGCATTCAGGGCACCTAAAAGCATCCTGATCGGCATGGCCTGCCAATTCTGCGCATCCGGAAGCCTTGTATCCGCATCAAGATTGAGCACATGATAAGGACCTGTTTCATCATACAATACAAAGTGCTCTTCCAGATTGATGAAGGACTCGCATCGTTTTGGATCAAGCCCCCCGACCGCAGCCACATAGTCTATGTCTAAAGGAAAAAGCAGTTCCCCCTCTTTGAAAACAAACCAGAGGTCCTTTTTATTGTCCATATAGGACACCATAGCCTTTAACAAGCCCCGGGTCAATCATTTTAATTTTCTTTTATCAAAATATATATTACTTTATTAGTATGAAATATACGGGGCTACAGGGACTGCAAAGAATATTTTTTGTAATCATGTTGGGGCTTGGAATACTGGGAGGAATACACGGTATGGAACAGAAGAGCAATAAGGAAACTATTGTACTTGGCGGCGGCTGTTTTTGGTGCATCGAAGCGGTCTATGAACGGATTCCGGGTATACAATCCGCCGTATCCGGTTATGCAGGGGGCAAAACTGAAAAACCCACCTATGAACAGGTTTGCTCTGGCCTCACCGGACATGCGGAGGTCGTTAAGGTCGAATTTGATCCATCAAGAATATCCCTTACAGAAGTGTTGGACATATTCTTTAAAGCCCATGATCCAACCTCAGAAAACAGACAGGGAGCCGATGTGGGGACCCAGTACCGTTCGATCATTCTATATACTACGGATGAACAAAAAAAAGCGGTTCAAAATTATATAAAGGACTTAAGTGATCGCAGGGTCTATTCCAAGCCAATTGTAACCCAGGTGGAACCACTTAAAGTATTTTGGACTGCAGAGGATTATCATCAGGATTACTATGAACAACACCCCTATGCGGGCTATTGCAGGATTGTTATTGCGCCAAAGCTGGATAAACTGGGTCTGCCCATTAACAGTTTGATAAAATAAGTACCCTATTAAATCTTGCCCTCCCGTATAAATATTCGTATAGTTTATATGGGAGGTACCTATGAGTATATCAACCTATCTGGAAACAGCCCCTCTGTTTGAAATTACTAAATATTCAGGCACCCCGCCGAAGGATGCCGTATCCTTTTCCGGGTATCCCCGGCAGCATCCCTTTGAACCAGAAAAACTTATATTTGTCCTTGATCCTCTAGGATCTAAACCCATCATAATGGAGTTTAAGCTCTGCGATGTCCTCTTTGTAGAGGATCTACCGGCCATGGTAACTGAAGCCGGTGAAAGCCTGAGGATGGTAAAAATTTGGGTCCGGAAGGGCGCCTATGGGGTCATCCATGAACCCTTTGAAGTTCAGGATTCATTGCAATTCCTTAATACATCTCGGACCTTGCATGAACGGCTCATGCGGAGTTTCAACAAATGAAGCAGGGAGCGGGACGCTATTTCAGCTTCTCCGCTGATACGCCGTCCCTGGTGCATTGTGAACTTTGTCCTCACCATTGTACTTTAAAACCGGGTAGTTTCGGCCAATGCAGGGTTCGGCAGGGATCTGAGGGAGGCATTGGCCTCCCCTATTATGGCAGTATTAGCAGTATTTCTATGGACCCCATAGAAAAAAAGCCCCTGTACCATTTCAGGCCCGGTTCATCAATCTTTTCTGTAGGTTTTTTAGGATGTAATCTCCACTGTCCCTTCTGCCAGAACTGGGAAATTTCCCAGCAAACGGACATTCAATTCCGTACTGTAGAACCGGCAGAACTCATTCAGCTTGCGGTGCATTCCGGTTCAAGAGCTATCGCCTATACCTATTCGGAACCCCTCGTTCATATTGAATATCTTCTTGAGGCTATGACAGAGGCGAGAAAACAGGGGCTTGCCAATGTATTAGTGTCTAATGGTTGTATCCTGGAAAAACCTGCCAGGGATGTGCTTGCCCTGACCGATGCAGCTAACATTGACCTGAAAAGTTTTAATTCCGAAACCTATGCAAAAAAACTGGGCGGTGACCTTGGTACCGTGTGCCGATTCTTGGAGCTTGCCTATGAAATGGGGGTGCATCTGGAAGTTACAAGTCTTATTGTCACCGGCATTAACGATTCCCTGGCAGAAGCAGATGGTATGATTGAATTTCTTGCCGGGCTCTCTCAGGATATACCCTGGCATCTTTCGGCCTACCATCCAGCTTACAAATGGCGGGAACCAGCAACCAAACCGGCCTTATTACAGCAGATAAAGGACATGGTTCGGGGAAGGCTTTCCTTTGTGTATGTGGGAAATGTTTGGGGCGAAGCAAATAGTACCCCCTGTACATACTGCGGAAAAGTCCTGATAGAACGGCAGGGGTATGTGATTTCCACACCTAATCTTGAATTTAACAAAGAAAGCCAAAGCTATTTCTGTGCCCACTGCGGAAAACCAGCGCCCATTCGCTATTAAGGGGCCAAAGGTTCTCCAGGCCTCATGGGTCAGAGGCAGCCTTTAAACCATAGGGTTACAAAAATTATGAGAAGTTTCCATGGCTAATCTGTCAGGGTTATAAGGGCAATGACAAGAACGGCCACAAAGACCGCAAGCGTTAAGCCGTAGATCCACCAAGGCAACGGTGTTACGAGCCCCCTGTTCTTTTGAGGATGCGCCAAGCGGGTTGTATCAGAGAAAGCCGATCCCCGGTTAGAGCTCTTGGCAGCGGGACTTGAATAACCACAGATGGGACAGCCCTCAGAAAAAAGAGATTCGGGGCCTGTAAAATTACAGGAAGGACAGCGTACGCTGGCAAAAAATCGACCGCAGGTAGGGCATTTTTTAGCATCCCGGGGAACCGGCGAACCGCAATTTTCACAGATGAAGAGGGGTCCCGTAGGTAAACCTTTCATAATGTGAGGGATTGTATAAAATCCTCTACCGCCCTTTCAAGCTCCTGGGAAAGGACATGCCCTTCCCTGTCTAAAGCCCGGTATTGTTCCGGATCGCCCTCGGGAAGCGCTATATGATAGAAAAGCCCATCTTCGCTCCCATGGGCTATGAAACACTCCTGGCCAAATCGAAATTCGACCATCTCATCTGAAGCAAATGATAGGCTTCCCCATAGCGATGGATTAACAGAAACCGAAGGTACTACCGTGAGAAGCAGTTGAATGGCGAAGGAAGGGTACAGTAAAACAACATGAATTACAGAACCCTGAACACTACTGGTTTGGTGTTCCGGTACACCAAGGATATAACAAAAAAGGGCAATCAGATCTGACGCTTGCGAAGGATCCCGTACAGTTCCCTGCAGTTCAGCTCCCCGCAAAGCACCCCAGGTTCTTTTAGTAATATGCCGCCCCAATTCCAAAAACAGCGGATGATACCGCAGAGCTAATCGAAGCGGCAATGGCATGGATACCTTAAACGGCGGTTTTAGAAGATTCGGTACTGCAGGAAGCGCAAGAAGTACCGCCAGAAGAGGACTTTGAAGCACCCTTATCGGTTACATAGAAACCAGAGCCCTTGAAAATAATGCCCGTACCGCCGTTAATGAGCCTACGAACTTCTTTGCCGCATTCGGGGCAGGTTTTTAATACCGGGTCGCTCATGCTCTGAAAAGCTTCAAAGGTGTGGCCGCAGGTTTTGCACTCATATTCATAGGTTGGCATGGTATGTACCTCTCCGTATATAACTAAAGGATTTTTGTTCCATCAAAATATACTAATAAGCGATGTAAAAGTAAAGTAAGCTCAGCCTCCGTCATAGGTTTGCTGGTCAGCAATACCAAAGGGCCCGCCACTGTCGGTCGTTCGGAAAACAGTAACGCACCAATTTGTTGTAAAATCTGATCAGAATGAGCCGGATCCCCTTCTTGTATCATATCTTGGGTTATCGGTTGCATAAACCGGGAAGCCAGCATAAGCAGGGCGCCCAGGGCTTTTCCGTAGGAGGGGCTGGCAGTATCAAAACGTGCCTGCATTGCATAGGTGCCAGGTTCAGAAGCTGGATATACCTTAAGGCTGATCTGTTTCAGGGGAATTTGGAATTCTGCGCCTATAGCACCGAGACCGCCCATGAATTTTTTTACTAAGGATTCGGGGGAATTAAAAACAAGATAGAAATTTGAGTCAGAGAGCTCTTCCGCAAGAACAGTAAGGTTACCATGAGCAGGTTCACCAGGGGTGCCGGAACTTATAAGCTCTGGCTTACCATCGGTTATCGTTACTTTGCGGGAACTAATCATCAGAGATAGGCCGTCCTTTTCTGAACGCCAATAAGAAAGGCCCCCTGAATGTTTCTGTTTCCAATCAGGATTAAAGATCAGGGAAAAATTGGTCTGGAAAACTGGAAAACGGCCTGAAGCTATGGCATAAAACCGTTGCTGAGCCCCTTCTTTGTATAAGGCCCCATAGATCTGCCCTGCATAGTCAAGACTCTTTTGAGGAACCCTTTGCAAGGCTTTTACGGAACCTAAACGGTACAGTTCAGTAATGAGACTGCGGCTCCTCTGTATATCCCCATAAAAAAGCACCGCTGCCCCTGGGGGAAAGTCCCCAAAGGGGACCATTTCTCCCTTAGGAGCCGCAGTGGGAACAGTAGCGCAGGAGGTCTGGCCCAGCAGGACCAGGACCAGCGCCAATAAACCGAGGATTCTATAAAAAAGAGCCCGTCGTTTCATCAACCTTAGGCCTTTTCGAGGGATACTTTCCAGGATTCGTCCCCCGCTTCAACCTCGGTCATGGAAGGCAGTTCCTTCCATTCTATCTGTGTTGCAAGCGTTTCCTGGGCAATATAGTCCGTAAAGGCTTTATAGGCCGATTTGAGCTTTTCGGAGCCGAAGAGGGTAAGCTTAATCCGGTCGGTAACTTCAAGACCGCTATCTTTTCGCAGGTTCTGAATACCCCGGACCAGGTCACGGACATCTCCTTCCTGGGCCAATTCTTCGGTAACCTCCGTATCAAGCCCAACGGTAAGGGTCCCTTCATTAAGAACTTTGACTTGGGCCTTCTCCAGACGGCGGATATCGAGCTTTTCTGCGGTTAAATCCACAGTCTTTCCATTTACTTCGATGGCGAGGGTAGCACCTTCCAAAAGACCCTGAATTTCCTGCTGTCTGAGGGATTCAATTCTTTCGGCGGCGGCTTTCATGTCTTTTCCCAGTTCCTTACCCAGGAGGCGGAAATTCGCCTTCGCCTGATATTCAACCAGGTCTTCTTCATTATCCCGGAAAATGACATTCTTCACATTCAGTTCTTCCCGGATAATTTCTTCCATTTCAAGAAGGACCTTTTTTTCTTCCGGATTCCTGGTTACCAGTTCCACCGACCGCAGGGGCTGACGAACCTTAATGTTATACTGATACCGGAGGGCCCGGCCCATGGAAACCGCATGCTGTACCACAGACATCTTAAATTCGAGCCCCTCATCCTTTCGGCGGGCCTCTGCAAGGGGATAGTCGGCCAGGTGTACCGAAATGGGGTCCTGTTCCAGCCGGAGGTTTTGCCAGATTGCTTCGGTAGTATAGGGCATAATAGGTGCGGCCACCAGGCTCAGCTTCTTAAGAACACTATACAGGGTTCCGTAGGCCTCTGCCTTGTCACTGTCATTCTCGCTTCGCCAGAAGCGTCGCCGGGACCGGCGGATGTACCAGTTATTTAACAGATCGATGAATTCTACGATTGGGTCGATAGCCCGGTTCATGTCGTAGCCATCCAGGGCAGTGGTAACTTTTTCGACCATCGATTCTGCCACCGACAGGATCCATTTATCCAAAGGATTCGATGGATTTTCTGGCGCCCCGGTAGGTTTCATTCCATCAATATTGGCATAGGTTACAAAGAAGCTGTAGGAATTCCACAGGGGAATGATGATGCTCTTAAGGACCTCTTTAACGCCCTCATCACTATAGCGGAGGTCATCGGCCTTAACGACCGCAGAATGCATCAGGAACAGCCTGAGGGCATCCGCACCAAAGGTGTTGATGACATCCATGGGGTCCGTATAGTTCCGGAGGCTCTTGGACATTTTCTTGCCATCTTCAGCAAGGACCAAGCCATTAACAACACAGTTCTTAAAGGCCGGCCGATTAAAGAGGGCTGCCCCAAGGATGGTGAGGGTATAAAACCAACCCCGGGTCTGATCCAACCCTTCGCTGATAAAGTCCGCAGGGAAGTGGGACTCAAAGAATTCTTTATTTTCAAAGGGATAGTGGTTCTGAGCATAGGGCATGGCCCCGGATTCAAACCAACAGTCCAGTACCTCGGGGATCCGCTTCATGGTGCCGCCGCAGGAACAGGGGATGGTAATCTCATCCACAAAATGCTTGTGCAGGTCCTTCACTTCGACACCGGACAGGTCCTGCAGTTCCTTGCGGCTGCCTATGCAGATGGTTTTACCGCAATCGGGGCACTTCCAGATTGGCAGGGGATTTCCCCAGTAGCGGTTCCGGCTGATGGCCCAATCCCGGGCACCTTCGAGCCATTTACCAAAACGTCCATCCCGGATGTGTTCCGGCACCCAATGAATCTGCTGGTTTGCAGCAAGCATATTCTGCTTAATCTTGGTTACATTAACAAACCAGGAACTGACCGCCCGGTAGATAAGGGGGCTGGAACAGCGCCAGCAATGAGGATAGGCGTGAAGAATTTGTTCCCGTTTAACCAGTTTTCCCTCAGCCTTAAGCCGTTCAATAATTGCCTTATCCGCATCCTTAACAAAGAGCCCCTTATAATCGGGCACTTCGTCGGTAAAGCGGCATTCCGCATCAACCGGGCAGATGGTGGGTACGCCGGTACCTTTCAGTATCCGCTGGTCATCTTCACCAAAACCGGGAGCGATATGAACAATGCCGGTACCATCTTCGGTGGATACATAGTCACCGGGGTAGGTCCGGAAGGCATGCTGCTCCTTTGTTTCTGCAAAATAGGGGAACAGGGGTTCATAGGTAATACCAATAAGCTCAGACCCCTTCTTTTTCCAAAGGACCTCATATTCCTCCGGTTTTTTATAATAGGCAGAAAGCCGACCTTCTGCCAGGATATACCGTTCATTTCCATCCTGAACAAGAACATAATCGATATCCGGACCTACAGCGAGGGCCAAGTTGGAGGGCAAAGTCCAGGGAGTGGTGGTCCAGGCAAGGAGGAATGTATGACCATCACTCAGGGATGAAAGTTTGGCTGTTTCTGCAGGTGTACCGGGCACAGTACCGGTGACCTTAAATTTTATTGTAATGGCCGGATCATGAACGTCCTTATAGCCCCCCAGATTAAGCTCATGGTTGGAAAGCACCGTAGAACAGCGGGGGCAATAGGGAAGGATATAGTAACCTTCATAGAGGAGACCCTTTTCCCAGAGGGTTTTCATGACCCACCAGATGGATTCCATGTAATCCGGATCCATGGTTTTATAATCATTATCAAAATCGACCCAACGGCCGAGGCGAGTCACAATGCGGCGCCATTCAGATACATAGCGCAACACCGAAGAACGACAGGCTTCGTTAAAATTAGCCACCCCGAATTTTTCAATATCGGTCTTAGAGTTGAGTCCCAATTCTTTTTCGATGAGATTTTCTACCGGCAAACCATGGCAATCCCAACCGAAACGGCGCTCAACCTTTTTCCCCTTCATGGTCTGATACCGGGGGATAATATCCTTTATGGTACCAGGGACAAAATGACCGAAGTGGGGCAAACCGGTGGCGAAGGGAGGACCATCATAAAAGACAAATTCATCCTTTCCTTCCCGCTGAGAAATAGATTTTTTAAAAATGTCATTTTTTTCCCAGAATGCGAGAATTTCCTCTTCCATTTTTGGAAATTCAACCTTGGGATCTACGCTTTTATACACCTTGGGGCCTCCCTCTGAAGCAACAATAATTTATATATCAATACCACTATTAAAACTTCAGATTTGTCAAAGTATATCAAAATAATACATACTATGCCATATTCCACGGGCCCTTTTCCAGTAGGTCAGGGCTGTTTTACCTTGTGAGGATCCATTGATAGAGACCCTTTGGGACGCTACAATGGGTTCATGGATCGTGCAACCTGGGCCAAATTGGTGTATACAACCCTCGTACCCCTATACCCCAATCCTACACCAGAACTTCATTTTGCAAACCCCTTTCAGCTTCTTGTGGCTACGGTTCTTTCTGCCCAGTGTACCGATGAACGGGTGAACCTGGTGACCCCGGCCCTCTTTGAACGATATCCCGGCCCAGAAGCGCTGGCAGAGGCTGAAGAAGGAGAATTGGAACGCCTTATTTATTCTACGGGTTTTTATCATGCAAAGGCCCGGGCCTTAAAAGACTTGTCCAGGACCATCCTCAGAGACTTTGGAGGCCAGGTACCCGATACGATGGAAGCCCTTACGAGCCTCCGTGGTGTGGGCCGGAAAACAGCCAGTGTGATTCTTTCAGCCTGCTACAACAAACCAGCCCTTATTGTGGATACCCATGTAAGCCGTCTCTGCCTCAGGCTGGGCTTTACCGGCAACCGGGATCCGGAAAAGGCCGAACAGATCCTAGCCGAGCTGTACGGCCACAACCAATGGATCAGCATCGGGCATGCTCTGAATCAGCACGGCCGGAACATATGCAGGAGCAGAAAGCCCGACTGCAACCACTGTCCCCTAGCCATGCACTGCCCCAAAATTGGCCTATAACTGCAAGCCGCGTCTAGTTGTAAACCTTAACTATCAGCTGAATAAGGCTTCTATGGGTCGATGAGCTGGGGTACACACAAAACGGCTTGCAATAAAATTGATGACCGCAATTCCCGCACCGGCTAAGAACACCCACTGATACCCGAACCGATCCCAGAGGAGCCCCGCCAGAAGGGCCACGGCAATTGAAAAAATATGATCTATGGAAACACCCATGGCCAGGGTCGGCGCAATGTCCGAGGGCTTTTCGGCTATTTTTTTCATCCACACCGAACGGGCTACACTAAAGGAAAGCAACAATGAATCCGCCACATAGCAAAGACAAACGATGATAAAGGCAATCAGTTCTGGGAATATGAATTTTGCAAAGCCATACAAAAAACAAACCGGAATCAGCAAGATTGCTTCGAGGCCCAGCATAAACTGCTCACCCCTTTTATCTACAGCCCTGCCGATGAGAGGCTGAAAAAGCACCCCCGCAACACCCCCTGCAAAATAGAGAGCCGCCATAATAGAAGTAGGCTTATGATAGATCGCCACAATGACCCAGGGAGCAAAGGTGATAAAAAGTTGTTTTCGGGTCCCATACAGGATTGATAAAAGATAAAACAGGCCGTATCGGCCCTTAAACACCAGAGCCGGCGCACGTATATCCCGAGGAGGCTTACTCATTAAAAAAAGGGCCACGCCGCCAAAGACAAAGATACCGGCGGCAATCATAAAGTTACCCGAAAAGGAAAGCTTAAAAACACCAAAGCCGATGAACACAAAGGCACCGCCGGCAATCTGGGCCAGATTTCTCAGGGCATTTGCCTTGCCAAGGAGGGACCCTTCGGTTCCCCGGGGGGCTAATTCCAGGGCAATAGACTGCTGAAGGGGAAGGAAGAGATGCAAACCCAGGCTATAAATAAAGAGCCAAACCGTCATCAGGCTAAAGGTAGAAGAAAAGCGGGCAAGCAGAAAAATACCCAGGGCCTGGAGCAAAAAAGCTATAGCCCCAATGCGCCGCCCCGGAAGGAAGGCCAGCAGGGCCGCTACAAAGACATTTAAAAAGCCCGGCAATTCCCGGGGGAGTTCCAGACTGCTTCGAGCTAAACCGCTGATATCCCAGGTAGCCGCCAGAAAATTATTAAAAGAGGAATCAATCATGGCAACCGCCAGGCCGCCGGTCATCACCGCAATGAAATAGAAACGACGGTCCCGTTGCAGAACCGCCGTCTGAAAACTGCCAGTCATGTCAGCCTAATTCCTGAAACTGTGAATCGGCGCAGGGATGCGGCCGCCCCGGGCAATAAAGGATTCACTGCTAAAGTTATGAACCGGCATGATCGGAGCGCCACCCAAGAGGCCGCCAAATTCAGCCCAGTCCCCCGCTTTTTTCCCGGGAACCGGAATGAGGCGAACTGCAGTAGTTTTGCTGTTCACCATACCGATAGCCATTTCATCGGCAATAATGGCTGAGATGGTGGAAGCACTGGTATCACCAGGGATTGCAATCATATCAAGGCCGACAGAACAGACCGTTGTCATGGCCTCCAGTTTGTCCAGAGAAAGGGATCCTGCACGGACCGCGGCAACCATCCCTTCATCTTCTGAAACTGGAATAAAGGCCCCCGAAAGGCCGCCCACATGGGTCGAAGCCATCACCCCACCCTTCTTTACCATATCGGTAAGCATGGCTAAAGCAGCGGTGGTTCCATGGGTTCCTGCAGATTCAAGGCCCATTTCTTCCAGGATCCGGGCTACTGAATCGCCAACCTCCGGGGTAGGTGCCAGGGACAAATCGAGGATTCCAAAGGGAACATTAAGACGCCGGGCCGCTTCCATACCAACCAGCTGGCCCATACGGGTTATCTTAAAGGCAGTCTTTTTAATCACATCGGCTATTTCATCAAAACTGGCGCCTTTATGGTTTTCCAGGGCCGCCTTAACAACCCCAGGTCCGGATACGCCTACATTCAATGTAGACTCCCCTTCACCGGGCCCATGAAAGGCTCCGGCCATAAAGGGATTATCCTCAGGGGCGTTGCAGAATACCACCAGCTTAGCGCAGGCAAGCCCATCCTTATGGGCCGTCCGTTCAGCCGCATCCTTTATTACCTGCCCCATGAGGCGGACCGCATCCATATTGATGCCGCTCTTGGTGGTGGCCACATTCACAGAACTGCAGACCCGCTCGGTACGAGCCAGAGCTTCCGGGATAGAAGCGATGAGCCGTTCATCACCCTGGGTAAACCCCTTTTGAACCAGGGCAGAAAAACCGCCAACAAAATCGATGCCCAATTCCCGGGCTACCTCATCCAGAGTTTGAGCATAGGCCGTATAGTTGGTATCTTCGGTGGCCCCGGCAATCAGCGCTATGGGCGTCACAGAAATACGTTTATTAATGATAGGGATTCCGTATTCTATTTCGATATCTTGGCCAACCTTAACCAGATTACCTGCAACGCGAAGTATCTTTTCCCGCATACGACGACGGGTTTCAGTTCCTGAAGCAGATACACAATCTAAAAGGGAAATACCCAAGGTAATGGCCCGGATATCAAGTTTATACCGGAGGAACATGTCCACCGTTTCTTTAATCTCGTAGGGTGTAAACAGCATAGTTAAATCCGGTGCATGGCACTAAAAACTTTTTCGTGCATCACACTGATTGATACACCCATCTCTTCACCTAAAGCATTCAGTTCATCCTTAACCATAGGAAGGGGCTTAGAACTTTTAGCCAGGTCTACCATCATCATCATTACAAAGTTCCCCGAAAGAACGGTCTGACTTATATCTTCTATATTGATGTTCCGTTCTGCCAGGAAGGCACTTACCCGGGCAATAATGCCAACCTTATCGCTGCCCACCACGGTGATTATGGCATTCATTTCGATACTCCTGTTGTATGTGTTTCATCCCGTTCCGGATTTATTCCATGTTCTACAAAGAAGAGATCCAAAACCGTGAGGAATAATATAACAATCATGGGGCCTAATACCAGCCCATTAAGCCCAAAAACACTCACCCCTCCAAGGATCGCAAAAAAAATAATGAGCGGATGCAGATTAATCCGATCCTTGAGAAACAAAGGCCTGAGGATGTTATCGAGGGTGGAAATGAAAAATCCCGACAATAGTAAAAAGAGGATGCCCCCTACTACATCACCGGTAACAATTTTAAAGATTCCGATAGGCCCCCAAATTGCCCCTGCACCAATTATAGGTATAAAGGTACAGAAAAAGAGAATAATGGAAAACACAAGAGATCCCTGAACACCGAAGAGGGAAAACAGAATAAAGGCAATAGTAGCCTGTACCAGGGCAACCAAAATGTAGCCCATAAAAAGATTTTGGGTTATCTCTTTAAATTTCTCTGCCAATTGCATGACGTAGTCCTTTTTTATCGGAATCACCCTTACCAAGAGATTAAAGAGATAGGCTCCATCAATGAAAAAGAAAAAGAGGGTAAAAACGAGAAATGCGAGTCCTGCCAAGAAGGCACCCAGATGTTTCACCAGGGAAGTAGAGTACTGCAAAAGCCGCTGACTGCTATTGCCGAGAAGATTTACCACCTGGCTTTTTAAGTTAAGTTTTTCCAAATCGATCTGGCCTAAGGAAATATCTTTTACAAAACTGGATAGCTGATTAAACTCCCTGCTTAAAAAATCAGGATGTTCCGCCAAATAGGTCCGCATATTTTTAATAAGGCCATACATCTGATGATACAGCTGAATCCCAATCCAAACAATTAATGAAATGATAAGTACTACGGTGATAATCGCAAAAACGGCGGCCAGAATACTCCTTACAAGCCCCCCCAATCGGCCCTTGGGGGGAATCAATTTAAGAACCGCCGAATAAACGGGGCTTACCAATATGTATAACAGGGTAGCCCAAAGAAAAACCGTAAAAAAGGGGGTGAAAATCCGGATTACTCCCACAAAGAGCAATACAAATACCAAAAAGAAAAATCCAGTCTGAATTGTTTTGCCATCCATAATAATGCCTGCCCCTAAAGTCCAGCTAAGATTTTCTCTGCCTCAGCCTTCCGTTCATAACTGGGGTTCCGTTTTATCAGATCCGAAAGCCGCTGTTTTGCATTAGCCGAATCGCCCAGGCTGGCATAGGATTTACCCAGTTCGAAGAGGGCATCCCAATTATTCGGTTCCAGCTTAAGCAGTTCTATGTAGGTATCCCTGGCCTTGTCCAGCCGGCCAGATCCCACGTAGGCCCGGGCAAGATTAATTTTTGCAACCCCATTTTTCGGCTCCACAAGAAGGGCCTTTTCATAATGTTCAATACTCTTATCCCACAATTCTTTGCGGGCATAGGCAGACCCTAAATTGTTATTCACTTCAAAGGACCGGGGATCGACCGCGTAGGCCTCTAAAAGGTAATCCAGGGCCTTATCGGGGAAGCCCCCTGCCAGATATATGGCCCCCAGGTTAATCCGGGGCTTGATATATTTCTTATCCAATGTGGCGGCCCGTATATAGGCTGTAATAGCCCCATCGGTATCCTTATTGGCTTCCAAAGCTTGCCCAAGGGTATATTGATATACCGCATTGGAATCGGCCCCTTCCACCGCCCGTTTGGCATACTGCAACGCATCAGCAGGCTTGTTTAAAGCAAGCTTTACAATTGCCATGTTATAGTTTGTTTGGGGATCCGTACCATTTATAACCAGGGCCTTCGCAAAGGATTGTTCTGCCCCTTCATAATTGCCCATGGAACTTTGAACAGCCCCAAGCTCACGGAGAGAAGCCACATCATCGGGGGTAAACTTAAGCGCTGAGGTAAAGGCATCGACCGCCCCTTTAGTATCCCCCTTCTGGGACAGGATGCGGCCAATTTCCCGGTAGGCAAGGGCATAATCGCTTTTAAGAGCAATAGCCTTGCGATAGGCCTGCAGGGCTTCATCGGTTTTGCCGAGAACCCGCAGTGTGCCTCCCAGGTTATACCAGGCTGGTTCAAAATCATTTTTCAGCGCCGTGGTAGTCTCAAAGGCCTGACGGGCTTCGGGAAATTTCCGGGCATTAAAAAGGGCTTTCCCGAGTTCAAAGGAATAGAGATAATTCTTTGGGTCCAGCCGGTTTGCTTCCTTAAGCTCGGTCACCGCATTATCCCATTGTTTTAGATCAGAATTGATTTTTCCCAGGGTAAAGTGGGGCATAGCCTGGGTTGGGTCCGCTTTTATAGAATCCCGGGCATAGCGGATTGCATCCTTTAGGGCTTGCTGGCCCGCTTCACCATCCCGGTCCTTGGTAAAGCCCTCATAATAGGCATCGGCAATCTCGGCCAGTTTTTGGGACTGGAAACGGTTTTCGCCTTCAGGAATTCGGGAAAGGGCATCAGAAAAGACCTGCTGGGCCGTACCATAATCCTTTTTCTGTATGGCACTGCGCCCCTGGGCAATCATGTCATTGATGAGCCGCAGTTTATCCTGCAGTTCCTTTGATTTTTTTGCCAGTTCCTCTTCTTGAGCCTTTTTCCGGGCCGCTGCTGCCTCTTCGGCGGCCTTTTTCTCTGCCGCTTGAGCGGCGGCGGCTTCAGCCTTCGCTTTCTCTGCCTCAGCGGCTTTTCGGCGGTCTTCCTCTGCCTTTGCCGCCGCCGTATCCTGGGCTGGCGTAGTCTTTGCCTGGGAAGCCACCTTCGCCACCGTTTCAACGGCCTTGCTCACTTCCTTGAGGGCCGATGATATTTGTTCAGAATCCTTGGCAGTTTTATCAGATGAGGATTTTGCCGCTTCAGTTCCACCCTGTTTAAGCAATTCCAGGACCTTGGTCCGAAGAGCACGGGCTTCCGGATCAGCGGCATTCTTTATAAGAAGGGTATCTAGGAGATCCAGGGCCCGCTGATATTCACCGCCATCGATATAATCCTGGGCAAGGGAAAGGGTGTTCCGGCGGGTTTGATCTGCACCAGCCTTTACTGCAAAATAGGTAAGGGCGCCACCTGCTATAAGCAGTAAAACAACAATAGCCCCAATCGCTGCAAGCTTCCGTTTTTGGCCTTTTTTTTCATCAACTTCCATAATAATCCTCCGAAACATTTTAATACGATGTTGTTCTCAGTAACGGCCTTATTGTTCGAGAGTAAATTCTCCATCATAGGATTGTACCTGTTCCGATGCGGCTTGCAAGCCCTTTGTTTCCTCAGAAGCCGCCTGTAAGGATGCCGAAACTTCTTCCAGAAGACGCTTTCTTCGTTCTTCCTCAGCCTTTGCGGCAGCTTCAGCTTCCTGTTTTTTCTGTTCTTCCGCGGCAAACTGGGCCTGAATAAGAGCTACCAGTTGCTCAATCTGGGGTCGTTTCGGCGATGACGGCTCCAGGGATAGATAGGTGGTATAGTCTTGCACCGCAGCCTTCAGATTTCCCGTTTTAATCCTTGAGTTCGCCCGATTAAGGTACGCAGAACTATAGGATTCATTTTTTTGGATTGCAAGGGTGTAGTATTCTTCCGCAAAGGCTGCGCTCCCCTTGGCAAAGTAGACATTGCCCAGATTATAGGCCACCTGGGCTACATCGGCCCCCGCACGGTTGAGAAGTTTTTTATAGAGAGCAATCGCGTCGTCCCATCGTTTCATCTGCTGATAGGCAATGCCGAGATACATGGCTGCCTTTATATTGGCAGGATCTTCAGCGAGTACGGCTTCCAACATGGGGATGGCTTCCTGGGGTTTATTTCTGAGGAAGGTATCTTCAGCCTTGGTAAAATTCGTCTGGGCTTCTTGGGCATGCAATGGTAGTACGCTCAGGGCATCAAAAAAAACTACCAGGAAGAAGACCAAAGATATGTTCATCAATCTATACCTATTCAAATCCTACCCCCTACACCCTTAAAGTCTTATAGAATGCCCTGGCATGGTTTGACAGGCAGGGTGAAAATAATTACTCTTGTCATTAGATAAGGATACCACAAAGAGGCGGTACACGTCATGACCATAGTGGTTATTGGCATCATCATTCTCGGTACAGGCATCGGATTTCTCTCCTATTTTCTCATTAAATCAATCTTTATCCCAAAAAGGATTGAAGCAATTGATAATCTCATTAAGCAGGGGAAGGCACAAACCGCAATTCGCGCTGCCAGAGCTTTAATAAATCAGGATCCCCGTAATGCGGATGCCCACTATATGCTGGGGAAGGCCTATTTGGCGGACAACAGAAGCGAACTGGCCTTGATGGAATTTAAGGCGGTTAATCAGATTGGTGTTTTTGGGCCCCATATTCCTGAAAACGAATTCAGAAAAGCTATCGCCCAGCTCTTTGTGAAATACAACCAGATAGAAGAAGCTCTAAAGGAATATCTGTTACTGATTAAATTAGAGGCCTACCAGGCAGACCATTATTATTGGGCAGGTAAATTATTTGCTGAACGAAACCGGTCCGATATGGCGACAAATTACCTGCGCAAGGCCGTAGAACTGGACCCCCGGCATGGTAAGGCCCACTACGAGTTAGGTTTACTGTTATACCGTGAAAAACGGCCTATAGAAGCTAAATCGGAGCTCGAAGCGGCTTTAAAACTGCAGGGTGACAATGCTCAGGCCTACTACATCCTAGGGAAACTGCAAAAGGAAGCCCACGATTATGTGGCCGCCCTCCTGTCCTTTGAAAAAGCCCAGCGGGATACGGAGCTTAAGGTAAAGGCCCTGGTAGAACGGGGCGGCTGTTATATGAGCATGAATGCCATCGATAAGGCAATTCCCGAACTGGAACGGGCGATAAAGGCTTCCACCGATGAATCCAGCCAGGAAACCCTGTACGCCCGATATTTTCTTGCCATGTGCTATGAAAAAAACCGTGAGCTGGATAAGGCTATTGAACAGTGGGAAAAAATTTACACAAAAAAGCCGAATTTCCGGGATGTGGCAGAAAAATTAGCCCAATACCAGGAATTCCGGACCGATGATAAGATGAAGGATTATCTTACGTCAGGCCAAAATGAGTTCATGGAAATATGCAAGGTCCTGGTGACCCAGGGAATGTCACTCCAGGTCCGGGATCTTACCGAATTTCAGCATGGTTGTGACATCATCGCAGTAGAAGGGGATGCGGCCAAATGGCGCAATGTGCGAAAACTCCCCCGTCTCATCCGGTTTTATAGGAAACCCGAATTGATAGACGATA
>Ga0272446_1004382_pt1 | contig 16752 bp, 18 predicted proteins | sample YNPCB0061_FD_194587 | JGI IMG/M metagenome (GOLD analysis project Ga0272446, IMG submission 194587) | Hot spring microbial mat communities from Yellowstone National Park, WY, United States - YNP-CB-006-1 | ecosystem: Environmental > Aquatic > Thermal springs > Hot (42-90C) > Sediment | place... | reverse complement strand
GCGATCCGCCGTCCGCCGGCCTCGAACACCTTCGCCGTGCCCGGCGCCACCGCATCTGCTGCCATGGTGGCGGTCCAGCCCATCAGCTGCCCCTCACCTTCGCCTCGAGCAGCCCAAGGAGCTCCTCCCGCAGGCCCGCATCCGGCACCCTGGCCACCACGTCTTCGAGGAACGCCCACACGAGCATCCCCTCGGCGACAGGGCGCGGGATGCCGCGCGTCTGCAGGTAAAAGAGCTGCTCCTCGTCCACCGGCCCCGCCGTCGCACCGTGCGACGCACGGATGACGTTGCTCGTCAGGATCTCCAGCACCGGGTCGCTGTCCGCCCGCGCCGTCTTGCTCAGGAGCAGATTCCGGTTCTCCTGGTTCGCGTCAGCGTTCTTCGCTTCCAGCCCCACGCGCGTCAGGCCGTAGTACACCGACCGCGCCGAATCGCGCAGCGCCGCCTTGTACAGCAGGTCGCTTCGCGTATCCGGCCCGATGTGGTCCTGCAGCGTGTAGAAATCGACGTACTCCTCGCCGCGGCCGTACGCCAGGCCGAGCAGTTCGCTCGCTGTGCCCCGGCCAATGAGCGACGACTCCAGCTGCCCTTTCACGACGCTCCCGCTCAGCACGAGCTGGAGGTTCTGGAAGGCGGCATCCCGCTCCGCCCCCAGCATCCGCTGGTACCCAAACGACCGCGTCGCCGGCCCCCAGCGATGCACAACGTAGTAGCGAACCTCGGAGCCCGGCCCGGGAAAGATTTCGGCGACCGGCACCGCGAGGATCTCCGCCTCGTCCGAGGTGTACTCCTCGACCACCGTCACCCGGCTGTTCGGACCCGTCACGATGACCGTGTGCGGCGTCGTCAGCTGCGCGCCGCTCACCGACCGCCGGATGCGCACCGGCGTCGCAGGCTCGGCGTTCGCCGGCACATCGACGATGACCGCTTCCCGCAAAAACGCGTAGTGCAGCGCGGTGAACCGGTCCGTCCCCGCCGCTACCGCCGACCCGAGCCGCTGGGCCAGCCGCTCCGCGGTCGCGCCCTCCGCGAACCCGTGCGTCGTCACCGTGACGGCGTCGTCGGCCTCGACTGCAATCGATTCATCCTGTTCGACCGGGTAGCGCGCCAGGTCGATCGACCGCGCGTCGTAGTACTTCCACGGCCGCGACTGGTAGCTGTCCGGCCAGTCGAGTTCATCAGCCAGCGCTGCAGCCTCTGCGCGCAGGCGGGCCAGCCAGGCGGGGTCGCCGAGCTGTTCGCCCAGCGCCTGCGCGGCCGCCGCAATTCGGACCCGTTCCTCGGTTGTCGATGTCATACAGCTCCTCCGCCGGCACGCGCCGTGCCGGGCTCGCTTCGCGGGGTCGGTGGAAGGGCCGGCGTCAGCCGACCGCGCCCTCCATCTGCAGCTCGATCAGCCGGTTCAGCTCCACGGCGTACTCCATCGGGAGCTCCTTCACAATCGGCTCCACGAAGCCGTTCACGATCATCTTGGCCGCCGCCTCTTCCGAAAGCCCGCGGCTCATCAGGTAGAACAGCTGGTCCTCGCCAAGCTTCGAAACGTACGCCTCATGCTGGATGTGCACGTCCGGCGCGTCGATCTCCATCGTCGGGTACGTGTCCGAGCGCGACTCCTCATCGAGCAGCAGCGCGTCGCACCGCACCGTCGACTTCACGTTCTCGCACCCCTCGTACACCTTCAGCAGGCCCCGGTAGCTCGTCCGGCCGCCGTCCTTGCTGAGCGACTTCGAAATGATGGTCGACGTCGTGTTCGAGGCCGCGTGCACAATCTTGCCGCCCGCGTCCTGGTGCTGCCCCTTCCCGGCAAACGCCAGCGAGAGGATCTCGCCGTGCGCGCCCGGCTCCATCAGGTACACGCTCGGGTACTTCATCGTGAGCTTCGAGCCGAGGTTGCCGTCCACCCACTCCATTACCGCGTCCTGGTACGCCACCGCGCGCTTCGTCACCAGGTTGTACACGTTGTTCGACCAGTTCTGGATGGTCGTGTACCGCACCCGCGCGCCCCGCTTCACGATGATCTCCACCACCGCGCTGTGCAGCGAGTCGCTCCGGTAGATCGGCGCCGTGCACCCCTCGACGTAGTGCACCTGGCTCCCCTCGTCCGCGATGATCAGCGTCCGCTCGAACTGCCCCATGTTCTGGGTGTTGATGCGGAAGTACGCCTGGAGCGGAATCTCCACCTTCACGCCCTTCGGCACGTAGATGAACGAGCCGCCGCTCCACACCGCGCTGTTGAGCGCCGCGTACCGGTTATCGGCCGGCGGCACCACCGTCCCGAAGTACTCCTTGAAGATGTCCTCGTGCTCCTTCAGCGCCTGGTCGGTGCCGAGGAAGATGACACCCTGCTTCTCCAGGTCCTCGCGGATGTTGTGGTACACCACCTCGGAGTCGTACTGCGCCCCGACGCCCGCGAGGTACTTCCGCTCCGCCTCCGGAATGCCGAGCCGGTCGAACGTCCGCCGGATGTACTCCGGCACGTCATCCCACGAGCGCTCGTCCCGGTCGGTCGCCTTCACGTAGTAGTGGATGTCGTCGAAGTTGATCTCCTTCAGCTGCGGGCTGCCCCAGGGCGGGTCCTGCTTCTGCCAGAAGATCTCGAGCGCCCGCAGCCGGAACTCGCGCATCCACTGCGGCTCGCCCTTCATGTCCGAGATGATGTTCACGATCTCCCGGCTCAGGCCCTTGTTCGCCTTGAACAGCGCCTCCTCCGGGTCGTAGAACCCCCACTTGTATTCGCCAACGATCGCTTCAGGTGCCGTCGTCATTTCCCCTTTTCTCCTCTCGATGATGCGCGGGGTGCAGCTGCGCCCCGGCGAGGGTTAGGCCTTCGCAAGCTCCGCGAGGAACTCGTCGTAGCCGCGGGCTTCCAGGTACTCCGCCAGCTCCGGGCCGCCCGACCGCGCAATGCGCCCGTCGACGAGCACGTGCACGAACTGCGGCCGGATGTAGTTCAGCAGCCGCTGATAGTGCGTAATCAGCAGCAGCCCCATGTTCGGGTTCATCAGCTTGTTGACAGCCTCGGCCACCGTCCGCAACGCGTCGATGTCCAGGCCCGAGTCCGTCTCGTCCAGGATGGCCATCGCCGGCTCCAGCACGGCCATCTGCAGCATCTCTGCCCGCTTCTTCTCGCCGCCGCTGAAGCCGTCGTTCACGTATCGCCGGGCAAAGTCCTGGTCCACCTTCAGCAGCTCCATCTTGCTGAACAGCTTCTCCCGGAACTCCCGGATCGGGACCTCCTCCCCGCGCACCGCGTTCACCGCCTGCCGCAGGAAGTTCACCAGCGTTACCCCCGGGATCGGCACCGGGTACTGGAAGGCCAGGAACAGCCCCTTCCGCGCCCGCTCATCGGGCGACATCTCCAGGACCGATTCGCCCTTGAACAGGATGTCGCCGCCCGTCACCGTGTACGCCGGGTTGCCCATCAGGACGTTCGCCAGCGTGCTCTTGCCCGAGCCGTTGGGGCCCATGATTGCGTGGATCTCGCCGGCATTGATGACGAGGTTCAGCCCTTTCAGGATCTCCTTGTCGCCGATCGAGGCCCGCAGGTTGCGGATCTCCAGGAGTGGGGTCATCAGCTTCTTCTCCTTTGTCGCCTATCGCAGGTCGACGGTTTCGATGATCTGCCGCTGGCCCGGCGTCCCCCGGACCAGGTACTCACAGCACGGGGCTCCATCGACGATTCGATTGAGCTGTTCAACGTCGCGGCCGAGCAGCAGCTCGATCGCCTTCCGGTCAGCTTCGCAGGGCAGGTCCGAAATTTGCGCGGCAGCGTGGTACGGGCACGAGGTGTTCACCAGGTGGATGCCGTCCGGCTCCAGGCGCCACTCCTCGAGAATCCCCTCGCGTCGCAGCACCTCGGTCACCCGCGCAACAATCTCCTCAACCGCCGCCCCGTCCGGAATCTCGTCCCGGTGGCGCGATGCGAGCGACTCGGCCACATTCGCCAGCACCTCGGCCACAACGTCCGGGCGCTGCTCCAGCCCCCGGAGCATTCGCGCCATCAGGTCGGCGTACGCCGGCGGAATCGTCCCGAACGCCTTCTCCGTCGGGAAGAAGGCGTAATAGGGCCGGCCCGTCGCCTGCTTCACGGCCCGCGCTTCCACCAGCCCATCGGCCCGCAGGTTATCGAGGTGCCGCCGCACGGCCGCCGGGCTGATGTCGAACACCTCGGCCAGCGTCTCGGCGCGGGCGCCGCGGTGCTCCACGATGTAGGCGAGGATGCGGTCGCGCGTTCCCTGCATGCCTCCACGGTAGCCCACTTCCGGGACTTTCGCAACTTCAATGTTGCGAAAGTTCCGATCCCCCGCGCCCGCTCCACGCAGCCAGCAGCTCCGGCCCCGGCAGCCGCTCAGCCCGCCGCGCCTCGCGCCGCATCCGCAGCGCCCGCCCGAACTCCGCCCCGAACAGCAGGATCGACCCGTTGACGTACATCCAGAGCAAAAACGCGAGCGCCGTCCCGAAGCCCGCATAGATGGCCGTGTCGCGCGAAAAGCTCGACTGGGCAATCACCAGGGCCACGAGGTTCTTGGCAAGCTCGAACAGCACCGTCGCTAGCGCCGCCCCCGCCAGCGCATCCCGCCACGCAGGCCGCGCCGCCGGCGTCACCCGGTACAGCACCACGAACATCGTGAAGGTGACGACCGGCGCCAGCACCAGCCCCACAATCTCAGTCATCAGCGCACGGTCCATGGGGAACGGCGCAGCCCCGTCCACCCGCGCCACCACCACCCGCGCCATCGCGGTCGCCGCCACCGAAAGCGCAACCAGCGCACCCACCACCATGACCAGCAGGATGTCGATCAGCTTTCCCCGCCAGAACGGCCGGCTCACCTTCGCATGCGCCGTCGCGTTCAGCCCGTTCCGCACGGCCCCGAAAATCCCGCTCGATGCCCAGACCAGGAACACCAGGCCGAACCCCAGGCTCGCCGGGCTGAACTGCTGCGCCCTCCGCACAATCTCCTCAACATTCGCCCGCACGTCCTCCGTCTCCCGCAGCGGAACCTGCTCGAACACCCAGTCCACGATCGCCTGCCGGTCAGCAAACAGGCCGAAGACAGAGAGCGTGATCAGCCCCAGCGGGATAATGGAGAAGATTGCGTAATACGCGATCGCCGCCGCATAGGTCGTGCAGTTGTCGTCCAGGTAGCCGCGGACCGCCGCCGCGACGACATCGACCGGCGCCCGGACCGGCCCCGGGACCGCCCTCCACGAGCGCCCGGCGCGCGTTCTCATCGCCTCATCTTAGGCGCAGGGCCGCGCTCCCGGGAACCGCGCCAGCCGCCAGCGCCTCCAGCGCCGCCTGCCACATCGGCCCGACCCGCTCCCACCCGAACCGCCGTGCAGCCGCCCGGAACGGCTCGCGCGGCGGCAGCGGCCCCGTGAGCAGCGCCCGGAGCCGCGCCATCAGCCCCGCTTCATCCTCCCAGAGCAGGTCGTGGTGCTCCGCCGGCACCAGCTCCGGGTAGGCATACCGCCGCGGCGCACACGGAATGCACCCCGCCGCCATCGCCTCCACCATCCCAATGCCGAAGAACTCGTGCCGCGTCGTGCTCACCGCGATATCGGCCATCCGCAGCAGCCGCGCGTACTCCTCCCGCGAGGCCGCGAACCCGAAGTGCAGCATGCGGTCGGCCAGCGTCTCGCGGATGCTCCACATCGCCGGGCTCGGGTTCTCCCCCGGCTCGCCTGCGATGATGAGCTGGAATGGCACCCCCTCCTCCGCCAGCCGCCGCACGGCCCGCTCGAACAGCTCCGGCGCCTTGTCGAACTCCCACCGGTGGTTCCACAGGAGCGTACGCGGCTCCCCGCGCTCTTCCGGGCCCTCGAGCCAGTCGAGTTCAACCCCGACCGGCAGCACCAGGCTCTTCGCCGCGATCGCGGCGATCCCCTCAGCGGTGAGCCAGTTATTCGGCTCCCGCTCAAGCTGCCGGAACGCCCCCAGCAGGTCCGCCCGGTGGAACTCCGAATTGAACGCCGCCGCATCGGCCGCCAGCGCGCTCCGGTAGTTGATCTGCCCGAACCACGAGTTGAACTTCGTCCCCCGCAGCCGCGGATAGGTCACCTGGTTCTCGTGGAAGTACACCATCGCCGGCGTCCCGCCCAGCCGCCGCCGCGTCAGTGCGAGGAACTCCGCGAGGTCGACCATATCCGTCGCAACCACCACGTCGAACGTCCCGCGCACCCGCTCGAACTGCCGCGCCAGCTCCTCCGCGCCCCGCCGCATCCGCCGCCGCCATCCGCCCGCCGGCAGCGCCAGCACCTCCCAGTCAAGCCGCGTGTGCTGCAGGAGCCCGGTCAGGAACGCCCGGTGGCTCCCGCCATCGAACGGCTGGAGAAACAGCCCCCGCATCCCTCGCAACCTACAGGTGGCCCAGCTCGGCCAGCCGCTGGAGCGCCGCCTCGAGTTCCCGGTCCTCCGGGTCCACCGACCGGTACTGGCGCACGCAGTGGCCCCCGTACTTCTCCACGAGGTACCAGTCGTCATCGATGATGAAATCCGGCCGCGGCTCGACCCGGGGGTCCTTGTCGAACATCCCGTCCACCCACTCCGAAAGCCCGTGGAGGTGCACCACCCGCTCGACATGCGCCAGGCCGGCTGCGCTCCAGACGTACACCCGGTGGCCGGCCGCCTTCAGCCGCTGCATCGCCTCCCGGGCGCCCGGGCGGAGGGCGTTCGTGTGCTGGTCGATGTGCACCAGCGTCTGGTCGACATCGAAGAAGATGTTCACCCGGTGTCGCCCTCCCGCGGCGCCGGCGCCCGGCCCCGCCACGCCAGCATCCGCGCCGAATTCCACATCGTGCGCCCGTACCCCAGCGCCAGTACCAGCCCAATGCCGAATGCGAGCACCCCCGCGCTCACCACCGCCGAACCCACGCTCTTGTACCACGTGTGCGCCAGCAGCGCCGCCCCGCAGAACACCGCCGTCAGTGCGTATACCGCCAGCGTCACCCGCAGCCCGGTGAACCCGAGCAGCCGCTCAATCCGGTCGTGGAAGTGGTCGAAGTCGGCATGCATCGGGTTCCGCCCGTCGAGATACCGCCGGAGGAAGGCCACCGCCGTGTCCAGCACGGGGAGCCCGAGCGCCACCAGCGGAATGTAGAGCGGCACCCGCCCCGTCTCGTCGAGCGCCCCCGCCACGCTCAGGCCGGCCAGGGTGAACCCGAGGAAATACGCCCCCGAATCGCCGAGGAACCGCCGCGCCTTCCCGAGATTGAACGGGAGGAACCCGAGGGATGCCCCGAACAGCGCCGCGAAGAGCATCGCGATGAGGTCGTGGCCGAGGTCCCAGGCGATGTACGACATCGTCCCCGAGACCATCGCCGCCATCCCGGCCGCGACCCCGTCCCGCCCGTCCACAAGGTTGACGGCGTTGGTCACCAGCACAATCCACGCCACCGTCACCACCGGGTCAAGCAGCCCAAGGGCGACCGTATCTCCACCCGGCAGCGTCATCTTCTCGACATGGAACCCCGATAGGTAGAGCGCCAGCGCCGCCAGCACGTGCGTCCCAAGCTTGAACCGCCAGTCGAGGTCGCGGAAGTCATCCCGCGCGCCCATCGCACACACGATGCCGCCGCACACGCCGAGCATCAGGAACTGCTGCCGGTCTTCGCTCACGAACTCCCGCGCCTGCCCGGAAAAGGCCGCCATGATGAACGGCGCCGCCAAAAACCCGGCGAGGATGCTGATGCCGCCGATCCGCGGCATCACCTCGCCCCGGCGGCCCCGCTTCGTCGGCAGCCGCAGCGCCCCTGTCAGCGGCAGCGCCACGGCAAACGCGGCCAGTGCCGTCCCGGCCTCAAGCCACACGCGTCATCACCGGCATCGCCCGCGGCATGGAGCGCATGGTACGCCGCCGGCGGCCGAAGGTCAGCCCCGCGCGCCCACCGTCTGGCCCACCAGCAGGCCGTCGTGCATCTCCAGCACCCGGTCCGCCAGCTCCGCCATCGCCATGTCGTGGGTCACCAGCAGCCCCAGCTTGTCCCGCCCCTTGACTTCCGCGATCAGCGATTCCACCACCTGCCGGCCCCGCGCCGAGTCGAGGCTCGCTGTCGGCTCATCCACCAGCACCAGCTCCGGGTCGTTCATCAGCGCCCGCGCAATCGCTACCCGCTGCCGTTCGCCGCCGCTCAGCTCCGTCGCCAGCGCGTTGCGGCGGGCCGTCAGGCCCAGCTCCTCCAGCAGCTGGTCCGCCCGCGCCCCGGCCGACTTCAGGTCGGTGCCGTTGATCCGCGCCATCACCAGCAGGTTCTCCCGCGCCGTCAGGTACGGGAGCAGGTTGTTCGCCTGGAAAACGAACCCCACCTTCCGCCGCCGGTATTCGGCAAGCTCCTTCCCCTTCAGCCGGGCGATATCCTGCCCGTTCACCTCGATGCTCCCGCGCGTCGGCGTCAGCAGCCCGCCGATCATCGCCAGCATCGTTGTCTTCCCTGAGCCGCTCGGCCCCACGATGGCCACGAACTCGCCGGGCTCGGTCGCGAAGCTCACGCCCCGCACCGCGTGGACCGCCCGCTCGCCCTCGCCGTACACCTTCTCGAGGTCCTGCACCTTCAGCCGGATGCTCACTGCCTGCTCCTTTCCTTTCGCCTGTTGCCCGCGGCTACTGCTGCTGGCCGAGCGCGATGATCGGGTCCACCTTCGCCACCTGCCGGCCTGAGAAGAGCACCCCGACAATCGCCATCACGAGCAGCAGTGCACTCGTCACCACGAAGGTCTGCGTGGTGAACGCAATCGGCACCGCGTCCGGCGCCTGCTGCAGCGCCCGGTTCGTCAGCCACGCCAGCGGCACCGCGATCACGAGCCCGCCGAGCGCAACCAGCAGCGCCTGGATGAGCAGCTGCCGGAAGATGAACCCGGTGGTCGCCCCGACCGCCTTCAGCACGCCGATCTGCGGCGTCTTCTGCAGCGTCAGGACGTAGAAGAAGACACCGATCACGAGCCCGCCGATCAGATAGCCGAACACCTGCAGGGCCTGCACCGTCGACTGCTGGCCCGCCACGCCCTCGATGTTCGCGAAGGCCGTACGCTTCGAAACGGCCTCCCAGCCCTGGCCACGCTTTCCAGCCAGTCCGTCGCCCTTCAGCAGGACGATGGAGGCCGCCGGCGCCGAAGGGTTCGCGCTGCCGTACTTCATCTCCTGCCAGGTGCTCCGCAGGATGTAGACCGCGGGCTGGAAGAAGAACGACCCCTCGTTCAGCTCGCCCACGATGGTGAACTCCCGCTCCTCCAGCCGGACCGCAAGCCGGACCGTATCCCCGACCTTCAGTCCCGACGCCTTCAGGAACTCACGGTCGGCCAGGAGCCCGTTCGCATCGGCCGGCGTGAGCGGCCGGCCGGACTCCACCGGCGGCTCGCCGATGGTGCCCGGGTCATACCCCAGCACCGCCGCCGACTTCACCTTGCCATCTTCGCGGCGGTAGTTCACGGCCATGTAGCCCAGCGGCGCAGCCTCCCGCGCGCCCGACTCCGCCGTGATCCGTGCGACGGTCTCCGCGCTCAGCTCCGACCGGATCACGCTGAGGCCCGCCCGGTCAGAGTAGGCGATGGCGTCCGCATTGAAGTTCAGGAGCGCACGCCCCGCCTTCTCGTTCAGGCCCACGCCCAGCCCGTTGATCATCAGCACCAGGTAGCTGATGAGCGTCACAATCAGGCCGACCAGCGCGAATTGAAGCTTCCGCCGCCGAATCTCCAGGAACCCGATCATCGTTCGTTCTCCTCCAGTGGTCGAAGTGCCGCGAGCACAAGGTCGATGCACCCGTCGGCGCCTGCCCCCGCGCCCTGCGGAAAGTGCGCCGGCATCAGCGGGGGCAGCAGCCCGTGCATGAACAGGGTTGCGACAAGCAGGTGGGCCGCTGATTCCGGGGCCACGCCCGCCCGGACCAGTCCGCGCGCGGCCGCCGCCTCGAGGTACTGCTCCAGGTCGGCCATCACCCGCTCGCTCGGGCCGAGCAGCCAGGCGTGGTAGGCCGGCAGGTGCTCCCACTCCGCCAGCGCCGTCCGCACGCCGCGCCCGGCCGCCGCAAAGGCGGCAAGCAAGTGATGCAGGTACGGCCGCAGCTCGGCATCGAGGTCGTGCGGCTCGGCCGGCAGCGCCGCTGCATCCAGCCGCGCCATCGCCGCGCGGTGGCCGTGCTCCAGCGCCGCGCCGATCAGCTCCTCCTTGCTCGCGAAGTGCCGGAAGAGGGTCACTTCGTTCACTCCGGCCCGCGCCGCGATCTTCCGCGTGGTCGCCCCGCGGAACCCCTCCTCCTCGAACACTTCGCGCGCCGCCGTGAGCAGCCGTTCGGCCGTCGCATCCATCGCCCTCGATCGTAGCACCTCGTGCAAGCACTTGCTTGCGCGTGCCTCCACCGCACCGCCCGCGTACCATGGGCCCGTGCTCGAAGACCCGTCCATCGAACGCCTGCCTCCGCCGCTCCGCCCGCGCGCCAGTCTCGTCCTGCCCGGCGGAGCCATCCCCTACATCCACACCTCCATCTGGATGGGCGGCGCCCACACCCTCCAGGGCGAAACCATTCACCCCGCCGCCATCAGCGCCTCCTGGCTCGTCGACTGCGCCGGTGAAATGCCCGGCCCCTACCGGGCCGCCGCCGCAGCCCACCTCCCCTGCGTCTTCGCCGACCTCGAAGCCCGCTTCCTCCCCTCCCGCCACATCCTCCCCGTCGTCGACCGCCTCGCCGAGGCCGTCATCAACCCCGGCGCGGCCCCTCCTGCCGTCTACATCATGTGCTCCCACGGCATGAACCGCAGCGGGCTGGTGACCGGCCTCCTCCTCCGCCGCCTCGGCTTCGGCGCCGACGAAGCAATCGCCCGCATCCGCGCAGCCCGGCGGGGCGCCCTCTCAAACGATTCGTTCGTCGACCTCATCCGCCGCGCCTGAGCCAGGCCCCGGCGCCCGCTCCCCCTCCGCGCCCTCCAGCAGGTCCGGCCGCCGCTCCCGCGTCCGCGCCAGCCGCTGCTCCCGCCGCCACGCTGCGATCTTCGCGTGGTGCCCGCTCAGCAGTACCTCCGGCACCTTCCAGCCCCGGTATTCCGCCGGCCGCGTGTACTGCGGGTGTTCCAGCAGCCCATCCGCGAACGACTCCTCCTCCGGCGATGCCGCATCCCCCAGCGCCCCCGGGATGTGGCGCGTCACCGCGTCGATCAGCACCATCGCCGGCAGCTCGCCGCCCGTCAGCACGTAGTCCCCGATCGAAATCTCCCTGTCCACGCAGTGCTCTACGAACCGCTCATCCACCCCTTCGTACCGGCCGCAGACGAGTATCAGCCGCGGCTCTGCCGCCAGCTCCCGCACAATCCGGTCGTTCAGCCGCTCGCCCGCGGGGGTCAGGTACACCACCAGCCCGCGCTCCGGCGCCTGCGCCCGCACGTGCTCCAGGGCCCGGTCGAGCACATCCACCCGCATCACCATGCCCTGGCCCCCGCCGAACGGGTAATCGTCAACCGTCCGGTGCCGGTCCGTCGCATGCTCCCGGATGTCGTGGATGTGGAGGTCGAGCAGCCCGTCTTCCCGCGCCCGCTTCACAATCGAAACATCCAGCGGGCCGCGGAACGCCTCCGGGAACAGGGTCAGCACATCGATGCGCATCCCGTTCAACATTCCGCCAGCGCGGCCCGGCTGGCAAGCGGGAGCTCGCCGCGCCCCGTCAGCCGCCGTGCTCCACCGGCCCCTGCAGCAGCTCCGTCACGTGCCCCAGCAGCGGCAGCAGCACGTCCATCCCCTGCCGCACCGCCTTCGGGTTCCCCGGCAAATTCACGATCAGCGTCCTGCCCCGCGTCACCGCGACGCCCCGCGTCAGAGCCGCAAACGGCGTGTGCCGCAGCCCGTTCACCACCAGCGCCACGGCGATCCCCGGCACTTCCCGCTCCGCCACCGTCAGCGTCGCCTCCGGCGTCACATCCCGCGGCGTCAGCCCCGTCCCGCCCGTCGTAAGAATGACGTCCGCCGCGCCCGCGTCCGCCCACGCCCGCAGCGTCGCCGCGATCTGCTCCCGCTCATCCGGCACGATCGCCCGAGCCACCACCTCGTGCCCCGCCGCCAGCGCCAGCTCCGCGATGAGCGGCCCGCCGAGGTCCTCCCGCTCTCCAGCCGCCCCCCGGTCCGAAACCGTCAGCACTGCCACGCGCGCCATCCCCCTGATCCTATCCCTTCGCCGCGCGCCGCGGGCCGAAAAAACGTATTGACAGCCTCCCGGGGGGAACCTACCATGCTCGCGGGGGTCAGGTGGGGAGAAATGGGGAGCTTGAACGGCTCCCGCCCTGCACAGGGGTTACCCGCCCCGCAGCCCCCGGAAAGGCAATGAGGGCATGCTCACGCGCTTCTCAGGCGCCTACGACTACACGCTGGACGACCGGGGACGGGTGCCCATCCCCCCGGCCTTCCGCGATGCCCTCAAAGCCGGCGCCTACATCGGCGCCGGCGCCGACCAGTGCATCCACGTCTACACCCTCGAAGAATTCGAACGGCAGGCCGCCATCTTCGACGCCCTCCCCGAGGGCGACCCCATCGCCGAAGATGCCCGTCGCGATTTCTACTCCACCTTCTGGCCCGTCCAGCTCGACGGACAGGGACGTGTCAACCTCCGCGACGACCTCGCGGCCCGCGCCGGCATCAGCCAGTCCGCGCGCGAAGTCAAAGTCGTCGGCGTCGGGCGCCGCATCGAAATCTGGAACGCGGCGGCCTACGAGGAGCGGGAGGCATCCCGCAAGCGTGCTCGCGCCGAAATCGCCGCCTCCGGCTTCGCCGCAGCTGCCGCCAGCTCAGGGGGAGGAGCGTAACGTGGTCGTCATGACATCCTCGCTCCCCATCCACCAGCCGGTCCTCCTCGACGAAGCCCTCCACTGGCTCGACGTCCGCGAGGACGGCACCTACATCGACTGCACCGCCGGGCTCGGCGGCCACGCCGAGGCCATCGCCCGCCGGCTCGGACCAGGCGGAAGACTCCTCTGCATCGACCAGGACGCCGAGGCGCTGGAGTTCGCGCGCGCGAGGCTGGCACCGTTTGGGAGGCGGGTCAGCTTCGTCCACGCGAACTTCCGCGAACTCGACAGGGTCGCCGCGGAAGCAGGTGTCACGTCCGCCGATGGCATCCTCCTCGACCTGGGCTTCTCCTCGTTCCAGGTCGAGAGCGCCCACCGGGGATTCGCCTTCTCCCTCGAAGGCCCCCTCGACATGCGCATGGACCCATCGGCCGGCGGCCCAACAGCCGCCGACATCGTGAACACCTGGGATGAAGCGTCGCTCGCAGCGCTCTTCTTCGAATACGGCGAAGAGCCCCGGGCGCGGCGCATCGCGCGGGCCATCGTGGCCGCGCGCGCCCGCCAGCCGCTGCGGACGACCACCCAGCTCGCCAGTGTCGTCGGGCAGGCCGTGGGGGGCCCGGGGAGACGCACCCCAAATCACCCCGCCACCAAAGTCTTCCAGGCGCTCCGGATCCAGGTGAACGGTGAACTCGACAGCCTTCACATGGTACTTCCGCTCGCCCACGGCCTGCTCGACCCTGGAAACGCCGACCGCCACCCCGGCAGGCTGGTGGTCATCAGTTTCCACTCTCTCGAAGACCGCATCGTCAAGCGGTACTTCCAGCGCGAGGCCGCGGCCTGCATCTGTCCGCCCGGCCTCCCGGAATGCCGCTGCGGCCACCGCCCGACCCTCCGCATCCTCACGCGCCGGGCCGTTCGGCCCTCCCCTGCTGAGGTCGCCCGCAACCCGCGCGCCCGCAGCGCCGTCCTCCGGGCGGCCGAACGGAGGAGCTGACCATGGCCGCCATCAACCATCCCCTCGGCGGCATCGGCCGTCCCCTCGGCGTTCCGGTCCGCGGCCTCCGCATCAACTGGGGCCTCATCGCCGCCCTCGCCTTCCTGCTCTTCGCAGCCCTTCTCCCGGTCCTCCAGAACAGCTTCGTCACGTCCCAGGGCTTTGATATCCAGGCCTCGCAGCGCCAGCAGGCCAGGCTCCGCGCCGAGATCTCCCTGCTCGAAGCCGATGTTGCCCGCCTCACCTCTCAGGCCCGCATCGAGCGCCGCGCCCAGGAGATCGGCATGGTCCGGGCATCCGACCCCATCTACGTCACCGTCCAGGAACCCGGCCCGGCGCCGGCGAAACTTCCAGCAGAGTATCTCCCCGCGCCGGAGCCCAAACCCGCTCCGGCCGAACCCTGGTGGAAGTCCCTGCTGAGCTGGCGGCCCTGGTAGCCAGCACCAAACCGCCGTCGCAACCGGCGGCCGGAGGCGCGTTCGGATGACCATCCAAAAGGCGCGGCCCACCCGCCGCGTGTGGCTCCCGGCGGTGTTCCTCGGCCTCTTCGGGGCCCTCCTCGCCGCGCGCCTCGTCCAGCTCCAGGTCCTCCAGCACGATACCTACGCCGCACAGGCCCGCAGCGAACTCCTCGGCAGCTCCACCGTCTACGCCCGCCGCGGCGCCATCCTCGACCGCAACGGCGGCGTTCTCGCCGTCTCCGTCGATACCTGGGACGTCTACCTCAATACCCGGGCCTGGCGCCAGCCCGCCGACCGCGCCCGGGTCATCGAAAAGGTCGCCGCCATCACCCGCATCCCGAAAGCTGCAATCGAAGCCAGGCTGGCCGCAGCTGATGCCGTCGAGGTTCGCATCGCCATCGACCTCGACTACGAACTCGGCCTCCAGCTCATCGATGCCGACCTCCCCGGCGTCGTCCTCCTCCCCAACACCGCCCGCATTCACCCCGAAGGCGACCTCGCAGCCGCCGTCCTCGGTTTCACCGGTGTCGACAATACCGGCCTCGCCGGCATCGAGGACCGCTACAACGACCTCCTCCAGGGCCGCGCCGGTAAGGCCGTCTACGAACGTGACACCCTCGGCGACCCGATCCCCTACGGCCAGTACATCGCCACCGAGCCCGTGCCCGGCGACGACCTCATCCTCACTATCGACCGCTATCTCCAGCGCCTCGCCGAAGATACCCTCGCCGCCGCGGTCAAAGAGCACCGCGCCTCCGGCGGCACCATCATCGTGATGGACCCCTACACCGGCGATATCTACGCCCTCGCCACGCTCCCCTCCGTCCGCTACTCCACCCTCGAGGCCGACCTGGAGGCATCCACCGAGCAGAAGAGCGCCTTCAAGAACATCGCCGTCACCGATACCTACGAACCAGGCTCCGTCATGAAGGTTGTGACTGCCGCAGCCGCCATCGATGCCGGCGTCGTCACCCCGGAAACCACCTACGTGGATAATGGGGTCGTGGATGTGGAGGGGGTGCGCCTCAAAAACTGGGACGATGGCGTCTACGGCACGCAGACGATGACCGGCGTGCTCCAGCACTCCATCAACTCCGGCGCCGTCTTCATGCAGCAGAAGCTCGGCACCCGCCTCTTCCAGTCGTACCTCGAGGCCTTCGGCTTCGGAAAGCCCACCGGCATCGACCTCCCCGGCGAGGCGGCCGGCTTCTTCCGCCGCCCCGAGGACCCCGGTTACTCCCCGGTCGACGTCGCAACCCAGTCGTTCGGCCAGTCCATCAGCGTCACCCCGATCCAGATGATGCAGGCGATCGCCGCCTGCATTAACGGCGGGAACCTGGTCACCCCGCGCGTCGTCAAAGGCCGCATTCGCCCCGATGGCACCCGCATCGACCTCCAGCCCACCATCGTCCGCCGCGTCATCTCCCCCGCAGCCAGCGACGCCGTCCGCCGCATGCTCGGCGAAGTCGTCGCCCAGGACCCCGACGGCTGGGGCCGCAACCCCGTCCACTACACCGCCGGCGGCAAGTCCGGCACCGCCAACATCCCCGTCTGGGGCACCTATACCGACGACCAGCAAATCGTCTCCTTTATGGGATTCGCCCCGCTCGAGCAGCCCCGTCTCCTCGTCCTCGTCCGCCTCGACCAGAACCGCAACCTCCTGACCGGCACCCAGGCCGCCGGCCCCATCTTCGCCCGCTTCGTCGACGAAGCGCTCCGCTACCTTGGCGTGCCCCCCGAGAAGGGCACAGGGAGCGTTGCCAGGTGACCGGCCACCTCACCACGGACTTCATCGCCGAAGAGATGGCCCGGCGAGGTTACCGCGTCATCCCCGGCGTCACCGCCGAGGTAACCGGCGGCTCCGCCGACTCGCGAACCGTGCGCCCCGGCGAACTCTTCTGCGCCTTCCCCGGTGAACGCATCCACGGCGACGCCTTCGTCGAGGACGCCCTCGCCGCCGGGGCTGTCGCGGTCATCTGCTCCCGCCCGCCCACCTCGGTCCCGTACGGCCGCACCATCGTTGTCGCACCCGATACCACGAAGGCCGTCGGCGAGCTTGCCCGCGCCTGGCGCCTCGCCTGCAATCCCCGCGTCGTCGGCGTCACCGGCACCGTCGGCAAAACCACCGCCAAGGACCTCGCTGCCGCCGTCCTCGGTCAGCACCTCCGCGTCTACAGCCGACGCGGCAACTACAACTCCCGCGAGGGGCTGCCGCTCGCCCTCCTCGGCCTCCGCCGCGACGACGAGGTCGCCGTCCTCGAAATCGCAATGGACTCCCGCGGCGAAATCGCCTACCTCGCCTCTATCGCCCTCCCCGAGATCGGCGGTGTTCTCAACATCGGACTCACCCATATCGAAAAACTCGGCTCCATCGAAGCCATCGCCGAGGAGAAGCTCTCACTCGCCCGGGCCCTGCCCGCGAACGGCACCGCCATCCTCAATATGGATGACCCGCGCATCGCGCCCGAGGCGCGCCGACTTCCCTGCCGCGTCATCGGCTTCGGCGGGCCTGGCTCCCGCGCCGACCTCGTCGT